>Ga0074046_10003341_pt1 | contig 13469 bp, 14 predicted proteins | sample BogForMeECP23OM3_FD_94441 | JGI IMG/M metagenome (GOLD analysis project Ga0074046, IMG submission 94441) | Bog forest soil microbial communities from Calvert Island, British Columbia, Canada - Bog Forest MetaG ECP23OM3 | ecosystem: Environmental > Terrestrial > Soil > Wetlands ...
AAATCAACCAATATACATCATGTCGATGATGTTTATTACTTGACAAATCTAGATGATGTGTGGTATAAAACTCAATATGAAATCTCAGTTTTGTATTGAGTTTGGAGAAAATGATGCCGCCAAACCCTGATTCCTCGGTTGAGAACTGGGTCAAAAACTCAATAGAATACTTTTCATGGAAAAGAAGGAGTGAACATTGGCGCTGAAACCGGACGGAAAAATCATCAAACTCGCGCTCCCGAAAAAGGAATCTGCTCCAGAGAAAAAGCAGCGGATCAAAAATGTTGACGGCGTGAAATATTTCAACGAAAAGCAGATCAAGCTGCTCAGAAGAACGGTGAGGGATCAAGCTGAGCTTGACGTGCAGAAAGGCGGGGTGACGGCCATAAGGGAGTGGTTAGCGGTCGATCTTTTAACCTGCACGGGATTGAGGGTGAGCGAAGCCGCCAACGTCCGGTGCGGAGATCTTAAATTGGGGTACGCTGAGTCCAAGATCTTCGTTCGGGATGGCAAGGGCGGGATCTCCGGTCACGTGGTGGTTCCCGACAGCCTCAAGAAGCATTTGAAGAATTTCCTTTCATGGAAAGAAAAGATAGGGGAGCCGACCGGGGAAAATGACCACCTTTTCGTTGGGCAACGTGGAGCATGGACGAGCCAAGCCATCCAACAGATCGTCAAGAAGTACCTCAAACAGCTTGGCCTGTATGAAAATGGAAAATCCGTCCATGCACTGCGCCACTCGTATGGTGGTCGAGCTTTATTCGAAAGAAAAGGATCTGAGGGCCGTGCAGAAGCAGTTGCGTCACCGCTCGATCCAATCTACCCTGATCTATGCCGATGTGACTGCGGAAGACATCCAAAACCAAGTGAAAGGGCTTTGGAATTAGCGGCAGTGAACAACAAGGAAAAGAAAGATAATGGAAACTGCAAAAGAAAACAAAGATTCGGGTACCAGCGCCGTAAAGAAAAAGAACATCGGCGTCAAAGTGAATGAGGCGATCTGGAGGCAGTTCCGATCTTTGGCGGTAGCTCAAGGGAGAAATGCCGGGGATTTGCTGGATGAGATTATGGCGGAGTATGTGGAGAAATCGCGTTCAGGTGACTCAGATGAAGGCACATGATCAAGAGGGATGGTCTACCGTGAGAGCTCAGGGAAATTCGAAGCGAAATTTTGCCCTTTTCAGCCACTTTTCCAAAGTAGCCCCTACCTGACATCGTCTTTACCAAAGAAAATGGAAATATGGGCATTCTGGAGGGTCATTTTTTCGTGGGGTAGAGCGAAAGCCACCGGCTCTTGAGTGCAAGCAGCGAAAATGATCGACACCACCGGCACGCGGTTACTGATGACTTCCCTTGACTATTACGACGATAGACTTTTTATCAATGCACAAAATTGTTTTAGGTCATCTTCACTCTCCTTTGTAAAGTTATATGTTGCTATTGATTCCACAGAAGGAATTGTATCGTAGGGTTCGCCAGATGAGAGGCTACTAAGAATAACTTTGACCAATTCCTTATTCCTGATGTCATCCTGTGCTGTATACAGAATCATTGGATTTTCAAATCTATCAAGACACAAAACTATTACCTTGGCTTCCGATTGATTCGTTTTGAATTTATCAGGATGAGCAATCACATAACTCACATTTAATTCCTTAAGGCAATGTTCAATACGATTGAGGACAGCCTTATAGTGCTTAATTGTTTCATCGTCATAATGGGGTAGCCGATTTTTATTGACAAATTCCTCATCCTCAACAAATGCTGCAACAAACACTTGGATGTCTCGCCATGTCTCTAAACCTAAAGAGATAGGCGTTAGCATCTCAGTTAGAATCAGAAGTTGGATGAAATCAAATAATAATTGGTTTGGAGTGTGTGCCCACGTGCGTGTTTCTATAAAACCAAGCCTAGTCAGGTTTTGAACGGAAACGTATATTTCAGGAAGTCTTGATGATATAATTTGTTGAACTTGATTTGCTATGTTTCCTTCACCTTTGAGTTCGAAATGACTTCGAATATAAAGAATGCGCATCGTTTCGATATCTGAATAAGTTAACTCTTTTGCGGCTCGTATGAAATGTGCTTTATTTTGTGTGGGTATCATACCTTTAAGGATAGCCTTAAACAATGCAGAATAGATAGGAGTTTTCTTATCTTCATCATCATTCACCAGTTTGGATAGTATAGAATAATAATCATCAATCTCGAACTCCTTGTTGACAAGTGCATCAAATACGTTCTTATCGCCTTCGTCCTTGAGCAATTCTTCATGAAATAGTTCAAGCCTCTTATCGGTTTTATTCTTAAAGTATTGACGACTTTGATTTATCAGAGATTTTACAACATCATAGGCGACTCCCCCGAAGGGTATTAACGCGCCAACTCCCTCACGGGCTGCGGAATCTGCGACAGTAGTGAGAGTCTTCTTTGACCTTTGCAGCCTTTCTGGTTTCTTTTTTTCAACCATACATTCTCCTCATCTAGGGCGATGGTTGAGTCTCATTTATTATACACCGATTCGCCTTCTTTCAGTGAATTCTCGTAGAATACTGATGCCTTCTTGGGGGCATCGGCAAAGAAGTCACCCACGTCTTCGTGAGTACGTAAGTAATCGTACAGGAAAGACGTACTTTTTTGAGCCACACCAAGCACGGGATAGTGGTCTTTTCCTTTTCTTGGTACGTCTAGGAGCGTGTCGGAATAACGGCTGTTAAAAATAAGCTTGTAAGCTGGAGTGAGCACTTTGAGAGACGATTCCTCACTCCCTAAAGTCCAACTCAATAATCATTGGCCAACAATAGGCATTCGCGTGGATAGTTTGGCAGCAATCGCCCGGGAACAGTTTAGTCGTGACACATCTTGACAGCCAACGGCGTGAAAGAGTTTCCCCATTGTGCTAAAAAGGGCCACCATGCCGATAGAGCTTGAGCAGATTGTGAGAGAGACACCACATCTGCCACTCAGCGGACACGTTCTGGTATCCTCTTAGTGAAAATTGCCTTAGGCCCCTGGCCTGCTTTATCTGGCCAAAGACCGGTTCAACGGTTGACTTTCTCTTGGAGTAAATCTCTTGGCCGCGTTTCGTGGAGAGCTTTCTGATCATTCGCTCCCTGGGCGTCATGTCGTTTGGAGGCCGCCCTCGAACCGGTGGAAGAACTTCACCGTGCTTCATCTTTTTTGTAGCCATAAACGGGTCGAGCAGGGCGTCCTCAAAGAGCATCAGATTGGTTTCGCTAAAGTACCCGGCATCGGTTGTGATTGCCGTGCCATGCGGAATTCTGCCAAGATTTTCTTCCAAGATATCCAGGATGGGTTCAACTTCTTCCGAATCGTTTGCATTCTGGGAAAGGTTGGCTGCCACAATCACCTGAAAAGAATCATCAACAATGGCTTGGCCGTTATAGCACTGCTCAAAGGAATTGGTAGAGGTCACCTTCATAATCCGGGAATCAGGGTCCGTGAAATTCCTTTGGGCCTTGTCGGATGGCACGGTTGGGGAGCAATCACCTGCAGGTGCCGGTTTTTTCTTGATTTTAGTCTCTGTGGCCTCCTGTTTTTCGGAAGCTTCTCGCTTGGCCTCTTCCTCAAGAGCGTTCATTGCTTCTTTGATCTTTGCCACGCGTGTTTCTCTTCTTTGGAGTTCGTCAGGCAAATCCCAGTCCTTCTTCCCCTTACCATATTTTTTATCCTCCTCCTTGTCTACGCCCTCGGCACCCTTAAGAAGCCCTTCGATCTCTTTTTCAAGCTCCTTTTTTGTCTTCTTCATCCTACCGTAGCTCATCGCTTTGTGCTTGGAAGCGTTGGCTTTGATCTTTGTTCCGTCAAGAGCCACATGGCCCAGCTTGACAAGCCCTGCTTCCTGGCAGAGTCTGAGGGCCTGCAGAAAAAGGCCGGCAAGGGCTTTGAGGTGGCGCTTCCTGAAATCACATATCGAGTCATGATCGGGATGCCCGTTTGCCGCAATCACCCGGAAGGCAACATCCTCGTAAGTTCTCTTCTCGATTTGACGGGAACTGGGAACCCCGGTGCAGTAAGCGTAGAGAAGAAGGGCGGTCATCATACCGGGTTCATACGGGGGTCGTCCCCGGCCGTCGCCCTTGTAGGAGGCGTATATCTTTGAGAGGTCAAGCTGCTCGACCACATCCAATATGAAATAGGCGAGGTGTCCCTTCGGGAGCCAGTCCAGCAACGAGGGCGGGAGCAGCAGCATTTGTTTTCGGTCACAAGATTTAAATGTTTTTTCCATAGTGGGGCCATGTTACCAGAAAATGGCTATGAATGCCATTTCTCCGACAGGCTCCTAGATGAGCAACGTATTTGTCTCGGTACGCTCTCATCTCAGTTACGTAGGCATTGAACTCGGATTCGCTCATCTTCAACTCGTTAAGCAAGCCTTGGAAGAAGCCCATCCGGTCTGAGATAATTTTCCCCCAGTAGTGTTTACCGCATGGATCGCCAAAGAGTTTGCACCACTCAAGCACGCAGATGTCTAGGAAATTTCCGTTAACGTTCACCCAAAACCGCTCTGGCTCTTTGAATATAAGTTTTTTTTCTCGCCAACCTGCCTTGTAGAATGCTATGTTGCGAAGACAATGGCAGCAGAGAATTCCTACCCTACGAAGTCGTTGCCTACGTGTCATTTAGAATACCTACCTTATGTTGCATATGTGACTTGAAACGCTTTCCGATCCATTATTCGAGAGAATGTTCATTCATCTACTGGTTGTATCTCACAATCATTTCCAGTTCTCTGCATCTTGCTGAACGCAACATCGTAACCAAATTTATCTATTATTCGCCGTATTAGCGTCATCTCGGAATCAGGTGTATTGAGACCGAAACATATATGTTGTAGATAAGATTGTTCAATTGTCTGCAAGCCGGAAATCCTCCGAAGAATGCGCATTTCCTTTTCGTATTCCCAACATGCATCTTTAATAATCATTCTGACCTTTACCATCTCCCAAAAAGCATTGGTATGTATACTACAATTCTCAGGTAATTTCTTAAACCACTCAGTTAAACCATTCGTGCCGTAGATAACATTTGCGATACCATATATGTGATTTGTATCACCATGTATAAAAGATTCAGGTATGTCATATATTAAACAAATACCTTTATGATTATCAGCATAGTGTGTCCACATCAGAGAAGAATGTAAGGATGCTTTACGAGCCGATGAAAATACGCCGTGATTCTTTAAGTCCTGTTGACGATGATTGATTTCTTTTCGCAGCCTATCATCATCTTGAAGACTTTGAAGAATGTCCCGCTTCCAATCTGATGATTGTGAAATGGCGTTCTGCAACGCCTTTTCTATGTCAACCTGACAATCAAACGGGTCATTTAATTGTTCTGGAAGCGCAAAATATAATTGGCTATGTACCAGTGAGTCTATCAAGTGTTTGTTGATTTTCCTGAACTTAAGGATGTGGTTCCCTTTCATCGAGGAAAGCACCTCCGTAGACATCGTTATTCAAGTAGGGTGTTGCGCACTGAAACCGCATTCTTGACAGGTCTGATTTTGGGCTATTGTTTTGCGAGTGTCAAGGAACTCGTGGCAGAAACTAACGAAGGATTCAGCGCTCCATCCGGCTACGGTTATGGGTTGCTCTCCCCGGCCAAACGGGGGAGTGGCGAATCGCAAACGAGCACACCTGAATTTCATCGTCGTTCATAAAACGGAAAGCCGATGGGGTCTTGGAATCTTACCTGAAGCCAAATTTCGTTCTCCCGCCGTCGCAAGATCCGAAGAGGAATTACTGGTGTCGGTGCCAGTAGCCTGTGAGCGATCCCCCCACTTTATTCATTACCCCTCCCAATCAAATCAGAGAAGATCTCCATCAACTCATCACTCGATCTTGCAATCCGATCACACGAGCACTCTTCCATGGCATTCGCCACCGCCCCGGCACTTTCACCGGCATTTCGAAAATCGGTTCTGATCCCGATGATCTTAGCCTTTTCAGGCTTCCCCTCCCCGACAAGAATCCCAAGCAGTCCCTCCAGAATGCCCTACAATCGATTATCTCAGGTCAAACCGGAGTCAAGTACGTCCAGAATTTGCGCCTGTCCATCATGCGGTCTGGAACTCATGGGGATTCCGAAACTTTAATCCTTAAAACCCAAGTACCGGAAGTCAAACCGCTGCCTTCTTCTTCCGAAGTCTCGTCCGCTTCGGTTTGCTGGCCGTACCTGTCTCAGTCTTCGTAGCCGCTTTCGTGGACGCTTCGGCTTTCCGCTGCCTTCTGGCTTCAATGTACTGAGTCAGCTTTTCAGGCAACCCCCTCTTCTTCGCTGCTTTGCTTCTGGCTTTGGTCAATGACTTGGCCGACAGAGGGGTTCTCATCGAGAACCCGTACTTTTTCCTGTATTGTTTTTGATCCATACCGTGGCTGACAAGATGCTTTGATGTCAACTGGCGCATCTCAGCCCCGCATTCGAGGCAGACCACCTTGTCATCCTTGATAGAGTCTTGAGGAGCAATGGCTTTGGGAGCTTCTTCAGGCATCATCTGCGGGGCAAGAACGGTTCCTTCGCCCTCTGACCTCTGCATTTCCTGAAGCGTCTGGAAGACCATCCGAAGAGAGGAAGCAATCTCCATAGTCGTCATTGAAGCTGATGCTGCTTGGGTCTGGACAATGTCGGCGGCGATTTCGAGCAGTTTTTTTGTCATTCTATTTCTCCCCTCCTTTGGTAGAAATGGTTAGGCGCTAATTATGAGCAGGAGTGGTGTTTTTTCAAGAAAAATCAAATGAAAGGACAGGCGTTCTGGATAATTTAAGGAAGAATTGCTGGCCAAAAGGCATATGACCCTCTTAGGGTGCCAAAGGTGACGATGGTGTCGATTGATCCCAAGACCTTCTGATTTGACCTTGATTCGTTCGGGAGGCATGGGCTGTTTCAGGATCTGACCATATCACAGTACCCGCACTATCTCGGCAAGAAGGGCATCAATCTCGGCTGCAAAGTTCACTTGCTGAGGCTCTGGTAATGTTTCTCTTTGCCGAATCCTTACGTGAAGATATCCGTCAGCAATCCTGCGGGCAGCATTTTCCAGCCTCTCCATAGTTTCCTTGAACGACCGAGTGCCGGTCTTCTCATTTTGGCTGTTCCTCTCTGAAAAGTGTGGTAATTTTATGTCACAAAGTGTGTCAATTTCGAAAAAAGCGGCTTTGGGGGTGAAAAACCGGAAAAATAAAGCCACTAAATTCACCTAGTTAGATACCATCTTGGAGAAAGCCTTCATGGAACGCTTCCTTATCGCGCTTGACTGTGAGCCGGACTGCATAAAAATTATCGACTACATGGTTCGGGTCCTCAAAGGGGCTCAAGACTACGAATTCAAGATCTTCCACATTCTTGCAACGGCGTCTCCAGACAAACTGAGAATGGAGGAGGTCCAGCGGATCGAACATGTGCATGCTGCCAGGCCGGACCTCGCGGGATATTTCTGGAAGGGGGAGGATGAGAAAATCATGGAGCGCTGCTTTAGCCAGGCCATGGAAAAGCTGGTGCTCGAGGGCTTCCGGCCGGAGTCGGTATTATCTTTGTTTGCCGTTCAATCCGGTGACATGGCCGAAATCATCCTGGCCAAAGCTGCCGAACTCGGGTGTTCGACCATAGTGCTCGGCCGCAGGCGCCAGAGCCTCGTAAAGCAACTGCTGCTTGGCAGCGTATGGGGCTCGGTAGTTAAATCGGCTCGCAGATCGGCGGTATGGGTTGTCGAAATCTAGCAGATAAATGAAAGGGATAAGAAGATGGGATCACTTTTCAAGAAGATAGGCTTTTCCACCGATTTTTCCGAAAACGCCGATCAGGCGTTTCCCGTTGCCAGAGACCTTGCGGTCCAGTTCGGTGCGTCCATCGAGATTATTCATGTAACTGCGAGTTTTGCGCTCTCCCCGCCTGTGCACGCCGCCTATATGCCTGTCGAATATGATCCCAACTTTATCGAGGAAATCAAACAGGCCGCCCTGAAATTGATCCAGGAAAGATATGTGGCAAAACTTCCCGAGGGGCTGCCCTATTTCGTGAATCTCCGGTCGGGATATGCTGCTACGGAGATCCGCAGGGTCGTGGAGGAAAAAGAACTGGACCTGCTGGTCATGGGATCTCACGGTTTAACGGGCATTGCTCACGTGCTTTTCGGGAGCACCGCTGACAGGGTGGTTCGAAAAGCCGCATGTTCGGTGCTTACCGTTCGTTTTCATGAATCTTAGTCCCATTGTCCGTCCAAATGTTGTTGTTTTAAAGATTCAGGAATCAGGAGATTCAGGGATTGTAAAACGAGAAGCGGAAAGCGGAAGTGATACCAATTTGCGTTCAAGTGAGTACCAAAAGAAGCTGAAAAACTCGGGGAGCTTTGCCCCCCGAACCCTCACTTCGTTCGGGTTCGCGCTTATACATTGGACCGGTGCTCGACGCTTCAAGTTCGCGCCCGATCTTTTGAGAGGGCGCACCCCCTCGCAGCTTCGCTGCTCTATATGGCGCTGCGGCGGTCGCCCAGCAAGTGCTGGGCAGCCGCCGCCGGCGCCGAGCGCTTGGCCGCGCGCGCGGACGCGCGCGGCCAAATCCTGCGGGGTGCGGGGAAGTCACTTCCCCGCTCTTTTCGATTACTTCAATCTTGAACGCAACTTCGTATGAGTGGGAGGCTTTTGCTCCCTGCTCCCTGCTATCTGCTCCACGTTCCTCAATTACGCAATTTCCTCAATTCAAAATGAGGTTCGGCAAGCAATGGAGATGGAAGCGAAGAGGGTTGGGGAGACCAGATTCACAATGTCGCAGATGATGAGCCCGCAGGATGCCAATCTCGCCGGGAACGTTCACGGCGGCGTGATAATGAGGCTCATTGACGTTGCGGGGGCCGTGGTAGCGGTTCGGCATTGCCGCAGCAATGTGGTGACCGCTTCGATCGAGAGGCTCGATTTTCATCAGCCCATTTTCATCGGGGACCTCGTCACTTTTAAAGCCAGCCTTAACCTGGTGGGTGGAACCTCGATGGAGATCGGCGTCCTGGTGGAATCGGAAAGCCTGCGAACCGGACAAATCCAAAAAGCCGCTTCGGCATACCTCACCTATGTGGCCCTGGGGAAAGACCGCCGGCCGACCCGGGTCCCGCCTCTCATCCTGGAAACCGAGGAAGACATACGGCGCAACTGCGAGGCCAAACTGCGGCGAGAGGCTCGTGTGGAGTCTAGAAGCAAGGCCAGGGCCTGCTGCTGAACGGCCTGCTTGCCGGTCCGGTTATAATGGCTTATAAGTGAATGAACGGATGAATAGACTTGAATGACGCCCGCGCGCGGCGCTTTGCGGAAATGCCGATGGACGAAGGATCGAACGCAGCAGCAGAAAAGAAACAGCGGCTTTCGATAATGGCTTTGTCGGTTTCAGTCAGCACGATTCTCATGGTGTTTAAGTTCTATTCCTACTGGCTCACCGGTTCGTCTGCAATCCTTTCGGACGCGCTCGAATCCATAATAAACGTGGTTGCCAGCGGATTTGCCCTGTGGAGCGTTCTGCTGGCCTCAAGGCCCCCTGATGTCGACCACCCTTATGGACACGGGAAAATCGAGTTCTTCTCGGTGGGCTTCGAAGGGGCGCTGATCGTGCTGGCGGCAGGAGGAATATTCTGGGCGGCGTTGCCCAGGATCATTGCACCCAGGGCGCTGCCTAAACTCGATTTCGGGCTTCTCATCCTTTTAGGAACCGCACTGGTAAATCTCTGGCTGGGAAAAACCCTGGTGCGCACCGGAGAGCGCACGCGGTCGATGGCCATTTCAGCAGACGGCAAGCATATTCTGACAGATGTTTACACTACGGCGGGCGTACTTGTCGGACTGTTCCTGGTCCGGCAAACCGGATGGTACTTCCTCGACGGAGCAGTGGCCTGCGTAGTTGCGGCAAACATCCTTTTCATAGGCGCCAGGCTGGTCTTTGAGTCTTCATCGCGCCTTATGGATGCATCCGACCCTGAATTGCTCGATCAGATCAGCGCGATTATAGCGCAGAACCGAAAACCGCTATGGATAGATGTCCACCGCCTGCGCGCCTGGCGTTCGGGCCAGCAAATCTACATAGACTTCCATATCATCCTCCCGCGCGAGTTAAGTCTCGAGGACGCGCACAGGGAAGTTATGGAGATCGAGCAGCTTCTCAAAACCCAACTGCCGGGAGTGGGAGACGCTATGATTCATGCCGAGCCGTGTATCGGCCCGGAGTGTAGCATTTGCTTGCGGGAACCTTGCCGGATTCGCCGTCAGGCGTTTTTCCAACAACCGAGTTGGTGTCGCAAGGAAGTGGCCTACCCGGGTGCGGCAGACAGCGAACACGAAACGGATCCGGCGAAGAACGAATCGGGCAGGAAGTTCACGCGGGCACGTTCTGATTAAGAACACGACGGGATGGGAGGGAGGTGGCAGATGCGCATCATTTTGATTGGACAGGCGCCTTTTGGGGCCAGGACCTTTGAATCGCTGCTGGACGCAGGCGAAGATGTCGTCGCGGTGTACACGCCACTGGAAAAGCCGGGGGCGAAACCGGACCCGCTCAAAGAAGCGGCACGGGCAAAGGGAATAAGAAACATCGAGCCGAAAACATACAAGGACGAGCAGGTCTTCATCGAATTCGCGGGGTTGCGGCCCGACCTCGTGGTGCTCGCTTTCGTCACCGGCATTGTGCCCGCTCGCTACTTCAGCGCCGCCGGCAACGGGGCTATCTGCTACCATCCTTCGATACTGCCGCGCCATCGAGGAGCGAGCGCAATAAACTGGGCGCTGATAATGGGAGACAAACAGACCGGATTGAGCATCTTCTGGCCAGACGAGGGGATCGACACAGGTCCGATATTGCTGCAAAAACAGGTCGATATCGGGCCGCAGGACACCGCCGGCTCACTCTACTTCAACCGCCTTTTCCCGCTGGGAGTGGCGGCGATAGTCGAGTCGGTAAAACTCATCCGGGAGGGAAAAGCGCCCCGGATAGCGCAGGACGATTCGAAAGCCACTTACGAACCTCCGTGCAACGACCGCGTTGCGGGTCTTGACTGGGACAGCGCCGGTCAGCAGATTTACGATCTCATTCGCGGGTGCGACCCTCAGCCCGGGGCTTACGCGGAGTTGCGTGGAGAGAAGGTGCGCTTTTATGGCGCGGACTTCGTGCCGGGAAAAATCGGCGGGGAGATCGACGTTGCGCCGGGGACGGTCACAGGACTTGATCTAAAGGGTCTGAGAATAGCGGTTGCGGCAGGGGAACTGCTCGTAGCCAAAGTTCGTACCGCTTCGGCGGGAAAAATCGACGCGGCGCAATGGGCTGCGGCCGCCAACGTGAAACCCGGTGATAAGTTTGGTAAATTCTCGAAGTAGTTTATAATTAAACCCAATAAGAAAGAGGCGCCAGATGTATTTCCCAGATTACAGGCCAAGAAGATTCAGGCGGACCGAGAATCTGCGGCGAATGGTCCGAGAAACCAGACTCAGTGTCGATCAACTTATATATCCTCTCTTCGTCATGCCCGGCAGCGGCGTAAAAAATCCCGTGCAGTCGATGCCCGGAGTCTTCCAGTTCTCGGTGGACAAGCTCATCGAAGAAATGCGCTCGGTGGTGGAACTCGATATACCCGGTGTGCTTCTGTTCGGTCTGCCGGAAAGAAAAGATGAGAGCGGCTCCGAGGCGCACGCGGAAAACGGCCCGGTCCAGCAGGCCGTGCGCGCAATCAAGAACGCCTGGCCCGAACTTACCGTCATTACCGATGTGTGTCTTTGCGAGTACACCAGCCATGGCCACTGCGGCATTCTGGAAGGAAATGAGGTAGTCAACGACGCCACCCTTGAAATACTTGCCAGGGTGGCCCTCTCTCACGCCAAGGCGGGGGCTGACGTAATCGCCCCCTCGGACATGATGGACGGCCGCGTTGCCGCAATAAGGGAGGCGCTCGACGAAGACGGATTCGACAGTGTCGCCATCCTGGCTTATTCGGCAAAATACTGCTCGGGTTTCTACGGGCCCTTTCGGGAGGCAGCCGATTCGGCGCCCCGGTTCGGCGACCGGCGCGCCTACCAGATGGACGTATGCAACACTGAGGAAGCCATAAGGGAAGTAGCCCTGGATATAGAGGAGGGCGCGGACATAGTCATGGTCAAACCGGCAATGGCTTACCTGGACATAGTCAGGCGCATCAAGGAGGAATTCGACAGACCGGTCGCCGCATACAACGTGAGCGGAGAATACTCCATGCTGAAAGCCGCCGCCGCAAACGGATGGATCGATGGGGACCGCGTAATGATGGAAATTCTGACCTCCATCGTCCGCGCGGGGGCCGATTTCATACTGACTTACTTTGCAAAGGATGCCGCCGGGCTGTTGCGGAAATGAACACAAACCACACCACAATAAAAGGCCGCCCGCACTCTGCGGCAACAGGCGCAACTCTTGAGGCAAACCTGCGGCTTGTAGCCTGGGAGCTTACACGTTCCTGCAATCTGGCGTGCGTTCACTGCCGCGCAGCAGCCCAGGACCGCCCTTACGAAGGGGAGCTAAGCTTGGCCGAGTGCAGGAGGGTGATGGACGAAATCTCCGAAGTTGCCAAGCCTATCGTCATTTTGACGGGCGGAGAGCCCCTGCTTCGACCGGATGTTTTCGATATCGCGCAATACGGCAATAGCCTGGGCTTTCGGATGACCATGGCCACCAACGGTACCCTGCTTACGGCTCAAATCGTGCGAAAGATGATCGACTCGGGCATTCAGCGGATAAGCGTCAGTCTCGATGGGGCCACAGCCAAGTCCCATGACGCTTTCCGAAAGGTTCCCGGGGCCTTCGAAAGCGCTTTGCAAGGGATTGCAATGGCCAGGGAAGCGAAACTTGATTTCCAGGTCAATACGACCATAACGCAGGCAAACATCGAGGAATTCCCCGGGATCCACGAACTGGCCGTCTCGCTCGGCGCGGCCGCACACCATATCTTCATGCTGGTTCCGATGGGAAGAGGAAAAGCCCTGGCCCAAGAGGCCATCAGCGCCGAAAAATACGAGAAAACGCTTCACTGGTTCTACGAACAGAAGGACAAAGCGCCCTTGCAGCTCAAGGCCACCTGCGCCCCCCATTATTACCGGATCATTCGCCAGAGGGCCAAATCCGAGGGCAGGGAAATAAACTTCCAGACTTTCGGGCTCGATGCCGTTACGCGCGGCTGCCTCGGGGGGAGCGGCTTTGTCTTCATATCCCACGTGGGGCAGGTGCAGCCCTGCGGATACCTGGAGGTGGACTCCGGAAACCTGCGGGAAAAATCCTTTAGGGAGATTTGGCTCAATTCGCCGGTTTTCCGTGACCTGCGAGACCTGAAACGCTATGAAGGCAAATGCGGAAAATGCGAGTACATAAGAGTGTGCGGCGGGTGTCGCGCAAGGGCTTATGAGATCGCGGGCAACTACCTGGCCGAAGAGCCCCTTTGCCTCTATAAGCCG
>Ga0074046_10003342_pt1 | contig 13456 bp, 10 predicted proteins | sample BogForMeECP23OM3_FD_94441 | JGI IMG/M metagenome (GOLD analysis project Ga0074046, IMG submission 94441) | Bog forest soil microbial communities from Calvert Island, British Columbia, Canada - Bog Forest MetaG ECP23OM3 | ecosystem: Environmental > Terrestrial > Soil > Wetlands ...
ACGAATCGGCCGATACATGAAACCGGCCGCGCAAAAGCGGCATCCCCATTGGCATCCGCGGCTCGCCTCGACCAGGAACATGTCGCCGAAGACGGATTCCTCGGTGAGAATCAGCGACGAAGTAGTGAAGCGGTTGAGGTCGCGAATCATGCGGCGATTGACCTGCGCGCTGCCGGGGCCGGTGTATTTCACCGTGGCGAGGCGGCCGGCGTCATCGTAAACGGGAGTATAGAAGTCGGGAAGATACGCACCCTGGACCGATGCGAGTTCGAGCAGTTGATTCGTCGAGCCGCGCGTCGATCGCCAGCGCTCGATGAACTCTGGGACCATCTCCTCGCCCTCGCCAATCAGAAACAGGTCGATGAAATCGGCGATCGGTTCGGGATTAAGAAAGACGGCCGAGCCGCCGGCGATGATCAGCGGAAAATTGCGGCCCGCGCGGTCGGCGCGGCGAGCGGGAATCCCGGCCATCCGCAGAACGCTCAGGACGTTGAGATAGTCCGTCTCGAAGGAAATCGAAAAGGCGAGGATGTCGAAGTCGGAGAGCGGGCGGCCGCGCTCGAACGAGACGAGGCGCTCGCCACCGTCGCGGAACAAGTCGCGCTCGTCGGCGCCGGGCAGGAATGCTCGATCGGCGGCCACGGACGGATCGGATTCGAAGATGTGAAACACGGCCTGGAAGCCGAGGTTCGCCATCCCGAGCCGGTACGTGTTCGGGTAGATGACGCAGACGGAAATGTCGCCGCCGGGTTGGCGCGGGTAGAGCACTTTTTCGCGCGCGATGCGCTCGAGCGCGCGCTTACGCGGGTACATTCGCCAACTCCGACATAATCATACAGAGTATCGCCGCGCGGACGGCACGCTCAAGAGGAGCGTCGAAGCCGTTGGGGCTCAGCGCTTCCAAGCCATATACGCGAAAAACTCGGGCGGCTCTCCCTTGAGAATGCCCGACGGTTCGACGGCCAGAATCGCGGCGCGGATGTCGCGCTCGAAAGCATCGACGCGGTCGCCGAGCACGCGCCGGCTGCAGAACGAAGTCGAGTAGAGATTTCCGATCATCGAGTCTATGGTCCATTCGACGTCGAAGGATTCCTGGTAGCTGGCGAGATCTCTGAAGCGGGAACGCGAGATGTATGTTTCGTGGCGTTCCGCGGGCGGCGGCGGACCGGGACTCTCCCATGGCAGCGGCCGGTGACCGAGATAACTCTTCAGCACCGTGTTAATCGCTGCACGCCACGGGATCATCGGCGGTGGTGGAATCGGCGCACCCTCGCCGACCACCGCGATGCCTCCGCCGTCCCTGACGAGATCGTAGAGCGCCTCGAGGGTACGCGCTCGATCCATCCAGTGGAACGAGTTGCCCATGGTGACGAGGCGGAACTGTCCGAGATTGGGTGACAAATCATTCGAGCCGCCGAATCGCCACTGGATATTGCCGATGTCGCGTTCGCGTGCGATGCGCTCGCCCTCGGCACGCATCGCGTCATCGGGATCCATTGCGACCACTTCTTCGAACAGCTGCGCGAGCGCAATCGCGACGGGACCGGGGCCGCAACCGAGATCGAGCAGCCTGCCGGTGCCGTCCAGTCGAAAATTCTCCCGAAGAATCTTCACCAGCGACGGCGGATACTTCGGACGGAACCGCGAGTAGTACCACGCGGTGCCTTCGTAAAGAGGCAGATAGTACTTTCCTGTTTCACTCACGGTCGGGAGAGTGTCATTGCGCTATTCGGTCGGGGCGGGTGTAGATGTTGAATCTCCCGTCGCGCAGGAAACCGACGAGCGTCGTGCCGACTTCTTCGGCCAGCTCGACTGCCAGCGACGACGGCGCCGACACGGCGGCCAGAATCGGCACACCGGCGGTCGCCGCCTTCTGCACGATCTCAAAGCTGAGCCGGCCGCTTACCATCATCAGGTGATGCGCCAGCGGAACGATCGCATTCGTCAACGCGTATCCGACCAGCTTGTCCACCGCGTTATGACGTCCGACGTCCTCGCGTATCGCGAGCATCGTGCCGTCGAGATTGAAGATGGCCGCGCCGTGAAGTCCGCCCGTCGCGGCAAACACGCGCTGGCCGGCGCGGAACTTCTCCGATAGCGCGAGCAGAGTGCGCGGTGCTGCGCGCACGGAACCAGAGGCGGGAGCGACGCGGCGCCGAATCGAGTCGATGCTGGTCTTGCCGCATACGCCACAGCTCGAACTCATGACGAAGTTGCGCTTAAGGCGGCTGCGCAGTCCGTCGGCGGGCACATTCAGCACGACGTCGATGGCGTTGGGCTCGGGCGCGCCCTTGCGTCCACGCACGCGCCGAATTTCGCCGAGCTCGCTCGGGTCATTGATGAAACCCTCGGCGAACAGAAAGCCGGCTGCAAGTTCCTCGTCATGTCCGGGCGTGCGCATCGTGAGCGTGAAGCGGCGGCCGGCAAGTCGAATCTCGAGCGGCTCTTCGACCACCAGTTTCTCACTGCGCTCCGCGGTAGTGCCTCCATCCCATCCTAGTGCGCGATGCTCGCGGACTTCATGGCGAACGGCATCAGCGGCATCGTCACCAGTCCGGAAGTGCGCGGGATCGGTTTTCATCCCTCGCCAACTTCTTCCGAATCAGGAACAGACTCGGTCGCGATAAAGGAAACTGCCAAGCGCACGAGCGGATTCAGCTCGTCGCCGCCCATTGCCACGTAATCGACAATCTCCCGCCGCATCCGAGCCTCCCAGAAATTGCGGAGATGGTTCGCGACGCCTTCGGCGGCTTCGTCGTGATCCGGATAGCCGGCGAAGTACGCGCCGATATCATTAGCCATCATGACGAGGTGATGAATATCGATCGTGTGAGCATCTTGAATAGCTACTCGATTCTCCGCGTGAGGCTGCCCGTTACGGCCGCGAGCTTGCAGCGATTTCGCTTCAGGCGCAACCTGGACCGCAGTAACTTTGAACTCGGGGCAGTTGGTCGCCCAATCGGAGTGCTCGGTCATCAAGTCGTTGGTGCGCGATTCCGGATGATGAAACGTGGTGTACACGACGCCGGGCTGGACGCGCTTCGTCACCAGCGCCCGCAAGCGCGTCTCGCCGCGGCGTGCCCGCACCTGGAGCCAATCGCCGTCGCGGATGCCGCGCAGCTCGGCGTCGCTCGGATGTATCTCGAGGCGATCCTCGCCGTGCATCGCCGCATTCAGAGTACGCCGCGTCTGAGTACCAACATTATACTGACTGAGTATCCGCCCAGTAGTCAGTATCAGTGGATATTCCGAGTTGGTGCGTTCCTCAGTGGGTACATACTCGGTAATCGTGAACTTGCCTTTGCCGCGCACGAAATGGTCGGCATGCATGGTAGCAGTACCCGCGGGTGCGGCGTCATTGCATGGCCATTGCACCGAGCCCAGCCGCTCGAGCGTTCCGTAGCTGACGCCGGAGAAAGTCGGAGTCAGCCGCGCGATCTCATCCATGATTTCCGACGGATGCGAATACTTCATCGAATAGCCGAGCGCGGTCGCAAGCTCGCAGGTAATTTCCCAATCTTCCTTGCCCGCGAGCGGCGCCGCGACCTTGCGCACCATCGAGATTCGCCGCTCGCTGTTGGTGAAGGTGCCGTTCTTTTCGAGGAACGACGAACCGGGCAGAAAGACGTGCGCGTACTTCGTGGTCTCATTGAAAAACAAATCCTGCACCACGACGCATTCCATCGCTCGCAGCGCCGCCGCGACGTGTTGCCCGTTCGGTTCCGATTGCGCGACGTCTTCGCCCTGCACGTAAAGGCCCTTGAAGCTGCCCTCCAGCGCCGCGTCGAACATGTTGGGAATGCGCAGGCCCGGTTCGGGATCGACCCGCACGCCCCACGCGGCATCGAAACTCGCGCGCACCGCCTCATCGGAAATGTGGCGATAGCCGCTGAACTCGTGCGGGAACGAGCCCATGTCGCACGACCCTTGCACGTTGTTCTGCCCGCGCAGAGGATTCACGCCGACTCCCGGCCGTCCGATGTTGCCGGTCGCCATCGCAAGATTCGCGATGCCCAGCACCATCGTGCTGCCCTGGCTGTGCTCCGTGACACCGAGGCCGTAGTAGATCGCACCGTTGGGAGCGCTCCCGTACAAACGTGCCGCCGCGCGGACCTTGTCCGCGGGCACGCCGGTGATCTTCTCCGTCGACTCCGGCGAATTATGCGGCTCCGCGACGAATTTCTTCCACGCCTCGAATTCATGCGGATCGCATCGCGCCGTAGCGAACGCCTCGTCGGTGAGTCCCTCCGTCACCACCATATGAGCGATTGCATTGATCAGCGCGACGTTGGTGCCGGGACGCAGTTGCAGATGATACGACGCCTGCACGTGTGGCAGCCGCACAATTTCAGTGACGCGAGGATCGATGACGATCAGCTTTGCGCCTTGTCGCAATCGGCGCTTCATCTGCGCCGCGAAGACCGGATGCCCCTCCGTGACGTTCGCGCCGATCACCATGATCACGTCGGCCTGCATCACCGAATCGAAATCCTGCGTCGTCGCCGAGGTGCCGAACGCCGTCTTGAGTCCATAACCGGTCGGCGAATGACAAACGCGTGCGCAGGTGTCGACGTTATTGTTGCCGAACACGGCGCGCACCAGTTTCTGCACCAGAAACGTTTCCTCGTTGGTGCATCGCGAGGACGTAATCCCGCCAACCGACCCGCGCCCATGCTCGTCCTGGATGCGCTTGAACTCCGACGCCGCGTATTCGATCGCCTCGCGCCACGAGACCTCGCGCCACGGTTCGGCGATCGATTCGCGAATCATCGGCCGCGTGACGCGATCGGGATGCGTGGTGTAGCCCCACGCGAAGCGGCCCTTAACGCACGAGTGCCCGTGATTGGCCTGCCCGTTCGGGTTCGGCACCATCCGCACGACGAGGTCGCCCTTCATCTCTGCGCGGAACGAACATCCGACACCGCAGTATCCGCAGGTCGTGACGACGCTGTGATCCGGCTGGCCGAGCTCGATCACTGATTTTTCCATCAACGTTGCGGTCGGACACGCCTGCACGCAAGCGCCGCAAGAGACGCACTCGGATGCCGAGAATGGACCTTTTTGTCCCGGCGAAATCACCGACGAAAAGCCGCGCCCGTCAATGGTCAGCGCAAACGTGCCTTGCACTTCCTCGCACGCGCGGACGCATCGCGAGCACACGATGCATTTCGACGGATCGAAAGTGAAATACGGATTAGACTGGTCCTTCTCCGCATGCAGGTGATTGGCGCCGCCGCCACGGTAACGCACCTCGCGCAGACCGACTGTGCCCGCCATGTCCTGCAGCTCGCAATTCCCGTTGGCGGGACAGGTGAGGCAGTCGAGGGGATGATCGGAAATGTACAGCTCCATCACGCCGCGCCGCAGCCGCGCGAGCGCCGGGCTCTCGGTGCGCACCTTCATGCCCGCGCGCACCGGAGTAGTGCACGACGCCGGGTAGCCGCGCTGGCCCTCGACTTCGACCAGGCACAAACGGCACGAGCCGAATGGCTCCAGCGAATCCGTCGCGCACAATTTCGGCACGTGGATTCCGGCCTCCGCGGCGGCGCGAATGACCGACGTGCCTTCGGGTACCGCGACGACGCGTCCGTCGATCTCCAGCACGACCGTTCGCGCGCCGGGACGAAGCGGTGTGGCGAAATCGCTATCGCTGTGCGACCGCATGAGTACTCGCAGCTCCTGATGTCGAAATCGTGAGGTCCGCGCCGATAAACTCAACGTCGCGCGGAGTCAAACCGAAATCTTCGGGAAAATATTTGAGCGCACTCAAAACTGGCAACGGCGTAAGACCGCCCAGCGCGCATAGCGACCCAAACTTCATCGTGTCGCACAAGTCGCGAAGCACTTCGAGATTCTCGCGCGGCCGACGCCGGTTGACGATGTCATCTATCACCTCGGCGCCGCGAATCGAGCCGATTCGGCACGGCGTGCATTTGCCGCACGATTCGAGCGCGCAAAATTCCATCGCATAGCGAGCCATCCGCGCCATATCGACCGTATCGTCAAAGACGACGATTCCTCCGTGGCCCAGAATTCCTCCGCGCGCCGCGATTGATTCGAAGTCCAGCGCCACGTCCAGCATCGCTTCCGTGAAATACGCGCCCAGCGGTCCGCCCACCTGCACCGCGCGAACCGGCCTGCCGCTGGCGGTGCCGCCGCCGTAGTCGTGGACGATTTCGCGGAGCGTCACGCCCATCGACGTTTCGATCAGCCCCGGACGTTTCGCGTTGCCGGCGAGTTGAAACGGGATCGTGCCGCGCGAGTTGCCGGCGCCCAAGGAGCGAAAGAATTCCGCACCGCGCTCGATGATGATCGGCACTGTCGCGAATGAGACCACGTTGTTAATCAGCGTCGGCTTGCCAAACAGTCCTTCCAGCGCGGGAATCGGTGGCTTGAAGCGGACCATCCCGCGCCGCCCCTCGATGCTTTCGAGCATCGCGGTTTCCTCGCCGCAGATGTACGCCCCGGCGCCAAGCCGAATCTCCAGCTCGAACGACCTGCCGGTACCAAGTATGTTCGCGCCCAAATAGCCAGTCGAATAGGCAGTCGCGATCGCCTCAGTCAGTGCGCGACGCGCGTGCGGATACTCAGATCGCAGGTAGATATAGCCTTGCGTTGCACCGACGGCGAGCGCCGCAATAGTCATTCCTTCGAGCAGCACGAAGGGATCTCCCTCCATGATCATGCGGTCGGAAAACGTGCCCGAATCGCCTTCATCGGCGTTGCACACGACGTACTTTGGCGTCGCCGATGCGTCAGCCGCGGTCTTCCATTTGATACCCGTCGGAAATCCCGCGCCGCCACGGCCGCGAAGACCGGACTTCGTGACCTCGGCAACCGTCCTCTCAGCGCCGAACTCGATCGCGTGCTTCAGTCCTCGGTATCCGCCGTGCGCGATGAAATCGTCGAGCGACACCGGATCGGTCACACCCGCGCGCGCAAAAGTCAGCCGCGTCTGCGACTTGAGCCACGGTATTTCCTCGGCGACGCCGAGACGCAGGTGATGCTCGCGGCCGTCGAGAAAGTTTGAGCCGAACAGCGACGCGGCATCGCCCGCCGCAACCGGTCCATACGCCATTCGCCCGCCACTCGTTGCGACCTCGACCATCGGCTCATGCGAAAACATCCCGCGCGAACCATTGCGCACGATCTTCACGTCCAGCTTGCGCGCCGCCGCTTCCCTGCGAATCGCCTCGGCGACTGCGTCGGCGCCGAGAGACACGGCGCTCGAGTCGCGCGGAACATATACGACGGCGGTCATCGCGACGACCTTGACGAAGTGACACGGGAAAGAATTTCGTCGAAGCGTTGCGGATTGACGCGGCCGTAGAGGTCGCCGCCGACAACAATCGCCGGCGAGCACGCGCAATTGCCGAGACAGTAAACCGGCTCGAGTGTGAAGTCGCCGTTGCCGCTGGTTTGTCCGAAATCAATTCCAAGGCGGGCCTGAATATGCGCCGCGAGCGCGACCGCGCCCATCGCCTGGCACGACTCGGCGCGGCATACGCGAATGACTTTTCGGCCAGGCCGCTCGGTGCGGAAGTCGTGATAGAAACTGATAACGCCGTGGACCTCGGCGCGCGACAGATTCAGCGCTCGCGCAATCGCCGGCACAGCCTCTGGCGGGATATACCCGAGGCGCTTATTCACCGCGTGCAGCACCGGCATCAGCGCACCAGGCTTGTCAGCCAGGCCGGCAACGATTTCGTCAATCGCGCGCTCGTCAAAGCCGGCGCCGCCGTTTCTGGAATTCCTTGCGTCCATGGCTGCCACTATAGAATCGCTATACCACGATTGATGCTGGCGATCTTGATCCGGTTGGTTGCATATTGCAACCTGACAATTGCGCCGGGAGCCGGAGGTAAAGATGATCCGCAAATTCAAGTTTGAAGACGAGATGCACGAAAGTCTGCAATGCGTCCCGATGGCGGTGCGACGCAAGCTCGATCGCGTCGGCCTTAAAATCGGGCTCCAACAATGGAAGTCGCTGGATCGCGGCGAGCGGCTCGCAATCTGCCATTTCCCGTTCGATTCCGCCGAGGAGTGCGATGCGCTCGGCGTGTTCATCCGCGAGGCGATGGAGCGGCGACTCGGCGTCGAGCCGAAGTGTCTCACCGATGCGCAAAGAGCGTCCGCAGAACCGCCCGCGTCGCCGCCGGCTCGAGCAGTCGTGCACGCGCGCACAGCCGGCTTCGATCTGAACGCCACAACCTGGTCGCGGCTGGACGGCGACGAACGATTCGCCCTGCTCAAAATGGGCGACGCGGAAACGCCGAGCCATAATCTCGGCGCCGCGCTGAAAGAATTCAACGTGCCGGCGATCGCGCAGGTCGATCAGCCGCGCGCGAAGTGATCGAGGAGCGCCCGCCCCTTCCCCAATTTGAAGCTGTGCCTGAGCGCCGCGGTCACGTAACGCTTCGCGCCGCGGACCGCGTCCTCGAGACTCGCGCCGCGCGCGAGATGCGCCGCGATCGCCGCGGAGAAGGCGCATCCCGTTCCATGCGCGCCGCCGCCTGCGATTCGCGGGCTCTTGAGCTCGATAAAGCGGCGGCCGTCGTGAAACAAATCCGTCGCGAACCGGTTGTCCTTGCGATGCCCGCCCTTGATGACGACCGCGCGCGCACCCAGCTTAATAATCTTAATCGCGGCCTCGCGAATCGCCGCGTCGGAATCGATTCGAATGTGCGCCAGTACTTCAGCCTCGGCAATGTTCGGCGTTACGATGCGCGCGATCGGAATCAGGCGTTTACGAATCGCGCGTTCTCCCTTGGGTCCGATCAGGAGCGCGCCGCTGCTGGACACGATCACGGGATCAACCACCGGCGCCGGCAGTTTGAGCCGCTCGATCGCGCGCGCAACCGTTTTGACGATCGCCGCATTGGCCAGCGCTCCCGTCTTGACCGCGCGCGGAACGCATTCCAGCGCGAGCGTATCGAGCTGCGCCTCGACCATCTCGGGCGATACGTTTTCGACGTCCGCAACCCGGAAGCTGTTCTGCGCAATCACCTCGGTGATGACCGAATAGCCGTACACGCCGAGCGCCGCGAACGTCTTGAGGTCGGCCTGCAGTCCAGCGCCGCCGCCGGGATCGCTGCCTGCGATTGTTAGTGCGACAGGATGTTTCGAGTTGGGAGAGGCCAAGAATTCGGCTCTGATGCGTTGTAAACATCTTATCTAACGGCAGGGTTTAGCGAAAGATCCACGCTTAGTTGATCCTTCGAGGAACGGCGCGATACTTTGCAGTTCGGATGCGACTAGTCCTGCGAGTGATATGGCAATAAGAGGCGAATCGGAATTTCTCAATCTTCCGTTTCAGGAAAAGCTGGAGTTCCTGTACGGCCTGCCTGCGCGCCAGAAGCGTGACCTGATTCTCTCCGCACCTGAAGCCGAGCGGCTGGTGCAATCGTTTTCGCCCGAGACACTCTTCTACACCCTCAAGGAAATCGGCAGCGCCGACGCCGGCGACTTGCTCAGCCTCGCGATGCCCGAGCAGGTCAAGTCGCTGTTCGATCTCGATTGCTGGAACCGCGATCGCCCCAACGTGGATCGCATGCGCGAATGGATCGAGGCGATGGCCGACGGCGGACGGCGCAAGCTCGCCGACGCGCTGATGGGCCTCGACATGGAGATGATGTCGATCCTGTTGCGCGGCTACATAAAAGTGCATCGAATCGACGACGCGGCGTCCTCGCCCGACGCGACCGCGAATCGATTTGCGCAGTACGACGAAAATTACCTGATCGAGTTCATCCGCCACGACGCCATCTCGCAGCACATCTCGGATTTCATCGAAGAGGCGTTCGAGCGCGACTACAACTACTTCGCCGGCCTGATGGAGGAAATCTATTGGGGCGTCGAGGCCGAGCTCGAAGAAGAGGCCTACCAGTTTCGGCGGGCCCGCCTCAACGACCGCGGCTTTCCCGACTTCTTCGAGGCGCAAAGCGTGTTCGCGTACCTCAAGCCCGAGCAGTTCCTGACAATTCGTGCCGGGTACGAGCCGCCCAGCCGCGCCGATCTGCCTGACGATACCGAAGTGATTGCGCCCGAGATTGCCCCGGCAATTGCCGACGGCGACGTCTCGTTGTTCAACACCGCGCTCACCGCCGGATTCGCCGCGCAGGGAAAACGCCAGCTCCGCAGTGAGATGGCGATGGTCAGCAACCAGGTGCTGGTCGCGCGTGCGGTGGACTTTGGCGATCTGGAAGCGGTGCGCGTCGCGGTCGAGATGACGCATCACTACCTGAACCTTGCACTCGAGCATCTAGCGGGCGGCGACCTGCAAAATGCGATCGAGCATCTGCGCGACACGCCGCTGAAACTGCTCTTCCGCCTCGGCCTGAGCCTGACAATTGATCTGCGCACGAGCACCGAGTTGACGCTCAAGAAGCTCGGCCTCTCCGCGGTCAAGGTGCGCGAGATTTCGTACCTCGATTCGCCATACAAGGAAGCTTTGGCCGGCTTCATGGCGCGGCAGCCGCGCTTCTACAGCGGCCTGGACGGTAGTGGCGCGGTCGAGATGCGCGATTTCGCCTGTATGCGCGATTTGCATCTCAGCTACGCGATTCTCGATCAGATCGATTCGGCCGCCGAATTGTTCCGCGCGATGTTCGCGATCGATATTTCATCGCCAAACTTCCGCGCACAAATGGCCGCGCGCGAAGTTCGCCTCAGCCAGCTCGTGCTGACCGGCCTCGCGCGCCTGGCGCTGGACAACCGCCTGACAATCGATCCGATCGAAGGCAGCAAGTTGACCGCGATGCGCGCGGCGATCATGACCGGGCAGCCGGGCACGCTCAGCGACGAATTTCGCACCAGGATCAATCAGGCACTGGCCGAGCGGATGGACGACGCGACGCGAAAGCGCACCGCCGCCTTCCTGAATTCCTGCCTGAACCTGCTCGAAGAGGAATTCGCGAATCTTGGTGGCGAGCGGGAGATCGATCCGCGTTTTATCGAAAGCGTGCTCGTGCGAATCGGATAAGAGGGGCGCGCCGCCCGCGATTCATCGAAGGCCCGCGAGTGCCGAGCCCCGCTTAGCGTGCGCCGCCGTCGGCGGCAAGCGTAATGGTGCGACTCGAGCCGTCACGATCCAACGTCAACGTCACGGCGCCGCTCTTGATGCTCGCGGCATCGCGGCTGAAGTCGTCGAGCGCCTTGACCTCGCGATCTCCCACCTTGACCACGATGTCGCCGCGCGCGACGCCGGCCTTCTGCGCCGACGGATCGACTTCCGACACCAGCACGCCGCGGGCGTCAGCCTGGCCGAACGCACTCGCCAGGTCGGGAGTCAGTTGCTCGACCGTCAGTCCCAGAGCCCTCGCGGTGTTGGGAATCTTCCCGCCGGCGCCGAGGCCCATCGTGGACGACAACTCAAAAAGTTTGTTGTTCACGTAAATCGGTGCGTTCATGTTCATCGCGAGCGCGATGGCGTCGCTGGGCCGGCTGTCGATCGTGTAGCGGCCGCCGTCCATGTAAATCGTCGCGAAATAGATCTCGTCGCGCATATCGCCAATCACGATTCGATCGACGCTGTTCCCGGTCTGCCCGATGATCGAGCGAATCAAATCATGCGTGAACGGCCGCTGGGGCTTGATTCCGTGCAGTGCGAGCAAGATTGCGGTCGCCTCGCTCTCGCCGATCATGATTGGCAGTTCGCGCGACTCGGTCTCGTCGAGCAGCAGCACATAGTTCGAGCCGGTCTGATCGTCAAAGCCGACGCGCGCGACCTGGACTCTTACGTCGTCGGGTGAAGGTTTCGCGGAGGCAGACGAGTTGAATGGCGAGCGGCCGCACGAGCAGGCGGCCACGACTGCTGCCAGGAGCAGCAGGCAGAGAAGCCGTCCGCCTACAGCCTTCATGCTCAAACCTTACGCGCGCGACGCGCCTGTTGCCAAGGGCGAGTCAGGCGCGGAACTCGCGCGCCACGATGTACAGCTCCGACGATCCCGGGCGGCTTGCCTTGGTGCGCGTCACCCCGACGTTTGCGAAATGCCGCTTGAAGGAATCCACGATGTCCTTGAACTGCGCGCCCATGAACAGTTTCGTGACCATCGCGCCGCCTGGCTTCAGCATGGTTGCAGCAACGCTCAACGCGGTATCGATCAGCTCGCGCGAACGCGCCTCGTCGCGCGCCGCTATCCCGGTCAGTTTCGGCGCAAGGTCGCTCGTCACCAGGTCGGCGCGTGCGCCAAGCTCGCTTCGTACGCGTTCGGCGACAGTCGGATCGAGGATGTCGCCGGCGATCGTGATGGCGCCGGCCGGCGGATTCTTTACCTGTGCGAGATCGACTCCCACGACGCGTCCGCTCGGGCCCGCCGCCGCGACGAGGATCGCTAGCCATCCGCCGGGCGCGCATCCCAAATCTAGGATTCGCGCACCTCTGCCTACGAGCCGGTTGCGCGCGATTATTTCCTCGATCTTGAATGCCGCCCGCGACGGCAATCCCATGGCACGCGCCTTGCGGTAAAATTTGTCGTGTGGTTCGTAAGTCGCCACAAATTCATCCGCTCGCTTTGCCGCGCGCGCCGGAGCCGCTATCTTGATCTACTCCGCCCCGAAGTTTTGAAGCTGCGACGGTCACCGTGAATCTCGACGAATTGAATCCTGAACAACGCGCCGCTGTGCTCGCGCCCGACGGCCCGATACTCATCCTGGCCGGCGCGGGCTCGGGCAAGACCCGCGTGCTGACCTACCGTATCGCCCACATCCTCGAGGAGCGCAAGGCGGCGCCGAACGAGATGCTGGCGGTAACGTTCACCAACAAGGCCGCCAGCGAAATGCGCGAGCGGGTCGCGTCCCTGGTCGGCGACGGCGCGCGGCTGCCGTGGGTCAGCACGTTTCATTCGGCGTGCGCGCGGATTCTGCGGCAGGAAGGACATGCGCTCGGCTACGATCGCAACTTTTCGATTCTCGACGAAAGCGATTCGCTCACGACCATTCGCCGCGTGCTCGACGATGCGGCGTTGGCCGACTCGCCGCCGCTTGAACTTGCGCGCGCGCGGATCGAGCAGGCTAAGAACGAGGCAATCGCGCCCGAGGAGATGCTCGCGAGCGCGCAGCCGGGGCGCGAGACTTCGATTGCGCAGATTTACCGGCTCTACCAGGAGCGGATGCGCGCGATGAACGCGATGGACTTCAGCGATCTGCAATTGCAGACCTGGATTTTGTTCGAGCGGTACCCCGAGGTCCTTGAGCGATGGCAGCGACGCGCGGCGCAGCTGCTGGTCGACGAGTACCAGGACACCAATCGCGTGCAGTACCTGATCGTCAAAGCGCTGGCGGCGCGCTCCGGAAATCTCTGCGTGGTCGGCGACGAGGATCAATCGATCTATCGATGGCGTGGCGCCGACATCCGCAACATCCTCGACTTCGAGCGCGACTACCCGAACGCGCAGATTTTCAAGCTCGAGCAGAACTACCGCTCGACCAAGACCATCCTCGCGGCCGCCGGCGCCGT
>Ga0074046_10003343_pt1 | contig 13456 bp, 15 predicted proteins | sample BogForMeECP23OM3_FD_94441 | JGI IMG/M metagenome (GOLD analysis project Ga0074046, IMG submission 94441) | Bog forest soil microbial communities from Calvert Island, British Columbia, Canada - Bog Forest MetaG ECP23OM3 | ecosystem: Environmental > Terrestrial > Soil > Wetlands ...
CAGCGCTGCGAGTCTCCACACCCACCGACGCCAGTCCCTGCAGAAAACGGTCGGCAATCCAGCGACTGGAGACGCGCGTGTCCTGCCCAATCACCACCCGCGGCTTGGACTTCACGTGCACCAGATTGTGTCCGAGTGCCCGCCCAATCCAATAAACACTGTCGCGGGTCAGCGGGGATTCCCCCGCCACGCCACGAATCCCGTCCGTACCGAAGAGTTGTCTGGTTTGCGTCATGAATGCGGCGTCAGTCGCTAGTCGTTCACGGTTCGTCGTCGGATAAAATTCGCGAGCGACTATCGACCAACGACGGGCCTACTTCTTCTCGTTTCCCGCGGCTTCCATGATAACCGTCACGCGAATTGGAGTGGGGTGCACAACTTGGATCAGAGGGTCGGGGACATAGGCCTGCGTCACAAAAGTAGCCTGAGTCATGGCTCCGCTGGCATCTACCGGGTCCGTAATGGCGGCATCCACCTTTTCGACGTGGCGGCGAGGTCCAGTGATGGCGACGCTTGGCGGATCGGCGATCACCCGTTCCACCCGCATGCCGCTCGCAAAATTTCCAATCACACGCGGCCGAACCTCGACGACGCGCCTCGCGCGATCGTCGAAGGAAACGTGAAACTGAGGGGGGTTGACTTGCACCACTTGCAGATCCTGCGGCACATGCACCTGCCCGCCGTTCAAATCGAAAGTCTGTTCCCCCGGGCGGACGCCGGCCAGATTAACCTCCGCACGCACATCCGCAGTCTGCAGGCGATGAATCAGACGCTCCGGTCCCCGTACCCGGACCTGCACGTCGGTGACGTTAGCGGAGTCGATTTCCAGATTGTTGGGGAAATTCTGGAACTCGATCGGAACTTTCATTTCGACTTCGGCAGTGGGATCGCGCGCCACCACCAGCCACAGGCCGATGGCGAGTAACAGGGAAACGGTCTTGAGCCCGATATTCTGCACGAAAATGCGTTGCACAAAGCCCGGCATCGTCAGTCGTCCCTTCCTGCATCCTGCCGGCTGGAGAGATGCGAACTGGGCGGCTCTTCTTCAACAAAACTATCCTCCCTGGGACTCGGCAGCGACGGCGCGGGAGCGTAACGGCGCAGCAGATGGCTCAGCCGCTCGCGTAGACGCTCCACCGTCAACTCGCGCTCGATGCTTCCCGCCACCGCCATACTGATTGTGCCCGTCTCTTCCGAAACGATGACTGCAACCGCGTCGGTTTCTTCCGTGATCCCGATCCCCGCGCGATGCCGCGTGCCCAGCTGGGTCGAAAGCACAGGATTCATTGACAACGGCAGGAAGCAAGCGGCAGCCGCGATGCGGTCCCGCTGCACAATCACGGCGCCGTCATGCAAGGGAGCACTGGGACGAAACACGGTGGCCAACAGGTCGTACGACAGCCTGGCATCAAGCGCCACGCCGCTTTCGATATAGGTGCGCAGCCCAATCTCGCGCTCAATTACGATCAGCGCGCCCGTCTGATTCTGCGAAAAAAGATTGGTCGCCAGAACAATGTCGTCGTAAACGTCGGCCACCGAACTCGAAGACCGCATCAGCGAAATGCGGCTGCCAAGGTTTGCCAGGGCGTGCCGGATCTCGGACTGGAAAACGACAATCAACGCAAAGACGACATACGGCAGCAGCGTGCTGAGCAGCCAGTTCAGGGTCCGCAATTCACCCAGCCGCGCGAAATAAAACGCCAGTCCCAGCGTTGCTACCCCGATCAGCATCGGTGCCGCCCGCGTCCCACGCACCAGCGACAGAAACTGGTAGATCAGGATCGCGACCAGCACGATATCCAGAATCGAAATGACCGAGATGTGCGACCAAACCTGCGACAGCGTCACGACACCCTCACGTCAGGAGTTACATTGGCCTTCATTCTAATGCAGCGCACCTAATGCAGATCGCACGATTTGCGCGGGGTTATGTTTCGCCGCGCTCGGTCGAGGTCACGCGGGCGCGAACTCGGCCCCGAGCCAGGCGCGCCGACAGCTCATCCCCAGCTTTGAGCCGCGCCGCGTCTTTCACCAACTGGCCTTTCGCATCGAACACCAGCGCGTATCCGCGATTCAGAATCGCCACTGGTGAAAGCGCATCCAGGCTTGCAGTGCGGCGTTCGAGCGCACTGCGGCTCTGCAGCAACCGCGTGTGCATGGCGGCGGCCAGGTTCGCAACTTGCGCCTCCAGTTGCTGCCCTACTGCGGCTAAACGTTGTCTCGCGTCATAGTGGCGGACCGACGAGGTAATACCTTCGCAGCGCCGATGACATCGCTCCAGAAGCTGCCACTCCGCTTTTTCCAGCCGGAAGCGCTGTTCGTCGAGCTTCTGCTGCCGCCGGTGGATGCCATCCATCATGCGCGCAAACGCTCCGTGCTGCGCGTATTCGGTCAGTTCCTGACGCGCCATCAGCAACCGGTATCGCACGGCGCGTTCCAGCCGCCGGTACAAATCTTCCGCCTGCGCTTCGATCTCCTGCCGCGACCGGATCACCAGTTCCGCCGCCGCGGAAGGCGTAGGCGCCCGCAGATCGGCAACGAAATCCACGATCGTGAAATCCGTCTCGTGCCCAATCGCCGAAATCACCGGAATCTTCGAGTCCGCGACCGCCCGTGCCAGACCCTCATGGTTAAACGCGGCCAAGTCTTCGGCCGAGCCTCCGCCGCGCGCAATGATGATGACCTCGACCGCGCCTTGGCGGCGCAAATCTTGATGAAACTGCCGAAGCCCGGCAATCACCTCGGCCGGAGCCGAGTCTCCCTGCACCTGCGCGGGATAGATCAGCACATTCGCCGAGTGATGCCTGCGAGCCAGAATGTTGAGGATGTCGCGGAGCGCCGCTCCCTGCGGAGAAGTGATGATGCCAATTCGCTGCGGCAACGGAGGGATCGGCTTCTTCCGTGAAGCCTCGAACAACCCTTCCGCCTGCAAGCGCGCCTTCAATTGTTCGAACGCCAACTGCAGAGCGCCTGCGCCCTTCGGCTCCATGAATTCAGCGGAGATTTGCAGCTCGCCGCGATCTTCATAGACGGTGATGCGCCCGCGCACCGTGACGTGCAATCCATTCTCCGGACGAAACCGCAACAGCTTCGCCGACGAGCGGAACATCACCACCCGAATCTGCGCGGATTCTTCTTTCAGCGTGAAATACAGGTGGCCGGAATCGGGATTGCGGAGGTTAGAAATCTCGCCTTCCACCCAGCAATCGGAATACTCGCGCTCGATGTGCGAGCGCACTGCGGAAACCAGCGCACGCACCGTCCAGACGCGACGTTCTGGAGGGCGAAACTGGAATCCGAGTTGGTTGTTCATTTCCATGAAAGTCAGTCCTTGAAAATCAGGTCGTGAGGATTACGCCATGAAGCATCAGTGTATCGTGCGTTCTGGGCGAAGCGGGCTTTGCCCCCTCCCTCGCGGTCTTTTAAAGTCAAAGACTTAGCCGGAGGATTCTGGCAAGGTCTTTGAATAATAAGGACTTAGCGGTAAGGTATTTATAAATCATAGACTTAGCGCCAAGCGGCACGATTCCACAGCTTGCCGCTTGAGGCGGCTGATGAGAAACAGGATGGCCGAGAGCACCACGCTCAACGATTCGCGTCAGAGTCCGAGGAGTGGAATGAGCAAACTGGAAACCGAGTTGGTCAATTTCCATAAGCTCTCCGCCAAAAAGTTCAGGCCAGAACTTCTTCGACCGCCTTGACGGGCACGATCCGCGCGACGCGAGCCATGACCTTCTTGTTTTGTTCAGACTTTTTCAGGTCGTAGGCGGCCTGCAATCGCATCCATACGTCCGGCGAGCCGCCAAATAGCCGCGCCACCTTCAGGCACATCACGGCAGACAGTGGCTTGCGCCCCGCCAGAATGCCGTGCAGCATCTGGCGCGATACGCCCAGAGCCCTGGCTGCAGCCGTGACCGACAGCCCGACAGACGGCAGGATATCCTCCTTGATAATTTCGCCCGGATGTACGGGCGGCAGCCCATTCTTTCTCTCCATAACATGCTCCCTAGTGGTAGTCCTCAAGATCGACATCCACAGCGTTCTCGCCCGACCAGCCGAAAGTGATCCGGTAATTTCCGGTCACGCGCAGCGACCAGCGCTTCGGATTGCCTTGCAGTCCGTGGAAGCGAAAGCCTGCGATGTTCAGATCCTCCGGCTGCCCCGCCACTTCCAGCAACTGCAGGATACGCACGCATTTCCTGATATGATCGGCGCCGATCCGGCGTGTCTTGCCGGTGCGGTGGATCTCTTCAAGCCCTTTATGCTGGAAGCCACCGATCATTCGTTTAGTGTAAAGTGGATAGTTGACATCTGTCAACCGAATAGTTGTCTCATACGATGACCCGTTCCACCCTATCGCTTCAGCCGCCCAATCAGGAAGAGAACAATCGAGAGCACAACGCTCAGCACAATCGAGGTCGCCAAGGGGAAGTAGAACGTCGTGTTCTTCCCGCGATAGAGGATGTCACCCGGCAGCCGCCCCAGGGGCAAGCCCGTCCGCCCCAGCAGCATGACGATGCCCCCCATCACCACCAGGGCCACGCCGAGGATCAGCAGCATCCGCCCCATCTCCGCCATGGTTTGAGTTTAAACCCGCTGAACTGCGTGTGGGATAGTTGGTGTCAACGCTGTTTTAAGACAACAATGTGTCGCCCCAACCGATGTCATCAGGCATGTTTGGGTGTAAAATATCATCCGCTCGTAATAGGGAGGCTAGTATGCGTTCTCCCCTTGTTAGGCCCTGTAAGCCTTCCCCTTCGATTCGCCTTGCCCTCATTGCAGTCCTGACCCTGCTGTTATCTGGCTGGACCTGCAGCATTGAGTTCCACAGCTGTGAAAGCACGGCGCTGCAGCCCCAAATTGCTTCTCTCTCGCCGAGTAGCGTTCCAAGCGATGCGAATTCAGTTCCACTGACGGTGGACGGAAACGGTTTTACACGCCAATCGCAGATACTGTGGAACGGAAGTACATTGGACACCACGTTCGTAGACTCACACCACATTCAGGCCACGATTACTCGGGAGACCTTTGAGTCGTTTGGCGGCTCAGCGGGGAGCAGTGTGCAGATTTCAGTAAGGTCTCAGGGTTCGGGCTGTCCTGTCAGCGGGAATTCCGCGACGCTGGATCTGGTCATCAATTAGGGGGAGTGCGGGCAATCCAGATCGTAGAGGGACGCTCTAACTTTTTCCAGATTGACCCGGCGCATGGGATTTTATCGCGGGAAGCCGGAATGAAATGGGCCTCACCGCATCGAAGGATGTATTTCAGTTTTTTTGAACCGATGTACTGGCGGCCTGCTTGGGTTGTGAGTGTAATCGCCCATTTCACCAATAACCCTCGGTGGTTTGTCTATGCCACGAGTACATGTATTCTGAGTGCCATGGCAAAATTTGAACGATGAAGATTCTCCAGACCTCCCGCCTTCTGCTGCGCGAGTTCATCCCCGAAGACGTCGATGCCCTCGCCTTAGTCCTCTCCGATCCGGAAACCATGCGCTATTACCCTGCCCCCTACGATCGCGCCGGAGTCGAGCAATGGATTGAACGCAACCGGCAACGCTACCGGGACGACGGCGTCGGCCTCTGGGCCATGCTCCTGAAGCCCACACCCCTGAAATCGAACTTTGGAGACGCGAAGCTTCCCGATCTTACAGCCAACGGTTCTGCTGCCAGCACGCGGGCGGGGGCGCCCGCGCCACACGAACTCATCGGCGATTGCGGCATCACTTGCCAGCAGGTCGAAGGCGAGCATTTCTACGAAATCGGATACCACCTGCGGCGCGACTTCTGGGGACAGGGGCTGGCCACCGAGGCCGCCTGCGCCTGCCGCGACTGGGGCTTCGCGCACCTGAAAACCGAGCGCTTGATTTCATTGATTCGGCCGGAGAATCTGGCCTCACGGCGCGTTGCTGAGCGCATGGGGATGACCCTGTGGAAAGAAGTGAACTGGCGCGGCCTGCCACACTGCGTTTATTCCATCGAAAGAGAGAGAACTCCAGAGGTGCCGTGACCGGCTCCGCACGCAGCAAAAAGCAGGTCCTTCGCTTCGCTCAGGATGACAAATTGTTTAATCGGGGACAGATCATCAAGTCTTGGGATCCGGCAAAGAATCCCTACACCAGATCTTCCACCTTCAACTCTCCCTCGCCGCCTTTCCACGCCTTGCGAAATTCCTGCTCCACGAACCAGGCATCGGAATTTCGATCTTGCGCCTGCAGCGCCCGATGCAAGCCGAATAACGACCGCGGATTCCTAAGATTCTTCGCCAGGTCCTCGCGGAACACCTGCTCCGCTCCTCTGGCATCGCCGCTCATCAGCAACACTCCGCCGAGCGACTCGCGCACCGGATAGAACCAATCCTGAGGCTCGTCGTACTTCAGCGTATCCTGCACCGCGACGGCTTCGTGCAGCATACCCAGGGCGGCAGCGTTATCCTTTTTCGCCAGCGCCACCTGCGCCCCCAGAACGTTTTCCGCAATCTTCAGAATGTCTTTGGTTTTGTTGTTAATGGGCATTTGGAAGATCGCATCCGGCGACGTCGCTTTCTCGGCCTGGGCCACGATCTTGTATTCCGCTTCCGCCTCGCTGATCTTGCCATTTCCCGCCAGCGCCATCCCGCGCGCAAAATGCCAGAAGCCAACCGCGGCTTTCATCTCCGCGTTGGGCTCCTTCATCGCCAGAATTGCATCCCACTTGTGGAAGCGCACATTCACCGCCATCGGGATCGTCATGAATCCTTCAAGCGGGGGCATGTCCTTTACGAACGGTTCCACATGGGCCGCGAGCATCTCCGCTGCTTTGCGCGCTTCCGCGTAGTCTCCTGTCATGGCCGAGCACATGGCGATGAAGTGCAGATTGTGGCTGTAGTACATCATCGGGTAAATGCCCTGCGCGCCGCTGCTCTTGAGGTAGGCTCGATCGGCTGCCGCCGCTTCCAGGTTGGTTTTCACCGCCGCTGCATAATCTCCGGTGCGAATGTAAATGTGCGCCGGCATATGCACGATGTGTCCCGCCGCCGGCGCCTGCGCAGCCAACCGATTCGCCGCCGCCAACGCCCGTTCCGGAGAGTTCGACGCTTCGACAGCGTGAATGTAGTAATGGAGCGCACCGAGGTGGTCGGGATCGCGCTTGATCACCGACTCCAGCGTGGCGACAATCTCCTCCGTTCCCTCATGGGGCGTCCCGTCCTGATGCCAAAGGCCCCACGGATGCAGGTTCATCCCCGATTCCGCGAATAGCGTCGCCGCGTCCAGATCGTCGGGATTGTTCTTGACTACTTCCCGCATCGCATCGCGATATTCTTCCGCCGCCTTCCGCAGGTCAGCTTTTGGGTCCGCCGGAAAACGTTTTGCCATCGCAAAAATGTAGCCGCGTTCGGCGTCAGAGGCATTGCCGCTCAAATCCACCGCCTTCTGGATCGCCTCGTGCGCCCGCTTGAAGCGGTCCTCGCTGGCCGGATCGTTGTAGTTCGGTCCTACTGCCTCGGCAATTCCCCAGTAAGCCATCGCCAGCTTTGGATCCAGTTCCGCCGCTTTCTGAAATGAGCGCGCCGCCTCGTCGTGGTTGAAGGCGTAGATCAGGCGCAGTCCCTGATCGAAGAACTCCTGCGCGCTTGCGTTTTTGGTCGAAACCGGATGATGCAAGTCGCCCAGGCCCGCCATCATCGTGACCGGCCTCGCCGTGCCCATGGCGTGATCCTGTGCAGCAGCCGTGATTGTGAGACTAAGAACGACCGCGAACAGCGCAAGCTTTAAAGTAGCCGTCAGTAGTTTCATACAGACCTCCTGAAGATGTACCCCACTGGACATCAATTGTGATTAAACGAACACCCCAAAACTTTGCGCGCAAGCATAGTGCAAATTTGGCTCCGGAAGCAACCACCTGCTAACCTCATCCTTGCCAACCTCGGCACGGGGAGTGGGGGCCTGCGCTAAACTCAAAGCAGAGCTAGACGAACGCATGTACAAAGCCACGATTCTGTTCAATCCCAACTCTGGCCGCCCACGGCGCGACCGGGAACTGAACCATGCCATTGGCATCCTCCAATCGGCCGGCGTTCACACCGAACTTACGGTTTGCCGCTCCAGTCAGGAAGCGACCGACAACGCCCGCTGCGCCGTTGCCGCCGGCAGTGACACGGTGTTTGCCTGCGGGGGCGATGGCACGATCCACGATGTGATTCAGGGACTAGCCGGTACGCCCGTCGCGCTCGCCATTCTCCCCTTCGGCACCGCCAACGCTCTCGCCCACGACCTTAGAATTCCGTTTCGCCCTAGTGCCGCGGCTCAAGTTGCGGTTGCGGGCAGAGTCCGGCGCATCCCTCTGGGCCGAGTTGAGTACGAGGATTTCACCGGTAGATCTTCCGCCCGCTACTTCACCGTCGCTGCCGGCATCGGTGTGGACGCGCACCTGTTCTATAAACTCACCGCCCAGCTCAAGAATCGCACGGGGATGACGGCCTACTACCTCAAAGCCTGGCAGTTGTGGGCGACTCATAACATGCGTCGCTTCGAGGTCGAGTATGCCAACGGAAGCGGTCATCGCCAGCACGCCTCGCTGACGGAACTGTTGGCGGTAAGAATCCGCTTCTTCGGAAACATCCTGCGCGAATTGGTTCCCGGAGCTTCGCTCGACTGCGGCGAACTGCGGGCCGTCATGTGCCGCACCGCCAGCCGGAATGCCTATCTGCAGTATGTGGCCGGAGCGCTGCTCGGCCGCCCATGGAATATCGAGGGCATCGATCTGGTCAGTTGCTCGGAGGTCGTCTGCCGCCTACCGGAGAAGAGCGATGGTCACAGCGGAGACCGCGTGTATGTCGAGGCCGACGGAGAACTGCTCGGCCGCCTGCCGGCACGCATGACCATGGTTTCCGATGCGCTGTCGCTGGTGGTACCCGGATGACTCTGTAGGAACGACACTCTCGTTCATCTTCTTGCTGCCCAGCGCTGTGTTATAAATCTCGCACATGCCAAGCTCTCGCCAAGGATCGATTCGCCTGTTTCAGTTCAAGGGGATCACTGTGTTCCTGCATTGGTCCTGGTTTGTGGTGGCGGTGTATGAAATCCAGAGCCGTAAGGGACATTACTCTTCTCTCATCTGGAACGTGCTGGAGTATCTGGCGCTGTTTCTGATCGTGACGCTTCATGAGTTCGGCCACTCGTTGGCCTGCCGGCAAGTTGGAGGACAGGCGAACCAGATCGTGCTCTGGCCTCTGGGTGGCGTGGCCTACGTGGACCCTCCACAACGGCCCGGCGCTACGCTCTGGAGCATTGCGGCCGGACCGCTGGTAAATGTGGTGCTGATTCCCATCATCATGGGCCTCGGGCGCATGAGCCTTTTGTTGGGTTGGTACGCGGCCGTCCCCGACTTGCGGACGTTGATTCACGCTGTCTTTTATATCGATGTCGGCCTGCTGGTTTTCAACATTTTGCCCATCTACCCCCTGGATGGTGGCCAGATCCTCAGGTCGCTGCTCTGGTTTGTGATGGGACGCGCCCGAAGCCTGATGGTAGCCACCATCCTCGGCTTCGTCGGCATCGTCGGATTCATCGGTCTCGCCTTCTGGGCGCATGACGCTTGGCTGGGGGCGATTGCCGTCTTCATGCTGATGAATTGCTGGGGCGGATTGCGGCACGCGCAGGCGCTGCTACGTTTCGCAAAGTTGCCGCGCCGGGAGGGATTTGCCTGCCCGGCGTGCAAAACCTCGCCGCCGATCGGGGACTACTGGGGGTGTGGGCGCTGCGGCCAGCCTTTCGACATTTTCCAGACTCAGGGCGTCTGCCCCCACTGTGGGGCACAGTTTGCGGCGACGAAGTGCCTGGATTGCGGCGCAGTGCATCCCATAAGCGAGTGGGTGAGGCCCGTAATCAGCGCGAGTTCGACATTCGCAAATGAGGTCAGAGGTTAGAGGTCAGATTGCAGAGGTAACATCGGTCTCACATCTGCAATCCGAACTCTAACCTCTAACCTCTCATGGAACCTGTAACTCATTTTCTATTCGGCGCCGCCATGGGCCGCGCCGGACTCAACCGCAAGACGGCGCTCGCCACGGCCACGTTAACCCTGGGCGCCGAAGCCGCTGACCTCGACGTTTTCAGCCGCTTCGGTGGCTCCGCCTTCGCCTTAAACCATCACCGCGGCTTCACTCATTCTTTCCTGGGAGTGCCCATGGTGGCCGCTGTGGTCGTGGGGTTCGTCTATCTTCTCTGGCTGCTGCGCGGCCGCAAAACCCGCAACCCCAACCTTCCTCCGCGCTGGGGATTGCTCTTTGCCTATGCCTGCCTTGCCGGCCTTAGCCACATTCTGCTCGACTTCACCACCAGCTACGGAGTGCGTCCTTTCTGGCCGTTCTCCGAACGCTGGATTTCCTGGGACATCGTTTTCATCGTCGAGCCCGTGCTTCTGGTTGTGCTGATTCTGGGCCTGATTCTCCCCGCATTGTTTTCGCTTATCAATGAAGAAATCGGCGCGCACAACCAAGGCCCGCACGCCAAACCACCCGGAAGACTGGCCGCGACTCTCGCTCTGCTCGGCGTCTTCGCCTACTGGGGACTCTGCGACTACGAGCATCGCCACGCCCTAGCCGCGCTCCAGGCGCGCAATTACCAGGGAGCCGACGCGATTCGCGTATCCGCGTATTCCTACATGACGAATCCGTTCCGCTGGCACGGCGTAGTGGAAACGCCCGCTTTCTTCGCCACCATGGACGTTGATTCGCTCACACCCGAAGTCGATCCCGAAGCCCAAATGCAGATTCGCTACAAGCCCGAAGAGACGCCGGTCACATTAGCCGCCAAGAAAACCTATCTTGGCCGCGTGTACCTGAGCTGGGCCCAGTATCCCCTGACCGAAACCGAACAGCTCGAGACAGATCCGGTGGACAACACGCACGCCGCCTACGTGGTCCGCTTCCGCGATCTCCGTTACGGGTATCCCGGACGCAACGCGCGCGCGACCCTCGGCGCTGTGGTGCTCCTGAGTCGCGATCTGCAAGTAGTGGACGAACGCTTCGGAATGAGGAGCGCGAGCACGAACACTCGGTGATCTATACGATTGCGCGCCCGATCACTGCTTCAGAGGGAGCAAACCAGCCTGCCGCATCACCGTCAGCATGTCGAACACGTTCCACTCTTCACAGATCTTGCCGTCTTTGAAGCGAAAGATTGTCACCCCATCGCTCGCGATCTTCTTGCCCGTTGCCGGAAACCCCATCCCTGCCTGTGTGTTCGTGCCGCTCACAGTAAAATGCACGGCGACCAGATCCTTCTCCGCTACCGTCCGGTTGACCTTGAAGATCATGTCCGGCAGAGCTTTGCGTTCTTCCCGGGCATAGGCCAGATCCTCCTCGAGTGTTGCAGTGCGGTCGCCGGCATGGGCCACGAAGTCCTTGGAATGAAACTCCCCGTACTTTTCGAGTTGTCCGCGGCTGAGCACCTCCTCGAAAAAGCTTTGGGCAATCGCCTTGTTTCTCTCCTGCTCGCTGCCTGGCTGAGCCAGACCCGGCAGGCTGATCGCAAACAGCAAAAGCAACACCGGACCTTTGCGCATATCGTTCTCCTTTGCAGTGAAACCTTTCAGGGTTGGGTTTCACAGATTTTCATAATTAACGTAACATGTGTTACAGTAAGTCGGCAAGGAGTTCCCCAATGGCAAGACCTCCCAATCCCGGCATCCGCCAACGCCTCCGCGACCAGGCTGTCGATTATGTGCTCTCTTACGGAGTCGGGGACTTAGCCCTTCGCCCCCTGGCAAAAGCCCTGAAGACCAGCGCTCGGATGCTGGTCTACCACTTCGGCTCGCGGGAAGGATTGATGCGCGAGATCCTTGCGGGTCTGCGGGAACGTGGAGATACGCTCATAAGGGCCTGGTTCCAGGCCGGGAAGAACCCGCCCACGCTATCCGAGTTCCTGCGCTGGTACTGGCAGTGGATGAGCGCGCCTCGGGCGCAGCCCGCAGTACGCCTGATCTTCGAGCTGTACGCGCTGGCGCTTCGAAACCCGCGCGACTACCCCGGCGTCCTCGAAGATCCGCTGGCCTACTGGCAGAAACTCACCAGGAAGGCCGGTCTCCGATCGGAGTTCGAGACTGCCGAGGCGACTCTGCTCCTGGCCGCCACTCGGGGTTTGCTCCTCGACCTCTGCGCTACCGGAGATCGGGCCCGTGTCGGACGGGCTATGCAATTGCTGGCTCAGTTTGTCGAATCGCGTTACGAGCATAAACCCGCCGGGACGGCGAAACGGAAGGCCCATCGATAGTGGACGAACTGGTTTGAACACACCACACGCTGAGATCGAGTTAGCGGCGCGCTTGACCGGCGGCATCCGCTCGCGCAACAATTCTAGTTGGCTCCTTAACGAGGTGATCATGCTGGCTTACGTATTTGTGCTTTTCGCGGTCGCAGTGCGGTTCATGCCGCATCCCCTGGCCTTTACTCCGGTAGCGGCAGCGCTGCTTTATTTTGGTGCGCGCGGTTCGCGACGCCAACTGTGGGTGCCTCTTGCCCTGCTGGCCGCCTCTGACGTCATCCTCACCAGGTTTGTGTACTCGTATCAATTTTCCTGGGATCATTTTGTGACTTGGGCGTGGTATGCGGCGATCCTGTGGCTGGGCACCGGTCTGCGCCAGAACACAAGCTGGCTGCGAGTAGGCGGAGCCGCGCTGGCCAGCTCCGTTTCTTTCTTCGTAGTCAGTAATTTCGCCGTGTGGGCATGCTGGGCCATGTATCCCAAGACCCTGGCTGGCCTGATGACCTGCTACGCCGCCGGTCTGCCGTTCTTCCGCCGCGGAATCGCAGGCGACATGCTTTTCACCGCCGTCATGTTTGGATTGCCAGTAGTCGCTAGTGCGGTGGCCCGCTCCATCCACAAGCCGCACGGAACCGCAGCCGCTTAGCAGAACTAGCTCGTGTGGGGACGGGGCTATGCCCCGTCCAGGCCGAGCGCAGATCGGTTGCGCCGCGCCCGCCGCCAGATCAGCCACCCCGCCGCCAGCACTCCCGCTCCCACCAGAACCCACACGAAGCGGTGGGCGAAAAGGTGTCCTGCCAGCGTCACAATCTCCGGGCCGAACCAGAGTGTCAGCAGCGCTTCAATCAGAAAACGCACGAACCGTCCCAGGAAAATCGCCAGCAGAAAATGGGCGAAGTTCATCTCGAACGCCGCCGCTGCCAGCACCACAATCTTGAAAGGCGCGGGCGGAGGCAACATCGCCGGAAACATCAGCGCCCAGAATTCATGTTGTTCGAACGAAGCGTGAATCTTCGCGAACCGCTCCGCCGAAAGCCGCTTGCGCAACAGCATCTCGCCACCTGCGTACCCGATGACGTAAAGAACGATGCTTCCGAGCGCCGACCCGGCCGAGCCCAGCAGCACATACATCAGAAACCGCGAGCGGTCGTGGTAAACGTAGGCCACGAAAATCGGATCCAACGGCAGGCCCATGAAGGAGCCATCCACCGC
>Ga0074046_10003344_pt1 | contig 13455 bp, 11 predicted proteins | sample BogForMeECP23OM3_FD_94441 | JGI IMG/M metagenome (GOLD analysis project Ga0074046, IMG submission 94441) | Bog forest soil microbial communities from Calvert Island, British Columbia, Canada - Bog Forest MetaG ECP23OM3 | ecosystem: Environmental > Terrestrial > Soil > Wetlands ...
ACGCGAAAGCCACAGTGCTCCTCTGAGAGCGAATAGGAGAGTGCCCATCTAGCTCATGGAGCTAGATCGACATAGGAGAACCGAGTCGAACGTTTATTGCTTAATGTCCGCGAGGATGTAGTGATGGAGATAGAAGACGTTGCGGTGGAAGGAATAGAACATGACAAGGGGAAAGTCATACTCTTGAAGCTCAGGGATGGGAAGACGATACGTGGAAAGCTTGAGGATGTGGACAGGCGCATGAACATCACGCTAAGCGGCGCAGAGGAGATTTCAACCGACGACAAGACTCAACCCCTTGGCGTATTGCTGGTGCGAGGCGACAGCGTCATCATCGTCTCTTCATCGTAGCTTTCCGTGCAAAAGACTTTACAGAACCAATCCGCCGAATGGTAACAGGGAGAATTGGCCGAAGAATCAGCCGTGAAGGTAACAGCACCAGTCGGCCTCTGTCGCAGAGACCGGGGACGAGCCGGAGCTTCCCCAGAGACCGCAAGCTTATTGGAGGAGAAACTCGCGAGAGGGCTTCTTCGCAGCAGGGAATTCTTTGGAACTGGCTTTCTTGGATAGAGGACCGGAGGACGGCACTTGAGCGAGCCGAACATCTTCCAACTCTTCTCGCCACCGCTGATTCAGGCGTTGAAGGAGAGAGGGTTCGAGACGCCGACCGACCCGCAGATGAAGTTGGTCCCGCTGGTGAGGGCAGGCAAGAACGCACTGCTGATGGCACCGACGGGGACCGGGAAGACCGAAGCCGCGCTTCTCCCGATACTCGACGCACTGATCAGAGAGGGCGAAGGACGGGAGAGGGGGACGAAACTGCTGTACATCACGCCCCTCCGGGCCCTGAACAGAGACATGCTCGAGAGGATGCAGTGGTGGTGCAAGCGCTTCGACATAAGGCTCGGCGTGAGACACGGCGACAGCTCTCAGGCGGAGAGGACCAACCTCAGTTTCGCCCCGCCCGACATCCTGATCACGACGCCGGAGACGCTGCAGATCCTGCTGGTCGGGAGAAGGATCAGGCAGAATCTTTCGAAGCTGAGATGGGTCGTGGTGGACGAGGTCCACGAGCTCGCTGAGGACAAGAGAGGGAGCCAGCTGAGCGTAGGACTTGAGAGGTTGCGCGACGTCGTCGAGAACGAGATCCAGATGGTAGGGCTATCGGCCACGGTCGGGTCACCCGAAAGGGTGGCCAAGTTCCTCGTCGGCAGCGGGAGGGATTGCGAAGTCGTCAGGGTCCCTGTGGAGAAGAGCCTCTCGCTGAAGGTCGCCGCTCCGAAGGCGACAGGAGAGGACAGAATCCTGGCGGAGGCGATCTACTCCTTCCCCGAAGTGGCCGCGAGGCTGAGGATGATAAAAGAGACCGTGGAGAGATACAGGTCGGTACTGATCTTCACCAACACGAGGACTGAGGCTGAGGCGCTGGCCAGCAGGTTCAGGGTCTGGGACCCCAAGTTCCCCGTGGGAATACACCACAGCTCGCTCTCGAAGGCGACGAGGGAGGCGGTCGAGAGGAGTCTCAAGGACGGCAGACTCCTCGGGGTGATCTGCACGAGCAGCCTGGAACTCGGAATCGATATCGGCTTCCTGGAATACGTCATCCAGTACAACTCTCCCCGGCAGGTGACCAGACTGATCCAGAGGGTCGGAAGGAGCGGACACAGGGTCGGAGAGGTGTCGAATGGGATGATCATAACCCAGGATTCGGACGACACGCTCGAGGCCGCGGTCCTGTGCAGGAAGGCCGTGGCCGGAGAGCTCGAGCCACTCGAGCCGGTCATGGAGCCGTATGACGTTGCCGTCCACCAGGTCGCGGGCCTCCTCATCGAGCAGGGAAACTGGAACTTTGGGGACCTGGAGAGACTCCTGAAGAGGAGCCATGTTTACTCCGGGATGGACGGACAGAAGCTGAAGAAGGTCCTGACCTACATGAGGGAGAGGTACCCGAGGCTGGCCTACTACAGCGAATCCGACGGTAAGGTCTTCCGGGCAAGGGACGTCAAGCCTCTCTTCCAGTACTACTTCGAAAACCTGTCGATGATCCCGGACGAAAGGCAGTACCTGGTGATGGAGGGGGACAGCTTCGTCGGAACCCTGGACGAGGCATTCGTCTCCGAGTACGGGGAGGTGGGCGTCAAGTTCGTGGAAGCTGGGAGGTGCTGGAAGGTCGAACAGATCTACGGCAACAAGGTGTACGTGAAGGCGGAAGAGGACCCCACCGGAGCGGTTCCTAACTGGGTGGGAGACGAGATCCCGGTCCCAAGAGAGGTAGCTGCCGAGGTCGGGATGATCCGCCGCAGGTACGCGGAAGAGATCGAGAAGGGAGACGGGGAGAAGTATCTTGGTGAGCTCTGCAGGACGTACCCGGTCTCTAGGGAATTGATTCTGGACGCACTCAAGGAGGTGGCGGAACAGCATTCCGCGAAACTGCCGATTCCCTCGGAAAGGCTGGTCACGATCGAAAGATGGGACAGATACATCGTGGTCCAGGCGGCGTTCGGACACAAGGTGAACCGGCTGCTGGCAAGGGTGATAGGACACCTCATCTCTGAAAGGATAGGGCAGTCGGTCGCCGTGCATCAGGACCCGTACAGGATAATCATCGAAGCAGACGTTACTCCGTCGGCAGTCGTCTCGGTCTTGGAGGAGCTGCACAAGCTGGACCTCAAGACGGCGACTGAGAAGGCTGTGGAGAGGAGCGGGATCTTCAAGAGACGGCTCATCCACGCGGGAAAGAAGTGCGGAGCGATTGCCAAGGACGCCGAATATGCGAGCGTTTCGATAGCCGGCCTGATTGAGGCGTTGAGGGACACTCCTGTCTACGAAGAGGCGATGAGCATGATCTTCCACGACGACCTGGACCTCGCCGGGTCCGCAGATGTGCTCGAGAAGATCAACGCAGGCGCCATCGAAGTGAAGTTGATCGAGTCAGAGGCGCTTTCTCCTATTGCAAGGATAGGGGTTGAGGAGATCAGCAGGAGGGGAGAGATAGTTTCCCCGGAGAGGCTCAGGGCGCTGCTCAAGCAGTCGACCCGGGCGAGGGTCAACGACACATTCCTGGTGGCTGTTTGCACAAACTGCTGGAACTTCCTCGAACTGAGGCGGGTCGGCGACCTGGAGGGCCTCCTGAAGTGCCCGGTCTGCGAGAAGGAGGCGATCGGCCTTTCGACGGATTCCTACGAGAACGTCTTCTCGCTCGCGATGAAAGCCCGGAGCCGGGCGGACATGAGGGGGAAGAAGCTGAAGCTCGTCGAAGCTGTGAGGAAGTCGGCGGAACTGAGGAAGGAGTATGGACACTCGGCCGACATGCTAATCGCAGGGAGGGGAATCAGGCTCGCGGAAGCGGCCACTCTCGCGGCAAAGATGAGGAAGGAAGGGACTGACCTGGTCGAGCTGATAATCGAGGGCGAGAGAGAGGCGCTCAGGCGTCGCTACTTCTTGGGGGCTTCCTGAGCCCGGGACAGAATCATGGTCATCAGGGTCTTCTCGTCCACTTCGGCTCGTGTCCTCCAGCCGACGTGCAGCATCGTCCTGTCGTCCTGTTCGAGGTAGCCCCTCTTCACGTACCTGTCCAGAGAGTACTCCACCCTCCATTTCGGGAACTTTTCGCGGAGAAACTGCTCGGCCTCCCTGCGCGCTGCCCTTCCCTGCTTGGAATTGATGAAGGCGATGGTTGCCGCGAGGACCGCCAGGTCGTCGATCCTGATGCCTGACGTCTCGGCCTCGCTCACCGTGGGCGGCTCCTTGAACCTGAGGAGGAACCGGGACGAGTCGTCTGTTCCGTCAGCCCCCTTCACCTCGAAGACCTCCAGCCCGAGGGCGGATACGTCTTCAGAGAGGACCTCGACTATTTTCCTGTAGTCCCTTCCGAGGTGCCTCTTCATCTCCCAGCCCTTGACGCCGGGGTTTCTCCCTCGCTGCAGCACGAGCACTTGGAAGGCCTTCCTGACCTTCCTTTCGAGGAGAGCCCTGTCTGCCGACTCCATCAGTCTTCGCCCACTATCGAGATGGCCACGGACTTGGACGGGCCCTTCGCCTTCTCGCTCAGGGCCGTCGTCCAGACCCTCCCAGTCAGAGGCTCGGTTCTCAGCGAGGCCCTCCCCTCGCTGATTAGGAAGGCCAGAAGGTAGGCCCTCAGCACCCTGGTCTCGAAGTGGGGCGACTGAATGAATTCCATGTAGTCGATCCACTCACCGTCCGACTTCTCGAGGAGTTCGTCGTGCAGGTCCTTCAACCTGTTCTCGAACTGGTCCTGGGTGAAGACCCCCAGCGAGATGAGCTCCTCGTAGTCGACCGCACCGGGCTTGACCCCATAGTTGTTGAACTCATCCCTGAAGCGCTCTGCCATAGGCAAGAGGTCGCGCCAGTAGACGAACGCCCTCTCCAGGCCCTTCGGTGAAATCTGGTCGACCTGTGCGACAGGGTGCCAGCTCTTGACGAAGGCCTCAATCAGCGCTTCCTTCGGAAGGAGCTTGACCTTGAGCTGAATCAGGAGAGGGTCGATGTACAGCGACGAAGCCCTGTGCTTCAGCCACTCGTCCTGGAGCTTCACGATTTGGGCGAGCTCTAGCAGAGCCTCCGAGTCGACGAGGAGCTCGTCGAGGAACCGCCACTCCGGCAGCCGGCTCCTCAACAGGAGAATCTTCTCCTTTATGTCGACATCGAAGGGGTTCGCGCTGCTGGTTTCGACCGCACGGCAGAGTTCGATGACTCGCAGCAGGTCCTCGAGCTTCTTCTCTTCCACCCTACTTCAACTCCTTCACTTCGGAGGCCCCGTGGACCGCTTGGACGGTGATGACGTGGGCGCTCCTGTCAAAGACGGTGAGGATCGAAGGAGTGATCACCAGGTACTGGGATGCTTCGCGCTGCTTCATTTGCGAGAGGATCATCTTGAACATCGCCTCCCTGTTCTTGGGGTCCATGTGAATGTCGAACTCGTCCATCGCCCTCATCGGCGAGACTATCCTCCCCTGAAGGGAGAGTATGAAGGCCATCAGGGCGACCGATCGCTCGCCGCCGCTCTGGGTGAAGGGGTCAAGGGTTGTGGGCGATCCGCCTTGGAACCCTACGTAGAGCGCAATGCCTGCGTCCTCGATGTCGGCGCCTTCCTCGAATTTGATGAAACCACTAGCGTCAGCCGCGGAGAGGACGGCCTGGTAGGCGGGGTCGGCGGACTCCACCAGGTTCTCCATCGCGTCTCTCCAGACCTTCTTCCTCGATTCCAGCTCGGCGAGCATCGCCTTCTTGTTCTCCTGAAGCTGGGCGAGCTTGATCTTGAGCTCGTCGATGCTCCCCGAGTAGTCGTTGTATATCTTCTCTGCCTCGTCCGGCACGTCCTGCATCTTCTGGATGTGGGCTGAGACAAGCTTGAGCTCTTCTGAGACCTCATAGGGCTGGCGTAGAGTCTCGACCCGGGGACCCGCGTTGGCGAGCTCGGGCGCCATCTTGTCCAGCTCTGCCTTGAACTCCCTAGAACTCCTTTCCAGGTCGCGGAGGTCCGACTCCGTCACCTTGATTCTGTATGAAAGAACCTCGGATTTCACCCGGAATGAGATATAACTCTCCATAGTCCTCCTGATCAAATCCTCGGTCCTGCTGATTTCAGGTTGAAGCGAAGAGACTTCCCTGTCCAGCTCCACCTTTCGCCTCTGCGCGTCCGCTTCGGCGGAGGCGCCCTTACCCGCGATGTAGTCGACGAGCTCCTTCAGCCGCTTGGTCTTCTTCTCCGTGCCTTGGGACAGCAGCTCGTCTATCGTGCTCGAGAGCCCGGCAAGGTCCTCTCTGAGGCTCTGGAATGCGCTCCTCGCAGATTCGTCCTTTGCCTTGTCGGCCTCCGCCCTGACCAGCGCGTAGTAGAACTTCCTGAGCTCGACCTGCTTGTCCAGGAGCGTCTGGTGAGTCTGGTCCGCGTCAGCCGCCACCTCCAGCTGCTGGGACTTCAGGTCCTCCAGCGCCCTCGACTTCGCTGCGATCTTCTCCTCGACCGACTGGAGGGACTTGCTCAGCTTTGACTCTGTGCTCCAGAGGAGCTCCTTGCCCAGAAGTTCCCTGTGCTCGATCAGCCTCCTCTTCTCCTGGTACCTGTCGTAGACCTGCTTCCAGTATTCGAGCGCCTGGTTCGCGTTCTCGATGAGCTGCAGCAGCGAGCTCTCCTCCCCGATGAGCCCGCCTAACTCCTGCTCTGCGAGGAGGATCCTCTGCCTGAACTCCGCGAAGCCGACGGCCTCCTCGACCATCTTCAGTCGCTCCTGCGGCGTCACAGCGCCGAGCTCCTCGATCATGCCCTGATGCATGATGATGAGCAGGTTGTCTGGGTTGATCCCAAACTCCTTCAGGAGCCTGACGACCTCGCTCTTGTCTATCTCCTTGTAGTCTGCCTCGAACCAGTACGAGCCATCCCGCCGCAGATACCTGCTGAGCATGAACGTGTCAGACTTCGAATAGGGGATTGGGCGCCTGCCGTGCTTTGCCGAGTTGTCGAAGACGAGCGAGACCCTTGCCATGTCCTTTCCCCGCCTGATCAGGTCTGAAAGCTTGCGTGAGCGCTCGGTGTAGGCCTGGCCGAAGGCGACCGAGATCGCGAGAAGGACAGAGGACTTCCCCGCCCCGTTCGGACCGACTATCAGGTTGAGACCCTCCCTTAGGGGAATCCTTGCGTATTCGTAGCTCATGAAGTTCTCGAGGATGATCTCCTTGACGGTCGTGAGAGGAACGGGCGCCTCCTTGGAGAGCTCTTCGGTGCGTCTGGACAAGATTCGCACTGTGCAGACGCGGGAGGCATTTAGAGGTTGCGCGCGTGAGCGGGGTCTGACGACACTTTCGGCTGACCCTCCCCCGCAAGGGCTTAAATGAACGGAAAGGATCGCGGGCGACCGTTGATTCAGAGGTCCTTCGATGCCCTTGCTCCTCAGGTGAGAGACCTGCTCGCTGAGAGCGGCATCACCGAACCGACCCCTCCCCAGACCCAGGCATGGCCACTGGTTGCCCGCGGAGAGGACATACTCATCGTCGCGCCGACAGGGTCAGGGAAGACCGAGGCGGCTCTGCTCCCCCTGCTCGGACGGCTCGTGACAGAAGGACATGGGGAGGGGATCTCCCTACTGTACATCACCCCGATGCGCGCGCTGAACAGGGACATGCTGAAGCGATTGCAGGTCTGGTGCGGAAGGCTGAGCCTGACTGTGGACATCAGGCACGGGGACACCTCCCAGCCGCAGCGCTCGAGGCAGTCCGCCCACCCGCCCGACGTGCTGGTGACCACGCCTGAGACCCTGCAGGCCGTCCTCCCGGGGCGGAGGATGCGGGCGAACCTTTCGCACCTGAAGGCCGTGGTGGTAGACGAGCTGCACAACCTGGTGGAGAGCAAGCGGGGCGTCCAGCTCTGCGTCGGGCTCCAGAGGCTCAGGAAGGTGGCACCGGGTTACCAACTGGTCGCGCTGTCAGCCACGGTCGGGACACCCGATGTCGCCGCGAGGTTCCTCTTCGGCGAGAGGAGGCGAACGATAGTCAAAGCAGAGACGCCCAAGGAGTTCACCTACGAGATCGAGTATCCGGTGCCCGACCCCTCGAACCAGTCGGCCGCTAGGGAGACGTACTCCGCGCCCGACCTGGCGGCGAGGCTCACTAGAATCAACGACTTGATCGAGAAGCACACGTCCACCCTGATCTTCGTGAACAGCAGGACGGTGGCCGAGATGCTGGGCGAGAAGCTTGCGAGGCTGAGGAAGGACGTCGGCGTCCATCACGGCTCGCTTCCGAGGGAGGAGCGGGAGAGGGTCGAGCAGGCATTCAAGGCGGGTCAGCTGAAGGCGCTGGTCTGCACTTCCACTTTGGAGCTCGGAATCGACATCGGGTCCGTCGACCTTGTGGTTCAGTACATGTCTCCGAGGCAGGTGACCTCCCTGGTCCAGCGAGTCGGGAGGAGCGGACACAGCCTCGGCAGGGTATCGAAGGGCGTCGTGATGACCGTCTCGGCCGACGACATCCTTGAGTCGTCAGCCAGCATCCTGTCCGCAGGGAGCGGAAAGATCGAGCCCACAAAGCCCTATGCCAACTCCCTCGATGTCCTCGCTCATCAGGTGGCAGGGTATCTGATGGACTTCGAGACCATGGAGTCCGACCAGATGCTGGAGGAGGTGAGGAAAGCGGCGCCGTTCAGGGACCTCCAGAAGGAGACCTTCAACCGCACCGTGGGCTACCTGTCAGAGCTCAGGAAGGTGAGGTTCGACGGCAAGACGCTCTCGAGGACGAGGCTAACGAGGGAGTACTACTTCGAGAACCTGTCAATGATCCCGGACGAGACCAGATACCTCGTTGTCGACGTGTCGACGAACGAGACTGTCGGGATACTAGGAGAGGAGTTCGTCCTGCTGAAAGCCAAGCTGGGAGTCCACTTCATCTGCAAGGGGAAGGTGTGGCAGATAGAGCAGGTGGCGGACGACAGGAAGATTTACGTCACGCCTGTGGAAGACCCGCTTGCCGCGGTCGCGACGTGGGACGGGGAGATGCTACCGATACCCTTCGAGCTGGCCCTCGAGACGGGGAGGCTCAGGAGGTCTGTCTCGGAGGCACTCGACAAGGGCGAGCAGGCGGTCGAGGAGGCGCTCAAGGAGATTCCGGGCAGCGCAGCCGCGAGGACCCTTGTGGTTGACGAGATCGCGGAGCACAAGAAGATGGGGGCTGCGGTTCCGTCCGACAATCTCGTGCTCTTCGAGGGGTTCGGGAAGTACCTAGTAATGCATCTCTGTTTCGGCGAGTCGGTGAACAGGACTTTCGCTTACGTCTTCGAGGAGCTCCTCTCCAGGAGAGGGCTGGTGAGGATCTGGTGGCTGGACGGGTATAGAATCCTGATGGAACTGACCGCCGACACCGAGGAGCTCGATTTGAAGGCCCTTTCGAAGGAGCTGATGGGCCTCTCGCCGGAGGAGCTCGAGAGGACCTACGCAGTGGCGGCCCAGCGGAACTTCCCCTTCCCGACCCGCGTCAAGCATGTGGCCGAAAGGTTCGGCGCCCTGAAGCGCGGGAAGCTGATCGCCCACCCCAACTTGTGCTCTCTCCCCACCCGGTTCGAGAAGACCCCGATCCTCGAGGAGGCGCTCCAGGAGACGGGCAGGGACCTCATCGACATGGAGAGGAGTAAGAAGGTTCTGGCTCTCGTAGCCAGCGGCGAGATGGCTGTGGAGACCTTCCAAGCCGGGGACAGGCCCACCCCGATAGCCTATGGTCTGTTGTACAGATACCTCGAGGTCCCGGAGGCGGTCGCTCCGGATTCGCTGGGGAGGTCTTCCTATCAGCGCATGAAGGCGAGCATCTTCGGGACCGACGTCAGCCTGGTCTGCATGAAATGCGAGATCGATCAGGGCGTGGTGGCTGTCGGCGACCTGCAGGATGAGCCGAAGTGCGTCTCATGCGGATCGGGGTTGCTGGCGCCGTGTTACTGGGGTACGGCCAAGATCATGGATCTCCTTGAGAAGAGGAGTGCCAAGGCGCAGCTCAACGAAGAGGAGAGGGCCGAGCTGTCCAAGGCGAGGAGGGCGGCCGACTTGGTCTTGTCGTATGGAAAGAAGGCGGTAGTGGCGCAGACGGTCTACGGCATCGGTCCGCAGACGGCCTCCAGGATCCTGGCTGAGATGCACGACGATGAGGAGGCGTTTTACAGGGACCTGCTGGAGGCCAAGATCAGGTTCGTGACGACCCGGCAGTTCTGGGGAAACTGAAAGTCCATTAACGGGCGAGGATGGGGCAGGCTCGGCTTGGTTCTGGCTGGGAAGGTCTTCTTGGTGAGAGAGAACTTCGACATGGATGTGCTCGCGGAGAAGCTGAAGGCGTTCAGGGTCGAGACCGAGAACACGGTCGAGGACCAGGAGTTCAAGCTCCTCTCGGATATCAGAGACCTTACGGCCGGGAAGGGGACACTGGAAGGAACTTACTCTTTCGATACGGTCTTCGTGGTGAGGCACAGAGAGAAGACGGTCCCTGTCCCGAGGACGTACGAGGCCCCGTTCTCCTTCAACCTCTACAAGGACAGGCTCTTCCTAACTGTGTACGACAAGAAGAACAGGGCAAACAACATCGCGAATGAAATGAGCAAGGCCGTCTTTCTGAGCCTGGGGCAGATCGTCGAGGCCAGAATCGACCCTGAGACCCTGCGGAAGTTCCATGAGAAGAACTTCGAAGACACGAAAATCGTGTTCTTCGACGACATGGACCTGCCGAACATCAACAAGCTGTCGCTCTACGGAGCGAGCCTCGGAAACACGACACTCTACTCGGATTATCTGACTCACGGGAAGCTGTGGTATATCGTGCTGAAGAGCTCGAAGACCGGCTATGTGATGGGGGTGACCAGGAACTGCGTCGTCACAGGCTTTAGCAAGATGGACATGTCCGAATTCAGCTCGTTCATCAGGGGAGAGATACTCCCGCTGATCGCATAGCTTGCTGAAGATAATACCTGGTGACGCCGCTCTGATCTTCACGAGCCCCAGCCAGAGCACACTCCTCATTTCCGACCTCCACCTAGGGCTCGAGAAGGAGATGGCGAAGAAGGGATTCAGCCTTCCCAGCTATTCGATAAAGATGGTCGGGAGAATCCGTGACCTGGCAGAGAGATATCATGCGACAAGCCTGGCGGTCCTGGGCGACGTCAAGCATACCGTGGGAAAGGTCGAGGACATCGACTGGGGGGTCGTCCCGTGGTTCTTCGACACTATGTTGGATCTCTTTGAGGCCGTCGATGTAGTGCCGGGCAACCACGATGGGAACATCAGGACGGTACTGCCTCCCCGAGTGAAGCTGCACCCCTCACAGGGGACCGTGATCGGGCAGGGGCGCGGAAGAGTCGGGCTGGCCCACGGTCACGCTTGGCCCTCCGAGGAGGCGATTGCCACGAAGAACCTCGTGATCGGTCACTCCCACTTCACGTACGAGATGAAGGACGCGCTGGGGTCGAGGACCAGGGAGTCTGTCTGGGTCTCGGCCACCTATGACGTCCCCCAGCTGATGGAAGGGGCGGGGTACCGCTCAAGGGCAAAGGGGAAGGGAAAGCTGACGGTGATGCCCCCGTTCAACAGGATGGTGGGAGGCCAGCCGATAAACAGGAGCAAGTCGTTTCAGTTCGGACCAGTGCTTTCGTCCAGGTCGGTCAGCCTCGAAGAGGCGGACATATTCTTGATGGATGGTACGAGGGTGACCTAGAAAGTTCTAGGCCGGCTGAGAGGGTCCGCCGATGGCTGACCTCAGCAGACGTTCCAGAGATGGCTCGCCGACAGCGCCAATTACGGCGTCCATCGGTTGACCGCCTCTGAAGACCATGAAGGTGGGGATCGAGAAGACCTGGTAGCGCGACGAGATGTTGATTTCCTCGTCGACGTTGACCTTCCCGAAGAGCACCCTATCGGAATACTTGGCGGCCAGCCTCTCGACCACAGGGTCCATCACCCTGCACGGGCCGCACCAAGTCGCCCAGAAATCCACGAACAGTGGTTTGTCTCCTGAGCTGAGTTCGACGAAGTTCGCCTCAGTAAGCTTCACGATTAATCCCTCGTTTTCAGTTCTTGTAGGCATCATCTTGAATCGCTTCGCCCATCGAACGGGAATGCATATTTAAGATTGCGAGAATCTCTCCAAGTTCTTCCGCGATGAAAATGAAAATCATGCAAGCTCTGAGCGGGAGACTGAACGACAACGAACCTTCAGCAGGGCAGCTCAGACGGGCTTCAGTCGCAGTGACTCTCAATGACCCTGAATCTCCAAGCGTGCTCTTAATCAAGAGAGCGGACCGGGCGGGCGATCCGTGGTCTGGACAGGTCGCGTTCCCAGGCGGGAAGGCCCAAGAGGGAGACAGCACATTGAAGGAGACCGCAATCAGAGAAACTCTCGAGGAAGTGGGCATCGACCTAGGGCAGGATGCCGATTTCCTGGGTTATTTCACGCCGTTCAGGACCCACACGGGTACTTTGGACGTCTTCCCCGCTATATTTCTGCTCAAGAAGAAGGTCGAGGTGCGCCCAAACGAAGAGGTCTCGTCCTACCAATGGGTGAAGCTGGAGAAGCTGACGGCTGAACAAGCAAGGTCGTCTTACAGAGTTGACGCAGGCGGCCAGACCAGAGAGATGCCTGCCCTTTTCGTGGACGGCTACGTGGTCTGGGGGCTCACCCACCGAATCATTTTCTCTCTCCTTGGCTGAAATGCTGGCAAGATAATTGCGCTAAACGCCTATCTTCTACTGGCCTTGCAGAGTTTCCCCGCGAGCCTTCCTGAGCCTGTTTACCTCGTTCAGCTCAAAGGGGAAGACTATCCATTCTTCGGCCGTCTCCAGGAAGTAGTCAGGGTGGGTTTTGCTCCACGGCTTCTTGAAGAGTACGGCTGTTTCGACGACCTTAGCACCCTTTTCGCTCAGGAACCCTTTCACTCCGATCATGGTGTCTCCCTGGTCGACCAGGTCGTCAACGAGGAGGACGCACCTTTCCTTGATGTCTTCGGTGAGCGTTGAAAGTATCCTGATTGAGCCTCTCACGGCGATGCCGCTGTAGGACTTCACGGTGATTGTGTCGATCTTGACGCCCAGGTGGTCTGCCAAGACCATGGCCACCGGTATGCCTCCCCTTGCAATCCCGATCACCAGGTCGAAGGCCTTCCCTGACGAGCGGACCTTCTCTGCCAGAGCTTCGGTCAGACTGCCGTACTCAGCCCAGCCAATGTACCTGAAGTCCGTCATTTGGTTTGGAGAACCGTTGCAAGTCTAGATAACTCTTCGACGCTGAACTTTCGAAAGGAGGGTAGGACGAGTGGGCCGGGGCGGGTCCGCACCCAAACCGGTTCGATAGCGCGCGCATATCCCAACCCTGTTCGAATGAGTCGAATCTCAAGCATTGAACCGCAGAAGCAGACAACAGGCGCGCGCCCTAAACAACTTCGTTGCATCAAAGTTTACTAGTGTCTGGGTACCACTGACCTGCTATGACAGGGTTCATCTCCCCGCCCATCAGTTATAGTACCGCGAAGTCCAACTTCGTGAAGGACCTGATCAGGGCCTCGAGTTTCTCAGACGTCGAGCAACGCGCTTACATTGATGAACTGCTACGGCTCGAAAGGTTCATTCTCAAAGGGGTCCACGGTTATGCGGCCGGGATGCTCTATGACCAATTGAAGCACAGGTACCCCCAAGAATGGTCGAAAATCTATGAAGAGCTCAAGCCCGACGAATTCAGGGAAACGCGTAGGAAGGAGGAACGAGAAAAAGAAGAACGAAAACACAAGGAAGCGGTGCGAAAGGAGGATGAGAAGAAGGGGAGGAACGTTCGAGACAGGAGTGGATTTCTCTAGGTGTGCTGTGACACATAATTCACGATATGGCCTATCTCGTTTGATCTAGTGCCGTATGACGATTCTCTCTGTTGCTCTGACCCATGGGAGGCGAGAGCCACAGAAAGAGGGAATGGAGGGGCCTG
>Ga0074046_10003346_pt1 | contig 13450 bp, 11 predicted proteins | sample BogForMeECP23OM3_FD_94441 | JGI IMG/M metagenome (GOLD analysis project Ga0074046, IMG submission 94441) | Bog forest soil microbial communities from Calvert Island, British Columbia, Canada - Bog Forest MetaG ECP23OM3 | ecosystem: Environmental > Terrestrial > Soil > Wetlands ...
CATCGAATCCGAGCGGCGGCTGGGCAAAGGCAAGCCCGCCCGCTGGGTGCACTATGTCGCCCTCTCCAAACGGCTCTCTCCCAAGCGCATGCTGGAGGTCAATCGAACCCATTGGAGCGTAGAAAACCATCTGCACTGGCCGCTCGATGTCGTCTTCCACGAAGACGACGCGCGAACGCGCAAGGATTATGGACCACAAAATATCGCCGTCATCAGGCGACAGGCCCTCGACATCTTGCGCGTCCACCCAGACCCTCGATCTCCCGCCCGCAAAATGAAGCTCGCCGCTTGGAGCAAAGAATTCTTCTACGAACTCTTTGCTCATATGCGATAGCCCTGCTTTCGGGAGAGGGCGGTCGGCGAAGCTAGCCAGATGGGAGAAGGGGCTGCCGTCAGACGTTGGCAAAGCCCCTCACCTCGGTGGGCGGGGCGAGGGGAAAGCCCGGTTCAGTATCGCGCGACGACTCCCGTGCCGAAGTCCAGGCCTCCGAAGCGGTAGGTGATGCCGGCGCCGACCAAGAACGGATTAACGTGGGCGTTGCCGGTGAGCGTGTCGAACGGACCGACATTGTCGCGCCAGTTAGGCTCCGAATAGATCCACTTCGTGTCGACGTTGATGCCCCAGTGGCGGTCGATCATGTAATCGAAACCGACCCGCCCCGCGGGTCCCCAGGATGGGTTGATGTGCATCGAGGTGCCGGCGACGTCGTTCCGGGTCGTGTTGTCGAGGTAATAGGTGAAGTTGACGCCGGCGCCGAGATAGGGCTCGACGCTCCGAAGTTGGTGAAGTGATACTGGGCCGTGACGGTCGGCGGGAAGAGCCAAGTCTGCGCGACGGCGCTGTTGAGGCCGGAGACGTAGATGCTGTTCTTGCTGAAGCAGCAGATCGCCTCGACCGCCCAGTTCGGCGTGAAGTAGTAGCTGATGTCGAGTTCCGGAATGATCGCATTGCCGACGGTCACCTTGTGCCCGGGCAACCGATCGAGGTGGCCGCTGCCGTCCGGGAACCCCGACGCCGCGGATGCGGATCTGCCACGGGTCGAAAACGGGCGCCGCCACGACCGCAACATGAATTCTCCCTGCGGCCGCAGAAGAGGGCATCGCGCCATTCCGGAGTGGTTACGTGCGCTGGGCGGCGAAGATAGTCAGTTTATCGCTGGCGCTGCGCAGGACCGTGCGGATCGGCATGGCCTCGGCCGGTCCGTCCTCGAGCGCTTCGGCCAAGGTGTTCAGCTTGTCCTGCCCTTCAATGAGCAGCGCGATCGCGCGGGCGCGCAAGATAACGCGGCCGGTCAGCGTTAGCCGCGGCTCCGGCGCGTCGGGCGCCTCGATCGGGGCGACGAGCTGGCGGGCGCCGGGGTCCATCGCCTCGGCAAGTCCTGCCGCTCCGGGGAACCACGACGCTGTATGACCGTCGTCCCCCATGCCGAGCACGACGACGTCGGCGGGCAGCGGCAGATTGGCGACGCGCGCGCTGGCCGTGACCAGCTCCTGGTCTTCGCTGAGTCGCGCGTCGGCCAGGGGCGTGAAGGTCGCGACCATGGCGCGGTTGCGAAGGAGCGCTTCGCGCACCAGCCGTGCGTTGGAGCGTGGGCTGTCATCGGGGACGCGCCGCTCATCGGCGAGCGTGACCGCCACCCGGGTCCAGTCGAGCGGTTGGGTCGAGAGCGCTTCAAAAAAGCGCTCTGGCGTCTTGCCGCCCGACACCACCAATAGGGCCGCGCCGCGCTCAGCGATCGCCGAGCGCAATTTGTCAGCGGTCCATTCGGCGAAAGCCGGGGCCAAGTCCTCGTCATCGGCGAAATCGCGACGCTGAAGCTCAATCGACATCGTGATATTCCTCGTTCCAAGTGCGTCCGTCCCGCTCGATCAGCGCGACGGATGCGTTGGGCCCCCACGTCCCAGCGGCGTAGGGTCGCGGCGGCTCGCGCATGGCGGACCACGCCTCGCGGACCGGATCGATAAAACGCCAAGCCGCCTCGACCTCGTCGCGCCGCATGAACAGCGCCGCGTTGCCGCGGATGGCGTCCATAAGCAGGCGCTCGTAGGCGTCGGCCGAAGCCATTCCGAAGGCCTTGGCGAAACTCATGTCGAGAGGCAGGTGCTGGAGGCGCATGCCGCCCGGCCCCGGCTCCTTGACCATCATCCAAAGCTTGATTCCTTCGTCCGGCTGCACGCGGATGACCAGCCGGTTGGCCGGAATCGCGTCGGACGGCATGTCGAAAATGACATGCGGTACGCGCTTGAAGCCGACCGCAATCTCGGAGAAGCGCTGCGGGAGCCGCTTGCCCGTGCGCAGGTAGAAGGGCACGCCCGCCCAACGCCAGTTGGCGATCCCGATCTTCATCGCCACGAACGTCTCCGTCATGCTCTCGTGCTTGCCGACGTCGTGCAGATAGCTAGGAACCGGACCGCCGTCGGCAAAGCCGGCGCGATATTGTCCGCGAACAGTGAGCAATGCGGCATTGGATTCGTCGATCGGCTCAAGGGCCTTCAGCACTTTCAGCTTCTCATCGCGCAATGAATCCGCCTGCATCGAGTTCGGCGGCTCCATAGCCGTCAGGCACAGGAGCTGCATCATATGGTTCTGCACCATGTCGCGGATGGCGCCGGATTCGTCGTAGTAAGCGCCACGCCCCTCGACCCCGAGCGTCTCCGCCACCGTGATCTGCACGTGGTCGATATGCGCGTTGTTCCACACCGGCTCTAGCAGGGCGTTGGCGAATCTGAGCGCCATTAGGTTCTGCACCGACTCCTTGCCGAGGTAGTGGTCGATGCGGAAGATCGCGCTTTCGGAAAAGACGGAGCCGATGTCGTTATTGATCGCGTCGGCGCTTGCGCCATCGTGGCCGATCGGCTTCTCGACGATGATGCGCGATCGGGACGTCGCCAGCCCCTCGGCGCCGAGCCGGCTTGCGATCGGACAGAACAGGTCCGGACCGGTGGCGAGGTAAAAGGCGCGGATGCGTTCGTCCGGACCGAGCAACTCTTTGAGGTCGGCCCATCCGGCGTCGCTCATCGCGTCCGCCGCGACATAGTCGAGGCGCGTGAGAAAGCGCTCCAGATCGGCGGAGGAACCGTCCTCGACCGCATTGAACTTTACCAGCGTATCCTTGACAGCGGCGCGGAAAGCGTCGCGTTCGAGATGTCTGCGCGACACGCCGATAATCCGCGTGGGTTCGCTGAACTGCTCGCTTCTCTCGCGATGAAACAGCGCCGGATACAGCTTGCGATACGCGAGGTCGCCCGTCCCGCCGAAAACGACGAGATCAAACGGATCGACCTTGACAATTCGCGCTGCCATGTCGCCTCTCAGCTTGGTTGACGATTATGGTCATTCTACCCAACGCAACTCCGGACCTCTTGCACTTGGAGGGTCGTCGGAATTCTACTCGTGCGGCGCCCTCGGATGCTTTTGCGAGGGGTCAGCTCGTTTGGGCGACCACGTCCTTGAGCAGGACCTCGCGGTCGCGGGCGAACGCTTTCACCAACGGAAGGGCCGCGCCGCCAATGGCGCCCGCATCGGCGCCGATGGTCCCTGGCACGAACGCAACCTCACTCAGCCCCCTCCGATCGAGGCCATCGAACACTTGCGCCGTGCGCGCGATCAGGCGATCGCGGATAGACGCCGGCATCTCTCCGTCAACGACAATCGCCTCGAAGTCAATAACCGAGGTGGCTGCGACCGAGGCGTAGGCGAGCGCTTCGGCCGCGTCGTTGATCCAGGCGTCGAGAACGTCGCCGAAGTCCGCCCAGGCCTCGGGCGTCGCCCAGATCGAGGAGGCGTCGATCCCGGCGTCCGCAAGGCGGCGTTCGAGCTGGTAAATCGACGCGCAAGCGATCAGTTGCGGCGCGCCGCGCCTATCGCTCTTCTGCGCCACCGGCATCGACCCGATCGCAGCGGCGTTGCCAGTGCGTCCGATTCTCAGCGCGCCGTCGAGCACCAACCCGCCGCCGATGAAGGCTCCGAGGAAGAAATAAAGGAAGTCGCGATGGCGCCAGCCGCTGCCGAAAAAGAATTCGGCGGCGCAGGCGGCGGTGGCGTCGTTGCACAGCGTCACCGGATACGGACAGATTTTCGCGATCTCGTTCGCGGTGTCGAATTCGCGCCAGTCGGCCATGGCGCCCGCCGGCGCGCCGATCTCGGCCTCCCAGGTCCACAGTTGGAACGGCGCGGCGACGCCAAGCCCTGCGATCCTGCGCCGCTGCGCCTCGGTGAGCGAGTCAACGAGACCGGGTTGCTGTTCGCGGACGAAGTCGAGAATCCTTTCCGGCGTCGGAAACGCAAAGGTGCGGTGGGCGCGCTTTCGGACGACGCCGCGGAAGTCGACGAGGACGAGGTCGCAGCTGCGTCGGCCGATCTTGAGACCGAGAGAAAAGGCGCCATCGGGATCGAGCGACATCGGGATCGTGGGCTGGCCGACCCGGCCCCGCAGCGGCGCCTCACGCTTCAGGAGGCCGTCCGTCTGAAGCCGGTTCATGATCGCCGAGGTGGATTGCACCGACAATCCCGTGAGCCGCGCGACTTCGATTTTGGACAGCGGCCCAAAGCGGCGCACAAGGGAGAGGAGCAGCCTTTCGTTGTAGAGCCGGACGCCTGACTGGTCCGCGCCGCTTGCGATCTCGGCAAAGGCCGAAGGCAATTGGGCAGGCGTCGCCTCCCCCGCCCGTCGCTCGCGCGCGCGTGAACGATCTCCCGCCTCTGTCATCCTCCGCCTCTCGATATCGTCACAGCTGCGCTAGCGCAGATTGGGCCGAACGCGATAGCCTGTCAAGAATAATTATATCGGATGGAATTATCCTTGACTTTTGCCAAAAAGTTTGCCCAATTATCGCACGGCGACGCCAGGGGGCCGAAGGGGCGCAAAAGCGCCTTACGACCACGCCCGGGAACAGCGTCGCTTGTACCCGTTGGGAGGAATTGAAGTGTCCAAAATCTCTGGAATTTTTGCAAGTGTCGCCGCCGCGGCGATCACGCTCGCGCTGACCAGCGCTCCGTCCTACGCCGACGGGCCGATCGTCGGCCTCATCACCAAGACCAACACCAACCCGTTCTTTGTCAAGATGAAGCAGGGCTTCGAGGCCAAGGCCAAGGAGCTCGGCCTGACGCCGCAGGCCTATGCCGGCAAGTTCGACGGCGACAACGACGGCCAAGTCGCCGCGATCGAGCAGCTGATGGCCGCCGGTGCCAAGGGCATCCTGCTGGTGCCGAGCGACTCGACCGCGATCGTGCCGACGGTCAAGAAGGCGCGCGACGCCGGCATCGTCGTCATCACCCTCGACACTCCGCTTGATCCGCCGACCGCCGCCGACGCCAATATCGGCACCGACAACTTCGCGGCCGGCAAGCTGATCGGCGAGTGGACGAAGGCCAAGCTTGGCGACAAGGCTGCGACCGCCAAGATCGCCACCCTCGACCTCGCTGCCAACCAGCCGTCGGTCGACTACTTCCGCCACAACGGCTTCCTTGCCGGGTTTGGCATCCCGGTCAAGAATCCCAAGCACTACGCCCAGAGCGACAGCCCGCAGATTGTCGGCTCCGACGTCACGCAGGGATCGACCGAAGGCGGCCGCAAGGCGATGGAGAATATCCTCCAGAAGGCCGACCAGATCGACGTCGTCTACGCGATCAACGAGCCGGCGGCCTATGGCGGCATGGCGGCGCTGAAGGCGGCGGGCAAGGACAAGGGCGTGATCGCCGTCGCCATCGACGGCGGTTGCTTCGCGATGCCATGGCTCAAGGACGGCATCATCTCCGCCACCACCCAGCAATACCCGTTGCTGATGGCCGCTGACGGCGTCCAAGAAGTCGCCGATTTCATCAAAAGTGGCAAGAAGCCGGAGAGCATCGACAGCGGCGAGAAGCTGATCACCAACGAACCGATGCCCGGCGTCCCCTCGATCACCGTCGAAGAGGGCCTCAAGCTCTGCTGGGGTTGATTTTGCCCGACTTTCGGAGCTTAATCGACTGAGAAATAGGCTTGGCGCTCGCGGGCGGAAACCCGCAAGCGCCGGTCCACAAAGACGCCAAGACGAGTCGGGAAACGAGCGAGGAAGCCATGAGCGAAGCGTCGCCAGCCGGCCGTCCGGCTCCACAAGAATTCGAGAAAGTGCTGACCGCGGCGACGACGACGGTCGCCTCCTTCGAGGAAGAGCGTCTCACCCTTCTGCAGCGCATCCAGCGCTTCCTGCATGTCTACCCGACGACCGTCCCCTTCGTCGTGCTGGCGCTCGGCCTGCTACTCGGCGTGGCGGTTAATCCGGCGCGCTTCACCACCGCCAGCAACGTCTCGACGATCCTCACCCAGGTGATGGTCACCGGCATCCTCGGCATCGGCCAGACCTTGGTGATTCTCACAGCAGGCATCGATCTGTCGATCGGCGTCATCATGGTCATCTCCTCGGTGGTGATGGGACGTCTTGCCGTCCTTGACGGCGTGCCGACAATCCTCGCCTTTCCGCTCGGTCTTCTGTGCGGGGCCGCCTTCGGCTGGCTCAACGGAGCGCTGGTGACCCGGCTGAAGATGCCGCCGTTCATCGTCACCCTTGGAACGCTCAGCATCATCGGCGCGCTCAACACTTTCTATTCGCAGAGTGAAACCATCGGCATGCAGGACATCGAGGAAAAGGCACCTTTCCTCAGCATGATGGGCAATCCGTTGGCGATCGGCGGGGCGCGCATCATGTGGGGCACGTTCCTCATGCTGGTCGTCGCCGCGGTCGTCTGGTACGTCCTCATGCGCACCGCGTATGGACGTCACGTTTATGCGACGGGTGACGATCCCGAGGCGGCGCGCCTCGCGGGCATCGACACCGACCGGATTCTACTCAGCGTCTACGTTGTCGCCGGTCTCATCGCCGCCATCGCCGGCTGGGCGATGATCGGGCGCGTCGGCGCGATCAGCCCGACCGCGGGCGAGAACATGAACCTCAACAGCATCACCGCCGTGGTGATCGGCGGCACGAGCCTCTTCGGCGGCCGCGGCTCGGTCATCGGTACGCTGATCGGCGCGCTGATCGTTGGCGTGTTCCGGTCCGCCGTCTCGCTCGCCGGCCTCGACGTGCTGTGGCAGGAATTCGCCATCGGCGTCCTGATCATCGTCGCAGTCGCCCTTGACCAGTGGATCCGGAGGGTCGCCAAATGAGCGTCGAACCCATCCTCACCTGCCGCCAGCTCGTCAAGCGCTACGGGCGCGTCACCGCGCTCGACCATGCCGACTTCGATCTCTATCCCGGCGAGATCGTCGCCGTGATCGGCGACAACGGCGCCGGCAAGTCGACGCTCATCAAGGCGATCTGCGGGGCGGTGATCCCGGACTCCGGCGAGATCCGCCTCGGCGGCGAGGTCGTCCATTTCACCTCGCCGATCGCCGCGCGCGAGGCGGGCATCGAGACCGTCTACCAGACGCTGGCGCTGTCTCCGGCGTTGTCGATCGCCGACAACATGTTCCTCGGCCGAGAGCCGCGCATGCCCGGTATCGTGGGTCAGTGGTTCCGGGCGACCGACCGCGCCAGGATGGCGAAGTTCGCCCGCGAGAAGCTCAACGAACTCGGACTGATGACGATCCAGAATATCCACCAACCGGTCGAGACGCTTTCGGGCGGCCAGCGCCAGGGCGTTGCCGTGGCGCGGGCGGCGGCGTTCGCCAAGCGGCTGGTCATCATGGACGAGCCGACGGCGGCGCTCGGGGTCAAGGAGTCTCGCCGGGTGCTCGAGCTCATTCTCGACGTGAAGAAGCGCGGCCTGCCGATCATCCTCATCTCCCACAACATGCCGCATGTGTTCGAGGTCGCCGACCGCATCCACATCCATCGCCTCGGACGGCGGCTGACCGTCGTCGATCCGAAGAAGGTGACGATGTCCGACGCGGTCGCCATGATGACCGGCGCCATGGCGCCGCCTCAGGATGCGCTGGCCGCCTAGACGCGCTGCGGCTATCCTTTCGCGAAGCGCGCTACGATGAGCCTTAAGGCGCCTCGGATCCGTATACCTTTCCGAGGGCGGCATGGACGTCCCATGACGCACGGCTCCGTTGACCGCGATTCCCGTGCCTGCTCCTGAACCCAGGATCACGGCGAAGGCGACATTGTATCCGGCGCCGGCGCCATCGAGAGCCTCGGACGCAGCGAAGCAATCCGCGTCGTTCTCCACGCGTATTTCGCGGCGAAGCGCGTCAATAAGATTTGTCGTGGCGTTGGCTCGCGACGGCGTAACAACTCGGTCCCATCCCGCTCCATTGCGACGCCTTCGATCTTCGCGCCCTCCCTCGTTCACAAGCCTGCGATTTGCGCATCGCGCCGTTCGTCGCATACTCTTGCGCGCTTTCAAGTCGACGCCTCGTTCGACGGAGGAACTCATGCGCTATCGACCGCTCGGCCGCACCGGCCAATTCGTCTCGGAAATCTGCCTTGGAACGATGACCTTCAGCGGCGGCGCAAGCTTCTGGCGCGCGATCGGCGCGCTCGACCAAGCCGCCTCGACCGCGCTCGTCGGCCGCGCCCTCGAAGCGGGAGTCAATTTCATCGACACCGCCAACGTCTATTCCGAGGGCCAGTCGGAGGTGCAGCTCGGGCAGGCGCTCCGCGACCTCGGCGTCAAGCGTGAGGACGTGATCATCGCCACCAAGGTGCGCGGCCGGATGGGCCCGGGGCCCAACGCGGTCGGCCTGTCGCGTGGTCATATCCTCGACCAGATCGCCGCGAGCCTGAGTCGGCTTGGCCTCGAGCAGGTCGACCTCTACCAGATCCACGGCTTCGATCCCGTCACGCCGATCGAGGAGACGCTGCGGGCGCTCGACAACTGCGTTGAGCGCGGGCTCGTGCGCACGATCGGCTGCTCGAACCTCGCCGCCTGGCAGATCATGAAGGCGCTGGCGATCTCGGATAAGCACGGCTGGTCGAGGTTCGAGACCGTCCAGGCCTATTATTCGATCGCGGGCCGCGAACTCGAGCGCGAGATCCTGCCGCTGGTCGAAGACCAGGGACTTGGCGTCATGGTGTGGAGCCCGCTCGCCGGCGGCTTCCTCTCCGGCAAATACACGCGCGACAAGCGCGGCGGGAACGACTCGCGCCGCACGACATTCGACTTCCCTCCGGTCGACAAGGAGCGCGCCTACGACATCATCGACGCCATGGGCAAGGTCGCCAAGTCGCATGAGACATCGATCGCGCGCGTCGCGCTCGCCTGGCTCCTTCAGCGCAAGGGCGTGATGAGCGTGATCATTGGAGCGAAGACCGTCGAGCAGCTCGACGACAATCTCGCCGCCGCCGACCTGACGCTGACCGCGGAGGAAATCGCCGCGCTCGACTCGGTCAGCGCGCTCAAAGCCGAATATCCCGGCTGGATGTTGACGCGCCAGGCCGAGGGCCGCGTCCCCGGCCCGAAGGCTTAAGGCGCGAGCGAGGAGGGAGCCCATGCGCAAGGTGAAATGGGGCGTGCTCGGCGTCGCCAAGATCGCCACGGAAAAGGTGATTCCGGCGATGCAGCGGGCCGAGCGCTGCGACATCGCCGCGATCGCGTCACGCGACGAGGCCCGCGCGCGCGAGGCGGCGGGGCGTCTCGGAATCGCGCGCGCCTACGGCTCCTACGAGGCGCTCCTCGCCGATCCCGAGATCGAGGCTGTCTACAATCCGCTGCCCAACGAGCTGCACGTTTCCTGGACGATCAAGGCGCTCAAAGCCGGCAAGCACGTGCTGAGCGAGAAGCCCGTCGCACTCGACGCGAACGAGGGTCGGACGCTCATTGCGGCGCGCGACAAGGCGGGCCGGCTGGTCGCGGAAGCCTTCATGGTGCGCTTCCATCCGCAATGGCGGCGCGCGCGGGAACTGGCGCAGTCCGGCGCGATCGGCGAGGTCGGCGCGATCCAGACGTTCTTCTCCTATCGTCTGCTCGATCCCAAAAACGTCCGCAACCGCCCGCCGGGCGGCGGCGGACTCTACGACATCGGCTGCTACGCGATCCTGACCGCGCGCTATATCTTCGGCGACGAGCCCATCCGGGTCGTCGCGACGCTCGACCGCGACGCGGACTTCGGCACCGACCGCCTCGCGAGCGCTCTCCTCGAATTCCCTCGCGGCCGGCACCTGACCTTCACCGTTGCGACGCAAGTGTCGGCCCATCAGCGGGTAACGATCGTCGGTCAGACCGGGCGGATCGAGATCTGCATCCCCTTCAACGCGTTGCCAGACCGGCCGATGCGGATCATCATCGACTCCGGGGCGGACCTCGTCGGCGGCGGAGCCCGCGTGGAGGAGTTCCCCGTCTGCGACCAGTATGGGCTGCAGGGCGACGCCTTTTCGCGCGCCGTTCTCGGCGAGGCGCCATTCGAGTTTCCGATCGAGGACGCCGTCCTCAACATGCGCGTGATCGACGCGCTCGTCCACTCGGCCGAGCGCGGGACGTGGGAAACGCCGTAGCTGATCCGGGGCTGGTTGCGCTTGGCGGCGGCTACCGGCGTCCACGTCCCACCGGTGGGCGCGCGCCGGCGTCGTCGGTCCTCACGCTTTCAGTACGCCGCCACCCCATTGAGCGTCATCCGGATGTTCGGTCGTCTCCAGCCGGCCGGGGTTAGAACCATCGGTGTGTCGATTGAGGTTTCGCTGATCGGCGGCGGCGCTTCGTCGGCCCAGTCATTCGTGAGTCCCGAGTCAACATTTTCAATGTCTTGTGGCGGATTTTCCGGGCGACCGTAACAGTCTGGCCAGACGCTGTTTCTCGCTACAGGACCTGTCGCAATCCCGGGCGAGGATTCAAGCCTTTCAAGGTCTTGTGTCGAATTTTCCGGGCGATTGTCGCCTGTCGAGCACTGTCCCTTCTCCCCGTTCACGGGGAGAAGGCTGGGATGAGCGGCCTGGCGGGCATCCGCGCCGGCAGTTCGCGCAACCCCCTCACCACAACCCTCTCCCCCCTGAAGCGGGGCGAGAGGGCCTTCCGCCGTCGGTTCCGCCGCAAACCCGGGCGCAGATTCAGTCTTTTCAAAGGTTTGCGGCGGAATTTCCGGGCGATCGTCGCTTGCAGAGGCGCCGGAGCGTCCCGTCTCCCTGTTCACAGGGAGAAGGTCAGCTGCCAATCGCCCAAGCCCCTCACCCCAACCCTCTCCCCGCTCAAGCGGGGAGAGGGTGAGTTGCATGTTCTGTTCGAACTCAATGTCCCCAGAATCTCCCGGCGCAAACTGCGCCCGGCAGATGAGCGCTGCGCCATACGCGGCGGTCCCTTCGGCGGGCGCCTCGCGATCCGACGCCCCAGGAAGGCGTCGGCCGGCGGGTGCGAAGGTCACATGATAGCGGTCCAGTTCGCGCACGATTCTGACCACACGGTCGACCGCCTTGAGGTTTGCGCCCGTCATAGCGCTGTAGGCGACGAGCAGCGCCTCGTTAAGACGGCTTACCTGGATCGCCAAAAACTCCTCGGGCGGCGCCGGCATCCGCCGGGCGAGAATCTCCCGGATTACCGCGCGCATGCGCTTCTCGCCGAGCCCGACGCGCGCCGCGATCTCGGCGACCGAAACGCCGCGGTTCAGATAATCGACGATCAGCTGTTCCCGCTCCAATTTCTTGAGGCGCGCGGAGCGCGCCTCCGTTGACGGATCGGAGGGCGCGATGGGCGGAGCGGCTTCGAGACAAGTGGACACGCGGCGTTTTCCTTTGCCAGGATCATGAGAACAAAAATAGAACACGATAGCGCGAAAGGCAAGGAATTGTTGAGTTTTCCGCTGATCGGCGTCTGGGCGGAGGTTCGGCTTTACGCGATCAGGGCGTTCCGGCGCGAGCGCGAGCGGCCTTGCGGATTGAACGCCGCCGCCGATCAGAATTCCTTTGCTAACGAACGGATGATAATCTGCTTTATCAAATAATTACCGGCAGCCTCATGGACCCCGCCCCAGACACTGATCTCAATTGGTATGTTGGCCTGAGTCGGCAACGCGGGGCGGGTTCCTTTCGATGCCCATTTGCCTCGTTCGAGCGCTGCCCGCGGTATTATCAAATTCTATCCCTTCTTGAGTCAAAGGTAATTACGAAGCCATCTCCCGTAGAAGACGACCACTTATTGAAATACTGGGAAAAGTCAGAACTGTGGCCAAGCACTGGCGAATTGGTAACGGCAATTGCTGGCGGTGGTGATAATTCGAGCTATATCAAATTATGCCCTGAATTAAGCTATGATATTTTTGATTTTTTGCTTCTGGGCTTCGGTCCGTTCGGTGACGAGATTGATCGGGAATTTTGTTTAGCGGCGACACAGCCGCTTTGAGCGGCTAAAATCCTAAAGCCCCCGGCTTTGCCGGGGGATAGTTACTGGCCGCTTGGATCCGGGCGTGCTGTGCCATGCGCAGACGACCCCGCTGTTACTCTGACAAAGCCCTCGCGCAGGTAGGCGCCCTCCGATTGACTGCAGGCGGCCTGCTCAAGCCGGCCTACGCCTTATTCCCCTTCACGTACTGGATGTACCCTTGAACGTCCCCCGCCGGCTCGGCGTAGGCGTCGCCGAGCGCCTTCTCGACGGCGGCCATATAGGCCCTGGTCCAATCAGCGAACCGATAGTCGATCGCGTTCAGGAACTCGAGGCTGCAGGCGAGGCGGATATCGGCGATCGAGACATGGTCGCCGCCGATGAAAGTCTTGCCGTTGAGATAAAACTTCCTGAACACATCGAGCGTCTCGTCGACCGCGGCCTCGGCGGCCTTCTGCGCCTTGGCCTTCGCCGCGGCGTCGGCGTCGCTCGCGCCGACCTCGCCCGCGTAGTGCGGGAAGCCAAGCGCGCCATAGGTCGCGCGCGCGATGTAGGGATAGAGCGTGCCGACGATGTAGAACATCGCGCTGTCCACCATCGCGCGCTTCTCGGGCTCGGTCGGATAGAAGCTGTCGAGATGGTGCTTGTTGCAGAGATACTGCATGATGGCGCAGCTTTCGAACACCACGCCCTTCGGCAGATGGGCCATCTCGATCATCGGCGTCAAGTGAGACGGGTTTTTGGCCGAGAATTCCTCCGTGCGCGTCTTGCCGTAGACGTCGTCCTCGGTGAAGTCGAGCTTGGCCGCGCGCACGAATACGCGCGCCGTCATGTTGTTCACGCTCGGCTTAATGACATGCAGCTTGATCGCGGACATGGGTCTCCTCCTATTTGCTCTCGATGAGTTCAGGCGCGTGGCTGCGCCGGTACGGGTCCTTTGGCGCTCGGTCGGCCGATAGGCTCTTGGTCGCGGCCTCGACAAGGCTTTCGATCGCGTCGGCGACGTGGACCTCCGTGATCGCGCGCTCGCCGCGCGCCACGCGCAGATTGTGCGCGGCGAACAGAACGTCTGGGCGCGTGAAGCCTTGCGGCGGATCGAACTTCCAGCACGACAGCTCGATGAGGAGCCCCAGCGGGTCCTCGAAATAAATGGCGTCGAAGATCATCCGATCGCGCACGCCGGTGTTCGGGATTCCGCGCGCGTTCAGCCGCTCGACCGCC
>Ga0074046_10003347_pt1 | contig 13447 bp, 10 predicted proteins | sample BogForMeECP23OM3_FD_94441 | JGI IMG/M metagenome (GOLD analysis project Ga0074046, IMG submission 94441) | Bog forest soil microbial communities from Calvert Island, British Columbia, Canada - Bog Forest MetaG ECP23OM3 | ecosystem: Environmental > Terrestrial > Soil > Wetlands ...
CCATGCCGCCAGCGCGGGCAGGCCGCGCTCCACGGCGATCTGCACGTAGTCAGAGTGGAAATGCCACTGCACGTTGTACAGCGCGTAGGCGCGGATGTTCCACTCCTGCCAGTGGTTGAAGATCGTGCCCATGCCGACGCCGAACCACGGGTGTTGGCGAACCAGGCGCAGTCCGTCTTCCCACATCAGGAGCCGGTATTGCGTGCCGGCATCATGGACGGCGATCCAATTCAAGCCGCGGGTGTGTTGGATCCAGACCGTCGCCGCAAGAAGCAGCACGCCCAAAGCGGCAGTGGCCAGAACTCGCAAGCGCTTTCCCGCCAGCAGTTGCAGCGCGATGAAACAGCCGGCCGCCAATCCTGCAATGGCCCGGCGAGTCTGGGTGGCGAAGATGGTCATCACGAGCGCCAGAAAGATGACGGCGAAGAGCGCTCGGAGCGCCGGCCTCCGCGCTTGAGCGCACAACAACATGGCCCACGCCAGGCAGCCGATCGGCATCAGGGTTTCGGCAAAAACGCCGTAGTGCCGCAGAGTGCCCTGGGCGCGAATTGGCTTGCCACGCACAAGTTGGAGCTGTTGCGTGCCTAACCCGCTGTTGCGGAATTCATCGCGCGAGATGAACGTCGCGCGTCTGCCCAACGGTGAGCCGCGAAGGAAGTCGATGCGAAGAATCATTGTCGGCGGGAATTCATTCACCGCCCGCTCCAATTGGGGCGCAGTATGCACGCTGTGTCCGTTTACGCGGGTGATGATGTCATCGGGACGGATGCCCGCACGGTACAGCGGGGTCTCTGGAGGGATGGAGGCAACCCGCACCCCGATCCCATAAGTATATTGCCAAGCGGTAAATCCTGCGGCAGCCAAGGCGGACAGCAGCAGGAGGAAGACGAGGATGCGCACCTGGCTAAGTCGCTTCAGGTCTTGCGCAAATACGATGCCGACGATCACCAGGCAGACGAACTTCATCTGAACCCAGCTCACATATGGATCTGGGCTGAGAATCGTCGAGACAGCGCTGAGAACAACATAGGCGAGCAGCGGAGCCGTGAGAGGTTGCGGGAACGGACGTTCGCGTACAACGGCCAGCTTCACCAGCCAGAGGACGAGGGCTATCTGCCACGAGTGCTGGGAGCCCTTGATGGAGTGCGGGAGAAGGACCACGAATGCGCAGAGAAAGAAGAAGATGGCGGCATCAAGCCATCTTCCCCATTGTTCTAAGCCAGGGTGCAGGTCGGGGCTGGCACGAGACTTTGATGGATGTTGGATTGGTATTTCGCTGGGAAACTGATCAGACTTTGAGGTTGTGGACAAAGATGCACACTTCTGTAATCCATTAAATCGATGCTAGTGCATTTTAACAACGAACCGATGACGCAAGGTTGGCTTTCGTTTTTCATCGTCGTTGCGTGCATCTGGTCATCCGGTCTCGAAGACATCGCGGACCGCGGTAGGGGACGGCACAGACTTCGTTGCGATTCTGCCTGCGTCCAAAATCCTGCAACTGCTTGCCTCCAAGTCACATCTAAACATTGACAATACTTCACTCAAGTTCTATAGTGATTCTATTGTAAGGGCTTGAATCAATGTCAAATTAATTATTATCAGTAACTTACGGAATGATATTTCTTTAGGAAGGTGCTGCATGGGAAAGATTATAGGAATTGACTTGGGTACGACCAACTCGGTGGTCGCCGTCATGGAAGGCGGAGAACCCAAAGTCATCCCCAACGAAGAAGGTGGGCGGACAACGCCGTCCGTGGTCGCATTCACTAAGAACGGTGAGCGGCTGGTCGGGCAAGTTGCCAAGCGCCAGGCCATCACCAATCCGGAAAATACCGTTTACTCCATCAAGCGCTTCATGGGCCGACGCTTCGACGAGGTCAATGAAGAGATGAAAATGGTGCCGTACAAGGTGGTGCAGTCGGGCGATCACGTGGCCGTCATTGCGCAGGGCAAGGAATACACCCCGCCGCAGATTTCGGCGTTCATTCTCCAGAAGCTGAAGAAGGCTGCGGAAGACTACCTGGGCGAGACTGTCAAGGATGCTGTCATCACCGTGCCTGCGTATTTCAATGACGCCCAGCGGCAGGCGACCAAGGACGCCGGCCAGATCGCCGGCCTTGAGGTGAAGCGCATCATCAACGAGCCGACGGCGGCCGCGCTGGCCTACGGGCTTGACAAGAAGAAGGACGAAACCATCGCTGTGTATGACTTCGGTGGCGGTACCTTCGATATCTCGATCCTGGAAGTCGGAGAAGGCGTCATCGAGGTGAAGTCCACTAACGGCGACACGCACCTCGGCGGCGACAACATCGACCAGCGCATCGTTGACTGGTTGATTGACGAATTCAAGAAAGACGAAGGCTTGAACCTGCGAGACAAGGGTAACGAAATGGCCCTGCAGCGTCTGCGCGACGCAGCCGAGCGCGCCAAGATCGAGCTTTCGACCACGATGCAGACCGAAATCAATCTCCCGTTTATCACGGCGGACGCGAGCGGTCCCAAGCACCTGGTCAAAACGCTCACTCGCGGCAAGCTGGAAGAGATGGTGAAGGACATCATCGACCGTTCCATCGGTCCGTGTAAGGCTGCATTGAAGGACGCTGGTGTTACTCCCGACAAGATCGACGAAGTTGTGCTGGTCGGCGGCCAGACGCGCATGCCCCGCATTCAGCAACTGGTGAAGGAAATCTTCGGCAAGGAGCCCCATAAGGGTGTCAATCCTGATGAAGTGGTCGCAGTTGGTGCTGCGATACAGGGTGGTGTACTGGGCGGTGAGGTGAAAGACCTTTTGCTGCTCGACGTCACTCCGCTGACGCTCTCCATCGAGACGATGGGCGGTGTGGCAACCCCGATGATTCCGCGCAACACGACTATCCCGACGAAGAAGTCGGAGATGTTCTCCACCGCAGCCGACAACCAGACGTCGGTTGAGGTGCACGTGATGCAGGGCGAGCGTCCGATGGCGCGCGACAACCGTACCCTCGGCAAGTTTCACCTGACCGGGCTGCCGCCGGCGCCACGTGGCGTGCCGCAGATCGAGGTCACGTTCGACATCGACGCCAACGGAATCCTCAACGTGAACGCCAAGGACATGGCCACCGGCAAGGACCAGAAGATCACGATTACGTCGTCTTCCGGTCTAAGCAAAGAAGAGGTCGAGCGCATGGCCAAGGACGCCGACGCGCACGCGGCCGAAGATAAGGCCAAGCGTGAGGAAGTGGAAGCGCGTAACCAGCTCGATGGCATGGTGTACAGCATCGAGAAGATGCTTCGCGAGCACGGAGACAAGATCTCCGGGCAGGAGCGTGCTGATGTCGAGAACGCGCTGGCTGACGCCAAGAAGGCACTCGAAGGCGACGACGCGGCTGCGATGAACAAGGCGCGCGAAAACCTGACGTCCGCTTCGCACAAGCTGGCTGAGGCAATGTACAAAGCAACCTCGGCGCAGCAGCCACCGCCGAGCGGTCCGGCTCCGGGCGGAAACGGAGAGGCCCATGGAGGGGCGCAGCAGAAGAAGGACGAAGGCGTGATCGACGCCGAGTACGTGGACGTGGACGAGAAGAAATAACGCTGTTCGCTCTTCGCTATTCGCTTTTCGCTAAGGAAGGGGCGCTGAGTGCGCCCCTTGCTGCAGAACGATAGTGGATACGAAGAGCGAATGGCGAAAAGCGAAAGGCGAAAGGCGAGTAGTAAATTGCGATTCGAAGTAAATGGTGAGTCCTATATGTTGACCTTCAATGAAGGCGACCAGCGCTGGTATCTGTTGACCCCCAGCATAGGCGCCGTGAGGGCGATTCCGGTGCTCAGTGACGAGTTCGGTTTCGTCGCTCATAACGTGGTTCCGATGGGAGACGCGGGACAGACAGGCATTAACTAAGGGAGTGTGAAGACGTAGCAAGTGATGGCAGGGAACAGTAGGCGGAGAAAGAACATCGCCTGCTAAAAGCTTAAGAGCCAACATGCCCAGCACGACCAACAAAGACAAAGATTATTACGGCATCCTCGGGGTCAAGAAAACTGCCTCGGCGGAGGAGATCCGCAAGGCGTTTCGCAAGCTGGCGCGCAAGTATCACCCCGACGTAAACCCCGGCGACAAGAGCGCAGAAGAAAAGTTCAAGGCGCTTTCTGAGGCCAACGACATCCTCAGCGATCCCAAGAAGCGCAAGATTTACGATCAGCTCGGCTTTTACTCCGACAACATAGATCCCGCCGCAGCCGAAGCTTACGGCCGTGGCGCGGGCTTTGGGGCTGGCGGATTTGGCGGTCCGGGCCGCGGTGGAGCAGGCACCTACACGCAGGAAGTGCCAGTCGATTTCGGCGGATTCGACTTCAATGACTTCTCCGAGGGCGCCGGTGCGGCCGGCCGCAGGTCAGGAACCGGAGGGTTTCGCGATATCTTCTCCGGCATTTTTGGCGGCGGCCGCGGTGAGGCAATGCAACCGCATCCGGAGCCGGGCGACGATCTCGAATATCAGGTGAATGTTGGCTTCTGGCAGGCAATCAAGGGCACGGTGATGAAGGTGAACATCCCGCATCTGGAGGTCTGCAGCAACTGTCACGGGCAAGGTTACATCGAGAGCCCCGGCGTATGCCCGGATTGCAAAGGGAAAGGGCAGATCACGCAGAAAAGCGGCAGCATGAAGTTCAACATCCCCTGCCCGCGCTGCGGCGGCAGCGGCAAGAATCGCACCGTATGCAACGTCTGTCACGGCGAAGGCCGGGTGGAGCGCACCGAGTCGCTGGAGGTCCGCATCAAGGCGGGCACGCGTGACGGCCAGCGCATCCGCGTTCCGGGCCGCGGCAATGCTGGGACGATGGGCGCGCCTGCAGGCGACCTCTACATCATCGTGCGGGCGGGCGAGCATCCCATCTTCAAGCGCGACGGGGACGATATCTATCTCACCGTTCCGGTGACCTTCACGGAAGCCGGCCTGGGAGGAAAGATTGAAGTACCCACCATCGACGGCCGCACGTTGCTGAAGATTCCTCCGGGGACGCAATGCGGGCAAAAGCTTCGCCTCCGAGAGAAGGGTGTGCCATCGGCTGTGAAGGAAGGCGCGCGGGGCGACGAAATTGTGGAAGTGAAGATTGTTCCGCCGAACGTGCGTGATGAAAAGTCGAAGGAGATTCTGCGCGAGTTGGCTAAGCTGAACCCCGAAGACCCACGCGAAGAGCTATGGAAGAAAATCGGCGGTTAGCAATTGGCATTTAGCATTTAGCCAAAACATAGCTCGGAGAGATCCTATGGCGAAACATAAAGGCAAGATTTTGAACGAACATTATGGGCGAGGAGCCAAACAGGCCCGCTATCGCGAAAACGGCGTTTGGTACCATCTTCTTACCGAATTCCCCGCTGACCTTTATGATGCGAACGGCGTAATAGGATTTGATACCAAAGCGCACTACCAGAAATACATCCCTGTCGGGCCAGACGCGCAATCAACGCATGCCGACGTCATGGGCCGTGGGATTTCTCACATTCCGGGATACGAGGAACTCACGCCGTCGCCGTCAAGCTTACTTTAAGAGACAAGAGCTGTTTGTGACAGTCCATCGCCTAACAGCAAATGGTAACTCTAATTGCCGACTTACTAGTTGCTAGTTGCTACCAGAACTATTATGGCCAAGCGTAAAAAACAAGGTGCGTACATGATCAGCGCGGTAGCGGAGATGTATGGCATTCATCCGCAGACCCTGCGCCTCTACGAACGCGAAGGACTGCTGAAACCCTCGCGCACGGAAGGCAACACGCGCCTCTATACCGCCGAAGACCTGGAACGATTGGAGTTGGTTCTTTCCCTGGCACGCGATTTAGGCGTCAATATTTCGGGCATCGCCATCATCCTGCAAATGCGCGAGCGCATGGAGGAAATGCAGCGCCAGATGGCGGAATTTGTGTCGTATGTCCGCAACGAAGTGATGGCGCGCGCGCAACACGCCGCTGACCCCAGTCGAGGGGCCATTATTCCCCTGCGACATTCAATCGTGGCAAAGACAGAAAAGAAGAAATAGACCGGGCTCGTGCGCGCCAAGGAGATAAAATTGGCGGGCGGCAGCGCGGGTGCAGAACATTATGAGCGAAACAGTAGATCCGCACGAAGCTCTAAAGCGGCAGGCGGCAGAATACGCTGTCCGTTACGTAGAATCTGGAATGGCTGTTGGACTGGGAACCGGCTCGACCGCCATCTTCGCCGTTCGACACATCGGAGCACTTCTGCATTCTGGCACACTCAGAGACATCGTCGCGTTTGCAACCTCGCAAATTACGTGGCAGGAAGCGGTCCGGCTGAGCATACCAATGTTATCCGAAGACCTGCCCAGGACCCTCGACGTCACCATCGATGGAGCCGATGAAGTCGACCCTCAACTCAACCTGATCAAGGGTGGCGGTGGCGCCTTACTAAGGGAAAAGCTGGTGGCCCAAAACACAGGGCGTGAGATCATCGTTGTCGACGAAAGCAAACTGTCGCCGCGCCTGGGCACACATCACGTTTTGCCTGTGGAGGTTTTGCCGTTCGGCTGGCGTTCAGCGGCCAGGTATCTCGAGGCATTGGGAGCTAAGTATGTTGTTCGCCACGCCGCAGATGGGCAAGAGTACCGCACAGACCAGGGCAATATGATTCTTGACTGTGATTTCGGCCCGATCGACAATCCCGCGCAACTTGCAGATCGACTCGGCCGTCGCGCCGGGATTGTAGAACACGGGTTGTTCGTAGGCCTTGCGCACTTGGTTGTTGTAAGCGGCCCCGGCGGAATTCGTGAAATCCTTCCGAGCTAGTGCCTGCCCGATCTCACCGCCAAGACTTGAGTCTCCGGTATGTGTCCTACCTCGCCTAACTTGCGACCAGACCCCGCTCGAAAACAATGGCGTTGGATGTTAGCACCCAACAGCTGTATATTCCGGCGGCCGAGTTCACAGGTCCACCGACCGCGAAGCCACGGCCGCAGGTTGTTCCCGCTTCCTTCGAGATACTGGTGATCTCCGAATGAATCGTCGTTCGTGAGCTTCAAATACGAGAGTCAGGGGCGTCTACAGACGCATTTGCCGGCCGACGGATAAAGAGCCTTGCACGGGGTCACCTTGCTGAACAGAGTTTGAGAGAATGCTGACTGTACAGTTGGTTGTAGCCTTGCGTGGAGCGAGGCTCAACTTCGAGAGGGACCCGTGTTTACGACGAGGAGTCTAAAATTCGCTGGTATTGCCTTGCTTCTAGGGGGGTGTGAATTGGCGGCACAAGTGGCGCCGGCGCCGTCCTCCACCCAATCGGCAAGTCCTCAGGATTCGAGTACCGTAACACTAACGCTGATGGACGCGATCTCCAGAGCCAAGTCCAACAGCCCGCAATTTCAAGCGGCGCTCACCCAGTTGGGCCTGGCGCGAGAAGATCGAGTGCAGGTCCGTGCTGCATTACTCCCCAATGTGAACTACGGCGGCAGTTTCATTTACACGCAGCCGAACGGTTTACCGACGGGCGTTTACATCGCCAATAACGGCACGCACGAATACATCAGCCAGGGTATCGCTCACGAGGCATTTGGGTTCGCTGCGCTGCCGGAATACCAACGGGCCAAAGCCGCGCAGGCGTTGGCAAAGGCGAAGGCGGAGATCGCCAGGCGAGGACTGGTCGTAACTGTGGTACAGGCTTTTTACGGACTGCTTGCGGCCCAGCAAAAGACCGCGAACACCATGCAAGCTTCCCAGGAAGCGCAGCATTTCCTTGACATCAGCAAGAAGCTTGAGGTCGGCGGAGAAGTCGCGCACTCGGATGTGATCAAGGCGCAAATCCAGGCCAACGATCTGCAGCGGCAGTTGGAGGACGCGAAACTTGCGGAGGAGAACGCGCGGCTCGCAATGGTAGTCCTGGTATTTCCCAACTTCTTCCAGGATTTCACGCTGGTGAATGATCTGGCCGCTGCGCCCACGCTGCCTGCGCTACCTGATGTCCAGGAAATGGCAAAGGACAACAATCCGGAATTGCAGGCCGCATTCGCCGCGCTGGCCGTCGCCGACAAAGAGGTAACGGTAGCTCGCGCCGGCCACCTACCGTCGCTTACGGTGGACTGGTTCTACGGCATCGATGCCAACCAGTTTGCAATTTACGATCGCAACGGGTTTCGCAATCTCGGTTACTCGGCTGTGGCCAGCGTGAATATCCCCGTCTTTAGCTGGGGCGCAACGCAGAGCAAAGTCAAGCAAGCTGAGTTGCAACGTCACCAGGCGCAGGTCGAACTCAGTGCGGCGCAACGGCAGGCACTGGCAGACATGCAATCGTTCTATTCGGAAGCCCAGACGGTTCGTGGACAATTGGATACGCTTCGCAGCTCTGCCGACCTGGCGGCGGAGAGCCTGCGCCTTATCAACCTGCGCTACCAGGCAGGCGAGGCTACAGCTCTGGAGGTCGTGGACGCACAGAACACGCTCACCGCGGCACGCAACGCCTATCACGACGGTGAGGCGCGCTATCACCTGGCCATCGCGAACTTGCAGACGCTCACGGGGGCCTTCTGATCATGAAACCATTCACAAGCTTTAAGCGCTTGCTCATCTCCCTCATTGTGGGTCTCGTGGCCATAACAACCACCTCCTGCTCAAGAGTCGCGAAAGAAGAAGACCCGGTCGTAGCTGTACAAACGGCGGTCGCCGAGCGCGGCAAGATCGAACAGGTGATTACTGCGGATGCCATTTTGTTCCCCAAGGACCAGGCTGCGATCACGCCCAAAATCACCGCCCCGGTAAAGGCCTTCTACGTGAACCGAGGTAGCCGGGTGCATCGCGGAGAGTTGCTCGCCGTGATGGAAAACCGTGATCTGGCCGCGGCTGAGATTGAGAACAAAGGCGCGTATGAGCAGGCACAGGCCACGTATGGCATCGAGACGTCTTCCAGTCTTCCAGAAGAATGGCAGAAGGCAGAATACGACCTGAAGGCGGCGAAGCAGGAATACGACGCGCAGCAAAAAATCTACGACAGCCGCAAAGTCCTCTTCGAGCAGGGCGCGTTGCCGCGGAAGGAACTTGATCAGTCAGCGGTGGCGGCGATCCAGGCTAAAGCCAACTATGAGATTGCGCAGCGGCACTTGGCAGCACTGGAAGCCGCGGGCAAGAAAGACCAAATGAAGCTGGCCAAAGGGCAACTCACAGCGGCGCAAGGAAAATACGAGGGTGCTGCGGCGCAGCTTTCTTATTCGGAGATTCGCAGCCCCATCGATGGAGTGGTCACCGAGCGGCCGCTCTATCCTGGTGAAACCGCGCCTGCGGGCATGCCGCTGCTCGTCGTCATGGACATTTCGTCGGTGATCGCGCGCGCGCACATTCCCCAGGCTGCCGCATCCGCGCTGAAAGTCGGGGACGCCGCCACCATCACTGTGCCGGGCGACATTCAAGTCAACGGAAAGGTCACGCTGGTAAGCCCTGCGCTTGATCCCAACAGTACAACCGTCGAGGTATGGGTGGCAGCTCCGAATCCCGATGGCAGCTTACGTCCGGGAACCACGGCGACCGTGCAGATGGTTGCGCGCACGCTGAACGATGCTATTGTCATCCCAGCTTCCGCGCTGCTGAAGGCCCCTGACGGCGCTACCACCGTGATGGTTGCCGGCGCCGACGGCAAGGCCCATCAGGTGAGCGTCGAAACCGGCATTCGCCAGGGCGATCGCATCCAGATCACTGAGGGACTGAGTGGCGGCGAGAAGGTCATCATTACCGGCGCCTACGGCTTGCCAGACAATACCAAAGTGAAGATTGCCGAGCCGCCGGCGGCTGAATCCAACAAGACGGGCGCGGCAGCCGAAAAGCCTGCGGGCAACAACAAGGACTGAGGCGCGCATGAACTGGCGAGGCATACTTAATCGCGTGCGCGTCACCGGCCCGGCCGACGAGCGCTACTGGTACACGCGCTACGCAAAGTCCGTCATCTTTCTCATCGTCATCCTGGCTTTGGCTGGGGTGTATCTCGCCTTTACGATTCCGGTTTCGGTCTTTCCGACAACCGATTTTCCTCGTGTCCTCATCGCCGTGGACAACGGCGTCATGCCCATAGACCAAATGATGGTCACCATCACTCGGCCCATCGAGGAATCGGTAAACAGCGTCCCTGGACTGCAACAGGTTCGCTCCATAACCAGCCGCGGCTCCGCCGAAATCGATCTGTTTTTCGACTGGCACGAGGGCATGGTGACCACGCTGCAACTGGTGGATGCGGCGCTGTCGCACATCCGCAACGACCTGCCCGCAACGGCCACCTTGCAGACCCACCGTCTTACGTTTGCCAGCTTTCCCATCATTGGCTACAGCCTGACGTCAGACACAGTTCCGCAGACGCAACTGTGGACCATGGCGAATTACGAATTCAAGCCTCGCCTTAACCGCCTGGACGGCGTTGCCACAGTCGTGGTTCAGGGCGGACAGGAGCCGGAGTTTCAGATCACGCCTGACCCGGCAAAGCTGCTGGCTGCGAGCGTAACTATTTCTGACGTTCTCGACGCGGTGCGGCGCACCAACCTGATTGACTCTCCCGGATTGCTGGAGCAAAACCATCAACTGTATCTCGCGCTGGTGAATGGGCAGGTCACCAATCCCGACCAGCTTGGTCAAATTGTGATCAGGTCCACGCCGGCAGGCATCCCGGTGCGCATAGGCGACGTGGCCACAGTCGGCCCGAGCGTCAAGCCGGTTTACACGGTGGTCACCGCGAATACTAAGCCGGCGATACTGCTGAACGTCAGCCGTCAACCCGACAGCAACACCGTCCAGGTGGCGAACGAAGTTCATTCCGAAATCGATCGCATTCGCCAATCGCTACCACCGGGCATCCAGCTTCAGCCTTTTTATGACCAGTCCGAGATCGTTACCGCATCCATCAAGAGCGTGCGAGACGCGATCCTGATCGGCATCCTGCTGGCGTCCTTTATCATGGTGCTCTTCCTGCGGGACTGGGGCGCGTCGATTGTCGCGGTGCTGGTCATCCCGGTGACCGTGCTGGTTACCTTTATCGCGTTGAAGCTTCTCAGTCAGAGTTTCAACCTGATGACCCTGGGTGGACTGGCGGCGGCAGTGGGACTGGTCATCGATGACGCCATCGTAGTGGTCGAAAACGTTGCTCTCCACCGCGACTCGGGACAAGACCGCCTGGAGGCCATTCGCAGCGCGCTTAAGGAAATCACTGTCCCACTGTTTGGCTCGACCATCACCCCGATCGTTGTCTTCATTCCGCTGATTGCTACGACCGGAGTGACGGGGGTGTTCTTCCGCGCCCTGGCTGTCACCGTCGCCGTAGCGCTCCTCACATCTCTGGCTCTGGCCCTGACCTGGACGCCGACTCTCAGCCAATACTTTATTCATCAGGAGCATGAGATTCCGGAATCTGTCCGGCGCGCCGACCTGAGCGAAAGTGAGCGGCTGCTGGCCGCCGAAGAGGCCTCCATCACGGGTTGGTTTCGCAAGATCGTCGACTTCTATGAACGCTGCCTGCGCTTCGCTCTCGAGCGACCACGCTGGATTGCCATCTTTGGGGTACTGCTCGTGGTGGCATCGTACGCCTGCTACCGGGGACTCGGCACCGACTTGCTGCCAGCGATGGATGAAGGCGGCTTCGTACTTGACTACATCATGCCGCCGGGAACCTCTCTTCAGGAAACCAATCGCGTCGTCGGTCATCTGGAGCAGATGATTAAGCAGGTTCCGGAAGTTGAGAGCTATTCCCGGCGCACCGGTCTGCAACTCGGTTTGGCCGCCGTCACCGAAGCGAACACCGGTGACATTGCGGTGAAGCTGAAGACCGACCGCAGCCGCAGCGTGGACAACGTGACCACCGAGCTCCGCGCCAAGATTAAACAAGAAGAACCGCAGATCGATGTCGAGTTCATCCAGGTGTTGCAGGACATGATCGGTGATCTGTCGAATGCGCCCGAACCTGTTCAGATCAAACTGTTCTCTTCCGATGCTGCCCTGCTGCACCTATGGGCCCCGCGAGTGGCCGACGCCATCAGCAAGGTTCACGGCGTGGTGGATATTCTGAATGGCATTGACAATACCGTGAGCAACCCGGCCACCGTTTTCCAGGTGAATCCCGCGGTTGCAGCGCGGACCGGCTTCACCGCAGAAGAGGTTGCGGTCGATGCTAGCGCCATTCTGGAGGGCCAGCCGGCCGCCACTCCTATCATCGCCAACGATATCGCATACACCGTTCGCGTGCGCTATCCCGAGAGCAATCGCAGCTCGTTGGATGCCATGAGCAACACGCTGCTAAACAGCGCCACCGGACGCACGGCGACATTGGGTACGCTGGCAACCGTCACGGAGTTACCAGGCCAGAACGAGATCCGTCGCGAGAACCTGCAGCGTGACGTCACCGTCACCGCCCGCCTCGAAGGCACAGACCTGGGCAGCGCGATCAAGGCAGTGCAGAAAACTGTTGACGGTCTGCATCTGCCGCCTTCGATACGGGTAGTGTATGGTGGGACCTACGAAGAGCAACAAAAGTCCTTCCGCGACCTCATGCTGGTTCTGCTGCTCGCAACGATGCTGGTCTTCCTGGTGCTCTTGTTTGAGTTCCGCACCCTGGCCGCGCCGCTGTCGATACTGGCGTCAGCACTGCTCTCGACCTCTGGAGTATTTCTGGCGCTGCTGATTACCGGTATCACCTTCAACATCGCATCGTTCATGGGACTGATCATGGTCATTGGCATCGTGGCCAAGAACGGAATCCTGTTGCTCGACGCCGATCAGAAGTTCCGCCGCGCGGGATTCTCAACCCGCGATGCCATGATTCAGGCGGGCCGCCGCCGGATCCGTCCTATCGTGATGACGGCCCTGGCCGCGGCCGCGGGGATGCTGCCCCTGGCCTTGGCCATCGGCGCCGGTTCACAAATGCTGCAACCCCTGGCCATTGCAGTCATCGGCGGCATCAGCATTTCCCTGGTGCTGTCGCTGATTATTACCCCAACGGTCCACTTCCACATGACCAGTTTCAGTACACGAACACGGACAGTTGAATGAGAAAACGCTCCGGTTCCCCGAAACCAACTTGGCATGGATTCGTTTCGCCGACGGAAGGTGCCCGTGAAGGGCGCGATCTCAGCACGGCCAACTCTCTTGAGTCTAGTTGAAGGATTGGCTGCAGCTAGGCAACAGTTCGCCAGCATAGTGCAGGTAATCCGTTTGGGTGGAAAGGCCATACAAAAAGACCATCAAGAACGCGCCCAGGGCTGGCTGCGCCTGCCCAACGGCAAGGCCCTGACCGGGTTTTCCCATGACTATAAGCGGCATGGCACCACCACCCTGTTTGCCGCCCTGGAAGTGGCCACCGGATTGGTCAAGGCAGGCCATTACCAGCGCCGCCGCCGCGTGGGGTTCTGGATTTCATGAATGGCATCTGCAGCGCCTATCCCCAGCAGCAAATCCATGTCATTCTCGACAACCTCAATACCCACAAACCCAAACACCACC
>Ga0074046_10003348_pt1 | contig 13446 bp, 6 predicted proteins | sample BogForMeECP23OM3_FD_94441 | JGI IMG/M metagenome (GOLD analysis project Ga0074046, IMG submission 94441) | Bog forest soil microbial communities from Calvert Island, British Columbia, Canada - Bog Forest MetaG ECP23OM3 | ecosystem: Environmental > Terrestrial > Soil > Wetlands ...
CAAGGAGACAGGTGGGGAACAAAAGACAAAAGCGAAGGAGCCCGCGGCCACTACCCTCCAACATTTCCCTGCCGGCAGCTATATCATCCGCATGGATCAGCCTTACAGCCGCTTCGCCGACACTCTGCTCGACACCCAGTACTACAGCCCCCACGATCCGCGGCCTTACGACGACACCGGCTGGACGCTGGGCGCTCTGGCGGACGTCAAGACGGTTCGGGTGATGGATACCGCCATCCTTGACGTGCCTATGACTCGAGTGGAGGGCAGCGTGAGGGTGGCCGGAGGCGTGAAGGGGAGCGGCCAGACGACGTATCTCGTTAACAACAATACCGACAGCGCGCTGGCCAGCTTCCGCTACCGGCTGGCGAGCGTCCCGATGGAGGCGGCCGAGGAGCCCTTCGAGGTGAGCGGCCACAAGTTCGCTCGCGGCACTTTCATTATTGCCAATGCAGACCGCAGCCAGGTTGAAGCCGCAGCGCGCGACTTCGGGATCAGCGTCCTGGCAACCGATGAGAAGCTGAGCGTCACCCATCATGGGCTCGACGCGCCACGGGTAGCCCTGCTGCACGATTGGCAGAATACCCAGGACGGTGGCTGGTATCGCGTCAGCTTGGACCAGCTCAAGATTCCCTACACCTACGTCGCGGACACCAAAATCCGCGAGACGCCAAACCTCCGCGACCTGTACGACGTGATCATCGTGCCGCCGGATTGGGACGACTTGGCGGGCATGCTGCAAGGCATCCCCCAGCGCGGCAATCCCATGCCTTGGAAAAACACGCCGGAGACCCCCAGCTTCTTCGCGCCCGGGCTTGATTCGAGTGACGATATCCGGGGGGGCCTGGGGTATTCCGGCCTCGCCAATCTGGGAAAATTCGTTCAGGACGGCGGCCTGCTGGTGACCGTGGAGTCAGCCTCGGCTTTGCCCGTCGACGGTGGAATGACGGAGATGCTGTCCCTTCGTAAGCCCCAGAAGCTGGTGAGTCCGGGCGACGTGTTGCTGGCCGACGTGGAAGATGATAAGAGCCCGATAGCTTATGGCTACGGCGAGAAGCTCTACGTCTACTACCGCACGAATCCCATCCTGAATGTCGGGATCGGATTCGACGGTCCCCGGCGCGAGGAAGAAGGTGGGAATCGAAGCAGCGGCCGCGGCTCGCTGACCGATCCCGATGTGATTCAGGGCCGCAACTATATGCCTCCCGAGGAGAAGCCCAAACGCACCCCGCGCGAGCAGGAACTCTACATCTCGGACGAAATCCGAATGTACTTGGGCTCCGTGATTCCACCTGCCGAGCAGTTTCCGCGCGTGATTCTGCGTTTTGCCGACGCCAAGAACCTGCTCTCAGCGGACTGCTGGACGGGGCGCCGGAACTGGCGGAAATGCCTGCGGTGGTGGACGTGCCTTATGGCCAGGGGCACATCCTGCTCTTCGCTACCAATCCCATGTGGCGGAATGAGAACTCCGGCAGCTTCTTCCTGCTCTTCAACGCCATGTTTAACTACCGTCACCTGGACGTGGGTCGCACCGCTCCGGAAGCTAAATCGAACGCCGGTAAGAAATGAATGAGTGGTTACTTAGCTACATGATAGACTCCCCGATTTACGCCGGACCGAGTCATGCTCGCGCAACGCCCGAGCGATCTCCGAGGAGTTTTCCCTTAGGCTCTCGGATCGGGGGTCTGTGCTTGGGATTTCCGGATTTCAACCACGGCGGTTCGGCGCGGAAGGCAAGCCGCAATTGATCGAACACCGATGCAACCCACGATGCCTTCCGACTGACGGCAAAGAACACGAAAGTCAGCGGGTCGCACTGAGAGCTGGCGCGGGCATCGCAGGGGGGCTGTTCCTGCCCAACGCAATGCGAAAAATCCCGAATCCTCTTCGAATTAGAAAGTGAGGTCACTCCATGCGCCCCGAACAATGGGAGTTATTCAAGAAAGTCGCCAAATCGCGGCGCGCCGACCGCGTACCTGTTTCTCTCATCATCGACAGTCCCTGGATCCCAGGATATCTGGGCATCAAGCACGTTGACTACTACTTTGATCCGGAAGTCTGGTTCCACGCAAACCTCAGGGTCATGGAAGAGTTCCCCGAGATCATCGTGTTTCCCTCTTGGTGGGTGGAATATGGCATGGCGATCGAACCTTCCGCTTTAGGCTGCAAGATCCGCTTCTTCCAGGATCAACCTCCCGCCCAATTGCCCATGCTATTCCGCCTGGAGGATTTGGATCATTTCCCGGTCGTAGACCCTTTTGCGGATGGCCTGATGCCCGCGGCGCTCCACCGATACCAAGCGCAGAGGACGCGCATTCTTGAGGCGGGCTACATAATCCCCGCGGTGACTGCTCGCGGGCCTCTTTGCTCGGCTGCCTTCCTGCGCGGCCTGACGCAGCTCATGCTGGATATAACCGACGACCCCGACGGTGTACACAAGCTGATGTCTTACACAACCGACGCCACGATCAATTGGCTCCGAGCCCAGGTGGAAGTTATCGGCGGCAGCGTCGAAGGGATATTCATCCTCGACGATATCGTGGGTTTTCTTTCACGCAAGCACTACTTGGAGTTCGGCCATCCTTACTTGAAAAGAGTTTTTGACAGCTTTCCCAAAGCTTGGGTCAAGGTATACCATAACGACGCGAATATCGAACCCTTCTTGGCAGATTTGGCGGACGTAGGCTTCGACGTCCTAAACTGGACTCCTAAACTGGAAATTAACGAAGTTCGTCGGAGGACCTCAGGCAAGATCTGCCTGATGGGGAACATAGCTCCATTGGAGATCGGAACCCGCGGTACACCTGGAATTGTCAAGCTGACGGCGCTAGACCTGCTGCAGAAGGTGGGCAGAGACGGCATCATCCTTTCTCTGGGTGGCGGGGTCGGCGCTGGAATGCCAAAAGCCAATATCCTGGCGCTGGCTGAAGCGGCAAGGGAATTCAACTCACAGTAGGAGCCGCATTCCTCGCAAGCAATGCGCAAGGCCCGTCTTCGGCTAATTACGACGAGTCAGAGGCCGAAACGTTCGCTCTTCGCGACCCGCTCATCCTCAATAGCGGCAAGCCTGTCCCTGCCGCGCGCGAGTGGATGAAGCGCCCCCGCAAAGACCACTCCGCTACCTTCCTTCCGCTTCTACGCCTTGGCCGATGGCATCCCTAAGGTTCTTTCTCAAACCAGCCCCAAAGCATCCGGTCCAACGCGCAAGACATGGCAGTTGGAACTCACTCCTGCTAGTTTCGGAAGGCCAAAGAAGTCCTGCTAGATTTCGCTTGATAAGCTCAGGTTCTTGGGGGTAGAAGCTTAGTTCGGATATCGAACAAAGTGCAGCGCCGCGTCGCGGCCAGACGAATCAAGCCTTGAGGATCACGAGGTCGTGTGACGGCAAGCGCCGTCACGGTTGCGGCTGGCCGGTGCCTCAACTAGTTCGAAACGGCTGGCGCGCAGTGAGGGCCGTGGCAGGGAAAGGCGCCACACCATGCTAGCGCCGATGAAGGAATCACGCGAGTGGCCAGTTCGGAAATCGCACGGGAGATTAACCGCAGCAGCGTGTTGGACATGATCCGCACGAACCAGCCCTTGTCGCGTGCCGATCTGGCGCGCCGGACGGGGCTGCAGCGGAGCACGGTCTCACTGATCGTGGATCAGTTGATCGGCGAGCGCTGGGTCGTGGAAGGCGGAGTCGGGCAGTTGCCCCGCGGGAGGCGGCCCCGGTTTCTCTATCTCAACACCGAGCGCGCGGGGATCGTCGGAATTAATATCGAGCCGCGCCTGACCACCATCGTGTTGGCGGACCTGAACACCCGCTTATGGGCGGAGGAAACGATTCCCACGGGGCGTGATCCCAGCACGTTCATTGGGGTTCTGAGCTCCCACGTGTGCCGCCTCATTCGCCAGCATCCCGATGTGGCCTACGAGGCGATTGGGGTGAGCGTGCCTGGGCGCGTGGATTATCTCGGGCAACGGCTGGTTTTCGCCCCAAACCTCGGGTGGCGACAAGTGGATTTGAAAAAACCCCTGGAAAGCTCGACGGGTCTTCCGGTGCAAATGGAAAACGCAGCCAACGCCTGCGCTCTGGCGGAGGTGTGGTCCGGGCCCCATGAGGGAATGAGCGATCTCATCGCCGTCGCCGTATCGGAAGGAATCGGTACGGGGATCATCGCCAATGGCCACTTGGTGCGGGGACCGAGCGGCGCGGCGGGCGAGTTCGGCCACGTATGCCTGGACCCGCAAGGGCCGAAATGTAATTGCGGCGGCCGCGGGTGCTGGGAGGTCTACGCCTCGAACCCTGCGGCCATTCGGAATTACGACCGCCAGAACCCGGACCGGTCCGGCAAGCCGGAGGAAGAGGCCACGCAAGACCGCGTGACCAGCTTTACTGACATTCTAGCGCTGGCAGAGCGCGGCGACCGCAGGGCTGGCGAGGTTCTAGACACAATGGCCCACTATTTGGGCCTGGGTATGGCGATGCTCGTGAACGGGCTGGCGCCGTCGGTGATCGTCGTCGTGGGAGAGGTGACCCGGGCCTGGAAGCGCGTCGGCCCGCTCGTCCAGGGCGTGGTTCGGGAGTGCGCTCGCACCCACGCTGCCACCCGCATCGTACCCGCCGACGACGCGACGCGGCCGCGGCTCCGGGGTACCATCGCTCTCGTTCTGCAAAAACACTTCCGCCCGCGGCTTTTCGCCTGAAGCGCGCGCGGACCATATGAAGCTTTTTTCGTCATCGTTATTCCAAATTGTTGGGGAGGTACTGATTTAGTGCGAGGGTGCAACAAATTACGTCTTAAACGAAGCGCGCGCGCTGGTGAGCGGCTGCAATCTGTCCGGCGCGTTTCGCCTGTACGCCTGCGTGCCTGGGCCGGGGGTCATTAGAGTCATGAGCTGGGGTACGCTCAGCGACTGGATTTCAAGAAACGATCATCTGATTTTAATGGGAGGAGAATATCATGGCACGAGAAGGACTGAAACTTAAGATTGCTTTACTCAGCATGATGTTATTGCTGTTCGCGGGCGCTGCCAAGGCACAGGTGCTTAATGGCTCGCTCACCGGCAATGTCACTGACGTGTCCAATGCCCCGGTTCCCGGAGCAAAAATCGAGGCTGCGAACGTTGGAACGGGCATCGCCACACCGACCGTTACTGACGTCCGCGGAGTTTACTTGATCAATGATCTTCAACCTGGCATTTATCGCGTCACGATTTCGGCCCAGGGTTTCGCCACGGTCGTCCAAGAGAACGTACGCGTGGATGCCAACACCGAACGGCGGGCGGACGTCCAACTGCAGCTCGCCCATGTGAGCCAGCAGATCACGGTGACCGTCGCCGCGGAGGCCCTTCAGACGGACCGCACCGATGTCAAGAGCGAGCTCGGCACCACCCAGGTTGCCAGTCTTCCCCTGGGAAGTGACCGGAACTTCCAGACGCTTTACGTCCTTGTGCCGGGAGCGGCGCCGCCTTTCACCTCGCATTCCTTTGCAGGGAATCCGACGCAGTCGCTGGCCTTGCATATCAGTGGCGGGTCCGACACTGCTAACATCAGCCTGATTGACGGCTCGATCGACACCAATTTTTGGGAACAGAACCTCATCGCTTACGTGCCGCCCGAGGAAGCGATCGAGGCCGTGAACATCGTCACCACCGGCTTCGACGCCGAACAAGGAAATGCCAAGGGTCCGTGACCAACGTTACGATTAAATCCGGGACCAACGCCCTTCATGGGAGCGCTTTCGAATACAACACCATCAGCGCTCTGCAATCCCGGAACTATTTCTCCTACCTCCCCCACATTCCGAAGTACGTTCTGAATCAGTTCGGGATATCGCTGGGGGGACCGATTAAGAAGAACAAATTGTTTTTCTTTGGCGATTGGGAACGCTATCGGCTGAGCGAGCTGGGAACCGCCACAACTTCCATTCCCTCGCCGGCCATGATCGGAGGGGATTTCTCGGCCGCCATACCTGCCGGAACTGACTGCAATACAACGCCCGTAGCAGGGTGCATTTTCGACCCTACCACCGGCAATGCTGATGGGACAGGGCGCACAGCGTTTCCGAACAATAAGATCCCCCCGAACGAAATCAGCGCGGCGTCCGCGTCACTGGCAGCCTTGCTCCCCGGACCGAATTACGGACCCGCACCCAATGTGCCTGCGAACAATTTTTTTAGTGCCGGCGATCTGCTGTTTCACCGCGATAGCGTGGACTTGAAGATCAACTATCTTCCCTCCGACAGGAGCATGTTCTTTGCGCGCTACAGCGCGGAGCCGACTTATGTCTTCGATCCCCAACAGCTTGGCAAGGCCGGGGGGGCGGCTCTGGGTTCCGTTTCCCAACCCGGCAACGCCTACGGTCTGACCCAGAATGCGGCCGTGGGCATGACGTACACCTTTTCTCCGCGCCTGCTGTTGGATGCCAACGTCGGGTACACGCGGCCCCGCTATTCTGCCCAAAATACCGACATCGGGACTAACTATAGTTCGATTATTACCGGCACCGATGGCACCAACCCGCTGCAAGGGGGCATTCCCAATTTCCAGTTAACCAGTCTTAGCACGCTGGGTAACTCGGCCGTCTCCAACCCCTTTCTCTTTCGCGACAATCAGTACACCTTTGCCGCGAACTTGAGTTGGATCAAAGGCGCCCACAATTTCCGTTTTGGCGGCGACATCGACCGCTATGACATGAACTGTTTCCAGGGCCAACTTGATTATGGGGTGCGGGGCGGATTCACCTTCACCGGAGGCGTGACGTCCTTGAAGGGAGGGCCCACAACGGATGAATACAACACGTGGGCGGATTTCCTCCTGGGCCTGCCTCAAAGCTTGGGGAAGGATTACATCTATCTGAATCCTTCCACGACCCGGGAGTGGGAGTTTGCAGCTTACGCGCGGGACAACTGGCAGGTCACCAAGAAGTTGAGTATCAATTTCGGCGGCCGCTGGGAATACTATCCCATCGCGACCGTAAGTCACTATGGCTCCGCCAATTTCAATTGGCTCATTGACACCGCTTATTTGGGCGGAGCGGGCGGAGTCCCGCGCAACGCTTATATGACCACCGGCCCCGGACAATTGGAACCACGCTTGGGCATCGCCTACCGGTTGACCGAAAAAACCGGCGTCCGTACAGGATATGGCATGAGCAGCGACCCCTATGCCATGAATTACATGGCCTGGGTCTACCCGGCGGTCATTTCCCAGCAGATCCCCGGGGCCAATTCCTACACGCCCGGCGGCTACATTGGATCGCCATCAGGCCCGACGGGCACCTGGGCTGGCCCGACCGTCCCCGGCGGCCTGACTGCGGGAATCCCTGCTGTTACCTTCCCGAGCCTGTCGCAGGGGTCATTCACCCCGCCGCATTACCTGGGCACTTACGGCTATCCCAACAAGTACAATCGCGGCTACGAAGAGACGTGGGATTTCATGGTGCAACACGAATTCGGCCATAATTTCAACGCCCAGGTCGGATATGTCGGAAATCACATGGTTCGGGAGGCGGAGTTTATCAATATGAACGCTTCCGGCCCCGGCGGGGGCAGCCACGGAGCTCCACTTTGGGGCCAGTTTGGGAATGCCAGCGCCATGACCATCAATGGTCCCTTCTCGGGCGGGAGCTACAATGGCTTGCAGGCGCAGCTCACGCGGCGGGTGGCAAACTCGCTGGTGGGAGTTACCTATACCTTCTCGAAAACCATCGACAACGATGACACCGAAGCAAACACTAACGTGACCTGGGCCTACTCTCAGGTCCTTGCCCGCAACAAAGCGCTCGCCGGCTTCGACCAAACGCACAATTACCAACTCTACGCCGTGTATAATTCGCCGTTCGGGAAGGGCCAGCACTGGCTGACGACGGGCGCGGGCGCCAAAATCTTGGGCGGTTGGAACTTTAGCCCCGTTTTGAGCCGTGAAAGTGGCACGCCGTTCAGTGTCACTTCCTCCGGTAGCTCCTGCAATTGCCCCGGCAACACCCAAACCGCCGAGCAAGTCAAATCCACAGTCGCCATCCTCGGAGGCCATGGGCCCAATGAACCATACTTCGACCCCATGGCTTTTGCACCCGTTACGACGGCAACCTTTGGTAATAGCGGGAGGGACATTGTGCGGGGTCCGGGCCTCTTCAACATAAACGCCAGCCTGGTTCGCGACTTCGACCTGACCGAACGATTTAAGCTGCAATTCCGGGCGGAGGCCTACGGACTTACCAATACGCCCATTTTTGCCAATCCCGGAGCGACCGTATCGAACGCCAAATTCGCCAATGGGGCGGTTACCAGTTACGGCGGTTACGATATCATCAGCTCGACGGTAGCACCTATTACAGGATACGATAATGCGGACCGGCAGATCCGCTTCGCGCTGAAACTTCTGTTCTGAGAGTCAAAGCAGGCCAGAAGAAAACCGGCGGGAAAGGGGCCTCTCCAGGTTGTGAGGGGAGGCCCGCCCTGCCCCCCACAGCAAGAAGGACGGAAGTGCCCCAGCTCCTCGCGGGCGGGCAGGGGATGCGGATGATCGTCGCGGGTTGAGCGCCGGAAGAGATCTCGAACCTCGGGGATAGCTTCGAGACTCGGCATAATCTTCCGCTGGTGTCCAACCGGAAGCTCAGGGGAGGGTATCTGCCGTGGAAACGGTTCAAAGCATCCTCGAGGGAATCTGCTGTCTGGCCCGGCGCGGCCCACGTCTCTGCCTCGCACTCGCTTTGGCGCTGGTAGGGCTTGCCACGCTAAGCCCAACTCAGACAGAGGCTCAGACTGGGGCCCAGACTCAGGCCCCACTGGCAAGGATCTCTGTCGAGGCAAAGCCGCTAGGCCACCAGATTCCCAAGGACTTTGTCGGTCTGAGCCTCGAGGTCTCGACGGGAGGTCAAGGCGTGCCCGCCTTCAAAAAGGCTGAAGCCGTGACGGGATCATCCCCGCCGGCCCAACCCATGGAGACACAATACGCGCTGGGGCGCGCGGGCGCTCCCAACGCAGCATTCTTCCAGTTCATGCGGAATCTCGGAACCGGGGTTCTCCGTCTGGGAGGAAATAGCCAGGATAATACCTGCTGGAATAAGCAGAAGGCTCCGCACCCCGAATGGTGCCAGGGAACTCTCGATGCCGGGGATCTTCAGCTTTTCTCTGAAGCTGCTGAATCAAGTGGATGGCATCTGATCCTGGGGTTGAATCTGAAGCAGAACGCTCCGGAGTGGGCTCTCGAGGAGGTCATCCAGGGCATCGCCCACGATATCAAGCCAAGCCAAATCTCAGAGCTGGAGATCGGCAACGAGCCTGACCTTTTCAGCCGCGGGCCAGCCCGGCCCAGGGGCTACTCGCCTGCGGGTCAGGTGGACGAGTTCCTCGGTTACATCCATGCCTTCGCCCAAAACCCTATCGCAAAACAGTACGCGGTGGCCGGCCCGGCGACCTGTTGCGGATGGCGTGACCCCAAGGGTCTGGACACGTTCATGGATGGCGTGAAGCCTTCGGGTCTGGCGCTGGTCACCGTGCACGAATATCCGACCACCACTTGTGGGGGCCGGACGGTGACAGGGGGTGAGCTCCTCTCGCCCGACCTAATGGCCCGGTTCCATGGCCAGGCACGACCGCTGATCGCGGCAGCTCACCAGCGAAACCTGCCAATTGCTTTGGCGGAGACGAACTCCGCCTCTTGCGGAGGAATGCCAGGCGTCAGCGATGCATTCGCCTCGGCCCTGTGGGGACTGGATTGGATGTTTTCCAACGCCGAGGACGGCTTCAGCGGCATCAATTTCCACATGAGCTATCGGCCCGGCGGGAGCTCCTACAATCCCCTCGAGACGGCAGGGTTTGAGGATGGCTCGCATCGCTGGCGCTACCTCAACACCGCTGAGCCGCTCTACTACGCGATGTACATGTTCGCCAAAAATGCCGCGGGCGGCTACCTGCTGCCGGCCTCGATCGAGACCAGCGCCAACATCCGCGCCTACGCCGTGAGCCCCTGCTCGGGCTGCACGATGAAGGTTTTTGTGATAAACAAGGACCTGAAGGCCACCGGCAAGGTCCGCGTCCATATTGCCGGAAGAGTGAACACAGCGTCGCTGCTGTTCCTCGAGGCCCCCAGTCTCGCTTCCTTGGCTTCGGAAGTGAAATATGGCGGGGTACAATTCGGCGCGGATGGTCAGCTTCCCGCTCCCAATTCGACCAAGATCTGGCCGGAGGCCGGTGGGGATTATGTCTTCACTCTCCCGACTGCGGCCGTGGCAATGCTGACGCTGTCCCCGTCCAAGAGGGAGGCAAGAGGAGAATAAGCTATGGGGGATGAAATGATCCGTCTCTGCCTTTGCATCACCAGGATGGTCGTGAAAGGACTGCTGTTCGGGGCGCTGGCTGTGGGATGCGGGGCTTCGGTCTTAGGGGCCACTGGTTCTCAAGCGGCGAGGAAGACTCACGATGAGTCGGTCATCCTTGATTCGACGGTTACACTCCTGCTGGGCCCGGAGGAGCCTTTGCCAATTGCGGAAGCCGCTCAAGATCTCGCAGGTGATTTTGAAAAAGTGCTGGGGAAGAAGCCAAGAATTGTACATCGCAGAGAGGACGCTGCACGTGTAACGATCCTGATTGGCTATCAATCCGAACTCCTGGAGGGAATGCGACCCGCAGGCTTGACTGAGCCCGAATCATTTTCGATTTCAGCGGCCACCGCGAACTGGAAGACCCAACAACCAACCAAGGTTGTGCTGCTGGCCGGCGCCGACATGCGGGGAACAATCTATGCCATTTACCAGTTCGCGGAAGAATATCTGGGCGTCGATCCTCTCTATTATTGGACTGATCGCCTGCCGGTCCGGCAGCGCCAAATCAATCTTCCCTCGACCTTATTAGAGAAGTTCCCCTCACCGGTTTTCAAGTACCGTGGCTTCTTCATCAACGACGAGGATTTGCTGACCGGCTGGGCGCCGGGTGAGAAGGACGGCACGGGAATTTCCCTCGAGGTCTGGAACAAGATTTTCGAGACTATCCTGCGGCTCAAAGGGAACATGGTGGCGCCGGGCACATGGATTTTTTCCGACGAACCGCAGATCAAGCTGGCCGGCCAGCGTGGTCTGATAGTCACCCAACACCACGCCATCCCGCTGGGGCTGAACGTGGCGCGCTGGCCCAAGAACGTGCCCTACAATTACACCACCCATCCGGAAATCCTCGAGCGGGCGTGGAAAAACGCCGTGCAGGCGTATCCGCCCGGCTCGGAGGTGCTTTGGACCGTAGGCCTGCGCGGCCTCTCCGACATCACTTATGCCTCAATGGATCCGAGCGTTCAGGGTAACAATAAGGCGCTCGGCCAACTCATCAGCAAGGCGATCGCGGACCAAATGCAGATCGTCCGTTCCACCCACCCCGACGCCCAGTTCATCACCAGCCTCTGGATGGAAGGGGCAAGACTGGTGCAACAAGGCGACCTCACCATTCCCTCCGAAGTGAGCACTGTCTGGGCTGATGACGGTTACGGCTACCTTCAGGACAAGGGCCAGGTGATGAAGGGGCAGGGGGGTTACTATCACGTGGCGATGATGAATGGGCGCGCCAATCAGCTCACCGAGATGGTTCCGGTCGAGCGTATTTTTTCCGAATTGGGCCGATACATCAAGGCCGGGGCTACGCAATATCTGCTTCTCAATACCAGCGACATTCGTCCGGTCCCCTTGACCATTCGAGGCGTGATGGATACCGCATGGAAGGGCCCGCCCTCCGGCGGACCGGAAGCCGCTGACGACTATATTCGAGGCTGGGCGCGCGCCGAGTTTGGCGCGCCAGCGGCTCTTAAGGTTGCGGAGGTGTACAAGGATTACTTCCAGGCGCCCGCGCATTTTGGTGAACCCGCGCGCGAGTACGGCGACCAGCTTTATCATACGGAAGCCCGGCGGATGATGCTGACCTACATGATTGCTCCCCCGCTCTATGGCCTGCCAAGTCAGTCGCCAAAGTGGATTCCACCCCACATCTTCGGGTATGGCGCGTACGAGAACCAAACCGGCAGCGGGTGGCTGGGGGAAACTGTCGAGCAGGAGATTCGGCAATGCGGTGATGCCCAACCTCGATGGGATGCGGTGTGGAAAAAGGCCCTCGAAGCCGAGCCGCTCGTGGCCGCTGAGCGCCGGCCCTTTTACCGCGCCCACGTCCTGGCCATGGTTGCCATCAATCGCGAGAGCAACCGGATGCTCCTCGGAGTTGCCAAGACCATCCAACAAGCTCAAAGCGGGAAGAGCAGCGAGGCTCGCCAGCAGGCGACGCTGGCTCTTCAGGCACTCGATGAGCTCAACAGGGCGGAGATGGCAGCCGAATACGGCAAATGGAAAAACTGGTACAGGGGAGACTGGCTGACGGGGGTTTACCGCACCCGCCAGATGCTTGAAATCTTCTCACAATTCCTGAGCGATCACCTTACTCACTCGGCCCCGCCGGTCTTCTGGGATGGCTGGGAAGCCTACTACCACATCACGCATTACCAGGGTGACCGGTCGGCAGACGTCAATTGAGCCGCGCGATTTGGGATTTCAATTTCTAGATCGCGGCACGTTCCAAGCCGCCGAAGGGGCGGCTCGGCAAGCAGCAAGAAAAGGTCGGGGGCAGACCCTCTTTGCGATGGAGTCATCGCTAGGGAGTCCGCCCTCGAAAGGGAAGGGTGCCAGAGGAGCTTCATTTCCCAGCGGCGATGACGGGCATACGCTGGAAAAGCACAGGCTGTTGAGCAAGGAGCTGACGCTCGGCCTTGGGGGGCATGTACTCGAGAACCACCCCCGCCTCTGCCAGCTGCAAGGCTCGGATGCGGTAGCTTCCTGCGCTGCGCACTGCGATCAGCGCGCTGGAACCCGCCACCTCACCCCTGGTCGTGTCGCTGGTCAGGATGAACGCCACGGTTCGCTGGCCTTGACTAACGGAAACCATGCAAGGCTCATTGTTGGGGTCGACGCGGAATGTGTAATCGCCAGGCGGCAGAACCGCCTTACCCCAACGTGCTTCGAAGGGCAGCGTGAATTTGCCTTGGTACTCCTGCGCGCTAGCCAGGCTGGCGCTGAGTGCAGCCGCCAGCACCGCCAAGAGCAGGATTCTCACGGACGTTAGACTTCGGGCCGATTTCATAACTCACCTCCAAGTTGAATGTGGCGATTGCCGCAGTGGCATCTTTCCGCCTCCACTTGTATAAGCGAGAGCCGCGGGCAAAAACTGTAAAGGCCGGGCAAAGATTTTTTGCCTCCCCAAGGGGTGGAATCCTAATTTGGCCTGGGAGCGCGGGCGTCTCGCCCGCTCTTCGCTCCCTCCGGCGGGAGGCGCTGCAATGGCGGCCGAATTTCAGGTTGCGGGCAAGAGCGGGCGAGACGCCCGCGCTCCCACGGGTGTGATAAGATTGAGGTGAATACGGTTTAAGCAGGTCGGCTCAGAGGAAAACATGGTGTCGTCAGGGGACGACATAACACAACTGCTGCGAGC
>Ga0074046_10003349_pt1 | contig 13442 bp, 8 predicted proteins | sample BogForMeECP23OM3_FD_94441 | JGI IMG/M metagenome (GOLD analysis project Ga0074046, IMG submission 94441) | Bog forest soil microbial communities from Calvert Island, British Columbia, Canada - Bog Forest MetaG ECP23OM3 | ecosystem: Environmental > Terrestrial > Soil > Wetlands ...
CCGCGGAAAGCCCAGAATCCGGCGCCATGACCGTTGCGAGTGAGCCAGCTTCAATGGGGCCGCGGCGGTGAGGCCGCGGAAAGTCTGTTCTATGTCGTGACTAAGGGTCCGGTTCAGGTGCTTCAATGGGGCCGCGGCGGTGAGGCCGCGGAAAGCGACGGCGACGGCTTCGTGGGCCTGGTCAGACGCATGCCCTTCAATGGGGCCGCGGCGGTGAGGCCGCGGAAAGCTCGGGCCAGGCCGTGCTCGGCACCACGATCGGCACCCTTCAATGGGGCCGCGGCGGTGAGGCCGCGGAAAGCTGGCCGATCGCCGGGTCATAGGGCGAGTCAGGCGCCTTCAATGGGGCCGCGGCGGTGAGGCCGCGGAAAGGCGGATCTGTCCGGGGTCGAGAGAGCTGAACCATGCCCTCCTTCAATGGGGCCGCGGCGGTGAGGCCGCGGAAAGGATTCTGGGCTTGAAGGACCTGAAGGACCTGAAGGACCCTTCAATGGGGCCGCGGCGGTGAGGCCGCGGAAAGACATACCCGACCTACTGGGTCCACATTGACGTCGCCGGCCTTCAATGGGGCCGCGGCGGTGAGGCCGCGGAAAGCGCTTCCTCGAACGTCATCTCGGGATGTTCGCCCATCCTTCAATGGGGCCGCGGCGGTGAGGCCGCGGAAAGGTGCGTGCGGCGAGTTCACGAGACCGAGACCCTTCAATGGGGCCGCGGCGGTGAGGCCGCGGAAAGGGGTCGCGGCGCGGCACCGGGCCGGAGCTGGTAGCCCTTCAATGGGGCCGCGGCGGTGAGGCCGCGGAAAGGCAAGCAACCCGCGCACGCCGCCGCTTCACCCACGGGCCTTCAATGGGGCCGCGGCGGTGAGGCCGCGGAAAGGAAGTCGGGACGGATGACACCCAGCGCGTAGCCGAAGTCCTTCAATGGGGCCGCGGCGGTGAGGCCGCGGAAAGGGCGGTCGCGTAAGTGACAAATTGCCAAAGAGCTGCGAGCCGTTTCGCGAGAGCCTGGCGGCGTTCACACTCCGGACATTGCTTCGGCCCAGGAGTGATTTGATTAACCGTTGCCAGGCAACAGTTTACATCTCGCGAGCGGTCCCCGGGTTTTTCACGCACCGCGCCGCTCGCAAAGCACGGCACGAACGCAAACTTCCCAGGTCTTGTGTTCGCTGCGGTCGGCTCATCACCCGCCTCAACGCGTCACGAAAACGGGGTACGACGAGATCTCGGCGGTTACCAACCGAGCCAGCAACCGCGTCTGGATTTCCAGCATACCGGTAATTGAGACGATAACCGAACAGCGGGTGGGTCACAAGCGTGTCCATCCGCTGCTCGTAAGCGCGGAAGAACGCCTTACGCCCATCAGGACGCAGCGCGACGGACTGACCTGCCCGGATGAAATCGCGCGGGGTAACCATGCGGGTGTTGATGGCGGAAAGCACCGCTGAATCGGCGATCAGGGGACGAAACGGCTCCATCAGGTCGAGCGCCAGGGGCGCACGCCCGAACCGCGGCTGGTGGTAGTAGCCGAGAAATGGGTCGAACCCGACCGCGTGGCAGACGATGGTCAGGTCCTTGGCCAGAACGCTGTAGGCCAGCGACAGCAAGGCGTTGACCGGGTCTTTCGGGGGACGGCGATTGCGGTGAGTGAAGTCAAAGGAGAATTCCGTGGTTCCTGCGCCCGGCTCCTCACCAGGATCGCCGGCCTTGATCATGCCGGAGAAGAGCTCGAAGTAGATCCGCGCGGCGTTGCCTTCCAGACCCAGAAGCTGCTCGAGCGATCCGGCGTTCTCGGCATCGTCGCACAAGACCTTGAGCTGAGCGATCTTGGCCGCGGGGGGCTCGATGTGGTTGCGCTGGAGCATCGTGCGCTGGTTGCGGATTTTGCCGACCACCAGATCGCGCGCCAACCGGAGCCGAAATCCAGGGTCGTCGGCCAGGCGGAACTGCTCGCGGCGCAAGGCGATGTTGCGGACGCCAAGCCCCTGGGTGATGCCGTAAAACCATCCTCCCTGCGAGAAGAAGCAGATGGGCACCTCGTTTTCACAAAGGGCCTGGACAACCTGGGTGGTGACCTGGATGTTGCCGAACAAGCTGACCTGGCAGGTTTCTCCGATGCGCACTTCCTGAACGACGGTGTCCTTCTCCTTGACCTTCAGCACGTTGCCCGATTTGCCGACGTGCAGGCCTTGGGTGTTGAGATAGAGTGGTCGCAGGTCGTCGCGCGCGGCGACGAGCCGGCGGAGGGGCTGCGGTTCGACCTCGTGCCGCTCTGATTCCGGCGCACGCTCGCCCGACGCGGCCGATGAGGAAACGGCGGCTTCGCTGAGGAAATGGGTCTCATCCGGCAGGCAGATGCCGACGAGCGAACACCGCGGGCACTTCGGGCTGTCGACCAGCGGAAGAGGGATGCAACCGGAAGCGGCCGCGGCGCGAGCCCCGGCGACGGCCGTGAGCGTCTCGGCGAGCAGCGGATCGTCGATCGGCACGCGGACCCGTTGCTTGGTCTGGACGTAGTAGACCACTGCCTCGTCACAGAGATAACCGTTGTCTCTCAGGACGAGGGCCTGGACAGCGACCTGAACGCGGTCGGGATCCCACGCGTTGAGCTCGCCGGTCTGCCCGTCTTTCAGCGGGGCTCCACGCTTGTAGTCGACGGGCGTGGCCGCGCAGCCGTCGGCCTCGACCAGGTCGATGGTGGCGATCAGCCCGTGCGTCTCGCTGGAGAGCGTGACCGAACGGCTGTGCACGCGGTCCTCGGCCATCAGCTCGCCGGCCGGAACCAGCTCATCGACTCGAGCGTCGAGCTTGGCATGCCGAAGTGCGCCTTCGACGGTCTCTTGATTGTGGGCAAAGACGCCCTCGACCCACTCGTAGTAAAACAGGCGCGGACAGTAGACATACTCGTTGAGCATTCGCGCGGGCAGGTAGTCGGGTAATTCTTCGACAAGCGACATGACAGTCTCCCGGAGGGCAAGGAATCCCGGCATCAAACTACGACACACGGTGAGTTCAGCGGAGAGTAGGGCTGTCCCAGCGCGGTGATCACGCGCTCGCCGCGCCCCTCCGTCGGTCCCAGGTCAATGAAGAGCACCTGGTCGTCGCCATGGTGAATCAGCTCCCCCAGCGCATGCCGGCATTTCGCAAGATCAACCGGCGTGAACTGGCACTCGAAGACCGAGTACTGCAAGTGGTCGCCAAAATCACGCATGGCCTTGAAGACCTTCCGCAACCGCTTGTCGTCGCGGATGTCGTAGCAGACGAGGTAAGTGTTACGCATGCAGGCTATGTTCTCCTTGGTGGAATTCGTCAGTGTTCGTCAATGCACGCGGTGAATAGGCCCAGACCGAAGTGAGAGGCGTAGCCGAGCGTGACCGGGCCGCGAATCGGTTCGGCAAATACAAGCCGAAGCGCGAAGCCAACGTCAATCGGCGGCGATGCGCCGCCGTGAAGGCGACGGCGCACATAGTGTCTCAGGGACGCCACGCTGGCGTCGCGGGACAGCTCAGCAACCTGCTCCGCGGCAGGAAGACCGCGCGAGGCCAGCTCGGCGTTGATTTGTCCCGGCAACGTGTTCGCTCCTCGTCGCTTGAGAAACCGGGGCGGAACAAAGGGCGTCGCGCTCACCCACACGCGAGAGCCTTGCGGGGGACCGAGAAGCCGCTCGATCTGCTGGTCCAACGGTGGGGGCAACCAACGCAGGTCGTTGAGATCGCCGCTTCCGGCGACGGCGAGTTGCAATTCGCCTATGCCTCCCTTGGTCCACGTGCGTCGCAGAGTGCGAATGGCACGCTGTGCCGCCTCGCCCAGCCCCATCGGTGCGTGAATGATGAGGTGATCGAGGTGCCCGTCGTCGTCGAGGTCCACGGGGAGGATGTGTGCGTGGCGATGGCAATGCTGCAGAGGCGAATTTTGCTCGTCCCGGCCCGTGAGCTCCGGACAACTGACTCGCTCGCCCTTGGCAACGCGTCCCACGATGGCGCGATGAAACAACTCCGCTTGCGGCAGCGTCCGACTGCACGGCGGCAAGGCCGATCGATTGCCGGTGGGGGTAGCCAGAGCCAGCAGCATGGTCGTCACTGGCCTCACGGGCCTGGGGCTGGCGCGTTGGGGCACGCCCACCTGCAAGGTGTCAGCCCGTCGCCAGTAGAGGACTCGCTGGGATCCAGGCGGTTGCGACCAGCGATGTTGTTTCCACCAGGCGGTATCTTTCGTGAGGCAATCGAGCAGACCTTCGGGAAACGGAGCAACGGCTTTGGCGCGGTCCTTCAACAACTTTGCCGGTGGCCTCCTCTTGTCCCCGCGGATGGGGAAATCGGCCAGAGCTGCGTTCACCTTGTGACTTTGCCAGGTCGCGTACTCGTGAGGTGGAATGGGTGCCATGAGCGAAACCTGCTCCCATCCCTGCTCCCATCGCGGGCCCGGGTCAATTCCATCCCGATGCGGGACCGCATCGAAGTCTAGCGATATCAACACCTCGTCCTCGAGCAGTTCCGCCTCGACCCAGCTCTCGCTCCGGCCGAGATAGCTGAGACATTCAGCGAGTTGTTTCAGTTGCCGGGTCTCCTCGTCGGTCAACTCGCAGTCCCAGCGGACAAGGAGCGCTTCGTCGCCCATGTTGGCCCACGTATCGAAGACGAGCGTTGTTCTCTCGCGGCCCTTGTCGAGAGTGCCGATGGGCATGAAGTGACGGCTGTGGGCGGCGCTGGCCGCAGGCAGACGATACGAGGGCAAGACCTCTGCCAGCTTTTCGATCAACTGCCGTGCGACTAGGGGGACCTCGCTCCAGCGCTGGGTCGTGAATCCGCAAGCAACCAGCGCACGCAGCAGCCGCCAGGGGCTCGGCGGCCATTCGATTTGACCCTCGTTCACGTGATGCCCCCATGGAGTCGCATGATAGCGCCCGCCAGGAAATCGAAGTTGGAGAGTCGGCACGGCAAGCTCCTAATGATCAGGGGACTCGTTGGAATCGGTCTCGTCGCCCGCGTCGTCATCCTTGTCTTCGGTTTGCTTGGCCTTCTTCAGATCGTCCTCGAACGTGACGGTGGTGTGGGTCATGAGGCTCTTGCAGTTCTCAATGGCCGACTTCACGGCGTCGTCGAGCTCGGATTGTGACGGCATCCCGTAGTCCTTTGGGCGTGTCGCTTCCAGGTTCTCGCGGTCCACCGGCTCCAGATCGCAGGCCGTTCGCAGCCGCAGGTCGCCGTCCAGCAGCTTGCGCACGCGGTGAAGCGCAAGCAGAACAAGCAAGTTCTGGACTTTGTCGTCCAGGCCGTAGCCGCGGATCTGAGCAAGATCGAGATTGATGTAGCAATTAATCTCCTTCGCGACGAATTCGTCGCGAGCGAAGGGGACGTTGCCGAAGCCGCTCTTTGCATCGCCGGAAGGGTTCACGTGGTCGTTCTTGACACCTCCCGATGCGGCAACATTCACACCGGATGCCTCGATGAAGGCGGACAGGGCGCGGGCGACGCGGAGCCGTCCGCCCGCCAACTCCGGCTTCGCAAGAAAGACGCCGTGGATCAGGCTGCCGACGTCGTACTTGAGCAGCACCTCGGCCAGCTTCTTGCGGTCGATGGGTCCTTCCTCGAGACCACCCAGCTCGGTCCTGAGATGCTCAATGAACTTTCGGTCCTTGCCCGCGAGCAGATAGGGGCTGTTGATGCGATGCGCCTCGAGCATCGAGTCCGTCAGGAATTTCTGCTTGCGAGTGACCGTGACGTGGCTGATGCCGTCCAGGGCCTTGACCGGGCCATTCCTGGCGGGGTCCCAGCAAGCCGTCTCCATTCGGTTGGCCATGCTTTGCGCGCTTTCGACGAGCAACTTCTGTCCGTGTTCCGTTTGATAGGTGGCCGCACCGAGATTGGGAAAACCGGTCGGCTGGAAACGGTCGCCCTGAACGGGGCGGAGAGGAACCATGAAGAGCAGCCGATTGGCCTGGTCCAGGGGTTTCAGATCAACCATCGATCTCACCTTTCGTCGTTGGATCTAGAGTGGCGGCGGCGCGCCGCGCGCTGCCGCGGTCAATGGGGAAAGCAAGGGCCGCGGCCCATAGCCGCGCGGTCGAGGGGTCAGTCACGCCGGCCTGGAGCGGCGGGCGAATTCCCGCCGAGCGAAGTCGTGCCAGGGCCATTCCGATCGCTCCGGCACTGTCGCCCGCGAGCAGTCGCCGGACGATGCCGGGTTCGGTTGGAATGTTCACGCTCCTGGAGAGCGGCCAGGGCAGACAGGCAAGTCGTAGAGCAAGCCAGGCTTCTTCAGGTTGCTCAGATGAGAAGTTTCCGGCGGGGCGATGGCCGGGCGACCGTCGGGCATCCCGCTTGATCGCCATGAACGCGCGGCCCAGGTCCATCAGCTTGTCGAGGTCAATCCTACCGCTCAGCAGGAATGCCAGGTCGTTCAGTCGCGCGCTACATCCCGCGGCGGCCACCAAAGGCAACCTTCGCTCGCCCCGCGCGCCGGCTTCGATCAGTCGCCTTTCGACGACGGCGGCGCAATCGGCCAGAAGGTCGCGTCCTGACATCACGACGCGTGAATCCCTGGCGAGACGGCTGTCGGCAACCTTGAACCGACGGGCATTCGGTTCGAGCGGTAGCCAGTGATGCCGGATCGAGTCGATCGGACGGCCCCCGGATGAGTAACCCGCCGCGGCGCTACCGAGGGCAAGCGCAAGCCGAACTTCGTGTGTGCCGTCGTCCACGGCCGAGATCCATTCGAGGCGAAGCGGGGGAATGGGCCCTGCCTCGATTGCCGTGCCCCGGGATTGAAGAGCCTCAACTGCCGCGGCCGCTCTCAGAACCGCCTGCCAGCGGTCGGGGGAAGAGTCGTGCGTGAGCGCTGCGAAGACGGCGTCGGCCAACCGCCTCTCCGCCTGGACCAGCCTGGCCGGTGCATGCTTGTCCCTGGCACGTCTTTGGAGCCAGTCCAGCCACGACGCCAGATCGTCGATCAAATGTGCGTGCGGATGCTGGCGAACATTGACTCGCCCCAGCGGGACAGCCAACGTCGACTGGCCGTTGCGCTCCAGGTACCCGTACCTTGTGAAGGCATCAATACCGCGCGCCACGCCGAGCCGGCTGATCGCGCGCGCCACGTCGATCGGTCGATGAGCGGTCTGGCGATTGAGTTGAACCCGGGCTTCGCCGAACAAAGCAACGACTTCGGTCAGCGCTGCCGGTCGAGCCCACAGTGGCATCCACTGTTCGCCTCGCTGGGCCTTCTCTGCGCCCGTAGAGGCGAATCCAGCGGCATGGGATCGAACGGCGAACGGCGCACTGGCACGGCTTTGCGCATTGGGGTCGAGGCACCGGGTCGCCCGGGCGCTGAACAAGAGCGAACCCTCCATCATCAGGACAAAGTCCCAGGGGTTGATACGGCTGTCGCCGACCGGTCCTGTTGTGCTGTTGGCCCCGCCGGCAGCTCCCGGCTGATATTGACCGATGGATGTGATGGTGAACTTGTTGGACGGCTCGGCCCAAAGCGAGTTTGCGAGAAGTTCCATGGCTTCCGTGGACGGACCGCCGTCAGTGGAGGCGAGGTCAAACAATTCGCCGAGTCGTTGCATGAAGTTGTTGGTAAAATCGAGTCTGCCATCATTTCCGCCGGTCCCCAGTAGTGAGGGCCATTCGGGATTGCCTCGCTCGTCGAGCACGACCGCGGCAGCCAGCCACTCCGCGTGCGCCCCACGCCAGGTTCGACGACAGTCGGGTATCAGCGTAGCCTTCATCGCTGCGAATTGCCGGTCCGCGGCAGCAAGCAGGCGCTTGTAGCCAGGGCTATCCTTGAGCCGACCGGCTTCGGCCTTGGTGGGCGGCCTGGTCGAATCGGCCGCGATCGTTGTGATTGTCGCGATCTCAGCCGCGATCTCATCCCGCTTGGCCGGCGAAAGCTCGGCGCTCGTTGCCTGTTTTCTCAACAGGTCGAGACACGAGCGAAGGGTATCGCTGCTCGCCAACAGTTGGCGTTGCTGCTCCGACTGGAAAGCCTTGTTGGTCTTGGTACGGGCTTTGATCGCGCGGATGACTGCGTCTGATTGTTCCAGGGCGTCCAGCAACCGTCGTGACTCAGCCACGCCGTCTCGAAATCGCCCGAATCGAGCTGCCTTGGAGTTCTCCAGGGGAGCAAGTCCTGGATCGTTGGCGGTGAAGAGTCCACAACCCTTGTTCCAGGGCGAAAGTAGTGGCGTCGGTTCGTACTGTTCCAGAAGGAACTTCTCCAGCTCATCGCGGGTGAGCTTTGACAACAGGCAGAAATGTTCGTCTTGCCACCAGCCGCGTGCTTGGCGGTCGGCGCGCTGCTCGACGATCAGCCGCAGGATGCCGAGAGCCTTGAGGTAATGCGCGAGCGGCGCCGGTGAACAGCCCGTCAAGTGATGCAGGTGGAGCGTCATGAGGTCGACTCCGATGTCAGGGCGGGATCGTTTGTCCTAAGCCGCGATGCGCGGATGTCGGCGGCACGCAAGAGCGATTCGAGGTAAGCCAAGCCCGCTGGCCCGAACCGTTCAAGCAGGCCGTGGCAGCGTTCCCGCCAGCTTGCCCCGGTGCGCGTGGAAAGCCCGATTGCCGCGGGCTCCAGCGTGAGCGAAATCTCGGGGAGCGGTGGCGCCTCGGTGTCAATTTCAATGGAGGGAAGCGTGTCCCCCTCGCGCACTCCGCGAATTGGCAGACCGCGCCCGTCCCGGTCGTGGTAGTCCTGGTCCTTGGGCGCCGCGTGGAGAGCGGCGCGCACCTTACCGTGGTGGCTGGCTACCAGGTAAACAAGCAAGTCAAACGATTCGGCCGAGCAGTCGAGGACTTGTTGTATCAGGGGCGTCGGCGGGGGGGCGTCAGGATGCTGAGCCGCGCCATGGCACATGGCGGCGAAAGCCTGCGCCCACGGCCCGAGGAGCGCCGCGTGCTGGGGCGCGAATGCTTGAAGAATTGCGAACAGGCCCATCGCGCTGGCCAGTTCGTGCCGGAACGCGGGGCGTTCGTCGCTGTTATCCGGAAAGCGATACGTGCCCGGGGGCCGCAGCCAACTACTTTCCGGGCCCTTTGCCAGATCGCGGCGTCCTGGCCGATCGGGAGCGCGGATCGCACCCTGGAACGCAGGATGTGATTTGCCCCAGTCGTGCCAGCGTGCGGCGAGCATCAACACGCTTATTAGTTCTCGGGGCAGCTTCAGTTCATCGGCGATCTGGAGAACCACGCTCGCCACCTCGGAGCTATGGCAGGCAATCGTCTTCCATTCATGGAAACTCAGGTTCTCGCCGTCTTGCGAATCATCGGCCTCATCAAGGGCCTGGAGGTCAGGGGAGATTGCCGGCGGCGGGACGGGGGTGACGGCGGTTTGTGATAGCGGATCGAAGCCCCGATCTGGTCGATAGCCCCCGCAAGCCGCCGCGACGCACACGATCCGTCCGGGCAAAAGACTCGCGCGGGTAACGTCGGTCCACTCGCCTTTCAGCCAGTCCCACACCCAAGCACGAAATCCATTGCGAAGCTTCGGCTTGCGGTTCGTCTTGGTTTCTTCGCCGCACAGCCAATCGCGCACCTTGAGGAACTTTACAGCGCACAGCTCCAACCGGTGAGGACGACGCTGTGGTGGTGGTGGTTTATCGTTCTCCAGGTTGAGCCAGAAGACTTGAAGGTCCCGTTCGTCCCCAGAGCGTATGAACCGGCTGATATCGAGATCGGCGCCGGTCAGATCGGGCGTTGTGTCGAATAACTCGTCGAACTCGCGCCGCAGCAGGAGCTGGCTGGGTTCGTACGGATAGAGCCTGGCTCGCGCCTGGGGACTCAGCGACTCCTCGTGAGACTCCAGACCGCCGATGCCAACTTCCGGCACCGATCCCAGTGATTCCCAGGCGCTTTCGAGTTCCTCCGACGTGTACGGCGCCGCCGTTGCTTCGTCCCGGCCCCGGTCGATCACGATAACCCGCCCGGTGCCGCCATATCGCGCACACCGGCCAAAGCGCTGGACGAGGCTCGGCCAAGGTGCCAATTCTGTGATGAGGCACCCAGCCGAGATATCGACACCGGCCTCGACTACCTGAGTGGCCACAATGATTCGGTCTGAATCGCGCGAGCAGCAAGAGCGGGATAGAAACCGGTCCCGCCAATCCTTGCGTTCGGCAGGGCGGAAGCGGCTGTGAACCAGCTCGATTCCGGTCGCTCGCCCAGCGGCCCGAAGAGCGTCAAACGTCTCGCATGCTCGATCCACCGTGTTGCACACAACGAGCGTGATTCTCCCGTGGTCACCCGGGATGGTGGCATCGTGCTCCGCAAGAATCCGTTTCGCGAACTCCTCGGCGGCGGCGTGTTTGATCGACTCGACCTCAATTGATTTCTTCACGTCCCACAGATCCCCACTGCGTTGCTGAGGCGGGACGACGCACGGGTCTCGAATCCATTCAGCGTGATACTCGGCGGTGTCCACGCTCCTGAGCCAGTCGGGTTGAAGCGTCGCACTCATCCACCACGTGCAGCAAGGACACAAATTCCTGCTGCAATTCTGCTCACGGAATGCCTGAAGCTGTGCCGACGTGGCCAGCCCAACGTCCATAAGCTGCACTTCGTCCATGACCCAGAGAGAGTCGTGGTTCGTTAGACCGAACTCCACCGGCCAGCGCGCTCGCGCGCTCCCGTAGCCGCGGTTGAGCGCCCGGGAGAGCAACATGTCCTGCGTGCCGATGATGATTGCCGGACGTTCGGGGTAGAGGAACCACTCCCCGGGATCTTCGCCGCCCATGGCGACGCTGACACTCGGGCGCTGACCTGACGGCATTTTCGACGCAAGTTCCTTAGCGACCTGCTCGGTCTGTTCCACGAGCACGCGCATGGGCAGGCACCAGATCAACCGACGCGGCCACCGGTCATCCGCCTGATGGACGCGATAGAAGCTCCATGTAGACAGCACTCCTTCTGTCTTGCCGAGGCCGGTGGGAATGCGAATCATCCGGTCGCGACAGGTCGCTTCAGCCGCCAGTTCGCGCTGCCAGGGTCGCGGGAAGCTGTATCCCGTCAGCTGGGCGAACCAGCGGGTAAAACCGTTGTCAGTCGACACTTGAAAGCTCCTTGGTTCGGGGTCGAGGCAAGCGACGCCTGGTGTGATTCCTGGTCGACGGGGCGACCGGGCGGCTCGACCCGTTTCTTGATCGCAGTGGGGCTGAGGTGTACCTCGGGGTCGTCCTACCGTGTAACATTAATATGTTTATATATTATTCAAACGATCGAACTGAGCGCGCGGCGGTATGGCGAAGTCCGGATGCAATGGCAGCGCTTCTGGGGGGCAAAGCAGCCTTTTCAGTTGATTCCTCGCTCGCTTGTACCGAGTCCGAAATGTTTCAAGCGTGATGCCTAGCTCGTCAGCCGCTTGCTGATCCTTCTGATGTTGCAGGTACTTGGCGAGGAAAGCCGTCCGGTTGCAAGGGGAGAGCTTGCCCAACGCGCGTTCAAGGAGTTCTTCGCTCTCCCGCCGTTCCAGGTTGACCTGTGGGTTTTCATCCCAACTCGAAGGCTCCGGCACGGCGTCAAGGGGACACTGGGGATGGCGTCCTCTCTGCCGCCACATGTCGCATAACCTGCTCCGTGCGATCCGCATTATTAAACCAGGCAGCGAACGCGTTGCATTGGATCCGGTTAGAACCCCGACGCACACATCCTGGAACACGTCTTCTCCGTCACGCCAGCCGCCAAGCTTGATGATTCGATCTCGAAGAGCTTGCAATGTCTCAAGTGTGGACTTTCCGCATCGCCTGGCCATTGTCTCATCCCCGACTGGTATTGGATTACTAAGCGGCTGTCTGTATTAAGGACGTGGAAAGCCAAGAAAATGGTTCAGTCCAAAGGGTCCCTTTGAAACCTCCCACTAACGTCACAATAATACACTTGACGAAGCTGGATCACAATTCGCACAATGTGTCGACTAGGACTAGCACTTCCGGGCGACCAACCCGGCTCCATTGAAGCTTGTGTCGAAGGGTGGGGGGTTATGCTGCCCACGAGTTTTCCGCGGCCTCACCGCCGCGGCCCCATTGAGGCAGCGGGGCGATACCATCCGCCCTGTTGCCCTTCTTCGTGTTGTTGTTTTCCTGTCAACGGCTCCACATCGCGGCCTCATCGATCGGTGTTCCGCCGGCAACATTGTCCCCGGGCAAATAGCTGGGCCCAAACTGGCACCCCGAAACATCTACGTCTCTTCTGAACTGTTGCGCAGTTGACAGAAGTATCGATTACAACAGTGAAAGTCAACGGCCTATTGGCTTTTCATCCAAATCTGTCCGAAAGGCCCGAAACGTCGTTCCTTGATGAAAGGCTGCGGGGATGGCATTCTCTTAACTAAGACCATGGACAGAGCCCGTATTTTGCCTCGCGTATGTTCAAGTCGGCAGCGATTGCAAGGAAAAGCTGCCGGCGACGCGGGAGGAGTGGCGGACATGTCGACTAAAGTGCAAGCATTGCGCCTGTATCCATCGCGCCGAATCTTCGCCCGCCGCTGCCATTGCCATCGCGGCCCGCCCGGCGTCAAGCCAAGTCTGCTCGCATCATAATGGGAGGGTGCGACACCGATGGACGCACCCTCCAAGAAAACCCTCGCGCCCGTCAGTTGGTGCGCGCCAAAGGGAAAGACACACAAGATGGGAGGGTGTTTTCCGGCGAGATTCCGCTTCCGGGTTGCGACTTTCCTTGCCCGATCGATAAAAAAAGCACGCAGGATGGACCCCCATGGTACCAGTATGCAGATACACCATGCGTGCCACCGACGGAGTCGAACGGGGCCAACCACGTTTCCAGCGTGCCAGAAACAGAAAGTGAGCGGCCCTTTCCGCTCCGGCATCGCTGGCAGCCGGAAACTTGGCATTTCGTAGCATGTTCACCCGGACAGATGGGGTGTGCTGTAACCGGCTCGGCGCGGCATCGTCGGCGGACGCCGACGATTCACCGCGGTGGTACTCAACAAGGAGTGCTGGCCTTGGCCGCGCTGGAAGCCGCACGGCGCAACGGTGAACTCGACGCTTGGCGTCGGGATCATGCACTGCCGGAGCGAGCCTTGCCGGAACCAATTGGCAAGGCCACATGATTGCGGAACCGGCGCACCAACTGGCGAGCGCCAGGCTTTTTTCCGCTTTTCGGAGCGTGTCGCGGCAGCGGGCCGGGTCTGCAAAGCGTTTGGGCCGCGGGTGTTGACCGTGCTCTGGAACCTGGTCATCGGCTCGTGCTTCTTCACGGACAGGACGAGCTTGGCGGCGGGGAACCGCTACGGACATTGGTCCACCCCGAGAAGTCAGGTGAAACTCATGTTAACCTCAATCGAAGAATGAAGCGGCCCTGCGGGGTAGTCTCGGTTCGAGGATGGGAGTGGCTTCTTGGAACATGCCCAGTATTCTTGTGAACACTCATTCGTTTCATTACGAGGAGACGGGCCACCACGGGGAACCTCTGGTGTTCCTGAGCGGCCTGGGGGGCG
>Ga0074046_10003353_pt1 | contig 13438 bp, 8 predicted proteins | sample BogForMeECP23OM3_FD_94441 | JGI IMG/M metagenome (GOLD analysis project Ga0074046, IMG submission 94441) | Bog forest soil microbial communities from Calvert Island, British Columbia, Canada - Bog Forest MetaG ECP23OM3 | ecosystem: Environmental > Terrestrial > Soil > Wetlands ...
ATAAAAGCCGTTTCCCGTGACAAGGCCCCGCCTACCGGGCATTTCACGCAGGCGCTCGACCATCGCCGCGACGGCATGGAGTGTATAGTTATTCCCTGGCCCCCCCGCGTACGGCAGGCCCCCGGTTACGGTGAAGCCGCGCGGATCCTCTTCGGAAAACCCCAGCATCTCGCACGCCATCTCGACGGCCACTGGAAAGCAGGAATAGAGGTCCATGGCATGGAGCTCGGCGAGCGTTGTGCCTGCGCGCGCGAGCGCCTCGGTCGCCGCACGCTTGAGAGCGGGACTCTCGGCAAAGGAAGGCCGCTGCGTCGGAAACCAGATGTCCTCGGTCGGGCCGGCTGCGGCCCACGGATACACGAAGAGCTTCTCCGCGATGCCGAGCTCGCGTGCGTGCGCCGCAGAGAGGACGAGCGCGCAGGCAGCCTGGTCGGTTTCGATTACGGCATTTAGGTACTTGGGATACGGGAAGGCGATCATGCGGTTCTGCGGAGACGGCGTCGTGAGCTCCTCGGGATCGCGTGCGACCGGGAACCAGGCATGGGGATTCTTCGCCGCCACCGCGCTCATGCGACTCATGAGGCGTCCCATGGCCTGGCGGTGTGCCTCGAGGGAAAGACCACGCTTCGCGCGAAGCGCGTTCTCAAAGATCGGATAGACAACCGCGGGGGTCGAAAGACCGTAGAGAATCTCGAGCTCCGAGCTCCCCGCCTTATGGCCACCGAGGACGAGGGGCGAGCTCTCGGGGCCCATGGCCCAGTTCATCCGGCGGCCTGCCCGCCGCGCCCGCAGGGCGGTTCTCAGCGGGTTGCAGCCCGCAACGAGCGCCGCGCGGCTTCTCCCCGCACAGATCTCGGCGGCCACATGGGCAAGCAGCACGAGGGGAGTCTCTCCGCCAGTCCCGGTCAAGACCGTCCGCTTGGGCTTTGCTCCGAGGCGCTCGGCCAGAAAGGCAGCGGGATTCGGGGCGCGCCAGCCAAGGACGTTCACGATGGCGACGCTATCGAGGGAGCGCAGCAGCAGGTCGCCTTGACCGGCGTCTTCCGCAGCATCCCGGGCCACCCGCTCGAGCATCGCGATGGGCTCGGACGCCCCCTCGAAGCTTGCATCGCGCAAACTGAGCTGCGCGACACCCACGAGAACGGGTGTGCAGTCATCCCCCGGCATCTTCCCTCCGTCCGCTGCCTAGGACGCAGGAGATAACACGCCTCGTGACGGGCTGCCGCCGGGGAAACTCGCCTTAGAACGTGTAGCGCAGGCGCGCGAACACTTCGTCGCGCTCGCGAATGGGGTTTAAGCCTTCAAATTTCTCGGTCGTCCAGGTCTGGTTCGACTCGCCTACCGCACCGAGCGCGTTGTAGCGGCTCCAGCTTTGCGGCTGCCCGTAGAAGCCGTTCATTCCCACCGTCAAGGAGAAGTTCGAGGTGAAGCGGAACGCCGTCTCGAAGACGATCCCGCCCGAAGCGGAGTCCACGTCGTAGACAAAGGTGAGCGCGGGCTGCAGGCGGTCTTGGAAGTAGCCGGTCTGAATCGTGAACGTGCCGAGCTCGCTGAAGGGTCCATTCGCCTCGAAACCCCTCGGGTAGCCCCCTTGATAGCTTGAGAGGTATTGGAAGAACCACTGCATGTTGAAAAAGAAGGTGCGCGACTGATTCAGGAAGTTGATGAACGTGGGGCGGTCGATCGAGATCGTGAGCGCGAAGCGGTCGCTGTTGGAGAGGCCGTTCGCGCTTTCGCTATTGGCGAAGAGCTGATTCGGCGTCCAGCTGGCCTCAATGCCCCAGTTGGTGCTCGTGTGGTCTTCGGGAAAGTCCATGGCAAAGCCCAGGGTGTTCACCTTTTGGTATTGGAGCAGGAGCTCGCCGGCGCCCGCCCACACGAAGTCGCGTCTCCCAAACATCCCATTGCCGCCCGCCTGTATGTCCGGGCGGGTGGTCCCCGTGACGGAGTAGAAGCCTTGAATGGTATTGCAGTGGAGGGGTGCGACGGGATTGCTCGGGGTGGCGAGGCCGCAGCCCACGTTAAAGGGTCCTGTAACGAGCTGCAGGGCCGTCAGCGTTTGGAGCGCATCATAGGAGAAGGCCGCCATCTCGCTGGGGAAGAGCGCGCCGGTGATTGGGTTCACCAGGTTGTGGGCGCCCGCGCACGGAGTGCCCGGCGCTGTCTTCGCTACGCAGCCGTCGATGAAGGGGTTGTAACCCGGTTGGCCGGGACCCCGTGCACCGGGGAGGATCACAAGTCTGCCGTCTATAAAGCGCGTCGCCACCGCGTCGCCGGGGTTATTCCCGGGCCAGGACTGGGCGAGGACGCTCGCCTCCATATTGAAGAGGTCGACGCCTTGGCTATCGCAGTTGGTTCGGTAGAAAGGCCCGCATCCGAGAAGGGCTTGCTGCGGCTGTGTGAGTGTGACGTTGAGCGAGGACGCCGCGAAGATCCCGGCACCTGGTGTTGTCTGAGCGAGGGCGAGATTCAGGGGGACAAGCTTGAACTGTGCCGCCACGGCCGGAGGAAGACTCGTCCCAATCAGAGCTTGCGCAACGGGACTTCCTGCGAAACTGCCGCTAATCAGCTGATTGACCGGGATCAGTCCGCTGACCTTTACGGCGCTGTTGGGCACGGTGAGGGAGCAGCTCTTCGGATCCAGGGCGGAGAAGCCCACGGTGGAGCTGCAGATCACGTCGAAGAGCTGGCGATTTTGGGGGTTGTCGGTGAGGGAGTTCCCGGGGCCAAAGGAACCCGGCTGAAGACAACCGGGCTCCGTCCCCGTTAAGCAGTTCGCATTCGGGGAGGCGCTATTGGACAGGGGCCGGCCGGTCAAGGGATCGACCTTGCGCGAATAGACCTGGATAATCGGCGCGTTGAAGGCCTGATCGTAGTGGTAGTAGTCGGTGATCGCGAAGCTGAAACGGTCCCAGCGAAATTCGACGCGCGCACCCAGCTGACTGCCCTCGAGGCTATTCCACCAGTTCGGTGGACGCGTCTCACCGACGAGTCCCGCGCCGAGCGCGCCATTCAAGAAAAGCTGGGACTGCAGGTTGCACACGATGTACGGTGAAAAGGGCTCGCCGCATCGCCCAATATCGTTCGGCATGAATCGATCGAGGATATAGACGAGCTCCGCCCGCACATCCTGGAGCGGGCCCACGTCGTAGAACGAGTAGATGGCGCGCGCCGCCCACAGGGAGATGCGGGACTCGTCGAGGGTCGGGAGCGTCGCCACCGCCAAGTTGGAGGGGTTGATTTGATCCGTGTTGCGGAAGAGCTCGGTCTTGCCCCAGATGATCGCCTGCCTCCCGACGCGAAGAGAAAGGCGCCCCTCGAGGGCCGAGAGGTCCAGGTAGGCCTGGTCGAGCTCGTGCGTGTCCTCGCTTGCGCCGTGATTCCAGGCGAGGGCGCTCTGGGAGAAGTTCTGGTCGAAGTTGTTGAAGGGCACACCGTTCTTGTACAGCTCCTGCACGGCCGGCGAGGGCACGTAGAGACCACCCGCGTACCTGCCTACGCCGCCCACCGTCTGCACGAGCGGGCGGAAAGGTAACTCCGTGGTCTGGTTCGGGGCTAAGGCCAGGGCCGCGATGTTTTGAACGTTGTCCTTCGGTCGCCAGAGGCCGAAGGTCGCGTCGAGGCCCGACGAGTCACCGTTCGAAGTCGTTTGCGAGACCGAGGTCTGCTTAATGGAGAAGCCGTCGTTTAGGTAGGGAGCAAAGGTCTCGTTGAACGAGCTGTTTAAGGCCAGGACCTCGATGCCAGGAACACTTGCGATTCCCGCGAGCTTGGCGGAGCCACCGGGGGAGTAGGACAAACCCGGAGCACGCCCGGGCCCGGAGCTATTCCCGTTGAACGGATTCACAGCGGCGTCGTCACCCACCCAGCCGTTGCGGTGGCCAGTCATGTAGTAGGACGGCACGAGGTCCGTGCGGTCACCGTAGGCGGATGCGCCCGGGAACATGCCGCAGGCCCGCGTCCAAACGCAGTCGTAGCTCACCACAATGCGGGTGTAGAACGAGGCCGCGTCGAAGAAGAGGAAACCCTTCGGTGCAAGGTCCACCTCGGTTTCGATCCGCAGGACCTGTTTCCACTGGGCGAGGTTCCACTGGGTATTGAGATCGGGATTCAGGAACCGGAGCTGGGACTCGACGTAGCCGTGGATTTGGATTTGGCCATCCTCGAGATCGATGGCACGGGAGGAGGTGGATCCAAGGAAGGCGACGACGAGCGCAGCCGCAAAGAGGGACCCCTGACGCACAACGCGCATCCGCACCTCCCGCCGGCGCAACGACACGGCTGTTTTCCACTTTTCCGCGAGTCGGGAGGAAGGTCTGTCGCCCTCCCGACACGGGACGGCGGCCTGGTCCGCCGGCCCGGCGATCCGGCGCCGCTTTTCCTCCCTGTTACCGATCCTTCTGTAGGAAGTCGAGGATTTTTTGCATCCGGGCGCGCCCCTGCGATTTGCGGCACGAGCGCGAGCAGGACGGACTCCCTTCAGCCGTACCGAGAGGGCGCACCCTCTCGTAGGGCGGCGATACCCGCCTGTGTGTGCGGCGTCCCCCTCTCCTCTTTTGGCGGAAGAGGGGTGACGCCGGCGAATGCACCCTCGCCTTAGGAACGCTTCGCGCGCGGCCTGGGTTCGAGGGGCGCAAAGCGAGGCGGGCGCTTCTCGAGGAAGCTTGTCACGCCCTCCTTGAAATCAGGCCGCCCGAACGACTCCACCATAAGACGGTTGGCGAGTGTCACCGCAGTCGCAAGGTCGCTTTCGTAGGCCCCGTACACCTGGTGCTTCATCTCCGCGAGCGCTGCCGGAGAGCAGTGGGCCACGAGGTCGCGGGCGTAGGCGAGGGTCTCCTCCAGCAGGATCTCTGGGGCGAAGACGCGATTCACGAGGCCCAGGGCAAGTGCCTCTTCGGCCAGAAAGACGCGACCGGAGTAGAGCAAGTCAAGCGCACGCGCTTGGCCGACCAGCCGCGGGAGGATCCATGAGATCCCGTGCTCAGCGACGAGGCCGCGCCGCGAGAACGCCGTCGTGAACTTTGCGCCCGCGGCAGCGAAACGCAGGTCGCACATCAGGGCCAACACCAAGCCGATACCCGCGCACGGGCCGTTGATGGCCGCGAGGATCGGCTTGCGGATGGTCAAGGGGAAGGTCTGGGCCCGTGCGTCGGCCGTGGCGGCGGATTCACTCCCCTGGAGCACGTTCATGTCCGCCCCTGCGCTGAAGCCGCGGCCCGCCCCGGTGACCAGGATGACGCGCACGCTCGGGTCGTCGTCGGCGCGCTCCAGGAGGTCGAAGTAGCGGGTGGAGAGTGCTGGGGTCCAGGCGTTCAAGCGCTGCGGGCGATTGAGCGTCAGGGTTGCCACCCCGGAGCTCTCCGCGTAGAGGACAAGCTCTTCTTGGGCCAAAGGGCGCGCTTCTGCCATGGCGGTTCTCCCTGCCGGCGGGTGTCCGGTGCCGCAAGCCTACCGGAGACCGAACACCGCTCACCAATGGTGCTCCAGCCCCGGTAGACTCGCGCGCGCGGTGTTCCCCTACGTCGAACAGCCCATCGTTCACCTCGGCCGGTTCCAGATCGCTGCCTTCCAGGTCCTCGTCTGCACCGCGGTCATCGTGGGCCATGAAGTGGTGGTGCGGCGCGCCCGTCGCTTGGGCTTCGACCCGGATCTCGCATCGAGCCTCGTGGCGTGGACCATCTTTTTTGGTTTCGTGGGCTCCCATCTCTTCGATGTGGTCTTCTACCAGCCCGGGGAGCTGCGCCAGAACCCCCTGATCCTCCTCCAAGTTTGGGGCAGCATGTCCTCGTTCGGCGGAATCCTGGGCGGGCTTGCCGGCGGATTTTGGCTCACCCGACGCAAGGGGCTGTCGGGCAGCCAGGTCTTTATGTTCTTCGACATTCTTGCCTTCACCTTTCCGTTCGCGTGGATATTTGGGCGCGCGGGCTGTGCCCTGGCACACGACCACATCGGCGTCCCGACCACGAGCTGGCTTGCCGTGCGCTTCCCGGACGGCCCGCGCTTCGACCTAGGCCTGCTCGAGCTCCTGTACACGATCGCGATCGCGGCGCTCTTTCTCCTGCTCGACCGCCGCCCCCGTCCCACAGGCTTTTTCGTTGGCCTTTTCTTCACGCTCTACGGGCCGGTGCGCTTTGGTCTCGACGTGCTCCGGACCGGTGATGAGCGCTACCTCGGGTGGACGCCGGGCCAGTATGCATCCGTCGGAGCGGCGCTCTTCGGGGTGGGCCTCCTCTTCTTCGTCTTTCAGAGGGCAAGATCGGGCGAGCCCGAGGCAAGACCCGCCGCACCCCAGGGCTGAGCCGCCCTCCCGGCTCGCTCCCCGAACGGGACCGGCTAACAGAGCCCGTGGCGGCATCCCGTCCCTTCACCCCGCAGGGCAATCCCCTCGTTTGCCTGGCGTCTGAATTTCCATTCACTATTCTGACGGCGAATTCACTTCACTGATGAACGGTTCAGGCCGATAGAACGCCTGAAAGGACGCCATGCCCCCTGCGAGCCCGACCCCCGTCTCCCTTCCCTCCGCGCCGCGAGAGCGCGCTCGCACCGCCCGGCGCGAGGCGCTTCTCGAAACGGCGGAAGCGGTCTTCGCCCAGCACGGCTTCGCCGGCGCGACCATGGCGGAGATCGCAACCCGCGCCGGCTACTCGGCAGGAAATCTCTACAACGTGTTCGAAAGCAAAGAAGCGCTCTATCGGGAGCTCGTCACGACCCGAGGCACGAAGCTTCTGCGCGAGCAGCTCGCGATCTTGCGCGCGGACGCGCCCTACTTTGAGACGCTCGATGGTGTAATCGACCACCTGCTCCAGTTCTGCGTGGACCATCGCGCGTTCTGGGTGATCTACGTGCGCGGACTCACCGGTCAGGAGTGGAGCGGCGCTCCCTTCCCGGTCGAGACCCAGCGTCTGCGCCAAGAGCTCGAGCAGGAGTCCCTCGAGCGTCTGTCGCGTGCCATGGAGCAAGGCGAGATCCCCGCGGAGGACGCGATTGCATGCGTGACGATGATTCTCGGCACGCTCCACCAGCACATCGTGCACTGGATCGAGGGCATGGGCTCCGCCGAGGAGTTGTGGGAGAGCGCGAAGAGCTTGCGCCGTGTGCTGCGTCGCGGGCTGGGAGTTCCGGCATGAGATTCCGAAACTTCCCGCTGACACTCTGTGCTCTGGCCCTTGCCTTCTTAGCGTGCAAGGCCGAAACGCGGGCTCAAGGCGCCAAGCCAGAAGCTGTGAAGGCCGAGGCGGGCACCGAGGTGAAGACCGCGCTTGTCCGGCGGGGTTCCATCTTGCCGCGCATCACCGCGGCAGGGAGCCTCCTTGCACGGCGCGAGAGCCAGATCGGGGCGCAGATCACTGGGCGCATTGAGCGCGTGATGGTGTCGGTCGGCGATCGCGTGGAGGTGGACCAGCCGCTCTTCGAGATCGATCCGGAAACCTACAAGGCCGCCCTGGCCCAGGCCGCGGCGGGTCTCGAGCTTGCCCGTGCGCAGCGCCAGCAGAGTGAGGCGGACCTTGGGCGCGCCCGTGCGCTCCGTGCCTTGGATCTCGTTCCCCAGCAGCAGCTCGATCGACTCGTGACGGGGCTCGCCGTGGCACGCGCACAGGAGAAGCAAGCCGTCGAGACCGTGGCGATGGCGCAGCAGAACCTCGACAAGACCGTCGTGCGCGCGCCCTACGCCGGCTCGATCGCGAAGCGTCTTGCGGACGAGGGGACGATGGCGCTCAGCATGCCCCAGACCATCGTCGTCGTCTTGCAGGAGACCGAGGTGCTCGAGGCGCGCGTTGGGATCCCCGAGTCCCAGCTATCGCTCGTGAAACCCGGCGACAAAGCGTACCTCCATGTCCAGGGGATCGCGGATCCGATTGAAACCCACGTGAGCGCGGTCTCCGACTCGATCGATCCTACGACGCGTACCTATCTCGTGAAGATGCTTGTCCCGAATGCCGACCGGAACTTGAAGGCGGGGGTCTTCGCGCACGTCGACATCGTGCCGCAGTCCCTCTCCGAGGTTTTGCTGATCCCCCCCGACGCGGTGCGGACGGAAGATGGCGAAACCCGGGTCTTGACCGTGCGCAACGGCCTCGCGGTGCCCGTGCCGGTGCGCATCGGCATCGCGACCGAAGAGGCGGTTGAGGTGCTCTCGGGGCTCGAAGCCGGAACCGAAGTGATCGTGGGCGAAGCGGCGCGCACCATCGCCCCGGGGATGCGCGTCCGCGCCCAGCCCGCCGGAGGCTCCTCGACGTGAAGCTCGCGGACGCGTCGATTCGGCGACCGGTCTTCGCCGTGATGCTCGTGGGTGCCCTGGTTGTGTTCGGTCTGGTGTCGATCCCGCGGCTCGGCGTCGATCTCTTCCCCCGCGTCGAGTTTCCCATGGTGACGGTGACGACGGTGTTGGAGGGTGCGTCCCCCGAGACCGTGGAGCGCGAGCTGACGCAGCCCCTTGAGCAGGCCGTGAATACGATCGAAGGCATCCGAACGCTGCGCAGCACCTCGAGCGACTCCCTTTCCCAGCTGGCGATCGAGTTCGAGCTCAACTACGACGTCCACCAAAAGGCCCAAGACGTGCGGGACAAGGTGGCGGGAGCACGCGGCGACCTGCCCCTCGAAGCGGAGCCTCCCGTCATCGATCGCCTCGACCCCGACGCGTCCCCGATCCTCTCGATCATGCTGGCGGGCCCGCAGTCGATCCGCACGCTCTCTGAGCTCGCGGACAAGAAGATCAAGCCCCGCCTCGAGCGCGTGGAGGGCGTGGGGAGCGTCTCACTCGTCGGCGATCGCGCGCGAGAGGTCCGCATCTGGGTGGACCCGGTGCGGCTTAGCGGCTACGCGCTCTCCGTCGACGATGTGCTCGCCGCCTTGAAGCGTGAGCACGTCGAGATGCCGGGCGGACGCATCGAAACCGAGCACCAAGAATACACCGTGAAGACCAAGGGGAAGCTCGCCAGCGTCGACGCGTTTGCCAACGTGATCGTGGCCGACCTCGACGGACGTGTCGTACACCTGCGCGACGTCGCCTCGGTCGAGGACGGCATGGCGGAAGAGCGCACCATCGCGCGGCTCAACGGCGAGCGCGGGGTATCGCTCGAAATCCGGCGACAGTCGGGGGAGAACACCGTCTCGGTGGCGAAGGGCGTGCGCCGGGAGCTCGCGCGGATTCGCGAGAGCCTTCCGCCCGGCGTTGCGATGATCGAGGCCCAGGACACGTCCCGCTTTATCCAGAGCTCGGTCGATGACGTTGGCATCGACATGATGTGGGGTGGCTTTCTGGCGGTCGCGGTCGTGCTCGCCTTCTTGCGCAGCGGTCGCTCCACCCTCATCGCAGCCATTGCGATTCCCTCCTCGCTCCTCGCAAGCTTCGGCTTCTTCTACTTCTTCGGTTTCACCTTGAATGTGATGACGCTCATGGCGCTTTCGCTCTCGATCGGGATGCTGATCGACGACGCCATCGTCGTGATCGAGAACATCTATCGTCACATCGAGGGAGGCGAAGAGGCGAAGGCCGCAGCGTCGAGCGCTACCCAGGAGATCGGTCTCGCGGTCGTCGCCACCACCTTTTCGATCTGCGCGGTGTTCGTGCCGATCGCGTTCATGCGCGGCATGGTGGGCCAGTTCTTCCGTGAGTTCGGGCTCGTGGTCGTGTGCGCGGTCTTGGCGTCTTTGCTTGTCGCGTTAACCACGACGCCCATGCTGTGTTCTCGCTATCTGAGGGTGAAGCAAGAGCACGGCCGCGTATGGCTCTTCCTCGAGCACGCGTACCAGAGTCTTGAGCGCCACTATCGCCGCGCCCTTCATTTCGGTCTTGCGCACCGCGGACTCGTGGTGGCGCTGCTCTTGGGCGCGGTTGTGGCGGGAAGCGTGACCGCGAGGTTTGTGCCGGTCGAGTTTGCACCGGCCGCCGATCGCAGCGACTTCAATGTCTGGCTCAAGCTCCCCCTGGGCTCCCCCATCCAGCAGACTCTCGCGGCCACGACCGCCGTAGAGGCTGCATTGCACGGCCATCCCGAGGTCCAGGCGGTCTTCTCGACGATCGGGGGGGGTGTCCAAAAGCGCGTGAACGAGGCCAACCTCTACGTCCAGCTCACCCCCAAGGCGAAGCGCGCGCAAGGTCAGACCGAGATCATGGAGGAGATGCGCCGGCGGATCGGCGCCCTCGGTCTTCCCCTCAAGGACTACGCAGTCGAGGAGATCCAGTGGTTTGGGGTGTCCGGGATGCGTTTTGCGGACGTCATGTACTCCCTGCGCGGCCCCAATACCGATCGCCTTAATTTTTTCGCCCAGGGCCTCCTCTCCAGGATGCGCGAGGCGGGCGGCTTCGTGGATCTCTCGTCGAGCTACGAAACCGGAAAACCTGAAATCGCCCTCGAGTTGAACCGCGAGCGCGCGGGAGACCTCGGCGTTCCTGCGGCGCAGATCGGCAGCACCATTTCCGCGCTCCTCGCGGGCTTCAAGGTGACAAGCTTCGAGGAGGGCGGCGAACGCTATGACGTTCGGCTGCAGGTTCTGCCCGAGTACCGGAACGATCCGCAAAAGCTTGGGCTGATCCAGGTGCGCGCGCCGAGCGGTGCGCTCGTACCCCTCGGCAATCTCGTGAATGCCCGCGTGGGAACCGGGCCGGTGGAGATCAACCGCGAAGACCGAACCCGCTCCATCACGGTCCTGGCGAATCTCTCGGGCAAGTCACTGGGCCAGGCGGCAGCGGAAGTGGAGGGATTCGGGCGGGAGCTTGGCGTGCACGGCGAGTACCAGCTCGTGCCCGTGGGAACGGCGCAGGACATGGCAGAAACGATTGCAGCAATTGGATTCGCGTTCTTGCTGGCGCTCATCGCCCTCTACATGATTCTCGCCTCTCAGTTCAACTCGTTCCTCCACCCCTTTACGATTATGCTCTCGGCGCCGCTCTCGTTCGTGGGTGCCTTCGCCGCCATGGCCCTGCTGCGCTTCCACCTCGACATCTTCGGCCAGATCGGACTCCTCATGCTGATGGGCCTCGTCATGAAGAACGGGATCCTGCTCGTCGACTACTCGAACACGTTGCGCGAGCGAGGCGCGTCCGCGCGCAGCGCTGTCCTCGAAGCGGGCCCCGCGCGCCTGCGACCGGTGCTCATGACCACCACTGCGATGGTGTTCGGCATGCTGCCCGTCGCCTTCGGCAAGGGGGACGGCGCGGAGTTTCGGGCACCCATGGGGATCATCTCCATCGGCGGCATGGCCAGCTCCACGCTTCTCACCCTCCTCGTCGTTCCCGTGGTTTATACGCTCGTCGACGACGCACAGGTGTGGGCGGAGCGCCGGCTGCGCGCTCTGCGCGCGCGGTTCGGCTCGCCAAGGGCGGCGGTCCCCGACGAACGCTGACCGCCCTTTACGGATCGGAAAACGCCGCTCGGCAGTCTCTCCCGATTGTCTCGCAAGGCACACGTGGCCGAGGAGTGCTTCCGCGCGCCTGCGCTACGGCGCTTGCACGACTTTTAGCTCGTTCTCGAAGAACGCGGAGATCGAAAGGTCGTGCCAGGGGACGCGGCTCCCGCGGCCGTGGAATCCCACGTGACCGCCGCCCTCCGCGAGGAGCGGCACCAAGTGATCGTTCGTCTGCCATGGGAAGCTCGTGAAGCACTCGCCGGGGATCCAGGGGTCATCGAGGGCCTGAACCAGAAGCGTCGGGACGCGAATCCGATCCAGAAGGCGCGCGGCGGAGTTTTTCTCGTAGTACTCCTGTGCACCCGAATAGCCATTGCGCGGCGCCACGAAGCGCTCGTCGAACTCGAGCACACTCCGTGCCTCGAAGATCGCCGCGCGCTCGCGAGGAGAGAGCTCTGCTCCGGGCAGCGTGCTCTCGCGCTTCATGGCGCGCAGCAGGCTCGCGTGGTAGATCCGATTGCGGCGTGCCAAGAATCTCCGGGATGCCGCGGCGAGATCGATCGGCGCGGAGACCGCAGCGGCAGCGCGCACCGGAAGTTCCGACCCATACTCGGCCAAGAGCTTTAGGAGGAGATTCCCGCCCAGCGAGTAGCCAATCATCAGCAGGCCCGAGGGTGCGCTCTCGGCGGGCAGCCCGCGCAGCGCGTCCCGCAGGTCGGAGGTGCGGCCGGCGTGGTACTGAAGACGACACAGCGGGCGCGAGGCACCCGCCCCCCGCAAATCCAGCCGGAGCACGCGGTGCCCCCGCGCCAGCCAGTGAGCGGCGCTCGTCTCCATGTACGCGCTCTGCGCGCTTCCGGCGAGGCCGTGGATCAGCACCACAAGGGGGCGCAGGTCGGAGCCGGGGCCGGGATCCTGGAGATGCCCCACCAGGCGGTCGCCGCTTCGATCGCTCATTTCGAAGGCGAGTCGCGTGACGGTGTAGCGTGACAAGGCGGGCGCACGGTGGCGGAGGGTATTGCGTACGGTCTGAAGGTCAGGTCCGAACCACGGCGCGCGTGGGCGGAAGGGCGCAAAGGTCGTGGCGCTCGAGGGTTCCGTTTCCATGGCCCTATCCAATCCACGCCTGCCAGACGGGCGAGTCTGCGACGAGTTGCGCGAGTACCGCGTAGCCCGCCGCGCGGGGATGCATCCCGTCATGGGCCGCGATGTCCGCAGACCACGGGACCGAGCGACCGAGGGCCTCGAAGGCCTCGACAAAAGGCACGCCGAGCTCCTGGCACAGGATGGAAAGGCCGTCCGAGAGCGCGCGAAGGCGCGCCGCCTGCTCCGGCTCGCAGAGGTACGGGGGGCCCACAAGGAGTGGATGCCAGGGCGCCGCGTCTTTGAGAATTGCCCGGGCGTGCTTCAGGGATTCCTCGAGCGCGACCCGCGCGCGGCCGGCCTGAGAGGTCGTGTCATTGGTCCCGAAGGAGAGGACGACGCGGCCCTCCACCTCGGGGGGAAGCCGACGCATCACCTCTTCCCGCCAGCGGCGACGAATCTCTGCGCTTGTGTCACGACGCACCCCGAGGTTGTAGTAGGTGATGCTCCCCCCCGCACGCGCGGCCCGGGCACACACGCGCCCGGTCCAACCGAGGCATTCGGGATCGCCCATTCCCTGCACGAAGGAATCCCCCACAAAGCAGATGCGCAGGTCGCGCGCCGCTGGCTCGACCCTTGCGAGGCTCTTTGGGGAGAGAGTCATCGGAACTTGGGTGTTCGTTTCTCGGTGAACGCGGCGATGGCTTCGCTGTGCTCGGGGCTCGTGTAGCACGCGCGCAAGAGCTCAAACTCGCGCTTCATCACCGCGTCAAGGTCTGGATCGCTTCCGTTGCGGGTCAAAAGCCCCTTGATCATGCGAAGCTGACGATCGGGATTGGCGGCAATCGTGTCCGCCTGCGCGAGCGCCTCATCCACGAGTTTTTCCGCCGGCACGACACGATTGGCGAGCCCGTGCGCCGCGGCTTCCTCGGCCTCGACCAAGCGACCGGAAAGGCACATCTCACTCGCCATCGCAAAGCCCGCGCGCTGCACGAGGTAGTAC
>Ga0074046_10003354_pt1 | contig 13437 bp, 15 predicted proteins | sample BogForMeECP23OM3_FD_94441 | JGI IMG/M metagenome (GOLD analysis project Ga0074046, IMG submission 94441) | Bog forest soil microbial communities from Calvert Island, British Columbia, Canada - Bog Forest MetaG ECP23OM3 | ecosystem: Environmental > Terrestrial > Soil > Wetlands ...
GCTCTTCGAGGCCATGCCCGGAAATATCCTTCGGTGATTCGGCCATGCCCAAAGGGAATCAGAAATTGAGTCCCTTCTGAGTCGCGCCTCAGTGACTTGCCCGGCGTTTTGCCCCTATTACGAATCGGCGAACGCGGGCAGCACCCGCACTATTTCCCGCAGCCGCAGCGGGGACGTTAAGCGTGAGGTAACGCCCACTGAGACATGAGCTGACCCATCGGCTGCGAGAGCTTGCTGCTTTCGCGCATGTAGTCGCTCGCGAATTGGCTTAAGAACGCCGCCTGAACCTGCCCTATTTCGGCGGGTGTCTGGCAATGCGCGAGCTGCTCTGACAATTTAAGATATTGCTCCCACCGTCCGGCGAAAAAGCGGCAAATTTCGATTTGTTGCTCCACGAAGCGCTTGAAGACTTCCTCACCTGATTTCTGCCAGTTAACGAGTGCGGAATCGTAAGCAGTTTTCGTTACATCCGTAGAATAGGAAGGCGTGCTATGAGTCCCGTTTCCAGCTAGCGTTTCATAGTTCTTCTTCCACGCCTCCATCGAGTCCATGTACATTTTCATAATAGGGGCCATATTGAATTCGAAGGAGGCTGGAGATTGTTGTACATTCATCGTGGCGAACTCCATGCTTGAGCCAACCGGCAAGCTGACGCTTGCTAAACTTTCCTCTAAACTATCGGTCAGGGCAGCGCATGCGTTGACGGTTGTCAACATTTCCCAAAAACTTCCGATTAAAACAATTAGCGCTTTCGATCCTAATATTCAAATTTAAGCCGGCGCCGAATATAGGTTCGCTTATCTCAAAGCTACGCCCTATCATGACTGGCTTTTACGCTTCGTTATCCGGACGCGTAGCTGCTTGTTAACTGGGCAACGTTAGCACAAGCCGATTTTAGGGGCGTTCTTGTTTACGAACGCTTCCTGCGCCACTTCCGCAGCACAGGCCGGTCAAGAGGCTATAGCCTTTCCGGCCAAAAGGGTTATATCGAATTGCTGGTGGAGTGCATGGAGGCAGAACGCTGCGATGCGGCTTCTTCTTGTTGAGGATAATGCGGAGCTTTCAAAGCTACTGGTTAAAAGCCTGGGAGCCTCGGGTTTCGACGCGGACTCCGTCGCAACAGCGGCGGATGCGCTCAGCGTTTTGGGCTCAACGCACTATGCGGCGGCCATTCTCGATCTTGGGCTCCCCGACCAGGACGGCCTCGTTGTGCTTCGCACATTGAGAGCGCGCCACAATACCCTGCCTGTGCTCATTCTCACAGCGAGGGATGGGGTTAACGACCGCGTCACGGGCCTGCGCGCAGGCGCCGACGACTATCTCGTGAAGCCTTTTGCCATCGAGGAGCTGGTTGCGCGCCTTGAAGCGCTGCTGCGGCGCCCCGGCCAGCTGCTCGGACGCTCGCTCGAGCTCGGCAATCTCGCTTTCGACACGATAGGCCGGCAGCTCTTCATTGGCGGCAGGCCGCAAATACTCTCTGCGAGGGAGCTGGCAGTTTTGGAGATCCTGCTGCGCAGGAGCGGCCACGTCGTCTCGAAGCGTGTCGTCGAGGATCAAATATTCGGACTGTCCGCCGATGTCGGATCGAATGCCGTCGAGGTTTATATCCACCGTTTGCGCAAGACCCTGCAAGACCTGGGCGCAACTGCCGCAATTCATACGATAAGAGGCGTTGGCTATCTTATTACAGAAGCCTAGCCCGGACCCTTCGAGCATAGGCCCTGACCCCGGAGCGCGTTGGCCATGTTTCTTTTCACGTCGATTACCCGGCGCATCATCTTCCTCCACGTCGTCGCGATATCGATCACATCGGTTTTCATGCCCGTCGCGCTGTATGTGCTGCTAAGGTCCACGGCTGAGGACTTGCAGCATCGATCGCTGCGCGAGAATGCCGAACTTATCACGCGCTATATGTCTCAGGCGCCGGACGGAAGCATAACGCTAAATCTACCGCCGGATTTGGATACGCTTTTCTCGGAGGCCTACGGGCGCTACGCTTATTCGGTGCTCGATGCAGCGGATCACACACTTTTCTCCTCGCTGCACGGCCGCACCCCGGTCTTCAACACCGATGCGCGCCTCGCCGGTCCCGAATATCTCGAAAGCAAGCGCGGTGACGTGACGCTCTCCGGTGCAAGCATTCCGATGAAAGTCGGCGATCGAACGGTGTGGGTGCAGGTCGCACAAGATATGGAGCATCGCGACGTGCTCATCGACGATATTGTCCGGGAGTTCTTCAGCCGCGTGGGCTGGATTACGATCCCCATTCTTCTGTCGCTTCTCATTATCGACGTCAGCATTTTCCGCCGCGCTTTGAGCCCGCTTTTCAAAGCATCGGAGATGGCGGAGAAGATCGGACCCGAGCGCACCGATGTGCGGCTTCCCGTTGAAGCCATGCCGAGCGAAATCAAACCGCTTGTGCATACCATCAACCAGGCCCTGGAACGGCTTGAGCGCGGTTTTCTGGTGCAGCGCGACTTTACCGCGGACGCCGCCCACGAGCTCCGCACGCCTTTGTCGATTCTTCAGGCAAGGGTCGATACGATCCCCGACAAAGAATTGGCCAGGGAGCTCTCCCGTGATATTGCCCGGATGAAAAGGATTGTGAGCCAGCTCCTCGACATAGCGGAACTCGAAGCGTTCACGGTCGCACCGCATGAGGTTGCGGATTTGAGAAGCATTTGTGTCGAGGTCGCCGAGTTTGTCGCGCCACTCGCCGTTAGGGACGGCAAGAACATCCTGCTGGAAGCTCCCGAAATGCCGGTGCCGGTCAACGGAAATTCGGAGGTGATTTTCCGGGCGGTGCGAAACGTCGCCGAGAACGCGCTTAAACACACGCCCGCCGGAACCACCGTGACGATCTCCGTGCAGGATAAGGGCACGGTGTCGGTCGAAGATTGCGGCCCAGGCATAGCGCTTTCAGAGCGTGCCCAGATTTTTCAGCGCTTTTGGCGCAAGAACCGCAGCGGGTCCACCGGAGCGGGCCTCGGTTTATCCATCGTGAAGCGCATCATGGAGGCGCATCGCGGCGGCATAACCATTAGCAATTTGAGACCCGCCGGATGCGTTTTCACCCTAAATTTCGAAGCGAACCTCTGCCCGCCGTTTACCGGAATGGTCCGGAACGAAACTTTGGGACATCCATTGCTAATGGCAGCGGCCAAGGATTGCAGTGTGAACCGGGGAGACCGCGCATGACCGGCAACTGGAAATATCAAATACGTATCGATCTCGCGGACCGGTTTGCGGAGGCCGCGCGAAGCGATCCCAGCAATGAGGCCCTGCGGCCCTTAATGGACATATTGCGCAAACATCGCGCCGCGATGAAATCTCTGTTCGACGCCTTCTCGGATTACGTTGCCGAAGCTGAGAAGCACGGTGCTACCGGCGAACCGCTGTATAGGTGGACGAAAGCGGCGATAGAAAATCCCGCGAAGAAGGAGAAGTACCTAAAATCCTTCACACTCTACGCCGGCGGCGAAGAGGTATACGGCAAAGAGATAGCAGACGCGCTCGAAGCCGATTTGGCTCCCCTTGTGGGTGGAGAGCTGATCGTGCGCATGTACAAGCACGACACAAACCCTGCAAACAACCCGCAGCCGTCGGCACGTTACCGCTAAAAGCTAGAGTGCGTCCGGAAAAGTGTGAAGCGGTTTTCCGATAAAGACGCACGATAAAACAAAAACTTAGAGCCCGCTTTTGATTCTATCAAAAGCGGATACGCTCTAGAAGGCCGATTTCACCACGCCGCCATCGGCGCGCAGCGCAGCGCCGTTTATGGCGCTCGAAAGGGGGCTTGCGACGAAAACTATCGCCTGCGCGATCTCCATCGGGTCCTCGAAGCGCTGAAGCAGCGAGGTGGGCCTCGCCGATTTGAAGAACTCGCCCCCGGCTACCTTCATGTCCTGGCCCTGCGCCATGGTTTTCATGAAATCGGTGACGCCTTCGGACGCTGTAGGCCCAGGCAGTACGGCATTCACGGTCACGCCCGTGCCCTTCGTCAACTCCGCCAGCCCGCGCGAAACGGCAAGCTGAGCCGTTTTCGTCATCCCGTAATGGATCATCTCCTCAGGGATGTTGATCGCCGACTCGGAGGATATGAAAATAATCCGGCCCCAGCTCTTCAGCAGCATCTCAGGCATGAAAGCTCGCGAGAAGCGCACGCCGGACATAACATTGACTTCGAAAAACCGCAACCAATCCTCGTCGGGTATTTCCCCGAACGGCTTCGCCTCGAATATACCGGCGTTATTTACAAGGATATCGACGATGCCGATGTCCTTGACCTCGTCTATAATCCGGTCAACGGCGGCCTTATCGCTGAGCTCACCATGAACGGCGTACGCCGGGGGCAGATCTGTGCGGGCGCGCTCGACGCTTTCCGCGGTACGCCCGTGAATGATCACTCGGGCGCCTTCGCGATGCAGTAGAATGGCCGTAGCCTTGCCGATTCCTTTGCTCGACCCTGTGACAAAAGCGAGTTTACCTTCGAGCTTATAATCCATGGCTAACCCTCCAATCGCGGCCGGCGTGGTTTTTACCCTTCAAGCTCTTAAATATTCTTTCTGGAGCGCTCGTGTTCCAATCTTTGCGAAGGAGAAGCGCATGTTTATCGCCATGAACCGGTTCCGGGTGAAACGCGGTTGCGAGGCGGATTTCGAGGCGGTTTGGCTTAACCGCGAGGTTTTCATAAACCGCGAGCCAGGATTTGTGGCGTTCCACTTGCTGAAAGGACCGCAGACCGAAGATCATACCCTCTATGTTTCGCACACGATGTGGGCAAACACGAAAGCCTTCGAGGATTGGACGCGCTCGGAAAGCTTCCGCGCCGCCCATGGCCGCGCAGGCGGCAATAAACCCCTCTATATCGGCGGCCCGCAATTCGAAGGCTTCGAGGCTATCCAGGAGGTGAAACCCGTATAGCCCGTTTCCAGATATGTCCGGAGGGTCTGCTCTGGCATGCGCAGGCGCTTACCTGCGCTTGCGCGGCTTAACGATTCGGACGCGCGAAAGAGGCGTGCATAACAAATCGATGCGGCCGCTAGGCAAAAGGTGAACAAACCTTAACCGGAATGGCTGCTATTTTTGGCTTGAATAAAACACGAAACGCAACGACCCTATTGCTCTAGGTAGGTGCGGTGAACCCGCATCGCTGCCCCCCTAACTCTCTAGGAGGTAAGCCTATGCCTAGACTGTTCACCGGGATCGAGCTGCCTGAAGATATCGTTGGGCGGTTGTCGATGACGCGGGCCGGCCTTTCCGGCGCCCACTGGATCGATCCGGACAATTATCACATCACCATGCGCTTCGTTGGCGACATTGCAGATGCTGAGGCGAACCATTTCGCCGAGGCGCTTTTAGACGTGGCCTTCGACAGTTTCGAAATCGAGCTGTCGGGTCTTGGAATTTTTGGGGGCAATAAACCGCGAGCAATCTGGGCGGGTGTGAAGCCTTCACCCGCACTTCAGATCTTGCAAAAAGCCCATGAGCGCGCCGCGCGCGTTGCCGGGCTTCTGCCTGAAACGCGGAATTTCGTGCCGCATATCACGCTGGCCCGGCTGCGCAATGTCAGCCCCTTTGCGGTCGCAGAATATCTTGCGCGCTATGGCGGCTTTTTTACCGCGCCCTTCGAGGTGACGCGCTTCGTCCTGTTCTCGTCGCGTCCCAACCAGGGTGGCGGCCCTTATCTTATCGAGGAGGGCTACCCTTCCCGCGACATCGCTTATTGTGAGGACGGCGAGGCTGCCGCTTAGCGCTATTCAACGAACAGTCATCGTTTCGCAGCTGCGCAGATCCGGGAGCCCACTTCCGAACCGCCCGGCTTCGACCGCATGATGGACAGCATCGGGAGGGAAGGACATGAGTTTCAAGGGAAGCTGCATGTGCAAAACCGTGCAATATGAGATCGACGGGCTCGATACTCCGATCCGCCACTGCCACTGCGCGAGCTGCCGCAAAAGCCACGCCGCGGCATTCAACAGCTCGGCGGGCGTGGCGCGCAACCGGTTCCGCTGGATTTCAGGCGAGGACAAGCTTTCCTCATTCGAGTCCTCGCCCGGAAAGTTTCGGCGCTTTTGCTCGGTGTGCGGCGCCCATATCGTCGCCGAATATAAGAACCGCCCTAACCTCGTATTGCGGATCGCGACACTCGACGACGATCCTGGTGCGCGGCCTTTGGAGCATATCTGGGTGTCGCACTCGGTGCCATGGCTAACGGACGGCGATGGGGCGGCCTTCCACGAGGGCTGGCACCCAGGGCATTAGGGAAAAACAATGCCTGCGCCTTCGAACTCAAAATATCGAGCGCCAAGCTGCTAAGACCGGGTCTATCGGCGCCCGACCGGTACCTCAGCGTGGCGCCATGCGCAAGGCACCGTCGAGCCGGATCTGCTCGCCGTTCAGCATGCCGTTCTCGCAGATATGGCGGACGAGCGCTGCATATTCGGCGGGCTCGCCCAGCCGCGACGGAAATGGCACGGTGTTTTCGAGCGCGCGCCGGGCCTCTTCGGGCAGGCCCGCGAACATCGGTGTGTTGAAAAGGCCGGGCATGATGGTGTTGACGCGGATGCCGTCGCGGGCGAGATCTCGCGCTATCGGCAAGGTCATCGCCGCCACGCCGCCCTTCGAAGCTGCATAAGCGACCTGACCGATCTGCCCGTCCTCGGCGGCAATAGACGCCGTACAAACGATAACGCCGCGCTCCCCATCCGGCGTAATGGGATCGAGCGTTACCATCGAGGAAGCCGCGCGGGTAATCATATAAAAGGTGCCTACCAGGTTGACCGCGATAACCTTCCGGAATGCGGCCAAGCTGTGAGGGATCGCAGCGCCCGTGGCCTTGTCGCGGCCGACCGTCTTCTGGCCGATAGCGATGCCCGCGCAGTTCACCAAAATGCGCTCGGGTCCGTTTGCCTCGCGCGCCGCGCCGATGGCCGCCGTAACGGAGCCCTCGTCCGTCACATCGCAGGGGCAGAAAACCGCGCCGAGCTCGCTGGCCAGCGCCGCGCCCGCTTCGCGATTCATATCGAAGATCGCCACCTTGCAGCCGGCCTGAGCGAGAGTAGCGGCTGTGGCGGCACCGAGCCCAGAAGCTCCACCGGTCACGATGGCAGAGATATCGGTCCCTAGTTTCATACTCCCTCCGGTAAGCGTCCCGTTTGCGGCCGCAATCTTCACGCCTTATCGGCGACGAAGTTGAAGCCGGTTCCGTAAACCGTAATGGCTGCGCTGCCCTGTATCATGTAAGGGCTCGAAATGCGCACCGCGACTACGCCATCGTAACCTGCGCCCGCGGCCTTCTCCTTGAGCAGACCCAGCGCCTGCTCCGTGACCCGGTCGAGCACGCCCTCATACCGGCGCATCTTGCCCCCAACTGCGTTCGTGATCGCCTCGCGTATGTCGCGCAGCAGGTTCGCCGCGAGGACCGCGTTCGCATAGATCAGCTCGCCTTCTTTGATACGGCGTCCCGACAGGCTTTCGACCGTGTAGATCTGCATTGTCCCTCCGGAAGCTAGCGTGGCGTCCCGCAATTGCCTACACCCTTCGCGGCTGGGCTCTGATAGGCAATTGCGGGACATAAGCCACACTAGCACTTTGACTCTGCTAGTGTCCCTCTTGTCTCCGGATTGCCGTGCGAGCGTGCGGCAAGCGGGGCGGCAATCCGGAGACGGGACACTAGCGCGTCCGCTGATTTTTCGGGTCCCGGACGATGACTTGAGGCCGGCCGAACAGAAGCCTCCGAAGCCAGGATAAGAGCACAAGTAGCACAAAGCCCGCGATGGCGATCCAAAGCCAATACCGCTCCCAGAATACCCGGTAGCCCACGTCACCGTCACGCACGAGCTCCGCATCCTTCACGATGCGGCCATAGCTTAACAGGCTCGCGTCGCTGTGGATGACCATGTTCAAAGCGGCAAGCTGATTGCGGCTTTCGAATATCGCCCGGCGCAGCCCTTCACCGGACAATTCCCGCATCGCGGCCGGGCTGTCGCTCACGGCCCGCATGAGCGCCCGCGCGGCGCCAGGTTCCAGGCGGCGCTCATAATCCGCAAACGCTGCAAGCTGCGGGCCGCTGAGCCTGCGGACCAAATCGCGCATTTGATCGCCGGGAAGATTCAGGATCAGATCGCGCTCTTGCGCATCGAGATCGGCGATGCGCGACACTGCGATTTTATCGTTGAGCGACAGGATTTTCTCAAGATTCTCATGGCTTAACCCATCGGGAGAGAGCCAGCGATATATGCCTAGATCCACCACGCGCTGCAAATCCCCGCCCGCGGCGGCCGACCAGAGCAATGCTTCGTCTATGGACTTCCTATCGCCCGCTATCACAAGCCCGGCGTCGTTGAGGTCGAGGAGCGCCTTATTGAGCGATCCGTTGGCGGCTCGCTCAAATATCCGGTTTTCGCCCTCGCTGCCATAGAGAATGTCGACGATCTGGCCGAGCTTGCCGAGCTGATCGATGCGCCGGTCCTTTAGAAACTCCGCGAAGGCAGGGCTCTTTTCGCTGAACGAGAGCAGCCGGTTGTATTTCTGCTTGAAGTCAAGCCATACCGAGTAAATGCGCTCTGCGGTCTCCTGAGCTATTGCTCCGGTCTGCTGGCTTATATCGGCTTGGATCGTCTTGCCGATTTCGCCTTTGATGAGCGTTTTGGTCTCATCCGATTTCATGCGCTCCGATACGATGGGAAACACACCCTCCCCCGCATCGTAAATGTCCTTGGCAATGAGGGCCAAGCCGATGAGTCCGGCAACGGAGGAGACGATCCGGCTGGCCACGATCCCAGCGATCCGGCTGCCGATGCTCTCGACAATCTGGGCAAGGACGCGCCGCGTCACAATAAGCACAATCCCTGAGATAGAAGCCGCATTATTTAGAATGAGATCGGAAGTACCGATTTTAACGGCAGGCTGCTCAGCCTTCGCCTCCAGGTTCTTTTGGCTTTCCTGCGCGAAAACTTGGGCGATAGCCCCGCCATAACGCGATTGCAGAGCTGTTTGAACGCAGGCTATGATGGGGTTCGAAACCTTAGCGGTTGCTTTCTCGATCTGCGCGCCTGCATCTTTGGCGACGCCGGTGGCGAGTTCCTCAAGTGCGGCCTTGAAGCCTTGCGAGTTGTAGGTTTTGTCCGCGATCGCCGTGGCATAGCGGGCCGCCGACGATTTGCTCACGGTAGAATAGGCGCGGTCGAGCCAGCTCGAATCGGCGCGGACCGCCGCAATCGCGGCATCGACCTCCCGGTCGATCCGGGCGCTCACATCGGCCGTTGTCCAGTGGGCGTTGACGAGGGCCGGATAATCGACGGCCGTAAGCTCGGCCTTGAGATTGGTGGCGGCAAGCTCGCGGATACGGTCCCGCACATCGGTATCGCTGAGACTGCGGCATTCATCGATGGTCACGACAGGCGCAGGCTGCGCTAAGGCCAAGCGGGGAGCCTGACATGTGAGGCCTGCAACAGCGCCCCAGGTTAAGATCCAGGCGAAAAACTTACGCATAAAGGCCCCTGGCTAAATGGCCGGAAACAGCGGCAACGGATTAATAAGCAGCTACGCATCCTTTCAGGTTGCGCCTGCCCTAAAATAACAACGGAATTGAAAATAAAAAGCGTTCATTTTATCGAGGTACGATGATCTTCTTATTCACCCCAAAGCCTCCAGCAGCGCCCGCTCCCAGACTGGCCGGAAGCTCCGCCGGTGATGGCAGGTGACGCCATGCAGCTTTAGCGCGGCCGCGTGCTCCTGCGTTCCGTAACCCTTGTTGCGCTCCCAGCCATAAAGGGGAAAGCCGGGTGCGAGATCGCGCATCATCCGGTCGCGCGTGACCTTTGCGACGATAGAAGCCGCGGCGATGGAGAGGGAAAGCGCGTCACCGCCGACCAGGGCTTCGGCGGGCATGTCGAATTTTGGGTGGCGGTTGCCGTCGACGAGCACAGCCGAGGGCGTGCAGGCCAAATTTTTCACCGCCTCGCACATCGCCGCGTGCGTCGCGTGATAGATGTTGATGCCATCGATCGTTTCGACGTCCGAAATGCCGATCCCGACATGGGCAACAGCTTGGATCTTCCGGAACAGCGCTTCGCGCACCTCGGCGCTCAACTGCTTGGAATCGTGAATGCCTGCGGGCGGCTTGCCGAAGAAGATCACTGCCGCCGCAACGACCGGCCCAGCCCATGGGCCGCGCCCGGCTTCGTCGACGCCGGCAATGAGCCCGCCATATTTGCGTTGAAGCGCTAAATCGGGGCGTCTTGTCGGCCTAGGAGATTTGGAGACAGCCAGCATCGCATGTTCTAGTACCGCCGCGCTTCTCCAATCAAGCGCCGTGAACGTGAAAACTACAGCTTTTTCTCAAGCCGCAGGTTGTACCCGGCTGAGCCCAAATCAAAAAAGACTGAGCTGCGACGGGCCCGGCGCCCTGAATAGATCGTTGCGCAAAGCCAAGTGCCGTTGATCGAGGCGGTAGCGTTTGAGAGCCACTTGGAAACGCGCTGCGATTTGCTCTGCGTAGGGGCCTGTCCCGGTTTGCCGCTCCCCGAAGCGCGAGACATAATCCTTGCCCCCGCGCATTGAGCGCAAGAGGGACATGACGCGGCTCGCCCGGTCAGGAAACTCAGCTTGCAGCCACTCCAGGAAAAGCGGAGCGATTTCCAGAGGCAGGCGTAGAACGATGTAGCCCGCCTCGCTAGCGCCCGCCGAAGCGGCCGCCTCCAAAATTCGCTCGATTTCGTGATCGTTGAGTGCCGGGATCAAGGGCGCCGCCAGCACCGCGGCAGGAACGCAGGCTTCAGACAGCTGGCGGATGGCCTCGATCCGCTTATCCGGTGTCGAAGCACGCGGCTCCATTTTGCGGGCGAGCCGGCGGTCGAGCGTGGTCACCGACATCGAAACCTTGACGAGCCCCCGGCTTGCAAGCCGCGACAGAATATCGAGGTCTCGCAGCACCAGAGCCGATTTTGTCACGATCGCGGTTGGATGGCTGAAGCTGTCCAGCACCTCCAGCACGGCGCGCGTTATCTTGCGCTCGCGCTCGATGGGCTGATAGGCATCGGTATTGGCGCCGAGCACGATCGTCGCTGGCGAGTAGCCAGGCCTCGACAGCTCCTTCTCGAGCGCTTCCGCCGCGTTCACCTTGGCGGTGAGCTTGGTCTCGAAATCGAGGCCCGCCGAATAGCCCCAATAGGCGTGGCTTGGGCGCGCATAGCAGTAGATGCAGCCGTGCTCGCAGCCGCGATAGGGATTGATCGACCGGTCGAAGCCGAGATCGGGCGAGCAGTTGGTGGCAACGATGGATTTGGCCACTTCCTCGCGGACTTCTGTCTTGAAGGGTTCAAGCTCTGAGAGACTTTCCCAGCCGTCGTCGAAACGCTCGCGCCGCTCCGGCTCGAACCGGCCCGTAGCATTCGACACAGCGCCGCGCCCGCGCCGCCGCTCTGCGCCGATCCGCTCATCCGCGCTTGCGCGTCTTGCTTCTTTCCACGTCATCGCGGTAAAATAGCGCTCGCGCGAGAACATTTAAAGAACATTTTAGGCTTTTCCTCCGCGCGCTTCTGGATGAAGCCATGATTTCTGTCGTTATCCCAACACACAACGCCGCTTCCCATTTGCCGGCTGCGCTCCAATCCCTGTTCGATGCCGCGATCGATGGCCTCGTCAGCGAGGTTATTGTGGCCGACTGCGGGTCCACCGACGCCACGCTCCATATCGCCGACGACGCGGGGGCGACCGTGATCGAGGCTGGCTGCGGGCAGCAGCTGCTTGCCGGCGCCCAAGCCGCACGCAAGCCGTGGCTGCTTTTTCTCAAACCCTGCGCCACGATGGAGAAAGGCTGGGAGAAGGAGGCCAGAGCTTTTATCGCCAAGGGCGAGACTGGCGCCGCTGCCTTCCGTTTCCGGGTTGCAGGCGCCGGCATCCGTCCGCGCCTTCGCGAAGCGGCCGCCGCAATCCGTGCCCGCGCCTTCCGGCTGCCCGATTGCTGCAACGGACTTTTAATCCCCGCCAAACTTCTCGACGCTGTGGGCGCTGCATCCATGCCCCCGATGGAGGAGGAGGACCTGATAAGGCGGCTGGGGCGCGGCCGCGTCTTTATGCTGAGAGCGGCGGTAATCGCGAGTGGCGCGCGCGTGTGAATGGGCAAAGGTTCGTTACGGCACGCATGGCGGAGACGTAATCCAACTCTGCCGCTCTATAAGCTTGCCGATCAACTTGTAGAAAGCCGGCTTGGCTCGTTCGAGCTCCTCCCTCGTTCGAGCTCCTCCATGGTTGGCGAAACGAGCACCGCCTGAAAAAAGTAGATTTGATCGGGATGGGCGGCATCGGCATCCTTCGCGAAGGCGGTGAGTTCGAATGCCTGCTCAGGTTGGGACGGGTTTTTGTAAAGGTAGACCTTGAAGCCCGGCTTGCCCTTGCGCTCAAAATCCGCGAGCGGCTCGATGGAGCTGCCGTCGCAGGCGCCACCTGTTTCGCGGCCGCATCTTTATGCGCAGGGCTCATCGACGCCGCGTCGTTCCTTCCAGCATGAGCGGGCGCGGCGGCGTCAGAGCGCTTAAGGCAAATGCTCCATGAGCCGCGGCATAATCTCCACCATGTTGCAGGGCCGGTGGCGGAAATCGAGCTGAGAGCGCAGAATAAGGGTCCAGGCATCCTTGCAGGCGCCCGGCGATCCGGGCACGCAAAAGATATAGGTGCCGCCCGCAACGCCCGCGAGCGAGCGCGATTGGATCGTCGATGTGCCGATCTTCCCATAGCTCAGCATGTGCATGAGCACGGAGAAACCGTCGATCTCCTTCTCGAAGAGCGGCCGCACCGCCTCGGGCGTCACATCGCGGCCCGTGAGCCCCGTGCCGCCCGTGGTGATAATTGCGTCCACAGCGGGATCCGCGATCCAGGCTTCGATCTGGCTCCGGATCAGCCCCGTGTCATCCTTTACGATCGCGCGGCCCGCAAGCTCATGCCCGTCCGCCTGCAGCATTTCTGCGAGAAGCGCGCCGGATTTGTCCTCCTTCGGCGTCCGCGTGTCGGACACCGTTAGCACCGCGATCCGCACCGGCTTGAAGGGCAAATTTTCGTCAATTCCCGCCATGCCTGTTTCCCTTTCCTTCGTCCAGCGCCTCACGAATAGAAAGAAGGTCGCGCCAGGCGAGCCGCTTGGCAATGGGGTTGCGCAAAAGATAGGCCGGGTGCAGCGTCGCCATCGACCGGATGCCGCGATAGCTCAGCCATTTACCGCGTAGCCTCATGATGCCCTCGCTTGCGCCTGTGAGTTGCTTCGCGGCTGCGTTCCCGAGGAAAATCAACAGCTCGGGGCTGAGAAGCTCGATCTGCCGCTCGACAAAGGGCTGGCAAACCTGAACCTCCTCAGGCGACGGCGTGCGATTGCCGGGCGGGCGCCAGAAAACAAGATTTGTGATATAGACATCTTCTTCGGTCAGCCCGATCGCCGCA
>Ga0074046_10003355_pt1 | contig 13433 bp, 26 predicted proteins | sample BogForMeECP23OM3_FD_94441 | JGI IMG/M metagenome (GOLD analysis project Ga0074046, IMG submission 94441) | Bog forest soil microbial communities from Calvert Island, British Columbia, Canada - Bog Forest MetaG ECP23OM3 | ecosystem: Environmental > Terrestrial > Soil > Wetlands ...
ATGCGGTTCCTATGAACATAGTTCCCTTTCTTAGGATTGAAAGGGTATACTCCCCTCCCTAATCCCATTACTAATGAAATGTAGCGGAAACTCACGCTGGTGTTTCCATTACCGCACCGTAAGAGGCTTCTTTACGATTGCGATAGGTCTGTATCGCCTTGTTCCGCGGCGATTTCTTCCCCTTATGTGAAAGGGGCTGACTTTCGCCAGCCCCGATCGGTTAAGCGTTGTCCGGATTACTTGCCGTCCAGGAACGCGAAGTCGGCTTCCTCGGACGCCAGGGTCGTCTCCGGCGCAGCGATGATCGCCTTGAAGGTGCCATCGGCATTGCGCTGATACAACTCTTCGACAAGAATGCCATAGCCACGCATCTGAGTTCCGATGGCGGTTACGACATGCTCGACGATCAGCGGCTTGCCTTCGACTTCCTTCTGAACGTTGTCCTTCAGCAGGGCATCGGCGACGATCTTCATGTTCTGAGCCGAAACGGTGATGCGGCAGGTCTTGCCCGGCGCATATTGACCGTTGATGGTGATGAACGGCTCGTTCGTGTTCGAGAAATTGCCATGTCCGGACACGTTGCCAAGGACGAGTCCTTCGCACAGATCCAGATTGACGCGGTTGGAGGTGACCTTCCCCGTGTGGGGATCGGTAGCGGTTACGGTGCGCTTCGCACCGCCCACCAAGTACTTGCCGGTGAACGACGTTGTCTTCATCATACTGTTTACATCTCCTTATGGTATCCCATTGAAGGGACTGGATTTGGCTCTATCAGGCTACAAGACCTGCTATGCCATGGTGTCAGCGTTTTACGGCTTGACATCTTTCGGGCGTTGTTATGCCCGGAACTTGTTTTAGACGTTGGGCTTGACCCACCAGCATCGAGGGGGTTGGTGTTAGACGACATGATAATGGGCTTATAGCCCTTGCCGTCGAAGTACAACTCATCGATGATGAGAGCACTTCCAAGCCCCTTTTTAGATATAGGAGTGCCTACAACGGTTAGCGTTTGCGGCGGTTTCTTCGGTAACAGCAGTCGCTTGATTGCCATTACGTTCTTTCTGCCAATGGCAGTAATACGAACGGATTGTTCCGGCGATGGACCATACAGCCCTTCTAATGTTATGAAGGGCTCGTTGGTGCTTTTCAAGTGCCCGTCGCCAAGGAGTCGGTCTACTACGAGACCGCTTACCAGATCATGTCTGGTCATGGATACGAGAGTAGCCTTGGAGAGAGGATCCTTAGTCACATGGGTCCTTTTTACGGCTCCCGATAGGTACATCCTTGTTGCTTTCTTAGCCACTTGTTTTTCTCCGTTTCGTCGAGGGGTTTGTATTAGTTGTTGGTTTTGGTTAGCATGTAGTGAGCCCAGCGATCGATCCATAGGATCTCTAACTCTTTCTGAGTCAGCTTCTTGCCTGGGTGAATACCACAGGCTATACCCAGTCCTGAAATGAATAGGCACATAACGTGCTGAGCCTCAACGGTTTGTCGGTAGTCCAGTTCTTTTGTGAACATAGATCACCTCAGAAGTATTGGCTCTCGATCTCCGCTCTCGAATGCGCGCTGCGTTCCCGCCGCGCCCAATAGTTCTTCTCGCGGACTGTGTCCCGCTCGGTTTGATAACCCTTACCAAGGCATGCGAAGCATTTACCCAGATCGCCATACCTGCCGCTACCGTGGCATTTGTGGCATTTGGTCTGCTCGACAGGCTCGCTTTCGGCGCCCTGAATAGCATACAGGATCTCGCTCAACCGATCCTCGGTGAACTCGTCCTGTTGATCAGTGCCAAGCCGCTTGTCGATTTCATCGTAGGCGGACTTTGCCATTTTGAACTGACCGCGCTCAATACATAGTTCTGCGCGCTCGATCATTTTGGTAATGGCGTTATCCATAAGGCACCTCTTATCAATAGCATACAGGGTTTTAAGCAATGGGACTTACTGGTATGCGGATACCAGCAGTATCCCACTGCTCCATACACCCAGCCAACAACGTAGGCTGGGGCTGCTTAGCCATTACATCTGGCTAAGATCAAGATTACAATAGGCTTAGAAGCCAATGAACACTGGCAGTCATGCTGAGGATCATGGCTCCCGCCCATAAGAGTGTGGTTCCAATGGTTTCAGGAGTCATAAAGATATCCTGAATACCAAGGATCCTTCTATGAACTGAATATCAGTGAGGTCTTGGTTGTCGTTCTCAAGGCAGGCGCTGATAAACATCACCGCATCTTCTTTGGTAGAGAAGGAATAGATCTTCGCTCTGGTACCTTCCCCACATTCGTCAGTGCCTTCGACATAGACGAAGAACTTGGATTCGACAGCCATTACATCAGCGAGGGACAGCTTGGGCTTAGCCCCGTCGATTTTGAGTTGAACATTAGGCATGATACACCTCTCAGGGTTAGGATTGATTTGTACCAAAAACCAGTCGGCTCAGCCATTTGGGTGGGTATAGAACGAATAGGCAATGAGCATCGCTCACTTCGCCTAAATCGTTATACCATTCTCTCCAAATACGGATTAGAGCCATCTCAAATCCGTCTTGGCTTTTGTGTATGAAACCAATCCGCAACATGTTTTCACCCTCAGGGTTAGGATAGGCACACCCCATTTACACCTGGGGTTTTCCTTGTGGACTCAAGCACCTACCTCACACGTGGTGAGCCTCAAAACACGCCAGAAGATAGGGCTATGCCAAGGAGTTAACATAGCCACTATCTTCTGCCAGCATATGGGTATTGACTCACCAGCATCAAGGGGTTTAATGAACTATCCCTGTAGATACTGTATGATTTAGTGAGATAATAGATTATCTTACCGCGGAGGCGATACGCAGTGCTGAGATAGGTATCCCACTGGGGTTCCCAGGTGGGATCTAGATCCCTATCTCTAGAGATCTAGAACCCACGCCTGTTTCCAGGCATGGGCTATCTTACTACTTCATCAAATCACTGGCTCTAGAGTCAGTAGATTTGAATACCTTCTTCAGCAACTTGCCGAAGAGGGTTGTTGGTTCCTTCTTCTCAGCCGGCGCCTCAGCAATAGCCTGAGACTTGGCTTTGAATACACGAGTCAATGGCAGCTGAGCGGGGATTAGGTAATCCTCGGTCGGCAGACAGATGGCATCGGGCTTCTTGAACTCTACTAAGCCCTTATCCATGCGGAACTTACCGTTATACAGCTTCCCGTTCTTGAGCTGACCAAAGATCATCCCAACATAGACAGTGAAGTTATCCTCACTGTCCTGGATGAACAGGCTGTTATCACGGATTTGTACCGCAACGGCTTTGTCAATCAGCCGCTTCTTGAATTCAGGCATAATCTCAGCGACTTTGTACAAGCCGCAGAGCCTTGCCTTCCTCAATGCGTTGATGAAGTGGTCACCAAAGATTGGAGACCACAACAAGCCATCCGGATAGTTACGGAGTTTACCCGTAGTCTCATCGACTTTCGGGCTATTCTCGTAACGTTTATAGGTCTGATAGTAGAGCTCGACAGCGAGCCGCTCCATCAGGTCGACGTTGTCCATGGGCAGACCAGCCATGATTCTGGCACAGATCTGCTTATAAGCTGGTTCGTGATTCTTGTCTTGCGACATTTCCTCACGCCACAGGTTATTCCAGGTGTCGATCAGAGTCGGCTTCGGATGGGTATTCACCCATTCTCCGTCGACCTTCTTCCAGACACCACGGACAACAGCCACCAGTTCCTTCTCACGTGGATAGTAAGACCGCAGATCATTATCTGCGGGGCTTACCAAAGCCCATTCCCTCTCGATGAAGATCTCTTGCATCTTCTCAGCCAGATTATGAATCTGTCCAAGCGCTTTGCAAGTGAGAGAACGTGCCACTACAAAGTTGCCTTTGAGTGCCACGCTCTTGGGAATACGGCTCCTGAGCTTATCCTCGGTGACCATGCCATTGGCTACATCCAACGCATTGCCAGCAAAGCATTGAGGATAAACCACTTGTGCCGCGTGATACAGCTTGATTTTGCCAGCGACATCACCCAGCTTACGAAGCAGGGTGGCGTCCTTGACATTACCATCGATGATGATCTCGAGATTGGTCATCTCTCGAGCAGCCTGCCAGGGCTCACGCTCTGACAAGGCTTCATACTCCTCGGGATGGTTCTTGAGATCACCCAGCATGCTTTCCAGTTGATCCGGATCGGACTTGAGCATATCATCCATGCCCCAGTTTACGCACATGCCAATGCCGGCTCTCGCCTTGCTTGCCATGTCCATCTGCAACTGCACATGCTTGTTGCAGTACTGAGTCAGGTTGTTGCTCCGGACGTCTTCCAGACATTCGTCTGTGAACTCGTCCAGTTCATTCAGCTCATGAGAATAAGCTTCCTGCTCATCCTCTGATATCTCTGCGGATATCTTCTCTGTTTCCGGATACTTACGCATGGTGAGGAATGCTTCCACCCATTTGGGATCGTAGACGATTACGAACTGATCGTCCATATCGCCTCCGCCCAAACGAGCCAGCACCTCACTTGCTCCTTGCCCCAGCAGACAGATACCTTTGCCTGCATAGCGCTCGTAGCCCGGTCGATGGATTACGGTTAGGAGAACCCACGCATTGGAGTTCTCATTTGGCTGACGATAACATATGACCTTCGTCCCGGCCGGGACATCAGGACATATGATCGTGCCCTCTGGTATGCCACGATCCAGATGACAGACGCCTTCGTCGTCAATCATTGCTGGATCAGGCAGAACATACGCATACAGAGCCTTGCCATACGTCTCGCTCTGCATTGGAATGCGCGCGTTCTCACATTGTAGTACTTTCTTCAGGAGATAGCGCACAACACGACGATACAGACCAGGGAAACGCAGGGTGCTTACGCCATAGGCTAACGCCCGGCGTAAGATCCAGGCTTCCTGATCCATGTCGGAGTGCTTCATGTCCTTGGTATGCCTGAGGAACAGCCGTCTCAGACGATCCTCGTCCTTGCTGGCTGCTATTACCTCACGCATGAACTCCTTCGCCAGGTCTATTGCTAGACCAGGACGATGGAAGTGAAAGTTGACGAACGATTGAATGTCGGTGTGTGGATCACCGGCATGTAACCGTCCCATTGAACCGAAGAAGAACTTCTCGGTTTGCACGATACTCTTCGATCCGAAGATGATGAGATCGTGCTTGAGTTCCGGGTGATATTGCAAATGGCCCTTACCGAACCTCATTGGATCGGATTCGGTAATACGCCATGCATCACCCAGTTTGGGGTTGTTGGTCAGCCCAGTTACGCGGCAGAACTTGCCACTACACACAGCTGACCCATCAAGCGCTGCTTTGATCTTCGGATCTACATCCTTCAGATCGCAGTGCTTGACAGTGATGAGCTTGTCATCACCTTGGAGATTGGGATTATCCAGCTCGATGAGACCAAAGCTCCCATCGACATCCCAATCCACCATTTCACCCCAGGTTGGATCCACGCCGCCATACAGAGTTTTCGGCAGAGCCGCAAACAATCTGTTGACGTACTTGTCGGCTTTGTAGATATCCGCTAAGGTCTTCATGTTAAGATGAACACCTGCGGTTTCCAGAGAAGCCTTCGTAATACTGGGGATCATGAAGGCATGACCTTCATTCTCCTTCCAGAATGCGAAGAATGGTACCCACTTCTCTTTGGCTTTATCGACAAAGCCATTGAGTAGCAGTTCGGACATATCGTTCTTGACGTCGGTCTTGTAAGTGGCATAAGGAATGCCCTTCAAAGCCTGCGCCAAATAGTCCGATTCCTCGAACCACTGGAAGTGTTCTTCGGATTTGTACTTTGGAGCGTCAGATGGAAGGAGAATACGATATCTCGTCTCTCCATCCATAGACTCATAAGCGAACTGCTTTCTGCTTGTGTTCATACATCCTCCTTGATGTATTAGTTGTGCGTGAAAAAGCGTTTCCACTTCCTCACACGATTAACGTGTTCGATCGTACGCTTTGTTTCGCGTACTACATGGTTCTCACGAGATCCATGGGCATATGACAGTTCAATCGGAGCAACGGCTACGCTGCCACAGTCTGAACAACGCCCATGCTTATTCAGTTCAACCTCGTGATTACAGTTAAGGCACGTATAGATTGGCATACTGCCTCCTTACTGCTTCGTTACCATCCGCGGACTTTGCGTAGTTGCTCATCAGTAGGCACAGCGCGTCCCTTTGACCGCATAATTGAGTCGAGAGTGCCTCTGTCAAAAATAAATAACCTCTGGCTTGTAGTGTACACACAAGCAGCCGCATAATCAATAGTCGTGCTGCGCTGCTGAATGACCATCTTTTCCTGAATCAAAGCCAAATCCGAGTTGTAAAGTGCTACACTCAAGATTCCGGCTAGAAGTGCTACGGCTACGATTCCGATTGCGGTTAACTTTTTCATATAGTCTCCTTACTGCTTGTTAACACGGGTTCAATGCGAATGTACGCTTCGAACTGATGCCGATCGGCAACAGGTCTTGCGGCAATGATCGCCGCGTGAACAGGCAGTTGTTGAGGTAAAGTGATCGTCTTCGTTTTCGAATAGATCACATGGATTTGATACAGTTGTACTGTCTTCATACATCCTCCTTGGAACTGTAGCAGTTGAGCTGCCACACTGCCAAGTGCCTCATTACAAGGCACTTGGTATCTGGCATTACTCACTTGTTTGGATTACAGACGCAGCCCTTAACAGAGCAGCGTCCGTTCTTTTTGGGCGCGCCGCAAAGGCAGATTTCTTCTGCCTCTACTTCGCGCTTAATACGTACTTCCCATTCACACCCAGCTGATTCATAGAACAGCACAGGTGCTAATGGTTTGGTTACGAGGAATAATGTTATCTCCTCGCTGTACGTATTGGTTTCACGGTTGTATCTGTGAAGCGTAATCGTTTCTGGCATACATCCTCCTTGTTTGTATTAGTTAGCGAACATAGACGAATGTGTGTCCAAACAGACACACAGCTATGGCTTCATCGTTCCAGGCGATGCCGAAACTCAGCCATTCAACGCCCAGGTCATAGTTCATACATCCTCCTTGTTACCGTGTTTGCCTGCCGCGATACCAGGAGAGTATCTCCATAAGGTATACGGTCAGTACTATCAGGAACGGAGTCATAATAGTCTCCTTTGTCCTACCACAGAACTTGGGAGACGGAGTTACCCCGCATACAACTACTTCTTTGCGGCACGCCGCTCAGAAGCAGTCTCATTGCTATCAAGTGAATGGCTAAAGCCCTCTGTTGGGCATACGTACCTTCCATGCGTTTCTTCATGCTTAGATTCATACATCCTCCTTGGTATGTGTTAGTTAGAGAGATAGACATGGTGATGTAACTCTTCAAGCCAGTCCAACTGTCCCATCAATGGGAGCAGTGGGTCTGAGCATTCGTTGTTTTTCAGTTGTTGTTCGCAGTGCTCCAACTCCCGCATACAACGAAGGATTTGTTTGAGTCTTTCATCCATAACTATCTCCTTTGTAAGTCCCTACCACAGGACCTGAGAGACGGGATGCCCCCGCATAGTACAGTTACTTCTGTTCGGCAGCAGTCTTCTGCTCCGCCAGTTTCTCGATGCTCGACCACACAGCATTAGCCGCGCTCTTCACTTTGTTTGTGATCGGCTCGACCACCATGCCAGCAGCCATGACACCAGCGGTAGTGTTGACCACACTCTTGTAAGTGAGGCCACGTGCTACCTGGACTGCCTTACTGTTGTAGGCGTTGATGGTGATATTCTTTGCTGCCTTGGCAAGTGTTTCTGCTTTGGGCTGCGCATCTGCTTTCAACTGTTGTAGGAACGTCATATTGTTTCTCCTTGTATTGTTAGATCGATTAGGTTAAGACCCCGGTGGGCTCGAACCAACATCTGACACCCCTAACCCTTCGGGTTATTAACCTGGTGACTTCATCCGGTGACCTCGGCGCCTCTGACGATTCCCCAAAAACTACAAAGAATTTAGGTCTCGCGTATGGGCTGAAAACACCCCCCATACTATACAGGCTCATGATCGTCTATCTGGTAACTAATACCCAGAACGGCAAGATGTACGTAGGTCAGACCTCCCAGTCTCTGGAAGATCGCTGGGCTCAACACTTACGTGATGCCTCTCTTGGTTCTACTTTCCATATTCATAATGCCATCCGTAAGTGGAAGCCACAATCCTTCGAGATTACGGTCTTGAGAACCTGTAAAACCAGGCTGGAAACCGACGCCCTAGAAAGACTCTGTATCTCCCTATTCCGGAGTAACGATCGTCGTTTCGGATACAACATGACAGATGGAGGAAACGACTGCAAACATGAGCCTAGGAAACCGACCGCTCATGAAAAGGCTGTTTCTCAACGCCTACGAGATCACCTACCTATCCACTGTCGATGCCACAGGTAATCTATGCCTCTTATCTACCCTCTTGTCTATCGATCCGGTGGTTGGGTTCAAGACACTCCCAGGGAAGCGCCCGCCTTAAAAGATGGTTTCATATCCATTTCCACAGATCATCGTGATTGGCACAGACTCCTACGCCTACAATACAAGAAGAGACACTGGAATAGCATCAAAGGCATGGGTTCGAAGACACATCCACCAAAGGTATAATAGTCATTGAGGATAACTATGAGAAACCCATTTAAGCACAAGAGTTTGACGAAGAACTGGCCTGGTGGGCGCCGGCATGCTACTGTTTTGGGCGCGCTCCCACACGAGGGTTCCGCTCCACTGTGGAACACTGTAACCGCGGCATTCAAAAAGCCTTACTGGCTGCCAGAAGAGAAGAACGAGACGGCTGCCGGCGAGTAGGACTGAAAACAAGATGGATGAACAAGTAGGCGCGGCGAACTCGACCTGGTGCTCGGAGTGCCAACAGCACAAGTCTATCTGTAGCTGTGAGTCGCAGCAGAACATCTACGTGGTCGCCTATCGCATAGTGGTTTCGGGTAACATGACTCCGCACTGGTGCGAGGAGACGGTTCGGTGTGTTGCCTGCGACCAGTGGATGGCTATCAGCCGGGTTACAAACTGGGCGCTGATTACGGAAGTGGTTTGGTGGAACGAGCATGACGAGGTAGTTGAACATAGGGTGCCTTATGGATCGCGCGATGTTACGATCCGAGGGGTTCGACTTTATGCCGAGGATGTGGGTGAGTTGTTGAAGTCCTGCCCACTCCCCGAGATTTTCCCACACGAGGAATAGACTATGTTTGGAAACAAAGCGAGAAGGATCAAGACACTGGAAGACCAACTCGGCCGTACCAATGATCTTATGGCCAAGTACAGAGATCACGCCAATAGGATCCGTAAGATCCTGGGAGTTGATGAGGAAACCAGTATCGTTGCTATACTTGAAGACATAAGGGGTGTGTCAGAAACTCCTGAAGGAGCAAACCTACTTCAATGGATCATAGCATTGATGGCACAGCATAGAGAACATGTTACTCTTCTGACCGGCGCCGCCAAGGTATTCCAGGGCTCGAAGACAAAGAAGACCAAGACTGTCAGGAAGACCAAGAAGACTGGACGAAAGAAGACGTAGATTGGATGATAATGAGCACTCTATCTGATGTAACCATTTTGATCACTACCTTCTTACGAGACGGTTATCTATTCACATGTTTGAATAGACTCGAATCGAATCTACCAGAATGTAAGATAATGGTGGTAGACGATGGTTACGTGTCGGTGGAGAAAGCATCCTTGGCACCGAAGATCGACTATCAATCTATGCCCTTCGATTCTGGCTTATCCGCCAAAAGGAATGTCGGGCTGAAGAAGTGTCAAACCAAATACCTTCTACTAGGTTGTGACGACTTTGATTTCGGCACCCCGGAAGCCAAGACTGGAATCCTAAAACTGATAGAGATGTTGGATACCTACCAAGTAGACGTTGCCTCTGGTAGAGTGAACAACTATACCTACGAGGGGTTTATTGAATACAAGCCGGGGGATTATTTCAGACAATACTTTCCAAAAGACAAACATGATGGGCCGCCGGCACAGATAGGAGGGGCTATATTATGTGACATCACCATCAACTACTACCTCATTCGTATCGACTCTATGCGCAACATGCTTTGGGATGAGAAGATGAAGATTGGTGGAGAACATGGTGAGTGGTTCTTGTCTTTGAAGGAAGCCGATAAGAAGGTTGTGTGGGTTCCAGGCGTGAATATCACTTCCTTGGATCTTGGGAAAACTCCGAATGTTCAAGATCCTGCTTATGATCAATATCGTGACCGAGCAATATCTTTAGGGCACAGGCTTTTCAAAGAGAAGCGCAACATTAAGACTTTTATCACCTTTACTGGGGGGATTATTTAATGAAAGCCAGCATCATCATTCCCGTATACAATCAAGCGGAGTATCTCAAAGAAGCGATCTCTTCTGCGCTCAATCAGACCTACAATGATTTTGAAGTAATCGTTGTGAACGACGGATCTCTTGATAACTCCTATGATGTAGCAAAGAGTTTCGGAGTCAAGGTCATCAATCAGTCAAACAAGGGACTATCGGGAGCCAGAAATGCTGGAGTTATGAACTCCAGTGGTGAGGCGTTATTGATGTTAGACGCCGATGATTGGATTGAGAAGAATTATCTGGAAAAAACCATCCCCTTATTGACTGAAGAGGTTGGTGCGGTCTCAATCAATACCGCTACATTTGGTGACAATGGAGATGGGGTGTGGGAAGCAGCAGGACAAGTGGAGTTAGCGGTATTGAAAGAGCAGAACTGTTTGCCATATTGTTCTCTCATAAGCCGGGCTGCTTTTCTGGAAACTGGAGGATACAATCCTCGCATGACTTGGGGTTATGAGGACTGGAACTTATGGATTGATATAGTGAAACGAGGATGGAAAGTTGTCTCCTTGAGGGAACTTCTATTTCACTATCGAATCAAGAAAGTTTCAATGTTCACTGAGGCTTTGAAGCATCATGCTGAGTTAGTGGCTCAGATCCACGTTCTTCATCCTGATCTATTCGGAGGAAAATAATGTACTGTATACGAGAAGATTACACCCATCGAGAAGAGGGTGAATACGATTACGAACAGAACATCACCGATGACTGGCAGGGTGAGGTATATGTCGCTGCGGCAGAAATCGCAGCAAGCGAAGGATATACTTCAATCTTAGATGTTGGTTGTGGGCGTGGATACAAAATGGTGAAGCATTTCAGCCATCTAAAGGCATTAGGATTAGATCTCCCTCCTACGGTGGAATGGCTCAAGGAAAACTATCCTAATCATACCTGGGAAATCATAGACCATTACAATCCTCCACAGGGGTACGATCTGCTGATTTGTGCTGATGTTATTGAGCATGTTCAGGAGCCTGAGCACCTACTGGATTTTATTAAGCGCGCGCGGCCAAAGAAGATAGTGATCTCAACCCCAGATAGAGATGTCTTGGCAGAAAGATATTACTACTGGTATTTACAAAGGGAGCCAGACTGGAAAGATTTCAATGGGCCTCCATTCAATCGCTGTCATTTAAGAGAATGGAGCTTCGAAGAATTCGACAACTACATCAAGTCGCATCTTGATATTGTGAAACATTGGCATGCCAATCGTGACCATGCCTGTCAATGTATTATCGCGACGGTGAGGGAGTAATGGAGATTATCCAAAGCATGTGGGTGGGGCCTAAACTATCTGCCATGGAGCAGATGTGTATCAAGTCCTATCTAAAATACGGTCACCAATTTCATCTGTATGTATATCAGGATACCGAAGATGTGCCTGCGGGGACAACTGTGTTAGACGCTAACACAATCGTGCCGGCTTCAAGGATATTCACTTACGACGGGGCAGGGTTTGGTCGTAAGTCTTATGCGGGATTCGCGGATCTATTCCGATATACTTTGCTACGTGATAAAGGAAACTGGTGGGTAGATACAGATTCGATTTGTATCAAGCCATTCGACTTCAATCAAGAGTATGTATTCTCTACCGAGTCACCTGTCTCCGGTATGGGCCTTCTGTCTAACATAAACTGTGGGAATCTGAAAGCCCCGAGGAACAGTGAAATCTATCAATGGCTGTGTAATCAATGCTCGATAATAAATCCAAAAATGCAATGGGGAGCGATCGGCCCAAAGTTGATGAAGGCAGCCGTCGCCAAATTCAATCTCGAACGATTCGTCAAAGCCCCAGAAGTCTTCTGCCCAGTGCCTTTCGATTTTGAATGCGCCACTTTGTTGGACAAGAGATATCAGTGGAATTTCACCAACGAGACCTACGCCATTCATCTATGGAATGAGGGCTGGCGCGCAAAAGAATTGGACAAAGAAGGACAATACGACCCAGATTGCTTGTACGAGAGGTTGAAGAAGCAGTATGATATAGTAGGTACTGGTTCGAGGGTGGTTTTCCAATCGGTGATAAAGCCAAGACCAATGCCAGTTACTAAACCTCAACCAGTAGTTATCCGGAATCCGCAAAGAATAGTTGCCAGACATAACATAGTACGGCACCCACGAGTCATTGACAGGCGGCGCCCAAGATGATAGTATTATAGATGCGGACCACACCCGCCGACAAGCTTCCGCCACGCATTCGCGGTCTACCAGACCCAGCCATGGCAGCTAATAGGTGGTCCGCCTCTTTATGATACGAAAACCTAGCCCTATCCATAGTTTCTTCAAAGGTTTCAAAGTCTTCACTGCCATTATGGGCAGTGTTTTCTCCGCCGCCTTAATATTAGGTGGTCTGGCAACAGGTAATGTTTTGCTGATAGGGCTGGGGATCTTCGTGTATTGGTTGGGACACAGTATTCTCAACAGCATAGATGAAGAAGAGAAACGAGAGCACTATGAAAGAACCGACGACTAAACAGCGTAGAGGTGTTGGTAGATGTCAACCTCTATGCTACCCTAAGTGTATTACACGTGAGAGGAACCTCAAATGTACATACACTTATAAATAACTATACCGACATTTGGGTATAGTCTCACGGAGGCATTATGAGTCTTATAGCAAGAAAATGTCCTGGATGCGGGCCGTACGGAGGGCCTCATTTGGAGGGCTGTCCAAAAGGCGACCACGCAGTGTATAATAGAGACATGAAAGACGATCAGAGCGGTACTTGCGTGCCACCGAACTCCTCAAACAAATCGATAGAATTACCTATACCACAATGTACATGTGGAAAGTTAACTGGTAAGCATGCGATTACTTGTCCATGCGCGATTCCTGGTGTAGACGTGCTCCACTTTGTCACCGGCATGACCGTCGCCCCAAAAGAGTTTATAACTGAAGATCAGGCTAAGCGACCGATGCCTGAAAGAGTTGAAATTGTCCAAACGATCGTACCCTCCACCGGTACGAAGTTGGTTTGTACCTCCTGCGGTACCCAAGATTGGCATACTCTAATACTACGCCGGAAAGCCGGGCTGATAGAAGGCTTATGTAAGCAAGAAGATGGATCAGGATGCTACCCG
>Ga0074046_10003356_pt1 | contig 13433 bp, 11 predicted proteins | sample BogForMeECP23OM3_FD_94441 | JGI IMG/M metagenome (GOLD analysis project Ga0074046, IMG submission 94441) | Bog forest soil microbial communities from Calvert Island, British Columbia, Canada - Bog Forest MetaG ECP23OM3 | ecosystem: Environmental > Terrestrial > Soil > Wetlands ...
ATGAGATAAGTGCTTACGGTTCAAGATTTTACCGCCGAAACCTGCGCAAGCTCATGATTCTAAAGAATGACGCGTAGAGGGATGGGGTACCCGCCAGCGGCGGCTCACCATCGATTCGTCAGTTCCAAGGGCCGTAAGCCTTTATGAGTCAAGATTATGCGATAAGTGCTTAGGGCTCAATAGTTTGCCTCAGAAATCTGCGCAAGCTGATGATTCTAAAGAATAACGCAAAGGGGGGAGGGCAATAGTCCGTTCCGAAAGGGAAAGGCAGTGGATAGTGGATAGTGGATAGTGGTTAGTGGATGGTTAACACTGGGAGGCGCGACCGCGCGGTATAGGGGTTCTTCGACTCCGGTTCGCAAAAGCAGCGAACCGTCGCCCAGAATGACACCGCGGTTCTGGCAAATAACGAAAGGCGAACAGCGAGGAGCGAAACGCGAACAACGAGGAGCGAAAGGCGCTGTCGTATCGAGGTGACGTATGATTATGACTTGTCCTACTCATTCGCAAAAGGCGCGAAGGAAGGGAAACTCCAGATCAGCTAAGCTAGGCGGACAGGTCCGGACGGCGTTGCCTGTAGCAGGTTCCGATGGCGCAGACAAAAGTGAGCAAAGTACTTCTCGTGCGGTTCAGCGCCTTCGGCGATGTGATTCAAACCCTGCCGGTTTTGACCATGCTGCGCGAACGCTTTCCGGATGCCAAAATCGGCTGGGCCATCGATACCGAACTAGCGCCTGCCATCGAGGGCCATCCGGCCCTGGACTACATCCATCGCTGCTCGCGCAATCGCTGGAAGCGGGAGCTTTCCCGCCCATCCCACTGGCCGGCCGTTAGGCGCGATTTCTCTGCCTTGGTCGAGGAAGTACGAGCAATCGGCTATGATGTGTCGCTCGATGTCCAGGGATTATTCAAGACTGCGTTGCTTCCGTACATGGCTGGTATCCCGCGCCGCATTGGATACCGGCATGGCCGCGAATTCAGCAGCATCTTTTACACGGAGAAATACCAGGATTCGAACGCATATTTCGACCCTGCCGTGTTTCATCTGAAACACATGGCGGGCTTGGTCGACATGCTGGGCGTGAACGGAGCCGGAGATAAATGGGAGTCCAAAGCCACGTCCGCAAAATCCGAGTCAAGCGCGAATGTGTATTCCATCCAACCGCCGGCGGTTCCCGAGCCGCTCAGACAGCGGGCCGCGCAAGTGCTGAAGCAGGCGTTTCCCGAGCGCGCACCTGTGGTCGCGATAGCTCCGGCAACGCAATGGAAGAGCAAAGGCTGGCCCGAGAGCTACTGGACTGCGCTCATTGAGCAGTTGCTGGCCCACACAAATCTCAATCTGCTGTTAATGGGGTCCGCTGGCGATCAGCCGATAGCGGCGCGCATCCTGAGCGCCTTTCACCCCGAGCAACTGAGTGGCCGGGTTTGCAATCTCTTCGGCAAGGCGCCTATTCAGGACATGTACGCGCTGTACGAGCAGGTGGAGGCTGCAATCGGACCCGATAGCGCACCGCTTCACGTTGCTGGCGCAGCGGGCACGCCGGTCTTGATCGGTATTTACGGCCCCACCGGCTATCGCAGGACGCCGCCCATTGGCAGTCCGCATGTTAAGCTGCTCTCGACTGAGGGGCAACTGTCCTGCCAGCCCTGCCATCAGCGAGTGTGCCCCTTGGGCACCGACGAGTGTATGAAACGCATAACTCCTGACGAAGTGTTTCTCGCCCTGCTTGAGGCTTTGACCGAGGCGGGAATCGAGTTCGCTGCCGATGGGTTTGCAGGTAGCGCCACCAGCCGGGCCGGCTTCAGCCAGCCGATTTGATGAGGAGAAATGAGCACCGCAACCGCGCTTAGAATGCTCGATCTCTCGCGGCTTCAGGCTGCTTCGCTCCATTTGGAGCCTTACGAGTACCTGACGGTGGACGATGTTCTGCAAGCCGATTGCAAGCAGGCCATCGTCGACGATTTTCCAGTGATCGACCGCGGCGGAAGTTTTCCTCTGTCGGCGCTGCGGCCTGGGCCGGCGATGCAGCAGCTCATCGATGAATTGCTGAGCAGAGAGTTCGAGATCGTGGTGAGCAGCAAGTTTTCGATGGATTTGAGTCAATACCCAACCATGGTCACGCTGCGGGGCCGGTGCCGCTCGACCTCCGACGGTCACATTCACCCCGATTCGAAGGACAAGGTCATCACCGTCCTGCTCTACCTGAACCCTGTTTGGGACAGCAGTGGGGGCCGATTGCGCGTTTTGCGCTCAAAGAGCCTTGATGATTTCGCTGCCGAGGTGCCGCCGACGATGGGTAGCCTGCTTATCTTTAAGCGTTGCTATCATTCCTGGCACGGACACCGGCCCTTTGAAGGCAAGCGCATGAGCCTGCAAATGAACTGGGTCAAGAACGACCGCTACATGCGCCGGGAACAGGTTCGGCATGAAATCAGTTCCTTCTTCAAACGCTTGAGCGGACGGAATGCTCTTTGAGGTTTGTAGCAAGGCATGGGTTTAGCCTCGCCCGCCGTCGAGGAAATTGGGGCGTCGGCTCCTGCATATGACCAGCACAAAAACCGGCGGTCCGGCGCTTTCCGTAACGATCGTAGCCCAGGATGAAGAGCGGACGATTGCCGATATGCTGGCCCCGGCGGTGGAACTGGCGGACGAGATCGTTTTTCTCGACAGCGGCTCAACCGATCGCACCCTCGAGATCGCCCAACGCTTCGGGGTGCACCTCTACCGCCAGCCGTGGCTGGGCTACTCCGAACAGAAGAACATGGCTCTTGATCTTGCCGGCGGCGAGTGGATTCTTAGCCTCGATGCCGATGAGGTGATGACCCCTGCGCTGGTGGCCGAGATCCGCCAGACGATGAGCGCAGGCATACCTGCGGACGTTAACGGATTTAAGATTCCGCGGGTGCTGTTCATCGGCGACACTCCGGTGCGGCGCGGAGGCTTCTACCCCGACGCGCAATTGCGTCTGATTCGCAAAGGTAAGGGCCGCTTTCGCCCCAGGACCGTGCATGAATCCATCGGCGTGGAAGGCAAGGTAGTTCAGCTCCAGAACGATCTCCTTCACTACGCCTACAAAGACGTGGAGCAGTTTGCGCAAACAATGGACCTATATGCGCGGTTGAGCGCCCAGCATTATTTCGAACAGGAGCACCAGCGCTGGCGCGGCAGCCCGCTGAATGAGATCGTTCTCCCGATGTGGACGCTATTTTACCGGCAAGTTGTGCGCCTTGGATTTCTGGGAGGCCCGCTGTGCTGGCGGCTGAATCTGATTTACGCCGATTATGTGCGGAAGAAGATTCGGTATTTGCGCCAGCTTCAGAACTCCAGCAGCGTTACACGATAGGGCGTCGAGAACTCAACCGTCGCGCAAACGGAAATAAAAGGAACGAAATCGCGAAAAGGGGAACGGGGAGGGCGTTCCCCTTACCTGACGAATGGCGCGCTGGCGGCCAGATATGCTGCACCTACAGCGCTTCAACCTCGCTCGACAGCCGGGTTGCCGCGGGATTCAATCCGTGGCGATCGCCCTTGAGCACCCGCGGTGGAACAAACTGGCGGACCCGCTCTTCCTGATGGCACGTCCAGCATAGCGGACGCATGTGCTCCAGCGCCGACTGCAGTTGCCTCAGGCTTACCTGCCGCAACTCCACCAGCTTGTGCTGTTCATCGAGCCACGCCAGGCGGCCACGGCGCCAATCGGACGGCGAGATGGCGCGCGCGCAGATGCTGCACGCCTTGCCGTTGTACCAGCCGAGCATCAACCGCTCCACGTTCTCCGGTGAAGGATCGACCTGCGCCAGGCACTCCTGACCGCAATCGCCCTTCTCCGGCCAGCGCGTGCACGACTGCAGCCGCGTGTGCTCCTGGCCGCGCAAGGCTGTCCAAAACGCATAGTTGTTGTCGAGCTCGATGTCGACCGGCTCTCCGTTCTCCGGACAGATGGCGGACTGGCGGCCACGATTCTGGAAATAGGCTTGAAGGCTCAACGCCACCGGCAGACCGGTTACCAGGACCGCACCGAGGAAGAAAAGAACGATGGGGAAAAGTGCGAACGTCAACATAAGCTCACCTGCCGCCAGATGTGGGTCTGACAAGTTCTTTGTAACCCGGTTCGTCACCGTGGTTCAGTGACGCGGCGCACAAGGGGTTGTGACGTAGTCCAACAGAGGCCGAGTCCAGAGCGGAAGGTGGGCGCTGCTGGCTGATCGCAATAAAGCTCGGCCGCGCGCTTCGGTTTTCCTTGGCAGGTTTGCCTTGGTCCCGAAGCCGCACGGCCGGCGAAAACGCCCCGGAGCAGGAGGCCCCTCCGGGGCGCGGGGCTATGTCAGGAAGAACTCGCGGGTGATCTTCACCCATTGCTCGTCGGGGATGGTGCCGGCGACATCGTCGATGGCCACACCGCCATCCTGCGCCAGAGCGCCGAGCGCGCTGGGAACAAGCCGTTGCAGCCGCATCGATGACTCCTCGGTCCACCAGCGGGCCAGCGCGCCACCCAACAGGTTGCGGAAGTTGGTCTTGGCATCGGGAGACTGCACCGTCACCAGCCAGCCTTCGCCGTAGCAGTCTTTGGTCGCCAGCGTCGGGTCGCTCACTACCGCCTCGTTGATGTCGGAAACGCTGCCTTCGATCGGCGATACCATGTCCACCTTTACGCCGTTGCGTACGATGCTCCACACCTTTTGTCCCTGGCGGATCCACTGGCCGCGTTGCGGCAGCGTGATGTGCTCGATCTTGCCGGCCAGCTTGGCAGCGAAGTCGTCTACGCCGATACGCACCAGGTTCGGGCTCTCGCTCAATGCCCAAGTGTGGCCGGGATGATAGCGCACGTTTTCGGGAACCGAGAAGCCGCCGACCAGACTGGGTTTCAGCCGCGGCGCAGTTGCCTCGCGCTTGCTCACTGCCGGAGCCACTTGCAGAACAGAGTGCTTGGCCTTTGCGTAGAAGTAATCAATCGTAAGGAAGATTGCGAACATTACAAGAACCAGTAGAACTGTCATGACCCACCTCCTGCCTCGTCGTCCGAGGGATTTAATCCTGCCGCGCCTTGTTGCCTTGCGCTGGCACCCTTCTATTAAGGCAGTTGGCGTACCAAACCTGCGAGCGATGAAAATCGCTTCTGTGCACACGTGTAACTAACGGTGATTCTTCGGTTTGGGCAAGTCCGTTGCGAATTGCCACAGTCTTTGAGTTGCATTTCGCAACGCGGCAATTCGTTGTGTTCTGCAACGGAGAAATGAGCGAACCACGTGTTCTAGAAGAGAATTGCTGGCGTATGACAAGCAAAGTCAGCGACTTAGACTGAATTTAGCATCGCTGAAAGTCGTTGTTGCAATTTGCATCGCACTGATGCGCTCTGCAACACCGCTGAGGAGAGTCGCAGCGGGCATAAAAGGGGAAAATTTGCTCCAGGAGAGAACCAGGTGCAACGTTGGAACCCGTTACGCGAGAGCTGGCATAACATCTGTAAGCGGGAAGTCGCCGCCTTTGAAGAGAATCGGTTCGGCCATTTCCTTCGCCAACGCATACGCAAAACAGTCGCCGAAGTTCAACTTTGCCGGATGCCCGCTGCCTTTGCCGAAATCACGATATGCCTCCCGGGCAATTCGCGCTTGCGCTTCCGTTACCGGCTCCACGATCACCTGCGCCTCGCGCAACAGATCATCGAACCTGCGGCTCGCCACGGGATCACGACTGCTGTCAATGACGGCGGCTGCCTCGACATAGTTGACGGCGGAAATACGACGATGGGCAGCATCCGCAATGGCTCGAGCAAATTGCGTTGCCTCCGGTTCATCGCGAAGGATCGCGATGATTGCCGATGTGTCGAGAATCATCGGGGAAGTCCCTTCTCGTCATAGAGCAGCTCACCGTGATCAATGGATCGGAATGGCTCTCTGAGGCGACCAGCGCAATCTCTTCCAATCTGCAGCAGGCGGTCAGCAAGTCCGGATCGAGGCTGGCGCAGCCGGTCAAGACGCTCACGAAGAGCTTCTGTGACTGCCTGCGTCATATTTTCGCCGGTCAGCGCAGCAAGCTGCTCGGCGAGCTTGTAAGTCTCTTCATTCTTTATGCTTAGAGCCACAGGATACCTTTCTATCCATCAGATGTACTATTCTACCATAAAGGAAGATAACCTCCGGGTCTCTCACGCAACTCAAAGTTATGGATCTGGGTAACAGCGGGGGAGGATCCCAACCTGTAGCTGTCCTACGGACTCATCCTCAGCCGCACCGCGTCGGCCCCCTCGACCGCAATCGAATCGGGCGTCACGGAAACCCAATCCAGCGGTGTCGCCAGAATACGGAGGCGCGTGATGGCCGGGCGGGGTGTGGTGCGCCAATGGCTTTCGTCCGCATCAAAATAATGGACGAGTTCAGGAGGACTCCAAGGGTAAAACCACAGCTCCGAGGAAATGTTGGGCGGCAGGATGAACCATCGCAGCTCGCTGCTGCCGTCGGCGCGCGTGATCTCCAACTGCATGCGCTCGGGCTTGCGCAGCTTCCACCAGAAGCCATATCGCACGGTCAGACGCAGCCGCAGAAAATCAGCGCCGTCGGTGGGCCATGCTGGGTCGCCGAGGTCCACCACTGGGCTGCGTTCGCGGACCGGGTAGCTTTGCGCCGCCACCACCAGCGGCAGTGGCTGCGTCGAAATTCGTGCTGCCCGCGACTCATCTCTTTGCAAACCGAAGACGCCGGTTGAGACTTGCCCCTCCGCCCGATAATGCCGCAGCATCCAGAACCACACCTCCGGGGTGCGAGTGAAGTTGTAAACGCCGTCCACCGGCAGACTCAGGTCGAGGTTGCGCCTGTGGATCAAATCAAGGTCGGAGAGATAGGCCATGTCGGCGTCGGGAAGGTAAAGGCCAGCCGGAGCTGCCGCGCGCTCCAGACCAGCAATTTCAAGCTGCGACAAATACTGGCCGCTTGCGGTATAGGCCTGCATCAGACCTCCGGCGACATTGCGGTGCGAGACGATGCCGAATTTCGTCTGGTACGGGAAGACGACGATCTGGTCTTGCGGCCCGCTGTGCTGGATGAGGTAGATCGAGGCGGACTGAAGCATGCCGGTGAATTCCGGGGCAAAGCAACCTCGGTCAAATTCTCTGAAGCGAGGCGGACACTCGGTCAAAGGATGCCGCACCTGTGCGACAAGTCCAAGAATGGTCGACGGCCGAAACGCCGGCCGGGCAAACAGCATGGAACATGCGATCGCGACCAGGATAGCCAGCACGGAACGCTGGGGCGATTCAAACGAGAACAGAATCGCGCCCGCGAAAAACACCATCGCAAAGGACGCAATGACAACATGCCCGTAATCGGAGCGCACCAAGGCACTTTGCAGCATGACCAGAGCGAATGCAAAGCCGCCGAGGAGAAACCCGGTGCGTTCCGTCGTCGTGCGATCCTGTTTGCGCCGGGCGCCCGCGCGGACGAGGAACACCGCAGCGCCCGCGAGCAGTGTCCCGAGCAGACGGCCCGTTCCAGCGTCCGTCATTGCTGACGGCGTGGCCCAGCGATACACGCTCACCATCTGCGCGGTATCTTTCCAGAATTGAAAATCGAACGGCTTGGCCACGGCAGCGTTGACCACGAGCATGAGAACGAAAGACGACACAGCAAACGCCAGAAGCGTGAAGAGAAATTTCCCCGCGACGCCCTTGTCTTGGCGTGTCTCGAAGGCAACCGCGACGGTTGCAATCAGCCAGGCGGCCAACGCGTACACTCCCGTGTCGGAAGCCGTCAGGAATGCGGCAACGCAGAGCAACGCCGCCAGGCTTCCGAAAGCATCGGTCCGGGCGCGTCCGTCCGTGACCGCGTACCAGCCTCGCAGAAAGAGAGCAAAGAGAAGGACTGGGAACGCTGGCCGCAAGGACGGCTCCCAGAAGATGCAGATCAACAGCAACAACAGGGCGCGTTTCCACGCCGGCTGCTCAGGAAGGATCAGCCGCAGCGTCAGATAGACGAAGAAGAAGGCGCACCACACCGGAACCGTGAACCAGGTCGCGTAGATCGCTCCCATGGACAGGCCCATCGAACGTGCCGGCACGCTGGAGAGCCACTGAAAGATGGGACCATGAGTAAAGGCGACGTCGCGGCCAACCCAAATTCCGCACGAGAGTTTGAATACCTCGTCGAGATGCCAGTTGTCGTCAATCAGGCTGGTATCACGGACGACGACCAGCGCTCGCGGTGAGAGCCACACCGCCGGCATGGAAGCGAGCACGAGCAGTAGTAAGGCCAGCAGGTCCCAATGTCTTGTCAGCCACGAGCGCGGCTGCGATGAGACAGACTGCGGCAGCGGCGAGCTTGGTTTGCTCGCCAATTCATCCCGCTTCTCCATAGGCGAGAGCCATTCTATCGCACGTAAAACCTAGCCACGGATTGACATCCGCACAGCGTCGGCTGACTCGATCACGATTGAGTCCGGCTGTTGCGAAAACCAGTCCAGCGGCGTGGCGAGCAAACGAAGATGAGTGATCGCTGGGCGCGGGCTGGTGCGCCAGCGGGCCTCGTCGCCGTCGAAATAGCGCGCCAGATTCACCTGGGTCCAGGGATAGAACCAGACCTCCGATGAGACATTCGGCTCCACCACAAAGCCACGCAACTCGCTGCTACCGTCCGCACGCGTGATCTCAAGCTGCAGGCGCTCTGGCTTGCGCAGCTTCCATAGAGGCCCGTAGCGCACCGTAAGGCGCAACCGCAGAAAATCGGCGCCGTCGATGGGCCATGCTGGGTCCCCGAGATCCACCGCCGAGCTGCGTTCGCGGATGGGATAGCTTTGCGCGACAACCACAAGCGGCAGTGGCTGCATCGAAATCCGCGCCGCCCGCGAATCGTCCTTGAGCAAACCAAACATCCCGGGCGTTAGTTCCTGGTCTGCGCGGTAATGGCGGTCAATCCAGAACCACACATCCGGCGTGCGGGTGAAGTTGGCCACGTCGTCGATGGAAATGCTCAAGTCACCGTCCGGGAAGTAGAGGCCAGCCGGAGCCGCCGCTTGCCTCATTGCAGCGATATCGAACTGCGACAAGTAAGGGCCGACAGAGAGAAAAGACTGCTCCACACCGGACGCAACGTTGTGGCCCGAAGCCATCCCAAACATGTACTGATAGGGGAATATGACGACGGAATCGCGCTCGCCGCTGTGCTGCTGAAGGTAGCTGGTTGCGGTCTGGAGCATCTCAGCGAAATCGGCGGGATAGCAGGCGCGGTCGAATTCTCGGAATCCGCTCGGACAAGCTGTCAAAGGGTACAGCAATCGCGGGAAACGGTAGCGGAGGCTCGACGGCCGGAAAACTGGAGCCGGCTCGGCGAGCAGGAGAGAACATGCAACTGCGGCCAACGCCATAACCGCCGAGACCATGCGTGAACGAAACGAGAACAAGACGGCGCCCGCAAAGAACACCATGGGAAAAACAGCGAACACAATGTGGTTAGGATCGGAGCGCACCAGCCCACTCTGCATGGCGAGCACGGCAAATGCGAATGCGCCCAGCAGAAATCCCGGACGCGCAGTGATAGTGAGGGTGCGATCGGCCGGCGTCAGCCAGCGGAGAAGAAAGAGGACTCCGCCGATCACCAGGGGCACGAACAAGTGAATCGCGCCAGTCTCTGACATAGATGCAGGCTCGTTCCAGCGGTGCACCGCGACCAGCGCCAGCGATCTCTTCCAGAAGCCAAAATCAAGCGGGTTCGCCATAACGGCGTTGAGCACGAAGACCAGCGCCACCGAGACAACGGCAAATGCCACGGCAGCCGACACGTAAAGCTGAATCCTTTGCGTTTCGCGACGGCCCTCCCACACAACTCCGGCGAGTGCGATCAGGAAAGCTGCGACGCCATAAACGCCAGTGTCGGCCGAATACAAGAAAGCAACCGCAGTCAGGAGTTCTGCGCCGAATCCGAACACCATAGGCTTCAGCCGCCCCTCCCGCACCGCGTACCAGCCCCGCAGGAAGAGAGCGAAAAGAAAGATGCCGAACGCGGTCCGCCCGTCCCAGGGCGCCCAGAAAACCGCCAGCAATATCAGCAGCAGAAAGTGCTTCCATGCCGGTTGTTCGGGAATAAGGAGCCGCAGCGTCGCATACCCGAAGAGAAACGAGCACCACAGCAGCAACGTGTTATAGCTGGTGTAGATGGAGCCCAGCGAGAGTCCCGCCCAGCGCGGGGCGCTGAATAGCCAATGGCCCAGCGGACCATAGAGAAATGCGACGTCCCAGCCGAACCAAGTTCCGCGCGATGCTTTGAAGACGGCATCGATCACCCAGTGATCGTCGAATGTGCCGGGATACTGGACGACCACCAGAGTCCGTGGTGAAACCCACGCCAGCGGTATCGAGGCGCCGACTAGCAGCAGCACCGCCAGGAAATCCCAGTATCGTGCGAGCCGCGCGGTCGGCCGTTTTGAGACAGCCATGGGCGCTGGTGAGCTTCCGCTGCTCACCAATGCGTCGAGGTTCTCCATAGGGCAGCCTCATTTTAGGGAGACTCTGATTAAGCTCTCCCTTTCCACAGGGAGTATAGGTTAAATTCGCGCCAGCATGAAACAGAGGACACTGGCGATGATGACTGGCTTTGAGCGGTACACCAAGAAGACTAAGCGTGCGTTGTTTCTGGAAGAAATGGAGCGGGTCGTGCCGTGGGGCGAGTTGTGTGCGCTGATCGAACCGCACTATCCCAAGGCCGGCAACGGGCGTCCGCCGGTGGGTGTGGAGCGGATGCTGCGGATTTATTTTCTGCAGCAGTGGTTCAACTTGTCGGACCCGGGGGTGGAAGAGGCGTTGTACGACTCGGCGGTGCTGCGGCAGTTCGTGGGCATCGATCTGGGACAGGAGCCGGTGCCGGACGAAACCACAGTGTGCAAGTTTCGCCATCTGCTGGAGGAGCACAAGCTGGGTGGGGAGATGCTGCAGACGGTGAACCTGCACCTGCAGGAAAAAGGGGTGCGCATCACCACCGGGACGATCGTGGACGCGACCATCATCCATGCGCCCAGCTCGACGAAGAACCGCGAGGAGAAACGCGATCCCGAGATGCATCAGACCAAGAAGGGCAACCAGTGGTACTTCGGGATGAAGGCGCATGTGGGCGTGGACAGCAAGACGAAGATCATCCATTCGGCGGTGGTGACCGCGGCCAACCTGGCCGATGCGAGGGTGCTGCCGGAATTGCTGCATGGCGAGGAAACGAGGGTGTGGGGCGACCAGGCGTATCGCGGGCAGCGCGAGGTCATACATGAATCGGCCCCGCGGGCGCAGGACTGCACCCATCGGGGCTATCGCTATAAAGAACGCATCGATGAGGTGGAGCGGGCCAAGAACCGCAACAAGTCGCGGGTGCGGAGCAAGGTCGAGCATGTCTTTCAGATCTTGAAACTGAAGTTCGGCTTCGTGAAGGTGCGCTACCGAGGCCTGCAGAAGAACGCCAACCGCTTGTTTGCGACCTGCGCCCTGGTGAATCTTTTCCTGGTTCGTAAGAAACTGCTGCGCCTGGCGGCGGTATAGACCACGCGCCGCATGTCTTTTCCGCAGGCTGCATGATTGCAAGCAACAAAATAGGTCGTTAAGCACAGGCATCACGATTGGGAATCGACAAGTTCGCGACGCACTGCCTCAGATGCGGTGCTTATTCAGAGTTTCCCTAGCGCACGCCACAATTGCCTTAAGACGAGCGGAACCTTAATATGAACCTTCGATGATCGTTGTGCGCATGATCATCGGAATAGTTGTGATTACGATTGCCGCAAGCGCCGGCGGTTAGATATTCGCGCCGGACACCGATCGGTCGAACGCGCCGTAGCCTCACCGCGTTCACTCACTCGCAGGAGAAAGCCGTGCCAACCAGGACAGTCGTGATCACCGGCGGGGCCGGATTCATCGGAGTGAACGCGGCCGAAGCGTTTATCCGGGACGGATGGCACGTCATTCTGTTTGACAACCTCTCCCGTAAAGGTACGGACTTAAACCTGCGTTACTTGCAAGAGCGATATCCCGCAGAATGCGAATTCGTTCTGGGCGATATCCGGTACGACTACTTTTCGTTGCTGCATGCGGTGGGGCGGGCCGAATTGGTGCTGCATCTGGCCGCGCAGGTTGCCGTCACTACGTCCATCGTCCGTCCAATCGAAGATTTCGAGATCAACGCCCGCGGTACCTTCAATGTGCTCGAGGCGATTCGCGAGTCGGGAAACAAACCGCTCGTGATCTACTCCTCCACCAACAAGGTCTACGGCGGAATGACGGATGCGGTCTGCGAGAAAGATGCCACGAGATACCGCTTCCGAGATTTTCCCGAAGGCATTGCGGAAGACCGTCCGCTCGACTTCCACTCGCCATACGGCTGCAGCAAAGGTGCGGCTGACCAGTACGTGCATGACTACGGGCGGATCTACGGCATCCCGTCGGTGGTCTTCCGCCAATCGTGCATTTACGGTCAAAGGCAGTTCGGCGTGGAGGACCAGGGATGGGTGGCCTGGTTCTCGATCGCAGCTCTGCTTGAAAGACCGATCACCATCTTCGGCGATGGTCTGCAAATGCGCGATCTGCTGCACGTCGATGACTTGGTGGCAGCGTACAAGCTCGCAGCGGTCGATCCCGCGCGAGCGGCGGGCAGCATCTACAACATGGGCGGTGGTCCCTCGCGAACGCTGTCGCTGGTGGAACTGCTCGCTATCCTCGAAGATCGCCTGGGGAAGAAAATCCCGGTCAGCCATGCGGAACCTCGGGCCGGAGATCAGCCTGTGTTCGTGGCCGACATCCGCAAGATCGAGCGCGAACTGGGATGGCGCCCAACCATCGATCCACTGCCAGGAGTCGAGTTGCTGCTCGATTGGATTTGCCAGAATCGCCGTGATGTTGAGCGCGTGGTGGAGGCCTTCTAGGCGCGGGCCGGGCCGATTCCATGGCGAAGAGCTACATCATCATCCCTGCGTATAACGAAGGGCCGAACCTGGGCGCCGTGCTGCAAGGCTTGCGGGAACTGGCATCGACCATGCCGCTTGCCGTGATCGTGGTCAACGATGGCAGCCGTGACAAGACTTTGCAGGAGGCGGAGCGCTTTCGCAATCTGATGGACCTCGACATCGTGACGCACCCGGTCAATCAGGGCGTCCCGATGACCTTTTACGATGGGCTCGTCGCGGCGGCGGCGCGAGCGGAACCGGCGGACTGCATTTTCATCATCGAGGGCGATGGCACCAGCGACCTGGCGCTCCTGCCGGAAATGGCGCGGCGGATTTATGGCGGCGATGACGTGGTTATTGCCTCTCGCTACGTGCGCGGAGGCGGATACGTGAACTTTCCGCTGAAGCGAGTTTGGGGCAGCAATCTGGTGAACACGGTCCTGTCGGTGTTCTTCCATATCCGGGGAATCACTGACTACACGATCTTCTACCGCGCTTATCGGGCTGACGCCGTTCAGGAGGCGCTGAA
>Ga0074046_10003357_pt1 | contig 13431 bp, 10 predicted proteins | sample BogForMeECP23OM3_FD_94441 | JGI IMG/M metagenome (GOLD analysis project Ga0074046, IMG submission 94441) | Bog forest soil microbial communities from Calvert Island, British Columbia, Canada - Bog Forest MetaG ECP23OM3 | ecosystem: Environmental > Terrestrial > Soil > Wetlands ...
GCGTCCGCACCGGACGCAATTGAGACATAAGCCGGCCCGGCGACGGCCGCCATTTGCTTTGTGCAGTGAGCGTCCGCACCGGACGCAATTGAGACTTACGTAGCCAACGACGTAGTACGGATTCCACTCATGTGCAGTGAGCGTCCGCACCGGACGCAATTGAGACAATCGCGGTGACCGCCTTGACGAAGTATTGTGTGCAGTGAGCGTCCGCACCGGACGCAATTGAGACTTAATCAACGCCGTCGCGAACAACCGCACGTGAGTGCAGTGAGCGTCCGCACCGGACGCAATTGAGACGTAAGTGCCACGACGATCCCCAACCTCGCAGTTTGGTGCAGTGAGCGTCCGCACCGGACGCAATTGAGACGCAGAAATCTCAAGACCCAGAACGTCAAGGTCAAGGTGCAGTGAGCGTCCGCACCGGACGCAATTGAGACTAGTGCAAGCTACATCGACTCAGGTTCTTGCTCCGTGCGGTGAGCGTCCGCACCGGACGCAATTGAGACTTATGAACTCTTGACCCTTAGTCGCTACAGCGATGTGCAGTGAGCGTCCGCACCGGACGCAATTGAGACCTCGTCCTCCGACAGCTCCGCGTCAAGCTCCTCAGTGCAGTGAGCGTCCGCACCGGACGCAATTGAGACTTCGCCCGGGCTGACCGTGAACCGACAGTGGGGACGTGCAGTGAGCGTCCGCACCGGACGCAATTAAGACGTTTAGTCGGCGGACCCTGACGAGCAACTCACCGTGTGCAGTGAGCGTCCGCACCGGACGCAATTGAGACGAGTGGCACACCAGATCAACAGCCCTTAGTGCAAGGTGCAGTGAGCGTCCGCACCGGACGCAATTGAGACTAACAACAGCTTGCCCTTCTTAACGTCCATTTGTGGTGCAGTGAGCGTCCGCACCGGACGCAATTGAGACGCACGGTCATCCCGACCCACAAACACACGCCTTGCACGTGCAGTGAGCGTCCGCACCGGACGCAATTGAGACATAGAACTTCCGGCGTGATATGCCCACTAGCGATCCGCGACGCGGGATCTTCCAGGGCGATCGAGACCCGCGAAGGTGGCCGATCAAGCCAGTCGGCTCAGCAGCGCCAGCTCCCACGCGCCATCCCCGGGCAAGATCGACGACAGCACCGCGCCTGAGGGCAATCGTCGCCCGGTGCGGCGAACCACCAGAGCGCGGTCGCCGGGCTCCAGCTCGACCGCGACGCGGGCGCAGGGGACCTCCAGGCGCAGGAGCTCACTCAGCCAGCGCGCGGTCGCCTCGTGCCCCACGGCCGAGATAAACCCCCCGGCCGGGATCGTCCGCGCCTGCTCCTCCGAGAGCGGCCCCTCGAACCGCCAGGTGCCGTATGCAGTCAGCACGGGGGCGTTGAGGATGAAGATTCGACCAGCATTCGATGAGGTTTAACCCATGGTCCGGGACCTGTGTGGCGCCCCAGGCTCGGCTCACCGGGGTGACGACGATTCGACCCGCGTCTGCTTTCGCTCTGATCACGTGGAGCCGGCCGGCGGCCGCTGAGTCCGGAACGAGCAGAGATGGTCGATGAATCGGGCGTAGCGCTTTACGGAGAAGGCAAACTCCTCGAGCTTCGTCTTTCCATTCCCGAGGTCTCGGGCATCGGATTCGAGGACCTGATCCGGGTCCGGCACCGGCCACTGGCCAAGAGGAGTCGCGCCGACGACGCGAGGCTCGTACTTGCTCTTCAGCGGCTCGCACAATCGATCCCAGTATCTTTCCTCGTTCATGTCCTTGCGATACTTGGCACAGCCGGTGCCGTTACGATGGACGAGCTGGTGTCGAACATAGAAGAGAATGCGAATGTCCCGGTAAGCAGCGGCCCGAGCGGCCTCCGTGGGGAATACCGGGTTCGGCTTGAACTTACACTTGCGCTTCCAGGAGAACAGCTCCGTATTCAGAAGGTCAACGAATAGTTGATTCACGCCATCGACGTTCTGGAAGCTCGGCTTGATCGCCTCGATCGTCTGATCGATGTGGTCCGGGGTCAGTGGTCTGGCGAGACTCTCCAGCCTCAGCGACTTGACGAACTTGGCCAGCCTGGCTTCCGCGAGCGGGAGTCGCTTCGCGATCTCATTGCGTTGCGCGTTGATGCTCTTCTGAAGGTAGACATCAAGAGGGGTCGGGTCTTCCGTGCACCGCTCGACGAGCAGATCGCGAAGATAGGCTTCGAAGACCGTGCAGTAGGCCACGGCGGCGCGGCGGCGTGACTCCCGCTTCCAGATGTCGATATGCTCCTCGATGCGGTTTTTCACCTCCACCCACTTCTTGCTCTTACTTTCGCCTGGGGGAACTTCGGCGAGCTCGACCTCCGCGAGTCGAGCAGCCTTCTCATCAGCACGAGCGGCTCGACGCTCGAGCTCGGGAATCACGTAGGCATCGACGCCGCGGGTCATCACGTCGATGCCGCGCATGGCCTTCTTGAAGGAGTCGAAGGCGACGCTGGTCGCGGGGCCGGCACTGGAGGCCTTCATGGCAGGCTCTGTGTCTGTCATGGCTGCTCTCTTCCCTCTCGAGACAGGAGAGGCAGGCCGTCGTCCTCCGCGGGATTCCGGAGGGCGGCTTTGTATTGCCTCGTGTTGCCCTGGAACCACTCGAAGTTCTTGCCCTCGGCGTCGGGTCGATAGCCAGTTCGCGGATAGTGCACCGGGAGTCCGTCGGCCGGCTCAGCGAGCAGCACCCGCAGGTCGACCACCGGGGGGAGATCTTCGAAACCGGGAGCGTCGTGGAGTTTTGCCAGCGCTATCTGATAGGGTTCGACGAACCGGGGGTGCCAGTCCTGGATTGCAGCGACCCCGTCCTCTTGCAGTCCAGTGTAGCGGGACCCTGGATCGATCACTTGCACCTGGTTCACCTGCACTTTCACGCTGCCGAACCCCAGCGGCCTGGCCATGCCCAGGCGATGGAAGCCCCGATCTCCCAGGGTGAGTGCCCAGAGCAAGGCCCCCAGCTCCACGGAGGCGAGGTTCTCGAACCGCACGGTGAACTTGAATGTCGAGCCGGGAAGCAGGGCATCGCGGACGGTCCGGTTCTGGTCGTCGCAGCGATCCCCGGCGCGGGTGTACTCCTCCGGACGAGCCTTCCCGTGGTGGCGGTACATCTTTCGTCCGCGGAGTTTCAGGCCCTGCGAATCGTAGCCCTGCTCGACCTCGGTCCCTTCCCATCTCTGGGGTACCACACCCCGGCTTGGCATCAAGTAGAAGCGCACCGTTGTCGGCTTCGGCGACGAGAGGATCGCCAGGGGGACGATCGGCATGGTCCCCGTTTTCTTCTGGGGGTCCACCGTCCCGTGGGAGAATGCTACCCGGCCCCGGTGCGCCACCCTCTCACGGGGAGACGGTTCCTTCCCGGGATCGGCCTGCCTCACCCAGCCGAAGACTCGACAGGCCGGACAGAGCTGATCGTGCCGATGGCAGGCGCACAGCGGCGAATCCTCCTGTGCGTTCGCCCCGGGGAGCAGATTGGCGATGGACCGCCGATAACTCACCCGGGGGACCGAGACGGGAACAATGTAGTCGACCTTGTCTTGGGACGTGATCTGAGCGTAGACCAGGTCCCCGTCCCCAAGATCGGCGGCGTGGTGGTCCCGGTCGACGATGAACCGGCTGAAGGCAGGATGGTCGCGGTCGGGAAGATCGGGTTGCTTCCGCTGGCTCACGGCCTTCGCGTGGCGTTCCTGGTAATCCTGGATGAGCGTCTTGTAGGCGTCTCGGACGGTCTTCTCGAGGGGAATCACCTGGGCGGCTGCGAGTGGTCCCGCGAAGAAGAAGAACCGCTCGTCGTGCTTGTTCTCGATGTTCTGGTTGTTCAGACAAAGGTAGCCCTCGGCGATGATGTAATCGAGGCGATCCTCAGCGTGACGGACCGTCTCGAGGGTCGCCGGGTCATCGTCCAAACGCTCGACGTTCGAGAACTCGAAGTTGCGCCTGGGGTGCCTGTGCCGCGCCAGCAGGGCCCAGCAGCGGTCCTTGTGGGTGCGTCCGCCCAGGTTCACCACCGGGCGCCGCCCGTACGGTGTGTTGCGATCACGAGCGTTGAAGCTGCGGCGGATCATACGGTCGAGGTAGAGTGGCACCCAGGCGGAGTACTGGCATCCCTGCGGGCGCTGGCCGGGAACGAACCTGGTATCTCCCGTAAGCAGGCGCAGCGACCACGCGCCTGTCGCCTCGTCCTTCTCGACCCGAGCCGGGACGAGCTTGAGCGCATCCGCGGGGGGAAGATGGTAGCTCAGGGTCCGGTCGGCGAGCTGGGAGACGCAGGAGCCCGTGACGGCCTCGAAGATGCTGCGCACCATGCCTCGGAGGCTCGTCGAGGGAATGGCGGGATCGTTGCCCAGCTTGAAGAAGCTCAGGCTTTGATGCTCGCCCTGGGGCCAGAGGTCCTCGGCGCCGGCGATGAACAGGGGAGTGACCGCTTCGAGAGTGCACTCGATCGACCCGGAGAGTCCTACGTAGCGGTCGTGGGGAGGAGGGAGCCGACGGCCCAGCAATGCGAAGTCGGCACTGCGATCCGGCTCATTTCGGGCCTGTTCCGCGACGCGATTCTCGTCGGGCGGGATCAGAAAACGGACGAAGTTGTAGGGGTTGTAGAAGCGGTAGCCGGTCCGGGCTTCAGTCCGGACCTGAGCTGCTGGCCGCGGCTGGTCGGGAGCTCGCGAAGGCGCGACGGCACGAACTCTGGTTGCTTGTGGTCCGTTGCGCCCAAGCCGGGCCAGGTAATCCACAGGGGTTCCGGCCTCGAGGCGCGAGAACTCGAGGGGCGGCTCGACTTTTTCCCGATGAAACCAGACATGACGGCTGCCGTCGTCCGGCTGGATGAAACCGTACTCGCGGTCCTCGAACACCTTCTTGATGACACCTCTAGGCATCTTCGGTGACCTCCGGGCTCCATGGCTCCAGGTTCTTCCACCAGACGAAGGCGATCTGACCGCCGTCCATGAGCAGGGTGTAGTGCAGTGTCACCCGGTCAGCGGGCTCGTGGGGATGTGCGCGGTCAGCGCACAAGTACTCCAGCCGGGCCCAGCCGACGCGGTCATCGTGCCATCGTCCCAGCGCAACATTGTATTTTCCCCAGAGCAGCGAGCAGTCATCGCGCTCGAGCAGCTCCAGTCCTTCGTGGCTCGTCCAGAAGTCCAGCGGATCGAAGTCAGGAGGAACCGTTGGCGCCAGGTTGCCCAGGTAGCGCCAGAGCACGCGATCGCGGTCCCGCCGCAGCTCCAGGTCGCCTTCGACTCCGAAGAACCGGGCCCGCTCGAAGAGAGCGGGATCGAGCTCGGGTCTTCGCTCGCGGAGGAAGAGGAACTCGTCGACGGTTTCCCAGACCACGAAGGGGACATCACTTCGAGGCAGGTTCAGGGCGTCCAGGAACGAGCCGATTTCCTCGACCCGCGGGATCTGGCCGCCCAGGATCGTCAGGTCCCCCTTGCCGCGCCGCCGCGCCTTCTTGAGCCCAACGGCTGCCTTGGAGAAAATCGACTCAGTCATCGGACACCTTCACACTCCTGGGATAGAGCTGCTCGAGCGGATAGGCTCCGCTCGAGCGCCCGAAGTAGTCATCTTCCTGGAGCCGCAGCTTCTCACTCCGCGCGAACGCTTTCACGGTCCTCACGAACTCGTGGACCCAGCCCTCGCACACCTTCCACCCGGCCCCGATCTCGTCGAAGCGCTTCGCTTCCAGGATTCGTTCCAGGAACACGCCGCTGGGCAGACCGGGGCCCATGTCGACGGCTCCCGCCAGGTGCTTCAGGTCCGCTTCATCGATGGTGCCGATCGCCAGCTTCAGATTGTGCAGCGTGACCCGGCCAAAGCCCTTGGAGGTTCCGAATCCGAGTCCAGTCAGGCCGTCGTGGAGATCGCGGAGAGTGAGGAGCAGCCAGCCCAGCTCCCACCCCGCGGGATTGTCAAGCTGGATTTCCGCCCGGAAGCGGGGCTTCCAGAGCGCTAGGGCATCGAACTTGGCCTTGTCTCTGCCGCCTCCGGTGAACCGGTCGATGGCGAGGAAGTCGACCGCCTTGAGGACCGGCGAGGTTCCCTCAGCCAGCGGAGAGTCGCCCACCCTCAGCCGGCTTCCCAGCCGTGTGCTGCCGAAGAGCCGGCAGGCCAGGCAGAGCTCACCAGGATCAGGCTCGCCACAATTGTCCAGCCTCGCCTCGCCCCGATCTTCCTGCCCCTGGCTGCGGTACCAGTCCCCGAGCAGGGAGTCGCAACTGGCCAGAGGCTCGTTCCTGGGCTCTTCATGGGCGTTGACCAGGGGATCACAAGCGGGGCAATGGATGACGAAATCATCGAGATTTTTCCTATGCAGGGTCGCCAGCGTGCGCGCGATCCGCTCGGCCTGGAATCGCAAGGCGCCACGGAGGGACGAACCCGGCAGCCAGGGACGGCCGTCAAGGCCCTCGTGATCGAGCAGCGTGGCATGATCGAACCCCGCGTGCACCGCGACGGTCGGGTCGTGAGTCAAGAAGAGCTCCTCGGCCTGGATGTCGAAGCTCAGCGCCGCCCGGCCGCGCACCACCGCCGCGGGCAATCCCTTTGCGGGACGCACTCGCTCAGGCTTGCGAAGCTCGTCGACACGTCGGCCGACCCACCCAGAGTCCACCGTCGTCACGGTTGACTCCCAGGGACTGTCCGACCGGAGGAACGCCATCAGGCTTTCCGGTTGGCCGAGGTCCAGGCAAACCAGGCGTGGTTCTTGGACGTTCAAGGCTCCCAGGCCCCGCGCCGATCTTCCGCCCAGCACCGCCTTGCCTTGTTTCCACTCGGCCAGCACGGCCGCCAACAGATCGAGTTCGTTCGCGGCGAGATCGTCGTCCAGCTCCAGGCGCAGGCGGAACCGGGTCCCGGCCGGCACGAACTCCTGGTCGAACTTCGCGCCCGCGGCGCGGTCGGCGGCGGCGGTGGACCGGCTGATACCGACATGATCCCGGATCGGCCCCGCGACCAGCCCTGATTCGGGCCGAGCGTTGTAGAACCAGATGCGCGAAGCGCGCCCACCCGTGTCGGGATCGTCGTCCTTCGCGGCTTCATCGACAACGCCGGGGTAAAGATCGCCGAAGAGCTGACACGCCGAGCATCCACAGACCCTGCTTGCCTCGTCACCCAGCAACGACGTGCAAGCTACCCTGGTACCGAGCTGGAACCTCGGGGCCAGCCGGGTCGCCAGGGCTCGCATCGCCCCCGCGATGGCCGAGCCCCTCAGGACCAATCGCCCTTGCGTATCGCGCCCGAGGAGCGCGTCGGTAGTCGCATCCCCCTGGCCCGATCCGACGTGCAGAGGCGTCCGGGTTTCGAGGTCGATCAAGATCGCGCGATACCTCATCTCATGAATTCTCCGACTCCGCAGCCAGCTCGGCCAGCCGGTTGGCCAGCATGCGAACTCCCAGAACACGGACCGGGCCAGGCTCGGTATCCGAATTCAGGTTCTCGAGCAGCTTCTCGAGAACCTGCCGGCCCTGCTTGTGCGGCTCCTTCTCGAAGAAGTTGGGCTTGTCCCGGTAGAACTGCGGGCCCAGGCGATTCTCGGCCCGTCCCCAGGTCGCCAGCCGTTCCTTGAGCCAGTCCGGTTCCTGGTCGGCGTGGCGGCTGAGCCAGCGAGCCACGGCCAGCCAGTTGCCATCGGCAAACTCATCCTTCTTGATCCGGTCACGCAGTTTCCGGCCCCAGAGTGCCCGGAAGCTGGCTTCCTTCTCATGAATCGCCTCGGGGTTCGTGGACTCGAGCCGCATCGATTCCGGCAGCTCGATCGACATCGGTGGCAGTCCCTCTCCGCCCCGGTACACGGGGTGGTTGAAGGCGATCCGCCCCAGCCCTTCCTCCCGGCGCAGACCGATCCCCGAGCGCTCGGACTCGCGAAGTCGCGCGCGAGCCTGGCCGTCGTCGTATTCACCGTCGAGTCTCAGCCCGACTGCCGACCCCGCCAGCAGCACGTGGTCTCGCCAGCGAGGCAGCCCCAGGCGGTTGTTGAACCCGTCCAGAATATCCGAGCGGGAATACCAGTTGAGGATCTTCAGCCTGGCGCCGAGTTCCTTCAAGCCCAGGGCCGCTTCGAGCGACCCGGCATGCTCGAGCGACTCGAGAGCGCGGCCCCAGGGGTCGATCAGCAAGGTGTCGGTCATCAGTGTCAGGGTCAAGGGGTCACCGAGACGAGGCACTCTCCGGTCAAGGTCGACTCCGATCCACCGGGAAGGTTTCGCGTCGTCGACCTCGCGCTGGAAGTGCAGGGTCATTCGCCCGTAACCTCGCCGGTTCGCCCGCCCAACGCTCAATGCGACGATGAACCCGTCGGCTCCGTGACCCTCGTCGGCCGCGATGCCCGCGAGCTCACGCAACTGATTCCACGCCGATGCGTCCCGGCACTCCAGCTCGCCCAGGAAGAACTCCCCCGCCGCGATTGCGGTGTAGCCGAACAGGGCGCCGTGCTGGACCCGCTGAGTCCGAGGGTTCATGCGGATGTGAAGCTCCTCCCGGGTCCTGGGCTCGAAGAGGCGAGGCGGTGTGCCCAGACGCAGGAACCCTCCCACCGGCTTGAGTGCGACTTCCTTGTCGGCACACTCGTTGTGCTGGCAAGTCCCGGGTTCGTCCCGAGCCGTGGCGAAGCCGAAGGCGTCATGAGCTTCCGACACGGGCCCCTCGAAAGCTGGGTGCAGCTCGCAAGAGAACAGGTCGCGCGGCGAGGGGATCGTCGGGTAGATGTGATCTTTGTGGCGCGCCGTGGGAAGGAGGGTCGAGAGGCTCAAGTCACCACGCAGGAACAGACGCAGGAAATCGCCGCGGGCTTCCTGGTCACCACCCGATCCCGCCAGGGCCCATCGCCGAGCGGCCAGGCGGGCGAGCGCCCCCAGCAGGGCGGAGCCCGTGATGACCTCACGCGTCTCGAACTGGTTGCCAGACTCGGCATGTCCTGGCGCCACGACCGGCTCGTCCAGCCGCGCGATCACCCGGAACCGCACCGGGGCAGAGGTCTCGGACGCCTGTGGTTGACTGATTGTGAATGTCTTGATCGCCGGCTGGCCCTCCGCGGGCGAAGTTGCCGCCGGCTTTCCCAGCAACCACCGATTCTCGAACCGCTCGAGCAGTTCCTCCTGTTGTTTCGCGTCGGCCAGGGTAAGGAGGCATTCGCCGTTACCCCTGCGACGCGAGCGCCCCAGGTTCCGCACCAACCGCGCGGCCGCAACCAGCAAGGCCGCGTCATCCGGGGAAACGTCGCGGCTCAGGCTGTGCGCCTTGAATTCGAACACCAGACGTTGATCGCCCTCCTCGTGGCTGAACAGCTTCTGGGCTTCCGCTCTCCTGGTCCGCGGATTGATCCGGACGCGCTGGACAATCTGGGCAGATTCGATTCTCTGCCCCCACGCAGCGGAGAGCGTGTTCAGCGAACCCACAGGACGTGCCGTTCCGATCCGCCAGCGCTTGGGGAGCAGGGGTGAGCCGAACAGCCGGCACACGGGACAAGGGGCGGAGTTCTCTGGGCGACAGGCCTGCTCGGCCGGGGCGCCCGCCATCGAGCCCGCGCAGCAAGCGAGCGCAGTCTGGGGATGTGCCAGGCAGAGCTTGAGCAGGGCATCGCGCAAGAGGCCGGTAAGCATGGTGCCTCGGAGCGGTGGAACGCCGTCATCATCGCGCAGCAGGGCCGAATCCGCCCGGTCTCCCAGCCCATGCCCCGAGCCCACATGGTAGTCGGACCGCAGAGATAACCGGAATGTGAGATCCATGGTTCACCGATCCTCGCGGTAGCTGGCCAGGGGGACATCGAGCCGGAGAAGATAGCGCCAGGCCTCGATCAGGTCGGGGAGGCCGTGGACCAGTGAGCCAGCCCCGCGATCCCAGTGAGCGGGTGGTCCGGCATCGCCCCGGCCCAGTTCCCTGAGGGCTTGCTGCAGGACCACGTGAGCTTGCTCATGGGTCTTCTTGATTCGCTCCAGCAGCCACTCGAGCTGAGGATCCCAGTCCTTTTTCCGCTCCTCGGGCTTGTCCGGCACATCACCGAAGAGTGCCCGAAGCTGGCTGTATCTCTTGCTGGGCAGGATCTTCAGAGACTTGCGAAAATCGAGCAGTCGCTCGATCTCGGCCAGTGAGCAGGGGCGTCGGGTGATCTCGCGGACCTGCCGCGGATCCGAGGTGTTCGCTGGCAAGCTGTTGTTGGTCACGACCTCGAAGTGAACGATCGACTGATGGGGCAATGCGCGCTTGGCTCGACGTTTTGCCGCTGCCAGCAGAGACTCGGCTCTCCGGCGTGCCAGCCGATGCGGATAGCTCGCCTTGCAGATGACCACAGCCGCGGAGATCGTCGGCGGTCCCGGGCCATTCAGATCCAGTTTCTGGACGGCTTGCGTCATCTCCGCGTCAAACGTGGCACAGAACCGTCTGGCGAAATCGAGGCACCAAGGCGCGGGGATGAGTGCGAAGCAGTCATCGCCGCCCAGGATCAGAGGCATGACCGGCAACACGCCGGCCTTCCGCCGGCCTGGCTCATCACTCGTCCGCTTCAACAAGTCCGGGCAAGGAGCCGCGAGGCTGGTCAGCAGGCCGCACCTCAGCCTCGCGGAGAGGTCGCTCAGCACCTTGTCGGACTTGCACGAGCCGAACCATCGACCCATGCCATTGCCGTCCGCGGCCAGGTAGGCGACGTACCGGCGTGAGTCCAGCGCCGCGATCTCTTCGATTTCGGAGGTGCACGCCAGGTGCCCCGGTTCGCCCGACTCCGGGAGCTCCATGACTCGGGCTGCGAAGGCGTCGAGGAGCGGCCCGGTCAAGTAGCGGCGCTCCGCGGCTTTCATCTGGCAAGCGGCACACAGGTAGTTCGTCTCCGTCCCGATCTCGGGAAAGGGACTGGCGTAGGTGTGGGCCAGACTGACACCGCAGGATGCACAAAAGGCAAGCATGGGCGCCTGCGGGACGGAGCCCGGAGGGTCGCCGCGATGCTTGGCGCGTCGAAGGCTGTCGGTCGCCTGTCGATTGGCGGCCGCGAAGCTCGCCGCGTCGGTGTCGTCATAGGGGTCGGACGGTTCACCGACGGTGAGCACGCCGTCGCAGCAGTCGAGCCGGTACATGGTCGCGATCTGGCGTCCGAACTCGACGGCCTGCTCCTTCGCGGGGAAGCGGATCCGGAACGAGCCTCCATCATTGACAATCACATCATCTGGTCTCACGCCTAGCGATCCGGGCGCCTCGTCGCAGAACAGGCTCAGGAGCTGGCTCCCTCCCACGACGCCGCGGAGCTGGGCCGATCGGTACACGAAGTCCTGGATCTGATCTGCCTCGGCGGCGAGGAGGTGCCAATTCATGGCCATACCTTGGCTTACTGGGTTTGGGGGGAATGGTCGGAATCTCGTGGGGGGGGTGGAATGAACTTGATGCCGGTCCTGTCCAGCAGGTCCTGCCAGCCGGGGGCCACCGTGGGGATCGTTTGCTTCACGTTGGCCCACCGCTCCTTGTACTCGCCCAGGTTGTCCTCGGTCAGTTGGAGCGCGTGAGCCGCCACGCTCTCCGGCACCGGCAAGCAGAAGTGGATGGCCTTGTTGCGCAGACGCTGAAACCCTGAGAAGAGGACGGCCTGATCGTTGAGAAGGAGTCGGTCCTCAGACTCAGTGAAGGACTCGTTTTGCAGGTTCTGCTTCAGCTTCGCGATTGCCCGGTCCCTCTGCTCCTCTGAGGTCTTTCCATCCGGGTCGACAATGTTGCGCGCTCTCTTCTCGATTTCTTTCTTCAGACGCTGCTGGTCGCGTGCCCACACCAGTTTCGCCGATCCCGCAACAAAGAAGGCACGCCAAGAAGATTCCAGGAAGGGGATCATGATGTCGAACGATGACAGCTCCGCGAGCCGCTCGATCGTGTTCCTGCCGGTAGTTTCTGAACGCTTGCTCGCCGTGCCCTGGTCAGTGATGTAGAAGAGCTGATCTCCGAGCCAGAGCATCATGATCCGCGCCCTCAGCAGCGTCTCGGTGAGCGATGCCGCCCTCAAGAAGGCAGACCTGTAATCGCTCCTGAGACTGATGAGTCGTCCGATCTTGGCCAGCTCGTCGTCTGCGTAGGCACACAGGTCTTCCGGACTTTCGTACAGGCTGTTGGCGCCAGCCTCCAATAGGGCGATCGCATTCTCCAGGTCCCTCCCTGATCGCGATTGCTGGTAGTCAGGCCACTTCGCACCGAGTCGATCCAGGACGTCGGGCCAAGGGATCGACCCGCCTGGAGTATCCTGAGGTGGAATTCCTTCTCTGGCCTTGAAAGCACCATTGAGGTCACCGCTTTCCCAAAGATCGAGGATCTCCAGGATGGTCCCAAGACGGGAAACCGCTGCTTTCTCGCCATCTTCGAAGTAGTTCTCAGCCTTGATCGCGTGCTGGATAGTCCGCAGGGTGTCTCGAGCGGAACGGAACGCATACTGGGCGTAGAGCTCCATCACCCGTTGCCATTCAGCGATCAGGAAGGCCTGGTACGGATTCTTCAGGCTGCCGATCTTGCACGAGTATCCGTAAGGCTTTCCCTCTATCTCTGAATAATGATCGAAGTCAACGTAAGAAACATCAACGTCGGCGTATGCCGCAAACAGGTAAGCACCCGCCACCATGCTCTTCTTGGCGCCGGTGATATCAATGACGACGTTGGGGCGAGGCTCTCCGTTCAAGAGCGGAATGATCCCCTTCCGCAGGGCTTTGAAGACTTCCTCAGGACTGTCGGCCATCCATTCCGAGACATTGTTCAGGGCCGGGAAAGAGGGGGGTGAGTCACCGCTCAGCCACTCTCTCTTGAGGAGCTCAACGTTTTGCATCTCCTGAACGGCTTTCCGCAGTTCAGTGAACTTCTGCGAACCGTCGATGTCGTTGTACGTCTTGTTGACAACCGGGTAGATCGCCTTCGGTTTGTAGACGCAAACCGTCTGCAGCAGAGGTTCCCAGGAGTACCCGACCAGCAAGACCAGCATATCACACGAAACCTTGGTGATTCGACGTTTCTGTCGTGCGCACTGCAGCTCAAAAGGGAGGAGGTTCTCTGTGTACCAGGAGATGCGACGGGACAATTCCCATTTAGGCGATTCGTCCCAGTAATGCTCTGTCTCTCGTTGCAGCTCTGAAACATCCATGAGAACCCCCTCGGTCTTGATCGAGCTCTCTGTGCAGCCCACCGGGAAAGACTCGGACTGTCGGCCGATGCTCAGTCGCTCGTCGCGCGGAGTCACTGGGCAAAACACGTGTATCATAGCATGGTGGCTACGAGAAAGACAGATTCCAGAGAGTTCCAGACAGCTCAACGAGGGTCCTGGTCTGCTTGGCGGCCTCCGGAGCGACCCGAGCCTTGAAGGCTGCCGAATGTCGCTTGTTTGTGCCTGTCATGACGCTCCTCGGAATGGAACAGTAATCTCTGATCAGTTTAACATCCCGAGTGGTCCAGTTTTAGGGGTCCA
>Ga0074046_10003358_pt1 | contig 13430 bp, 11 predicted proteins | sample BogForMeECP23OM3_FD_94441 | JGI IMG/M metagenome (GOLD analysis project Ga0074046, IMG submission 94441) | Bog forest soil microbial communities from Calvert Island, British Columbia, Canada - Bog Forest MetaG ECP23OM3 | ecosystem: Environmental > Terrestrial > Soil > Wetlands ...
AGGTTATTCGACGGACTGGGAAACCAGATGTTCCAGTACGCGGTGGGGAGGACGATAGCCCATCGACGCCGGGCCTCACTGGCCCTGGATGCAAGCGTGTTCAGGGATCACAAACTCCGTCGATATTCCCTGGGGGTGTTCAATATCACCGAGGATTTTGCGCCTGGCGCAAGCCCGCACCGGGGTAAGGTCGGGGACTTGTGTCTGCGCTTCCGCCCGCGTGGCTTCGGGCGCCTGAGAGCGTTGTACCGGCGCTTCCATCCCCTGAGGCGCCCCAACCTGCTAAGGGAAAAGAGCTTCGCTTTCGATCCCTCGGTCCTGGAGGCGCCTGCGGACGTCTACCTGGAGGGCTACTGGCAGAGCGAGAAATACTTCAGGGAGATCGAGGACATCATCCGACGCGAATTCTCCTTCAAAATCGAGCCTGACCAGCAGAACCGGGAAATGGCGGCCAGGATCAAGGGCGTAAACGCGGTTGCCGTACACGTGCGGCGCGGCGACTACGTTTCCGACCCTGCCACCAACGAGCATCACGGGACATGCCCCCCTGAGTACTACCGCCAAGGCGCGCAGTTGATCGCTGCTCGAGTTTTGGACCCGCATTTCTTTGTCTTCTCGGACGAGCCGGATTGGGCCCGGTCCAACCTGGAGCTTGGAGGGCCTGCAACATTTGTCACTCAAAATGGCCCGGAAAAGGGCTACGAAGACTTGCGCCTGATGGCATTGTGCCGGCACCACATTATCGCCAACAGTTCTTTCAGTTGGTGGGGGGCGTGGCTTAGCAACTCGGGCGGGATCGTCGTGGCGCCAAAGAAGTGGTTCAACCAGGATGACATGGACACGCGCGACCTGATCCGGACGGGGTGGGTTCAACTGTGAGCGTCCCCATCCGCCCTTGGACGGTATGGCGCGCGATTGCGGGTCGAGTATCTGCACATGGATACACCCATCGTCTCGGTCGTGATGCCTGTTTTCAACGGCGAGCGCTTCTTGCGCGAGGCCATTGACAGCATCCTCGCCCAGAGTTTCCGCGACTTCGAGTTCATCATCGTCAACGATGGCTCGACCGACGGCACTGCTTCGCTACTTGGTTCGTACGCCGGAAGCGATCCGCGCGTTCGCGTCTACCACCAAGAGAACAAAGGGGTGACTGAGTCTCGAAACCGCGCGTGCGGGCTGGCGCGGGGCAAATACATCGCACAAATGGATGCCGACGATATCGCCGCCAGGAATCGCCTCGAGTGGCAGATCGAATTCATGGAGAGACATGCTGAGATGGGCGTTGTCGGCGGCGCGGTGGAGCTCATCGACAATAGAGGGAGGGCATTGTACTGCATGCGCTGCCCGGTCGAGAACGAGGAGATCAAGAGTGGCCTTCTGCTACACAATTGTTTCTCGAACCCCGCGGTGGTGATTCGAAAAGAAGCTTTTCTGTCGGTCGGTGGGTACAGAAGGCCTTTCGATCGCCACGCCGAAGACTATGACTTGTGGCTAAGGATCGCGGAGCGGTGGCGGCTGGCCAACCTCGAGGCAGTGGTAGTCAAATACAGGATCCACCCGGATCAGGCGTCATACCACAAGCTGAGACAATCAGCGCTCTACGCACTTGCCGCCCGCGCCCTTGCCTCGTTAAGGAGGGACGGGCGCCCGGAGCCGGTCATTTCGGATGAGAGGATCACACCTGAATTGCTGGCGCGACTGGGCGTGGACCAGGCCACTCAGCAGCGCGCTCTTGCTGAGGACTATGCTTACGTGATTGGATTGATGTCACGAGCCTCTCAGGACGATGCAGTCCTGCGGTTATCTGAGGAATTGATCGATCTGTCAAGCTCCGGCCCGGTCGATAAACGTGCGCTCTCAAATGCAATGCTTTCGCTTGCTCGGACACACTACCGGCGGGGAAGGCCCGTTCGGGCTCTTGTCTACGTGGGGCGGGCGGTCCTGACTCGCCCCATCGTAGCTGGGCGCCCTCTGAAGCGGGCGGTGAAGTCTTTTTTTCGTCGAATCAAAGGCAAGAAAACATTGATTGACAAGCCATGAGCGCTCCAACGGTTTCGGTGGTAATGAGTGTTTTCAACGGTGAGCGTTGGCTGTCCGAGGCCATTGAGAGCATTTTGAATCAAACCTTCCACGACTTCGAGTTCATCATCATCAACGACGGCTCGACCGATGGCACTGCTTCGATACTTGATTCGTATGCCGGAAGCGATCCGCGGGTGCGGGTCTACCACCAGGAAAACAAGGGCCTGATCGTCTCTCTCAACCGGGGGTGCGGCCTCGCCCAAGGCAAGTACATCGCGCGGATGGACGCCGACGATATCGCCGTCAGGGATCGCCTCCAGTGGCAGATCGAATTCATGGAGAGACATGCCGAGATAGGCGCTGTCGGCGGCGCGGTGGAGTTCATCGACAGTAGAGGTAGGGCATTGTACACCGCGCACTTCCCGGTCCAGGACGAGGAGATCAATAGCGCTCTTCTGCGGCATTGTGCTTTGCCGCACTCCGGGGCGGTGATTCGAAAAGAAGCTTTTTTGTCTGTCGGTGGCTACAGAATACTCTTCGTCGACGCCGAGGACCATGAATTGTGGCTAAGGATCGCAGAGCGATGGCGGCTGGCCAACCTCGAGGCCGTGGTGGTCAAATACAGGATTCATGCGGATCAGGCGTCATGCCAGAAGCCCAGACAGCAAACGCTCTCCGCACTTGCCGCCCACGCCTTTGCCTCGTTAAGGAGGAACGGAAGCCCCGAGCCGCTCATTTCGGAAGAGAGGATCACATCTGAGGTGCTGGCGCGGCTGGGCGTGGACCAAGCCGCCCAGCAGCGCGCCCTCGAAGGAACCTATGCTTACTTGATTGAATTGATGTCACGAGCCTCTCAGGACGATGCAGTCCTAAGGTTGTTTGAAGAATTGATCGATCCGTCAAAGTCCGCCCCTGTCGATAAACGTGCCGTTTCAAATTCAATGCTTTGGGTTGCTGGGATTCACTACCGGCGGGGAAGCCCCGTTCGGGCTCTGGCCTGCGTGGGGCGCGCGGTCCTGACTCGCCCCATCGTTGCGGGACGGCCTCTGAAGCGGGCGCTGAAGTCCTTTTTTCGTCGAATCAAAGCCAAGAAAACGGTGCGCGAAGATCACTAGGCAGTAAGCAGTAGGCAGTGACCACTGACCCGCCGTGGCGGGACGACTGACCACTGTCCTAGTCGACAGTTAACAGTCTCCAGTTCAATGTTGCATAATTTATAATTTACCATTTACAATTTACTATTCACCATTCACCATTTTCTATGTCTGACATTGTTATCCGCGCTGAAAACCTGGGCAAGCGCTATCGCATCGGCGAGCGGGAGCCTTACCTCGCCTTGCGCGACGTGCTTGGCCGCGCCATTTCCGCCCCGGCCCGCATCTTCAAACCGCGAAAGCCTGCTTCGGCCAACGGTGATCCCACGCACATCTGGGCGCTCAAGGACGTCTCCTTCGAGGTTCGCCAGGGCGAGGTGGTCGGCGTCATTGGCCCCAACGGCGCGGGCAAGACGACCCTGCTCAAGATCCTCGCCCGCGTCACCAAGCCCACCACGGGCCACGCCGAGGTCCGGGGCCGCATGGGCAGTCTTCTTGAGGTAGGGACCGGCTTCCACGCCGAACTGACCGGTCGGGAGAATACTTATCTCAACGGCGCCATCCTGGGCATGAAGAAAAAGGAGATCGACCGGAAGTTCGATGAGATTGTGGCCTTTGCGGAGGTAGAGAGGTTCATCGACACGCCCGTGAAATACTTCTCTAGCGGGATGTACCTCCGGCTGGCATTCGCGGTGGCAGCGCATTTGGATACGGAGATCCTGCTCGTGGATGAAGTTTTGGCGGTTGGGGACGCCAAGTTTCAGAGAAAGTGCGTGGGCAAGATCAGCCAAGCGGCTGAAAGCGGCCGGACTGTGCTCTTCGTCAGCCACAATATGGCGCCGGTCTCGACCTTATGCAGCCGGGCGATTCTGCTCAGCCAGGGAGTAGTAGTCATGGCAGGCCCCACGCGGCACGTTGTTGCGGCGTACCTGGAAGCGAATGCGAGCCGTTCAGGTGAAGCCATCTGGGAGGCGGCCGACCGAAACGCCAATAATGGCCGCCTTCGCTTGGCAAAGGCCCGAATTGTCTCTCCACGCGGCGTCACGGGTGACGTGGAAATAGATGAACCATTCACTCTGGAAATTGATTTTGAGGTAGCCCGCCCGCTCGATGTGTGCTCCAGTATTCACGTGATGGACAAGCAGGGGGTCTGCGCCTTCGTTTCCGGCACAAGCAGCAGGCCCCTGGGAGCCAACCGGTACCGGGACTCATACAGATTTCCAGCTAATTTACTCAACGATGGATTGTATTCCATCACCGTGTTCCTACTGACGGACACGACCCACGTTGAGATCAGGATCGAGCATGCGATCGCACTCACCGTGCATGAAAGCAGTGGGCGTCAGGAGTATCTGGGGTCCATAATCGGGTGCGTGCGTCCGCAGCTTGAGGTATCGCACACCAGCCTATCTGAAGCTGAGGGGGAATAGCCTCGGAATATGGGACCTCGCGCACCACGCAATCCCCAAACGCCGGCTTCCCTTTCAAGGGAAACGTGCAGTGCCACTAAGCAAGGGCAGCGAGCTAGTCCGTCGCGCCGGCCCCGGGGGGCTTGCGGGCCGATACGAGCGGGATGTTGAGGTGACTACGCTTCTCATCAGCGGCGCGTCGGGATTCATCGGACGAAACATGGCCGAGCAGCTTCGGCGTGATTACGATGTCACGGCGCCGTCGAGTGGGCGCACGCAACGCGCCCTATCATCCCCGGGCCGTCCGGTCAAGCGGGTCGTCGGTCGGCCGGGTCCCACCTCTTGAGCAAAGAGCCTGATACTGAATGTTAGCAGATCTAAAGCGGCCCTTGGCGCGCATATTCCCGCTTCTCCCCCTCCTCGGCGTGGTGGGCATAACCGTACGCCTTTACTGGAACCTTGCAAGAGCGACGGACCTGAGGCTCTTTGACGAAGCCATTTACTTGAGTGCGGGGAGTAGATTCCTGCATCAAGGGGTGATTCCGGCCTTCGAGTGGTCGCCGCTTTACGCTGCCTGGTACGCGGCTCACCTCGCCGTGTTTGGCGACCCGATTGTTGCCTATTACGCGCAACGGTACTCCGTTGTCGTCTTGACGGCTATCCTCATGTATGTGTATCTGCGGCAGATTGCGGTCCCGACGCCTCTGGCTTTTCTCGCAACGATTCTGTGGATTGCGCAACCCGCTTATACGGACGAATCGACAGTGGGTTATCCACGGCCATATCACTTTGCATTGTTAGTTTTCCTGGCCGGGGCCATAGCTATTCGTAGGCTGAAAATTGATCGCCCTGTTCCTCTCGTATTAGCCGGCGCCGGCTTCCTGTTGCTAGCAGCGGCGGCGCGTAACGAGTACTTCCTAGCCCTAATGTTTTTCGTCGGTTTAGTGGCGGTCTCTTCCCGCTTCCGGTCACAGCCCTTGCTGCCCACAGAACACGGCACTTACCCGTGGCCGGTCTGCCTGCTCGCTGGGGCAGGCACTCTGACAACCGGAATCTACCTCAAGGGGCAGGTGCTGAGAATCAGCCGTTTTTGGCTCGCTTTCGCTCAGCACTACTCAGCCTATCAATTTTACAAAACGACCCCAGGCGGGAAGCAGAATCCAATGCTGGATTGGGAGCTCATCGCGGGCCGAACCTTCCCTGGGGCACACTCTATGCTGGGAGCCGCGCTCGCAAATCCCAGCGCGTTCCTGCGGTTTGAGTTACATAATATTACTACAGCTCCACGCATTACATGTGCGTACCTCATCGCGCCCCCGTACGCCCACATGAAGGTATTGGTACTTTGCCTGGCCCTCGTGTGGCTGTCCTTCATCACCTTGACCAGCGTGTCAGTTCGAAGGCATGCGCTTTTCACTAGCGCATCTGCCCTGGGAGCCTACGTGCTGTCGGGGGCGGCTACAGCGATTCCTAGCACTCTGGTTACGCCAAAAATCGGCTATTTCCTGCCTCTGTTGTTTGTGGTCTTTGTGGGTGCGGTCAAATGGCTCAGCGTTGTCTTTGAAAACGAACCGGCAGTGTACAGGTCGGTGGGGGCCGTTTCCGCGATTCTGCTCTCGCTCACCTTTGCTGCGATTAGGAGTCCCTTCGATAAAAGCGAGGGGGCGGAGAAGCCGCTGTTGTTGGAGGTATCCGAAGTCAGCGCAATCCTGGAACAGCAGAGAGTCCAGGGGGCACGTATTCTTCAAGTTGACGGGGCCAGCTACTCGGCGTTTGTTCCGTACGGTCTGCCTGAAGAGGTGAACGCTTACGAAGACCGACGCGACGCCGAGGGCTTCTGGGACTTCGTGCAGCGTGCACACATCGACGCTATTCTGGTTGATGAGCAGCTGCGATTAAGTGGTCGGTACAGAGACGACCAGGATTTTTCCTTGCTCCTGGCTTCTCCTGACCAGTTCGGATGGATAGGTGTGCCAGTGGGAACGCGGGGTGACGTCTTCTATCTGCGTGACCGTAGACAGAATAGCCTTCGACGGTAAGACCAAGGCGCTGCACAACTCAAGACAAAGAGTTGACTACGCTTCTCATCACCGGGGTGTCGGGATTTATCGGACGAAACTTGGCCGAGCAGCTTGGATGTGATTACGATGTCACCGCGCCATCGCGCGCGGAACTCGACCTGGGCGACGAGACTGAGTTGGGCAGGGGCACTTACCGCACGAGGTGAAGCAGGGCGTGATCAAGCTTTCGGGGACCTCGCGGCCGCCAAGCGAGGAGTAAGTAGTTGCTTTGATCCCTACGCCGGAGGTCGCGGCACCGCCAGTCGTCAGAACGGCAACCCGAGGTTATGATGGTTACACGTTTTGTTAAGAAACTGATCAAACCGCTAGTTCCTGAGTCTGTCCGGGCTGGAATCCGCCGCCATAGTGCGCAACGCTCGCTCCAGCACAGAGCCTCCCAATTTGGAATCACCGTGCGATATAAACGAGACTTCATTGAGGTTCGTCGGGGGCGATCGATATTACGGATCGGGCGGAAGCACGAAGTGTACCTGATGGACATGATTGAGTTCTTCGACTTCTTTTTCGGAGCGGTCCAGGCAGAGGGCGCCGTGGCGGATTTCAGCCGTCCTCGCCGTCATCGGCTGGTCGGATTTGACGAATTTCCGGTATTGTTCCCCTCCATTCCAGAACCTTACGTGACCACTAAGCAATATCTCGAATTCGCATCACTGAAGGCAGGTGATGTTGTTTTGGATTTGGGTGCCTATGCAGGAGTCGCATCTGTAGCATTTGCGCGCAAGGTTGGGCCTACCGGCGCGGTGTTCGCGTTCGAGCCCGATACCGGAAACTTTCGAGCGGCAACTGAGAACATAAACACGGCACGGCGTTTCGGCTACCCGCCTGTGACCCTGATAAATAAAGCCGTCTGGTGCGACAACGACGGACTAGATTTTTCTTGCGAGGGTGCCTCGGGCTCCTCTGCCGTGTCCATCGTTGGTTCCGGACGAGGTTCGGTGGTGAGAGTACCAAGCACAACTCTGTCCGAGTTCTTTAAGGAAAACCATATCAGTCGCGTCGACTTCATCAAAATCGATGTCGAGGGTGCTGAGGTGGAGGTGCTCGACAGCTCCCGCGAGTTGCTGTCGCGGACGAGGCCGAAGATAGTGATCGATACGCACATCGTCGCGGGCATTCCCACCACCGAGCGCTGCTGCCAGATTTTGAAGGAAATCGGCGGCTATGAGACGAGAATCGTAGATCAGCCGGGCGGGACTCTCCCTCTCATAGAGGCTTCACCTCGCCTTACTTGATCCTCGCTAAAAGGCCCTTCACGCGGCGCCTGGGCTCTGGAAATGGTACGGCGATTACCCGCCCGATTTGCTCAGCGTACAGCGTGTTTACAAGCGATCCCTTTAGTTGTTCTGCCTCCCGATGGTGTCCATTATAATAACCACATGTGACCGAGCCGAGTTCCTCCGCGACGCCTTGGAATCGGTCCGGCGGCAGACGGCGCGCTGCGAGATCGGACAGGTAATCGTCTCTGAAAACAGCCTGGCCGTTGAATCCGAGGATGTTTGCTGTCAGTTTCCTGATCTGCCGATTCTCTATCTCCAGCAGCGACCGCCAGTGTCTGCCCTTCTTCATCTTCAAGGTGTCTGGAAGCACGTGCAGCATCCTCTCGTCGCATATCTGCACGACGACGACTGGTGGGCGCCGGAACACCTCGAACGAGCGCTGCAGGCCCTGCGGTCGAACCCGGGTTGCGTCGCGGTCTTCTCGAACTACTTCTTTACGGAGGGGCCCGAGTACCCGCCGAGCTTCGACCAGGGGCCCTCCTGGCGTATCTGGATCGCCACGGGTTGTAACTTAGCCGCTCCTGTCCTCGACTTGACCCGAGAAAGCGTGTTATTGGCGTCGCTGCTTAATACGTCTTTTGCCTATCCAACTATGGTCGGTGAAGCCGGGGCGGTCCGGGAGTCCTATTGCGAGATCCTTGAGACGGGTAATGAGTACGACAATGACCGCACCTTTCCGGTGTTCCTTGCATCTCGCGGAACCATAGCCTTCTTGACGGTTCCCGACGTCTACATTCGTTCCCATCCAGGACAAGACACCAGGCGCTCGAAGTATTCTGGTGCCAACAGCCTCAAGCATATGAGGCGCACCACTGAATGGATGCGTGCCAGGTGGCCTACCGAGTTCGCTGCGGCAATCGGGAAGTTTAACAGCGCGTTTGCAGCGCTGGACCCGGCCTGCCAGGCGGCCGTTGGGGCGAGTGTGAACGGCCAATTGGCGGAATTCGGCCTGACGCTGCCGCGGCAGCCGAGGTCATTCCGATGGTTCCTGAGACAGATTGCCCCGCCTATACTCTCAGGTCTTTACGGCAGGCTGAGGCGGGGTCATGCGTGACGCAACTGCGTGAGGGACGGTCGTGGCGCCAAAGACTGGGCGTGGACCAGGCCACTCAGCAGCGCGCTCTTGTAGCGAGCTATGTTAACTTGATTGGATTGATGTCACGAGCCTCTCAGGACGATGCAGCGCTACGGTTATTTGAAGAATTGATCGATCTGTCAAGGTCCGGCCCGGTCGATAAACCTGCCCTTTCAAATGCAATGCTTTCGGTTGCTCGGAATCACTACCGGCGGGGAAGGCCTGTTCGGGCTCTTGTCTACGTGGGTCGGGCGGTCCTGACTCGCCCCATCGTAGCTGGGCGCCCTCTGAAGCGAGCGCTGAACTCCTTTTTTCGTGGATTCAAGCGTGAGAAACGTAGAGGGCATTAGGAGTGGGAAATCGTATCAATGCCGCCGCAAGCGAATGACCCTCGCAAGAGAGCGTCAGGGGAGAAGAGAATCCTGTTCCTGACCCTCACTAACGGGTACGGAGGGACCGAACTCCACCTGATCCGGCTTCTCGAGAGCCTCGGCCCATTCTCCATTCAAGCGAGCATCGTTTGTTTTGCGGAGGACCCTTATACCCGGCGCCTTGAGTCGATTCCGCAGGCTCGGGCTGAGGTCGACCCCGTGCCACGCCCCAAGGATTTTCGGGGGTACTGGTCACTCATCCGAGGATTTCGTCCTAACCTCGTGGTTTTCGTCAGCGGGGCGCACAGGTTATTCCCCTGGACGGCCTACCTTGCCGCACGGCTGTCCCTGGCCCGGCGAGTGTGTACCATCGAGCACTCCACCCCAAAGGAGCGCTCTCCCTGGCCAGAAACATGGGTGAGCCCAAAGTCTGTCTTTCGCTGGGTCGCCCGCGGGTGCGCCCGGACCACACTCGCTAATGCGCTCGTCGGACTGCTGAACAACCAGACTATCTGCGTGAGCGAGTACAGCAGGATGCGTCTGGTCCGGGAATACGCCTATCCCCTTCGCAAAACCAGCAGCGTCCGGCACGGCGTAGATGCGTCACGTTATTGTCTCCCTCGGGAGGTGCGGCTTGCGGTTCGGAAAACCCTAGGAATCGGCACGGAAGAGAATCTGCTGGTGTTTGTCGGGCGGCTGGATTCGCACAAAGGGTTGGACGTGTTGTTGGAGGCTCTTTGCCGACTGCGCCAGGCCGCGCCCCATTGCCGGTGCTTGGTGGTTGGGGATGGACCAATGCGGGGTGAGCTGAGCGCTTTTGCGGCCGAAACCGGGCTGTCTTCAAAGGTTATGTTCGTGGGATTCCAGGACGATGTGAGACCCTATCTCGCCGCCGCGGATATCTTCGTTCTTCCTTCGCGCACCGAGGGGCTGCCCTTTACTCTGCTTGAAGCCATGAGTTCCGGGCTCGCTTGCATCGCGACGGACGTCGGCGGTGTGCGGGAGGTCGTATCCGACGGCGAGGATGGTTTGATTGTCCCCCCTGAATCACCCACGGCCCTAGGTGAGGCCATCCATAGACTGCTGTCGGATGCCAACCTGAGGTCCATATTCGGCAAGCGCGCACGAGAGAAAACTCAATCCGAGTTCGACCAGGGCAAATCTCTGGCAGAGATGCGTCGCCTTTTGTTCGGTTCCGAACCTTGCCCCTCGCTGTCTCCTACGGCGACGCCCGGGCAGATGGGGAATCCTAGACAATGATGGCTCCGGCGGTCTCAGTGGTGATGAGTGTTCTCAACGGCGAGCGGTTCGTTGCCGAAGCCGTCAGGAGCATTTTGAGTCAAACCTTGCGCGACTTCGAGTTCATCATCATCAACGACGGCTCGACCGACGGCACCGCTTCGATACTCGACTCCTACGTTGGAACTGATCCTCGGGTGCAGGTTTACCACCAGGAGAACAGAGGGATGGTCGAGTCCCTGAACCGGGGTTGCGGGCTGGCGCGGGGCAAATATATCGCGCGCATGGACGCCGACGATATCGCCTTTCCAGACCGCTTGGAGCGCCAAGTGGCCTACCTGGAGAGCCATCCTGAAATTGCGATTCTGGGTGGAGCGTTTGAAGTCATCGACGCCTCTGGCTGCCGGATTTCCACCATAGTACGCGAGACGACCGACCAGGAGTTGAGGGAGATCCTCAAAATCGCAACCTGTTTTCAGCACAGCACGGTTGTGATGCGCCGGGAGGCATTCTGTGCTGTGAAGGGTTACAGAAAGGCCTTTCGTCGCAACGATGACTACGACCTGTTCCTCAGGATGCTGGAGCGCTACCAAGGGGCGAACCTGCCCGAGCCAGTCCTGTACTGCAGGGTTCACCCGCGCCAGGCATCGGGCTCCTGTCTCAGGCAGCTAGTGTTAGAGGGGCTTGTGGCACAGGCTTCGGCGAACATCAGAACCTGCGGAGGCACTGACCCGTTGTGGGAGCTGGACGAGATCACGCCGCACGTCGCGAAGGCGCTGGGGATCAGCGACGCGGATATACAGAAGACTCTTGTCCAATCTTATGCGGGACGGATAACTCTCATGTGGCGGGTCGGGGAGGCGCGGGCGGCGCTTCAGTATTTTAATGAGCTGCTCGAGCTGGAGCCGTCACGAAGGATTCCGCGATTTGGCGTGGCGGACGGCCGCCTCGCGGAGGCCTCCATCCACTACCGGCAAGGCAGGCCTTTTCGAGCTCTCCTCGCCGCGGGGCGGGCGCTTTGGGCTCGACCCACAATTGCGGGGCGCCCTCTAAAACGCGCGCTGAACTCTTTTTTCGCGGACAGGAGGGCGAGAAAGGTCGCGCGTTAGGCTGGCACGACCGCGAAGTGGCCAGCGCCGAAGCTTTGGTTTTGAGGAAGGGATGGCTTCGTTTTCGATCGAGCGAATCGATTGCGAGGGTGTGTCGGATTCCGATCGCTTCTTCCATGAGGCGCGGTACCGCTTCTCTTTTCCCTACGTGCAGGGACGGCGCGTGCTGGACGTAGCGTGCGGCGTCGGGTACGGCACGCGACTTCTTGCGGATGGGGGAGCGAGGTTCGTCACGGGCGTCGACCTCTCAGACGATGCGCTACGCCAGGCAACAGCAACCTTCTCCGCCTTCAACGCGTCCTTTTTACGAGCCGACGCGCTGAACCTCCCATTTCGGCCGGGTTCTTTCGACGCCGTTGTGTCCTTTGAAACAATCGAGCACCTGGCAGACGGAGCCCAATTCCTGCGTGAGGTCGCCCGTTGTTTGCGGCCCGGCGGCGTCCTGTTGCTCTCCAGCCCCAATAAGGCGGCCCTCCCTCCAGGGTGCAAGAGCAGTCCTTTTCACCTGAGAGAATTCGACCTGGACGAGCTGAAGGCGCTTCTTGGCGAGGCTTTTGTCTCCGTCGAGCTCTTCTGGCAGCCTTGGCCGGACCGCGCGGTTCAGAACCAGAGGGCGGCATGGTGGGCGTATCGTATCAGGCAGGTGCCTGGCGGGGCGCTGTACCGGCTCCTTCCTAAGAAATGGCGCGGCACGATAGCGGCTATGATTGGACGTAGGCTGCAAACCGGCGCCGCCTCGCTTTCCTCTTATGCTCCAAGGCCGATCGCGACCCGCCCGACTGACCGCGACGCCTGTGTCCACTTGGCGGTTTGTTTCAAGGGGAAGTGATCGGGCAGTCCGATGCGAATCACCTTTTTGTTGCCTGGCCTCACGTGGGAGCCGGTAGGTGGGTTCAAGGTGGTGTACCAGTACGCCAATCAGCTCGTAAGGCGCGGCCACCATGTGACTGTGGTTCATCCGCAGACCTTGCCCAACTTTGCTCAACCTCCGGCCGCGGCTGGGCGTTCTTTTCGGGACGTACTGAGGCAGTGCAGAAGCCTATGGAGAAGCCGCGTTCTTTTCCCGCGCCTCTCCTGGATGCGGATCGACCCCAGAGTCAGAATGCTCCGCGTTGCCAAGCCCGACTTGACCGTGATTCCTGACGCTGACGCAATCTTTGCCGCCGGGTGGATGACGGCCGAGGTAGTGCTTGACTATCCGGAGTGCAAAGGTGAGAAGTTCTCTCTGATCCAGCACTACGAAACTTGGGCTGGACCCAAGGAAAGAGTCGACGCCACATGGCGGGCGCCCCTCAAGAAGGTTGTCATCGCCAAGTGGCTGTACGAATTAGGTCTGAGCCTCGGTTGCCCAGAGAGCGAAATGGCGTACATCCCAAATGGACTCGATCATACTTTCTTCCGGCTGCTTAACCCTATTGCCGGGCGAGGCAAGCGGGTTGCCATGACGTTCTTCCCCAGGCTTACGTGGAAGGGCTCGGACGACGGGCTGGTTGCTCTCGAGATGGCCAAGCGCAGGTATCCCGACCTGGCGGCCACTCTCTTTAGTATCTCCGCTCCTCCCAGCTCCTTGCCACGCTGGATCGAGTACCGGCGAAACCCTCCGCAACGAGCACTGGTCGAGGACATCTATAACCGCAGCAGCATTTTCGTGTGCCCGAGTTGGAGTGAAGGTTCCGCTGCTCCACCTATGGAGGCGATGGCGTGCGGTTGTGCGGTGGCCGCAACGGACATCGCCGGCATCCGGGAATCCGCG
>Ga0074046_10003359_pt1 | contig 13425 bp, 11 predicted proteins | sample BogForMeECP23OM3_FD_94441 | JGI IMG/M metagenome (GOLD analysis project Ga0074046, IMG submission 94441) | Bog forest soil microbial communities from Calvert Island, British Columbia, Canada - Bog Forest MetaG ECP23OM3 | ecosystem: Environmental > Terrestrial > Soil > Wetlands ...
CCGGGCGAAAACCTCCCCAAAGAATCCGCGTAATCTGCGAAAATCCGCGGTTCATATTCTTACCTTCCGCGGTTCATATTTTCGCTTTCCGGAATTCCAGAAACGATTGCAAGATCAGCACCGCCGCCAACTGATCTACAACTTGAGCGCGGCGCCGGATGCTCATTTCGGTTTCACGCAGCAACCGATTGGCCTCCACCGAGGTCAGCCGCTCGTCGAAAAGGTGGACTGGCAGCTTGAATTTGCGGCGCAATTCCTCGGCGAACGCCTGCACTTTTTCCGACTGAATGCCCTCGCTCCCGCTCATGCGCAGCGGAAGCCCCATTACAATCTCGCTTACCCCGTATTGCCGGATGGTTCGCCGCAGATGGTCGAGATCGTTGCGCTTGTTGCTGCGTCGCAATGTCGGCAAGCCCTGGGCAGTAAAACCCAGTTCGTCTGTCACCGCCAGGCCGATGGTTTTCGAGCCGAAGTCCAGCGCCAGGATGCGCGGCGGCTGATCAGGATTTCGCTTTTGCTCAGAACCGTTTACCATTTGCGACACAGCCAAACTATCATGTTCGGAATCACAGGTTGGTGCGAGTACCATAAAGCGAATGACTGACCGACTGCTGGACAATCCGAATCCCGCCCGCGAGCACACGGACCTTCCGCCTCGGCAAGAGCATGGGCCTGAGTCGCCCCTTCCGCAAGTGTCCATCGACCGCTCCACGGTGGTGGAACTGGAGCGCCGCCGTCTTCTGCGCTTGCAGACTTCAGCCCTGCTGATCCTGGCGGCAGGAGCGGTACTGAGCATGATTTACTTCGCCAAGCTCATATTGATTGTCGTCCTTATCTCCATTTTGATGTCGTTTGTTCTCGCCCCAGTGGTGGACTTCCTCATGCGCTTTGACGTACCGCGCGGTCTGGGCTCTCTGATCGCTGTCCTGCTTCTGGTCACGTTGCTCATGAGCGCAACCTATATGTCCTACAGCCGAGCCATGGCTTTCATGTATGAGCTGCCCACGTACAAAGCCAGAATCCAGGCGATGATGGCGAATGTTCGCGCCCAGGCCGAGCAGATCGAAAAGACAACCGAGACAGTCCTGCCCTCGTCCGAAGAAGACAAGAAGACGGTCACGGTGAAACAGTCGAGCAGTTGGACTGACCTGGTCAGCCGCAATGCCAGCTCAGTCTCCGAGATCGTGCTCGCGCTGACCTTCATTCCGTTCCTGGTATTCTTCATGCTGAGCTGGCAGGACCACGTGCGTTCTGCCTCGGTCATGCTGTTCAGCATGGAGAACCGCAATGCCGCTTATGTGATGTTGGGGCTTATCGCGCGCATGATTCGGTCCTTCATTGTCGGCAACTTTATCATCGGCGTGTTTTTGAGCGCGTGCAGCATCGCTGTGTTTGGCCTGATCGGGCTGCCCTACTTTTATTTTCTCGGCGTCATCAGCGGATTCCTCAGCCTGATTCCTTACATGGGCGTCATTCTTGCGATTCTGCCGCCGCTGGTCGCCGATCTGGGACACCTGACCGCCGGCACTGCTGCGGTCGTCATAGGCACAGTTGTCGGCTTGCACCTGTTCGGCATGAATGTGCTCTATCCCAAGATCTTGGGCAAACGTCTGCAACTGAATCCACTGGCGGTCACCCTGGCGCTTCTGTTCTGGGGATGGCTCTGGGGCGCGATGGGGCTGATCCTCGCTGTCCCCATCACCGGCGCTATCAAGATCATCTGTGACCACATCGAGCGGCTGCGACCGTATGGAGCGTGGATGGGCGAATAGCGCAGCGCGCATTACGTCTGGAAAGGTCTGGGTTAAGTCAGGCGCATCTTCTTCAGGAAAGCCGCATAGCGTGGGTCATCGTGCAGGTTTTTCAGCAGCGGATCGCCCATGATGGCAGACAATCCAGCGTCTCGCTGGGTGCGAGCCCGTTCCAACCATTCAAAAGCGCGGTCCGTTTCGCCACGGACAGCATAGACTTCAGCGATCTGATACGCAGCTTCCTTGGGATAGTTCTTCACCAGCATTCGGAGCGCGCCATCGGACTCCTGGGTGCGCCCCAACGCCATGTAGATAAGGGCTTCTCCTACGTAACGGCCGGCGCCACGCGACTGCTGCTGAACTTCCATCAATGCCTGCTGCGGTTTCGCTTCGGCTAAATAGACCAAGCTCAACAGGTAGTGAGCAGCCGGGTCCACAGGATTGAGCTCCAGGGCCTTCTGGTAGGACGCGATTGCCAGGTCGCGCTGTCCCGCATAGTAGGCACGCATTCCCAGGGAGACATGGGCCCCTACGCTGAGCGGGTCTAATTCCACGGCTCGGCGGCCGAGTGCAATGGCGTCGTCGAAGCGTCCCAGGCTGGCCGCCAAACTCGAAGCGCCCATTAAGGCGACAGCATTTTGCGGTTCCAACGCGATTGCCCGTTGGAAGGCCGCGTCCGCGCCTGCCCAATCCCAGTCATAGGTCCGTTTGATACGGCCGATCGCAGCCTGGGCCTCGGCCAAACTTGGATCCAATTGCAGCGCCCGTTCCGCGGCGTCTTTGGCCAACCGATAACCCTCGTCGACCGACACGCCGTACACCGAGTCCGCTTCACTCATGCGGGCCCATGCCAGTCCCGACCAGGCGCGCGCGTAGCCGGGATCCAGCTTAATGGCGTGCTCGAAATAGGACGTTGCTTTTTCCAGATCGCTTTGAGTTCGCCGCTGGTAAAAGAAGCGTCCCTGCAGATAGTCGCTGTAGGCCTCGGGGTTGATGCTGCGCGGGACGTTTGCGGGTGCACTGCCGCTCAACAGCTTCACCTTCAGTTCCGCCGCGACCGCCCGGGCAATTTCGTCCTGCACGGCGAAAACGTCGTTCAGATTTCGCTCATAGCTACCCGACCAGAGCTGAAAGCCGTTGTCCACATTGATCAGCTCGGCGGCGATACGGACGCGGTTTCCATCCGCACTTACGCTACCTTCCAGCACGGTTTCTACATTCAGCTTTTGCCCGATGGTGCGCAGATCGGCGTCCTTGCCCTTGAATTGGAACGACGAGGTTCGTGCCGCAACCCGAAGCCCGGGAGTCTTTGCCAGCTCATTGAGCAACTCCTCCGCCAAGCCGTCGGAAAAGTACTCCTGAGTTTTGCCCGCACTCGTGTCAACGAACGGCAGCACCGCGATGGAGGGTGTTACTGGACCATATGAATGACGCGTACCGGCCCGTCTCAGGAGGATCGCACTGATGGCCACTAGAACCAGCAGGGCCAGCGCGAGCAGCTTCCAGGACGTTCCCGCCGGCGACTTTGGTGCGGCAATTGCCGGAATGCTCGGGGCTGAAGCCAGCAGGTGAATCCCGCCGGCCTCGCGAAGAACTGAGGTCGATGCAAGTATCCCGTGGGCGTCACTCAACCCTGCCGCAACCGGGACCAGCGGTTCCACTGCACCGACGAAACGATAGCCATGGCGGGGGACGGTCTCGATGTAAACCGGGTCTTGGGCTTGGTCGCCCAGCGCTTCCCGCAAGCGCCTTACGGCAACATTCAGACTGGACTCAAACTCGACAAAGGTGTTTTCCGCCCATAGCTGCGTTCTTAGCTCTTCGCGAGTGACCAACTCGCCGGGATGCCCCAGCAGGGCGCGCAAGACCAGGAACGATTTCGGCTGAAGGCGAATCCGGTAGCCGAATTTGCGCAGATCTCCGGAGTCCAAATCCACTTCATAGGGACCGAAGCGAACCGGCGGACTTGCCTGCACAGAGCGAGTCGCCATAAGTGGCAAAATGTTATCACTAAACGACGCTGGGAACAATTCTGTCGCGCACTTATTTTACGTGGCTGCAACACTTTAGACCGTAATGTGCAATTAAGTTGACTTGTGGCCCGAACAGGAGCAAATAAGATAACAACACATTCGTCTAGGAGTGTGTTTTCCGGAAACGAATCGTACAGCCGACTTCCCTCTCGAAAAGGAGAATCCCCATGGTGCGCCCATGGCAATTTTGCAACCGTACCTGCTCGATCAACCTGCGAACGGCTGCCGCCGGTCTGGCGCTGGCGGTGACGTTTACCTTGATCGCGGTGGCAACCCAGGCCCAAACTTACAGCGTCATTCACAACTTCTCCGGCGGTCAGGACGGCGCCACTCCCTTGGCTGGCTTAACCGTTGACGGAGCGGGAAACTTCTATGGCACCGCTGCCTATGGCGGCAACCTGGGTGGCGCCTGCGGCACCACTGGGTGCGGCACCGTTTTCCGGCTGGCGAACCGGAACTCGGGCTGGGTCTTCAGTCCGCTTTACAGCTTTGCGGGAGGCACTGACGGGGCCAATCCGCAAGCCAACGTCAACATCGGCTCGGATGGAACCGTTTATGGCAGTACGTATCTGGGCGGAGGCACATGCAGCGGAGGCGGCTGCGGCACCATCTTTAATCTGAAGCCACCGGTTTCGGCCTGCTTATCTGCGCTCTGCCCGTGGATAGAAACTGCGATTCATAGCTTCACCGGCCCGGATGGAATTGGGCCAGTTGGGACGGTAATCTTCGACCAGGCGGGCGACCTTTTCGGCGCGACCAGCAGTGGGGGTTTCCGCAACGGAGGAACGATTTTTGAGTTGCAGCCGATGGGCGGCAGCGGATGGTCCCTCAAGATTTTGTACATCTCTTATGGATACCCACACGCCGGCCTAATTCACGATAGCTCCGGCAACCTCTATGGCCCGGCTTTCACTGCTGGCCTCGGTTATGGATCGGTCTACCAGATGGTCCTTTCCGGATCTACTTGGATTACCACCGATATCTACGATTTCACCAACGGAAGCGACGGGGCATACCCATGGGGGGGCCTGATCCTTGATCAGTCGGGCAATCTGTACGGTTCCACTTGTGCCGGAGGGTCGGGCAACGGCGGCACCGTTTTTCGGTTGTCACTCTCTGGCGGCAACTGGGTCCTTAACACCCTCTACGGCTTTACCGGGACGGGCCACGGGGGTTTCGTGGTGGGTCCCGCAGCCAGTCTTGTTATGGACAAGGCCGGTGCCCTCTATGGCACGACCTTGGCCGATGGAGCCCATGGATACGGTTCGGTTTTCAAGCTCACGCCGCAAGGGGACAACTGGACATATACGTCGCTGCACGACTTTACCGGCAGCAGCGACGGCGGAGGCCCATACAGCAACGTGGTAATGGACGCGCAAGGCAATTTGTACGGAACGGCCTCGGTGGGCGGAGCCAACGGGAAAGGAGTGGTGTGGGAGATCACGCCGTAAAGCAGTAGTCAGTTGTCAGTTGTCAGTGAAGGAGATTCTCATGACAAATTCGGCAGCGTATCCAAGTTGGACTCGCAAACCAAGTTTCCGGCCCGCGATTGCGGGGCGGGCGATAGCAATCGTGTTTGCGCTGGCGGCGATAGTAGCACCGTCGGCGCAGGCGCAAGCCTTCACCTTGTTGCACACCTTCACTGGACCAGATGGCTCCGAGCCTGCTGCCGGCCTGGCGATGGATCGTGCAGGCCGGCTTTATGGGACAACGGTTTACGGCGGTAGCAGCCCGGGTCTTGGAACGGTGTTCCAGTTGTCAAGGAAGGGCTCGGGGTGGGTGCTCAACCGCATCTACAATTTTAATGGGAATTCGACAAATGATGGCGGCCGCCCTTTCGCCGGGTTGACCATCGGTCCCGATGGCAGCTTTTACGGCACAACCTACGAGGGAGGCGGCGGATGTTCGCTGACCAATCGCGGTTGTGGAACGGTTTACAACCTGAAACCACCGGCTAGCGCCTGCAAGTCGGCCCTTTGTCCTTGGGCCGAGACCGTCATTTATCGCTTTGTCGGAGGAAGCGACGGAGCTCAGCCGGGATACGGGAACCTGGTTTTCGATCAGGCGGGGAACATCTATGGCACGACCAGCAGCGGAGGTGTCAGCGGGGGCACCGTGTTTGAACTGACACCCTCCAATGGCGGTTGGACGGAAAGCGTCCTGCATAGCTTTACTGGAGGTAGTGATGGCGCAATACCGTGGGGTGGGCTTGTTCTGGACAAAAGCCGGCAACCTGTACGGGACTACGTATAAAGGTGGCGGAGGTTGTTCCAATGGAGGATGCGGCACGGTCTTCGAGTTGACGCCCTCCGGGTCGGGTTGGACGGAGAAGGTCCTCTACAGCTTCCAGGGCGGAAGTGACGGCGGCTTCCCATACGCCGGCTTGGTGTTTGATCAGTCGGGCAATCTTTACGGCGCCACCCTCTATGACGGATCCGGCCAGGGCGGTACGGTGTTTGAGTTAACGCCTTCAAACGGAGGCTGGACGTTCAACCTTCTGTACAGCCTCAGTTCATTTCAGGGACCATATAACAGCCTGGTATTCGACGCCGTCGGTAATCTTTACGGCACCGCGGCACAGGATGACGGCGCCGGTCTGGTTTTCGAGCTGACACCCGGAAGCGGCGGCTGGACCTATACCACCCTCCACAATTTCACCGACGGATATGACGGGGGACTTCCGCTTGGCAGCCCGCTGGTGGACGCCAGTGGCAATGTCTATGGCACGGCCCTGAACGGCGGAACCGACAGCGTGGGCACTGTGTGGGAGGCCACACCGTAAAGCAGCTGCCAGTGGTCAGTTGTCAGTTGTCAGTTAAGGAGATTCGTCATGAAGAATTCGGCACTAGATCGACTGTTGAGATCGCGATATCGCAATTGACCGAGTCGTTCTCGTTTGAAAATTCATGCTAAGGAGGCTCCCCATGTCTCACCAAGTTCCGAATCCCAACTTCCACACACCGCTGCGCACGGCAGCTACGGTGCTCATGTTCCTGCCGCTGCTCATTGCGGCGGTAACGCCAATCCAGGCGCAAACCTACAGCGTAATTCACTACTTCACCGGTTCTGACGGGGAGAGTCCTGCGGCCGGAGTGACGATTGACCAGTCCGGGCGCCTCTACGGCACGACCTATAGCATTTTCGGCACCGTCTTCGAAATGCGGGACGTTAACTCTTACTGGGTCTTCTCTGAGCTCTTTTCGATGGGGTACCCTGGACCGGAGGGCGCTCGCCCTCAAGCCAGAGTCATCAAGGGCCCGGATGGCAGTCTCTACGGCACGACCTATGAGGGAGGCGGGAACTGCTCCTGCGGTGTAGTTTTCAAACTGCAGCCGCCGCCCACCGCTCCTCGCTCGGCGCTGGAACCTTGGACGGAAACTGTCATTCACGACTTCAGCGGTCCCGATGGCTCGCTCCCCGGCTACGGTGATCTCGTCTTCGATCAGGCGGGTAATATCTACGGCACCACGGAGCAAGGCGGCGCCTATGGGGCAGGCGCGGTCTACGAGCTTACCCCTTCCAACGGCGGCTGGACTGAATCGGTCATCTACAGCTTCAGCGGATTCACCAATGGCGGAGCGCCCTATGGTGGCGTCATCTTCGACAACGCTGGAAACCTGTACGGCACCACCTCGGGCGGCGGCCAATACTCCAAAGGCACCGTCTTCGAGCTCACCCCTTCAGGCTCGGGCTGGAGCGAAACAGTTCTCCATTCCTTTCAGTCTTCCGAAGGAACGTTTCCCGTGGGCGGATTGATGTTTGACCTCTCCGGCAACCTTATCGGCACCACGGAGTCCGGCGGTTTAGGCGGTTACGATGGCTCGGTTTTTGAGCTGTCACCCTCCAACGGCGGGTGGACGTTCTCGGTGCTCCATCTCTTTGACTTGTCCAAGGGCGAAGGGGTGGATCCCATCGCCGGGGTGACCATGGGTAGCGACGGCAATCTCTACGGCACCACGCTGGGCGGCGGCTATTACGACGATGGCACTATCTTCCGCCTGGTCTATAGCGGCGGTTACTGGACCTACCAAACGTTGTACAGCTTCGGCAACGACGGCAACTCTCCTTTCGGCGGCGTGACCTTCGACAGCCAGGGCAACATGTACGGCACCGCCATCGCCGGCGGTAAGGGAGCGTGCAACGGAGGCTGCGGCGTGGTCTGGGAGATGACGCCGTAATGCCGTTGTCAGCAGCCGGTGGTCAGTTATCAGTGAAGGAGATTCGTCATGAAGAATTCGGCACAGCATCAGAGTTGGACTATCAACGTAGGTTTCGGGCTCGCCACTGCCGCACTGGCGATCGCGATTGTGTTTGCACTGACGGCGCTGGTGACGCCATTTGCCCAGGCACAGACCTTCACCGTACTTCACAGCTTCACTGGCGGAGGGGACGGCGCCCATCCCGTCGGCACGTTGACAATTGAGGGAGGAGGAAGCCTCTACGGAACGACCTCTTGGGGCGGCATGAATAACTGCACTCCCTGGTATGAGTGCGGCACAGTTTTTAAGCTAAGCCACCGGAATGCCAACTGGATCTTGCAAACGCTCTATACCTTTGACCCCACGACCGGGCAGGATGGGTATGGCCCGGCAGGCCAACTCGCCCGGGACTCGAGTGGAATTCTCTATGGGACAACAGATTCTGGGGGAAAGAAGGGATGGGGTAGCGTCTTCGAACTAAAACCCTCCCCTACACGACCCGTTTCCGTTATTGCCCCGTGGACGGAAATCAGGCTTCATGACTTTGCCTCCTCTGGCGATGGCGCCGAGCCCTACAACGGAGATCTGCTGCTCGACTCAGCGGGTAACCTGTATGGCACAACCTTTTCCGGCGGGAAGTATGAGGCCGGCACCGTTTACAAAATGACGCCTTCCAATGGCGGATGGACCTACGTTGTCCTGTATAGCTTCAGTGGCGGCAACAACGGAGCTAATCCCGTCGCTGGCGTAGTCCTCGACGCTGCAGGCAACCTCTATGGCACCACCTATGATGGCGGCTACTACGGCGAAGGCGTTGTGTACCAGGTGACGCCATCCGGTGCCGAGACGGTTCTCTACAACTTCACCGGCGGCAACGATGGATCCTTGTCTTATGCCGGGGTGATCTTCGATCAGTCAGGGAATCTCTTTGGTGCCACGGCTTTCGGCGGCTCGGGCGGCGCCGGTGTGGTGTTCGAACTGTCGCCTGGCAGCGGCGGTTGGTCCTATAAAGAGATTTATCCCCTTCCGGGCAACGGATGGGGAGCCTACGAAAGGCTTGTTATGGACGGCGGCGGTAATCTCTACGGCACATTATTCGAGGGTACCTATTCCGGATACGGCTCAGTCTTCAAACTGACGCCCTCAAATGGGGGCTGGACCTACACCTCCCTCCACGACTTTACCGATGGTGATGATGGGGCGAATCCCTATGGGGGTCTTGTTCTCGACAGCAACGGTAATCTCTATGGCACAACCGAAGCCGGGGGCGCCTTCGGATATGGTGCGGTCTTCGAGATCACACCATAAGCAGTCGTCGGTAGTCAGGGGTCAGTTAAGGAGATTCGTCATGAAGAATTCGTCACAAAATCGGAGTCGGGCTCGCAACGCAAATTTGTGGCTCGCAACTGCCGCGTTCGCGATAGCTATCATGTTTGCGCTGCCTACTCGCGCCCAGACTTTCAGAGTGATCCATGCCTTCGACATCTCCGACGAGTGGTACCCCGATGCCGGATTGACCATTGATGAAGCCGGAAATCTTTATGGCACGACCGCTTACGGCGGCAAGGGCACGTACAACGGCACCGTATTCAAGTTGACCCATCACGGCTCGGGTTGGGTGCTCTCGGAGCTGTACAGGTTTAACGGAGGCGATGATGGCGAGACTCCCGAGGCCAGAGTCGTCTTCGGCCCGGACGGCAAACTCTATGGCAGCGCCGTCGGCGGCGGTTCCGCCGGCTGGGGCGTCGTCTACAGCTTGCAGCCTCCAGCCAGCGCGTGCAAATCCGCGTCCTGCCCGTGGACTGAAAAAGTACTCTTCCCGTTCCAGGCTTCCGGCACGGGTTGGGAACCCATAGGTGACCTCACTTTCGATGCCGCCGGCGACATTTATGGAGCCGCATTTTACGGCGCCATTAACAACTGCGAGGGCGAGGGCTGCGGTGTGATCTACGAACTGACACGATCCGGCGGCGTCTGGACGGAACAGATTATTCACCAGTTCACGTATGGGGCCGATGGAGAATACCCCACCAGCGTGATCCTCGGCGACGACGGTAATCTGTACGGCACTGCCCAGGGGGACCCCAACAACCAGCTCAAACGAGGGTTGGCCTTTCAATTCGTCCCCTCAAGCGGAGGCTGGACGGAAAACGTTCTTCATCAGTTCTTTGGTATGGATGGCGCGTTCCCGGTCGCGGGTCTGATCTTTGACCCGGCGGGCAATCTGATTGGCGCGACGCTCGCTGGCGGCTACTATGGCGGAGGAGCAGTTTATGAATTGTCGCCCTCGGGGAATTCCTGGTATTTCAGCGACCTGTATAGCTTCGAGATCGGCAAGGCCTCCTATCCCTACGGTCCCCTCGGCGCGCTCATCATGGACAGCGCCGGAAACCTATACGGGGCGACTGGGACTGACGGCGCTTACGGCTACGGCGCTGTTTTCAAGCTGACTCCATCCAGCAGCGGTTGGACCTATACCTCGCTGTACGACTTCACCGGCGGGACTGACGGCTCATTTCCGCGCAACGTGGTGATGGATGCAAGCGGCAACCTTTACGGCATAACCACTTATGGCGGCAATAGCGCATGTCAGGCGGGCTGCGGCGTCGTCTTCGAAATCACACCGTAAAACAACTGTCAGTTGAGAAGATTTCGTCATGACGAATTCGGCGCAGCATCGGAGTTGGACTTACAACCTACGTTTCCGGCCTGCTGCTGCAGCGCTGACGATGGCAATCGTGTTTTCGTTGACGGTGGTGGTAACGCAGTCAGCGCAGGCGCAGACGTTCACGGTACTGCACAACTTCACCGGCGGACAGGACGGAGCATCCCCCAAAGCTGGCGTGACGATGGATGGAGCAGGCAATCTCTACGGCACGACATATAGCGGTGCCAGCGGTTACGGTACGGTTTACCGGCTGAAGCGCTCAGGATCCAACTGGGTGTTTGGCCCCCTCTACAGCTTCACCGGCGGCAGCGACGGAGCCAATCCTTCGGCCAGAGTAATCTTCGGGCCGGACGGTGCTCTCTACGGCACGACAGAGTACGGTGGAACTGCCGGCACAGTCTTCAAGCTGCAGCCCTCAGCGTCGGCTTGCAAAGCCGCCCTCTGCCTCTGGACAGAAACTGTGCTTCACAACTTTCAGACAGGTGCTAACGGAGCTAATCCTGGCTATGGTGACCTCCTCTTTGATCAGGCGCATAACATTTACGGCACTACGATCCAGGGCGGCGCTCCTCACAACGCTGGTACGGCTTACAAGTTAACCCCGTCGGGAAGCGGCTACACCGAGAGCATTATTTACGGCTTCGGCGGAGGCAACGACGGGGTAGGTCCTCACAACGGCCTGGTCTTCGACAGCGCCGGAAACCTCTACGGGACGACAGTGCAAGGCGGTGCAAATGGCGACGGCACGGTTTTCCAATTGGTGTTGGGAGAATCTGGCTGGACAGAAAGCGTTCTCTACAGTTTTAGCAACGGAAGCGCCGGAGTCGATCCGTTTGCCGGCCTGATATTTGACCAATCGGGCAACTTGTACGGCGCAGCCAGTGACGGCGGCACCGCCGGACAAGGCACGGCTTTCGAGCTGACGCCCAGCGATGGCAGTTGGACGTACAGCGTGCTTTATAGCTTTACCGCACCCCCGGGCGGCTTCCAATGTGGGCCGTACAGCAATCTAGTAATGGACAAAGCGGGCAATCTTTACGGCACCACGAGATGCGCGGGTGCGAATGGGTTAGGCAGCGTTTTCAAGCTGACGCTCTCAGGCGGGAGTTGGACCTACAGCGCGCTGCACGACTTTACTGGCGGCAGCGACGGGGGATATCCGTTAGGCAACGTGATATTTGACACGGCCGGTAATCTCTACGGCACCGCCTCCACGGGCGGTTCACACGGCGATGGTGTGGTCTGGGAGATCACGCCGTAAAACAGTTGTCAGTAGCCGGCGGCCAGTTGTCAGTTAGGAGATTTCGTCATGAAGAATTCGGCACAACAGCGGAGTTGGCCTCTCAACCTAAATTTTCAGCCTGCAATCGCAGTGCTGGCATTAGCAATCGCGTTTTCTCTGATGGCGCTGGTAACGCCGGTGACGCAGGCGCAAACCTTTCAGGTCATCTCCGACTTTTCCGGTCTGGGAAGCGTTCCGATGGCCGGATTGGCCATTGACCGAGCGGGAAATCTCTACGGGACCACGCGCGACGGCGGCGACTACAACGGCTCGATCTGCCAACTGTACTCGTACAACGGGTGCGGCACCGTCTTCAAGCTGAGCAATCACGGCTCAGGCTGGATCTATTCTCAGCTCTACCTGTTTGACGGCAGCGATGGCGGATATCCGCAGACCCCCGTCACCATCGCCCCCAATGGCACGGTGTACGGAGCGACGGGCCTGGGCGGCTCCTGCGCGTACTCGTTTTATGGCTGCGGCGTGGTTTATGCGCTCGGACCCGGCCCGCGCCCGCCGTCCTCGGCGTTTTCTCCCTGGCTGGAGAATGTGCTGCATGTCTTCACCGGCAATGAAGACGGCGGCCCCTATCCCAGCGAGCTGGTTCTGGACGCTGCGGGCAATCTGTACGGCACCACCGACGGGGGCGAGCTCAGCGCCGGAAATGTCTTCCAAGCGAAGCCCTATGGCAGCGGCTGGGTCGTCAATAACCTGTACACGTTTTACGGCACCACCGATGGCCTGTATCCGCACGGCGTGACCTTCGACAGCGCCGGTAATCTCTACGGCGGTACGCGCCAGGGTGGGAACAAAGACTGTGCCCCCTTTCAAGGTTGCGGCGTCATCTTCGAGCTGAGTCCATCCGGTTCGGGCTGGATCGAGACGGTCCTCCACGTCTTCGACCAGAACACCGAAGGAGGGGGCCCGGGCGCGGTCATCTTCGACAAGGCCGGCAACATGTACGGCGTCACGCGTGGGCTGGTCAACCCTGGCACGGTGTGGGAGATGTCCCCGTCGAACGGCGGCTGGACGTTCAATATCCTGTATCGCTTCACGGGCTACAACGACAGTGGACCGGACGGCCGCCTCAACATGGACGCCGCCGGGAATCTTTACGGGGTTACCAATCGCGGCGGTTTGTATAACGACGGCAACGTCTTCAAGCTCAGCCCTTCCAACAGCGGCTGGACCTACACCGACCTGTACGACTTCCAGGGAGCCGACGACGGCTGCGCACCTGACGGCTTTGTGACTTTCGACGCCAACGGCGACATCTTCGGCACCGCCAGCGGGTGCGGAAAATATCTGGTGGGGACGGTATGGGAGATCATGCCGTAAAGCAGTTGTCAGTGGTCAGCGGTCAGTTGTCAGTTTAAGGAGATTCATCATGACGAATTCGGCACAACCTAAGACTCGGACTCTCAACCTACGGCCAGCAACTGCAGCACTGGCGATTGCAATCGCGTTTTGCGTTGCGGTTACCACCCAGCCGGCG
>Ga0074046_10003361_pt1 | contig 13421 bp, 14 predicted proteins | sample BogForMeECP23OM3_FD_94441 | JGI IMG/M metagenome (GOLD analysis project Ga0074046, IMG submission 94441) | Bog forest soil microbial communities from Calvert Island, British Columbia, Canada - Bog Forest MetaG ECP23OM3 | ecosystem: Environmental > Terrestrial > Soil > Wetlands ...
CTCGATCTGGTCGAGGAACCGGACGCTCTGGACGTTGTGGAAGAACTTCCCGATCCCGTGCTGCCCGCAAATCTCAGAGAGGCAGGACTCGCCGAAATGGCCGTAGGGGATATGCCCGATATCGTGGCCGAGTGCTATCGCTTCGATCAGGTCCTCGTTGAGCCGGAGGCACCGCCCGATCGTCCGTGCGATCTTCGAGACCAGCTGGACGTGGATGACCCGGTGGGTGATGTGGTCGTTCTCCACGAAGAAGAAGACCTGGGTCTTGTCAATGTACCGCGTGTACGCCCGGGTGTGGATGATCCGGTCTGCATCGCGTGAATAGGGGGTCCGGATATCATCCGGTGTCCGGTTGTGCCTCCGGACCGCATCGGCGCCCGTAGTTGCGAGCGGGGAGAGGAGCGACTCTCGTTTTTGCGACATAGCCTTGATGGAAGAAGCCAGTCCCGTATCGGGCACCCGTGTCCGTGACGGTTTTTTCATGCCGGAGGAGAGTCAGTGTCGTGGCATATTAATCCTGATCCAGCAGGCGAAGGACAAGGCTGAAATAATGGAGAATGGCAGAAATTCTTGTTTATCGCGTAACAGGTAAAAACAGATAAATTGCGATGCCCTACGCGCAGACGGCCCGAAGGTTATCCCTCCAGAATAAGTCCCCGTATATGCGATGACTGATACTTGGAGGGTTTTGTGCAGCTTAGTGAGATATCCGGTATTTCTCATAATGATAATTTCCTTGTTCAGATATGATGATGAGAAGAATATCTCTCTATTCCGGATACGATGAATGCCGCCGCAGTCGAAGTTTGAGAACTTCTCCACAGCCTTCGGCTGCCCCCAACGGGGAGCCAGCCATGACCAGATGGTCGGGGCTGGCTGAAGAAAATTCTCGGATAGAGAATTTTCGACTCGCTCCCGCGGCGGATCAACTTCCTTGCCCGCCGTGCCTCATCCCACAGGAGATTCGGCAAGAGGAAGTTTTTCCAAACTTCCTCTGCTTCATCCGTACAGGATGAAGCAAGTCGAAGAATCCTTGCGGATTCTTCTCCAGTCAATCCTCGCTGAAGCGACGATTGACTCCTCGGAGAGGCCCTGAGGCGGGGAATTCTCACAAATCTGACTATTCCGACGATTTCCCTGGTTCAGAGTAAACCCGATGGGTTCATATCCGTTTCCGTACACGCTGATAGATTCTGCAGGGCCGGTCCTGATAGTGGTCAAAACCGAAGAATTTGGAAAAATAAAATTTTTCAGGCCGGAAGAAACTGAAGATTTCGGTAATTACTCCCAAATCTACCTCCCGTAGGTGACATAGGTCTCCCCGTACTGGACGACATGTCCCTGCATGGCCCCCGCCAGCTGTTCTTTGGTCGCCCCGGCCTTCAGCGGCAGTTCAGCGTCCAGCCCGTACACCTTGAAAAAGTAGCGGTGGGTCTGCCCTTTCGGTGGGCAGGGACCGTTGTACCCGATCCTGCCGAAGCTGTTCTTACCCTGAACCGCCTTCATGGGGAACGTCACTTCCGGGGTCTTGGGGATCTTCTCCGGGATGAGCCTTGCCAGTTCCATGTTCCACGCGATCCAATGGACAAACCCACCCCCGCCGGGAGCGTCCGGGTCGGTGAGGATAATGGCAAGGCATTTCGAAAGTGCCGTGTTCACTCCGCCGACCCCGATCTCCGGCGACCGGTCCTCGCCGTCGCACGTGTAATCGCTGGGGAGAATTTTGACTGAAATCGTTATTTTCAGTTCTTCCATTCCCAAACCTCCGTTACAGGCAATAAGCACGGATATGCTCTTAAACATGACGTTCGGGGCAGGGGGCCGATCGCTATCGCGAACAGACGGCCGCAGTCTCTCCGAACTGAAGGACATGCCCTCTCATCGCGGCGACAAGTTCGTGCTTGTCCGAGCCAGGGGCGAGGTCGAGCATGGCATCCAGCCCGTAGACCTTGAACTGGTACCGGATCATCTGGCCCGGTGGCGGGCAGGGGCCGGTGTAGCCGACAGTGCCATAGTCGGTGGTGCCCTGCACGGCAGCGACGGGCACGCTTACGACCCCTTCGTGGGGGATGCCGGCCGGAATGACCGGCTGCGCAGGGAGGTTCCAGCAGGTCCAGGGCGTGAACGAACAGCAGGACTTCTCGAACGGATTGAAGACCATGATGGCGACCGAGGCAGCATGCAGTTCCTTCAGCCTGATCCGCGGCGAGAGGTTCTCACCATCGCACGTGTGCGTAGGGGGAAACTCCAGGAAGTCGAGCACGGCAACAAGGCGCTCCATGAGAACGACCATGGCGCGGGAAGATATGAAGGTTCCTTTCCTTCACCTGCCGCCAGAACCGTGATGTCCGGGAACGGAATGGATTTGTGTATGAATATTGCAGACGGATCCCGCACCCCGTGTAAACTCCGGCCAATCGGTGTGATCCGATCGCCGTTCCTCCGGCGGGGGGAAGCCCCCGTCAGGGAAGGTTTTCGGACAGGGAACCGCCCATCGGGATACCGCCGGAATTTGCCGACGGCCTGCTGGACGTGGGGAAGCATCCCCGCCTCGTCCTGCTCTACTGTCCCGGCCGTGCCGACCGGTACACCCTTTTTGCGACATCCCCGGGAACCGGCACAAAAAACGGCGTCTTTGCCACCCGATCCCCGGATCGCCGGAACCCCCTCGCCCCCTCCGTAGCCGACATCGTCAGGCAGGAAGGCAACCGGCTCGTGGTGCGGGGGCTGCTTGACGGGCTGGACGGGACGCCACTCACCGGCATCAGGCCGTATCCAGCGGGATCGACTGCATCCCGGACTGACTCTGCAGCCAGACGGCCTGCCCCGATCTCCCACCTTTATTGTCTTGCAGGGACAACTGGTGAGAGTAAAGATTGGTTTTTTTTGTGAGGCATCCAGATGGCAAAGAACAATACCCAGAACCAGCAGCCGGATGAAACGTGCGAAAAAGAGTGCTCCAGCTGTCCGACTGCCGGCACATGCCCGTCGGCAAAGAGCGGGGCGGCCGGCCTTCCGCCCAAGGCAGAGATCGACGTGAAACACGTCATCATGGTCCTGAGCGGGAAAGGAGGGGTCGGCAAGTCCACCGTATCGGTCAACCTTGCCTACGCTCTCTCGAACCATGGCAAGAAGGTCGGGCTTCTCGACCTCGACATGCACGGCCCCAACATCCCCAAGATGCTCGGGATCGAGGACCACAAGCTCCAGGTGATGGGCGACCGGATCGAGCCCGTCCACGTCACCGGCATGCTCTCGGTCATCTCGATGGCGTTCCTGCTGCCTGACACCAGCACCCCGATCATCTGGCGCGGGCCCATGAAGATGGCCGCGATCCAGCAGTTCCTCTCCGAGGTCAACTGGGGCTCCCTCGACTACCTCGTGGTCGACCTCCCCCCGGGAACCGGCGACGAGGCCCTCACCATCGCCCAGCTCGCCCCCAACGTCCGGGGAGCGGTCATCGTGACCACCCCGCAGGATGTAGCCACGCTGGACGCCCGCAAATCGGCAAAGTTCGTGGAGAAACTCGGCCTCCCCGTCATCGGGATCATCGAGAACATGAGCGGCATGCTCTGTCCCCACTGTGGTGGAGAGATCGACCTCTTCGGCAAGGGCGGCGGGAAGAAGATCGCTGAAGAGCTCGGTATTCCGTTCCTCGGGGCCATCCCGATCGATATCGAGATGCGCAAGGCCGGGGACGAGGGCCGCCCGTTCATCATCCGCCGCGGCGACAGTCCCACGTGGAAGAGCGTGGACAAGGTCATGGAAGAGCTGATCCGGGTTGTCGAGGGATAAGATGGACTTCCAGCGGGTCCTGACCGGCAAGGAAAAGCCGCTCCCGATCTACAAGGGCGTGGTGGCGTGCCTCGAGAACCCGCAGGTGTTCCCCGACCTCCTCGAACCGATCTACCGGGAAGCGATGGGACTTGATGACGATACGCTCGACCGGTTCCGTTTTTCCTTGATGAGGCTCCAGCTGTATGCCGATATCCACCGGAACGAGGACCTCGAGAAAGCGATGTACATCAAGTTCGTCGCGCAGGTCCTCGAGAAAGTGATCTTCGGGTCGCTGATCATGGAGCCCGCGGAGCCATCCGCGGACTGACTTTTTCCTCCCGACCAGAAAGCACTTATCGGGGAAAATGTGCATTGGTGATACCTATATGTGCAGACCCGATCAATACTAGGAACGATACCATTGCCGGGACGGATCATTCTACCGGCCCGGATGAATACCCTACGTCAACCACGACCGGAGCTACCATGACATCACGTATGCAATCCCCTCACACGACCTGTCCGGGGTGCCAGGAAGAGGTGTTTCTCGACGAGCTCGTAGGTGGGAAATGTCCCCTGTGCGGCTGCTCGCTCGAGGAGTTCGACGAGTCGTTCGGGGAGTACGAAGGGATCCTCGATCGCTCGGACCTCTCGTGGCTCATCTTCAACTACTTTGTCTTCAAGAAATTCGTCGACCTCGGGGTTCCCCCTCACCAGATCATGGAGTTCGTCTCCACCTATGAGCAGAATGCGGAGAAGCCCCCCGAGGAGTGGGACAAGACCGGCTTCGTGCTTGAGATCCCGATGAAGGCGCTGGCCCGTGTCATGCCCAAGCGCTGCTCGAAATGTAACCGCTGGTTCTTCCGCGGCGGGAAAAAGCAGATCCGGGGCGACATGCGGAAGACAGCCCTTGCGATCGAGTACGTCTGCGACCGGTGCTGAAGACCGGTAATTCTTACGATCCCCTTCTCTTCCGGAACCTCTTTTATCTTTTTTAAAATTTAAATAGTAACATATAAAACAGAAAGAATGATATGCATTCTATGAGATTTCCCGTCTGCCGGATACTGATTGCAAGTATTGCCGTAATATTTTTCCTTTCAGTTCCGGCACTTGCCGACGAGATGATCCCGACCGTCACCCATGTGTTTTTTGAAAAAAATGGTCTGCCCTACAACGAAAGCGTATACTTTACGGTGAGATGTTACGGATACCGCTGCAGCGGCTGGGACTGTCGCCCTCCTCCTGATGGTTTCAATGAGTCCGGGACTCCTGCACCAGAGATGGTCTTCTCGTTCTCGGCGACCTGTCCCGGGTACGGCTGCACAATCTACGAGCCCTATTACCTGAACTACCGGCATATCGACCGGTGCAACTTGGCGGGAGAGACCGGTGGGGGCAACTTCTCGATCCCTGATTTCTCGAGTACGCCGGTTCCTGATTGTCAGGAACTCATGCCCTACATGATTGGCAAAGCGAACAACCAGTACTATAATACCACGCCGGAATACGAACAATGCCTGAACGGGACCTACCGGCAGTCGGAGCTCTGTGACCAGTATGTCACGGAGTGCAGCCCGGTAACCGATAAGGACTGCGGCAACTGGATTATCGATGGCAGGTACGTGAAGGACTCGGATCGATCTCTGGTGTGCCGCGAGGAGGCTGACAGGACGAGGGATGCCTGTGATATCTACCTCAAAAAGGTGGATCCTCCGACTATGATCATGTGGAAGGATACGAACGGCCGCGAGGAAGCGGCGAGGAGAACATGCGAACTGCGGTTTACGATCCCGTTGTCTCCGAGTTCTCTCAATGAAACACCTGCGGGACTCCCTTCGAAAAAATCGTACGGAAGCCCGATAATGAATGGTCTATGCACCGTGCTCCGGTTCTTCGGGAGGGAGTGCGAATGATGCAAAAAATCAGTTTGATTTTATTGTGCTGCACAGGTATGACGGTGATTTTGGTTATACCCGTTTATGCAGACCCGATTGAAACAACTCTCACGAGCTTTTTTATCCAGCAGGACAACGAGCCAGTCAATGATACTGTTGATTTCTCCGTGAAATGTTATGGGTTTTATAATGAATACCGGCTGAAATCCCTGGGATTATCAAAAAACCAGAATACCTCCAGTAATCCCGAGTTGGTTTATTCATATTCAGTTTCGTGTCCGCAGGGGAGTTGTACAAGAAACGATCAGTATAATCCAACATGGGGAATGGCGATTTCATCGTGTGATCTCGAAGGGACCTATAAAGGGAAAGAATTCATTCTGAAAAATTTTACAACAAATCCGGAGCCGGATTGTTATGGACTAACAGAATGGAATATAAGCGGGAAGAGAACGTACTTTGCCCTTACCTTTGAGGACCTTGATTATTGCACTAAAAAATATTTTTCAAACCGCAAAGACTGCGTGAAATTACTTAAGCCTATTGAAGAGGGAGATCACCCGAAGCGTTTATACGGATTCCCGAATGGGACGAAACTTAACTGGACATCGGAATTTGATCAATGTTTGGAACGGAGTGAACCTGAGAAGCTTTCTTGTTACGAAACCCACAGCCGGGTAATAAACCAGACTCAAATCTCGAAATCTCACCCATCCCTCTATTGCGAGTTGAGGTTTAACATCTCTTCCGAAAACCAGACCTCTGAGCCAACAACGGTTCCGAAGATATCTTCCTACATTCCAAAAAACCCGGTCGAATCTCTGTACTGCAGCATCCTTTCCTTCTTCGGTGTGTTCTGTTAGCATGTTTTACGAAACGCAGTTCCTGCTGGCACTCGTCACGACATTGTGCATAGAGATCCCGGTACTGGTTGCCCTCATCCGGTTTGCGTTCAGGGACAGGGCCCTGCCCCTGACAAGGATCATCGGAGTGGGAGCGCTCTGCACGGCCCTCACCCTCCCCTACCTCTGGTTTGTCCTGCCGCCGTATGTTGACGCAGCATATTACCCTTTGATCGGGGAAACTCTGGTCGTTATCGTCGAAGCAGTGGTCCTGAACCGGGCGCTGGAGCTTGAGCCGAAACGTGCGGTGATCTGTTCATTCACCATGAACGCAGCATCGTTCCTTCTGGGGCTCTGGCTTCTCTGAAAACAGACGGGTGAATCTTTTATTTTTTAGTGCCGGTAGTCCAGCTCCGTGACATTGCCGGTCCGGATATCGACCCAGCCGGTCGCGGGTGGGAGGGATGCGTTCGCCCGGATGATGTCGTCGTCGAAGACCACCTTCCAGCGGAGGGGGATACTGCCCGGCTGCTGGATGATGCCGGGAGGGTGCCGGTTCTGCCAGAGGATCTCCTCCGAGAGGATATGGATACTCTCCGCGGACGCGGGAGATACGTTCCCTGCTGCCCGGATGACGGCGACCCCGGCATTATAATTCGTCAGGGACGGCCCCATGGTCTCGGCGAACGAGTAGTCCTGCGTTGTCCAGAGCTGGTCGTACCCGATCACCTCCCCGCTGACGGCATCGACGGCCACCATGAACCCGTCCTCGTCAGTGAGGTACCCCGAATATATCCGCCTAAAGGTGAAGCGGTACTCCCCTGCGACCGGGCCGGCCGCAGTCCTCCATGGCTCGTAACGGGATATCGTCATGTTGACAGGGTGGGCACCGATCGTGTGGTCGGAGATGTAGCGGCCGGCGATATCCTGCGCCTGCTGCTGACTGAATACAGGGGTTGCCGGCCTGCCGGCGGCAGGGACCGTGAGATAAAACGTGGCGATCCCCCCGGACGTGGCATCGATGCTCCCGTTCAGGAGTTGTGTATTTCCGGAATAGAGAGTGAACGCCCAGACCTTCCCCCGCTCGGGATCATCGCCGTACCGCACGTCAATCCTGTCCGGGTTCAGGGAGGGGAACACCGATCCCGCGATGAATTTTGCCTGTCCTGCCGATACCGGTGAGGTGTCCTGCCCGGGGGTCCAGGACTCACCGCTCGCGGCATCGATGAACGCCGTGGACTCGTCCCCGGCTCCCCCGCTGACCGGGCGGATGACGAACCTGAACAGGGTATGGCCTGACATAGTGGAGAGGTTGACGCTGAGGATGGCGAACTCCTCCGCCGGGTAGGATCGGCGGAGTGCCACAACCGCGTCTGCGAGCGAGATATTCCCGGCAGAGGGCTGCGATGGGACACCGGGCCCGACGACAAAACCCGGTGTGGGGGTCGCCGTGGCATTCAGGACAGGGGAGATGGTGGCCGCGGGAGGAGCCGGCACGGTCACGGGCTGCTGCGATGAGAGCGCCGGTACATGCACCCAGCCGGGGGATGGGACGCCGGAGAAGAGAACTGCCGCCGCAACGATAGCGATGAAGATACCGCCAAGGATAGCCCGCCTGACGAGGCGCCGCCGCCGGTTTATCATCACTTTCTGCCGGTAGCGCTCCGGCAGGTATGGCTTGTCGAAGTCTTCGGAATCCCCGCTCATCGCTGCCGCCCCATGCTTCGTACTACCATATTCCCTGCAGGGGTTAAAAAGACCGGGCTTACCGCCCGGAAAATACGTGATGTCCCATGATAGCGGGCCGGGCGTGTTCCGACGGTATTTCAGGGGTTGCGGGAAAATTACGGCTCTTCTTTCCTGTCGTCCCGTTTCCGGCGGCTGACAGACCATGCGCCCAGTGCCACGACCACGGCCGCGAAGAGCACGGCAAGAATCCTCGGGTCAACGGATATACCGATGGGCACCGGGCCAAAGGCCATGTACCTCGGGCCGGGCATGGTCGGGCCGCCCACCTCGAGTTCGAAGATCCTGACCGGCGCCGGGGTAGGGCGAAACTGCACCGGTACCGCCGACTCATTCAGGATACCGGCGCTTATATTGAGGTCCGGGCCGCCCGCCAACTTTTGCATCCCCGTAGTGCTACCTTGTCCCGCTGCAAGGGCAGCAGGCACCGCCACGAGACCTATCGCCATAAGAGATGCGATGATCACGTGGGCGGGCCCCGCCCCACCTCTCCCAATCCCCATGATCGTTCCCCAGCAGCTGTTCGGGCGACATGGCCAACAGGTTTGTGGTCGGAAGATCTTCGCTTATCGTGCCCGTTCGGCCCGGGGCACGAAAGTGGTGCGTCGGGTCAGCCCCGTTCACAGGCTTTCCAGTGCCCGGAGGCTCTTCATGACTCCGTCCAGCGTCCTGACCTCGATGACCGCGGTCGCACGTTCCCGCTGCTGTGCAGCCATTACCGCACGGAAATCGATCGTGCCTTCCCCCACGGGGCTGTGGGTGTCCCGCCTCCCGTCGTTGTCGTGGAGGTGCATGTGCACAAACCCCTTATCGAGGAACCCCGCGAGGCAGTGGTTGAGGTTCGCATGGCCGGTATCGAGGGTGAACCCGCTCCCGTCGATCAACCCGAGGTCCTCCGGCGTCCGGAGGTTGAAGAAGTGCATGTCTCCCATGTTCTCGAACCAGAACGTGACCGAGCTTTCCTCTGCTGCCTCCTTGAGCTCGTCGAGGGACTTCCTGAACTGCCGGTCGGCCTGCCCACGCTCCTGTTCCCAGGCAAAATATCCCGGGTGGAGGACAACGGCAGCGCCGATCTCTGCCGCAACCGCGAAGCAGTCGGTCATGACCTCCACGCTCGCCCTGCGGATGGACTCGAAGAGGGACGCGACATTGATACCGTGGTAGGGGGCGTGGAGGACGAAGTCGCCGGAATAACTCGCGAACAGACCGGGGTCGTCTACGAAATGCGGGCCCTCGTCCATCACCTCGATGAGGGTGGTCATGGCGGAGAGCCTGTCCAGCGCAACGGGAAGCGGCTCCTCAAGGAGGCAGTAGGTCGAGATCCCGATCATCATGAGCGGTAGCGTGAGACGGGATAAATAGGTATGGGAGGGGGCAGGGGATTGTGGATGTCAGACGCAACTGGTAAGAAAGAGCATTCCCTTTGGATAACCGCGCGGATATATTATTGAACCTCAAAAGATTTGTAATTATATAAATAATACTATCTTCATGCTTTTATAGCAATGGCAGACGAATTCACCCAATCGAATGTACTTACGATCAGGAAGCCCGGGCGCTGCGTAACGGAATCAACCTGCATCACCGGATTAATCGTGGCCGGCTTAGGAGTGCGATCCTCTTCCGGAAGCGTCGGGGTGATCGGGATGCGGTCGTGGAAGAACAGTCCGGGGCGTGCAGCGTGAAGCGGGGACCGGCACCAACCAAAGGTTTTGACTTCGCGATCCCGGTTGCCCGAAGGCGGGGGCGGGTGATGCGTTTCCAGTCGTCACCTTGGTACGTCGCCGACTTCACGATCCATGGAAACGGGATCCTCTCCCTGGTCCGTCTCCGGCTTGCCCGGCGTCTCTATGCGACCATAGCGGAGATAACCTCGGATTTTTCCGATACGATCGCCGAGCTCGGCACCGTTCCCGGCGGGGGACCGGTCTCCCGGGAACTCTGGCTCTACTCCCGATACGGTGCCCTGCGGTTCTTCCGTCTGGAAGAAGCCGGGCTCATCGAGATTGACTTGTACGGGATCGCGTTCGTGAACGGGAAACCGGTTGTTTCAGTACTGGCACCGCCTCCCAGCGATCCGGGTTCCGTCAATCAAGCCGGCACCGCACCGGTATCCGCGCCCGGTAATCCGACCGGTCCTCTCGGGACATCCCCGGTCACCGGGCAGGCAGCTCCCGGCACTCTTGATCCTCGCGGGCCGATCGCCCGCTGGTTAAGGAAGAGAAATGCCAGCAGGGAACCGGAAGCCGGAGGAGCGGATGCGGCTGCATTCGTGGTTCCGGCAGAAAATGCGCACGGGAAAGCGGTGAGCGAAGGCCCGCATGTCAGGAAACCGGATACTGTCCCTGAACGTGGGAAGTCCGGAGGGGTAATCTGAGATGATGTCAACAGGGTTCATTTCAGCCTCCGATTACCTGTATCGTGGGTCCGGCCAACACCATTTCCCGAAAAAACGACACAGTAGTTTCGGGAAACGGCCGTTTCAACCCCCGATTGGCTGGTTTATACCTTTTTCATCCCGGAAATATCGGGCATCTGCACTATTCCAGCGACTGATCTTTCAGGAAACGGGCTGGGGGACAGGAAAAGAGGGTCCGAATCATCGATCCCATATGGCGACCCACTGGTTGGAGAATGGATAAACGGTTGAATATCAGGAGAACGCGAAGAATACGAGTGAAGAGGAATTTGTTATGACAACGATCAAAGGATTGACGGAAGACGAAGTTGAGAGAAGGATACGGGAAGGGCAGGAGGTCGTGATCGGTGGGATTGAGATCCATGCAAAGTTCGCAAAAGTCCAGGGGAACTGCGGAATCTGCATCGAATACCTCGCACCGGCCGGGGACGGCGGCGACCCGGAAGGAATTGCGGACATCAATGCAAGACTGGCCGGTCTCTGCAAGGGCAGCGTCATGGCGATGAACGATCGCGCCCGGCACCGGCTGATGGAGCTCGTTGAGCGGGACGGCGGGAACGACCGGATGATCTACCGGTTTGTCGTAACCTCGTGTATCGCAGACAACGGGATGCGCGAGAGCCGGGTGAGCGATCTGATCGATCCGGAGTTCGCCTTGGTCGATACCGGGATCGGCGAGCGGGCCCGGCAGGCACGAAGGACGATCGAGCGGTTACTGGGCGGGGGCGGGGGAGGGATGAAAGAGGAATGGGAAGAGATCTCCGAGGAGATGTTCGATATAGTCCCGAAGACAAACTACCCGCTCGCGATCAAGGAGCAGACCGAAAAAGAAGCCCGTCGGGGATTAATTGAAGGAGAAGAATTCATGCTCATCGAGATCCAGGTGATCGGGTTCATTGAGAAGTCCCGGGGGAAGGAGTCGCTCACGTTCGACTACATCGCCGCGATCAGCCAGAAAGCGGTATTGTCTCCGTGGATGAAAGAGAAGATCCGGCTCCTCTCGAAGGTCTGCGGGGATACGGTCATGGGAATAAACAAGCTGGTCACCCGGCGCCTCTACCTTTTAATCCGGGAAACGGGGGCCAGGGAGTTGTGCCTGTACCGGCTTTCCGTCTGGGTGTCGATGAGCGACGGCGGTTCGCCGCGTTATAGTATCCGGGACCATATCGATCCGGTGTTCGGGCAGCAGGATTCAGCAGTGGAGAAGAGGGCGGTGGAGGCGAGGAGGCTGGCGGGGATGGTGATGGAACAAACGGGTTGAGGTTCGCGTGGCCGGTGTCGAGGGTGTGAACCCGTTCCCGTCGAAATACCACGAAAAAAGATTGCGGCCATACCGCGGACCACCCAATATCAGGCCCCGGGATCCAGAAAAGTGAATAGAGTATCCAGGTTATTTCAGTACGTCCTGCCGACCAGCGTCGCCTTCCCCGGCTTCCCGCAGACGATGCAGCACCCTTCTGTGCAGGTGACATATTCCGACCGCACTTCGGTCCCGAGGATGCTCGAACTGGCCTTCTCCTCGATCACGTCCCCGCAGCCCCGCTGCCCGCACCAGTGGACGACCGCGACCTTCCCTTCGTTGAGGGCAGCAACGAGCGCCTCCATGGAGTCCACGGTGCAGAGGTGCGACTGCGTGTGCTCCTCCGCACGGGCCCTGATGGCAGCGGTGATCTCGCCGAGCACCCGGGTCACGCCGTCAGTGACGGTCGCAAGCCCGATCTGGCTCTTTCCGCCTGTCCGCTTCACGGCCATCACCTTCCCGGCGTCCAGGTCCCTCGGCCCGAGTTCGAGACGGAGCGGGACGCCCCTGAGCTCCCACCAGTAGTACTTCGCGCCGGGCCGCACGTCGCGGGTGTCGGTCTTCACCCGGAACCCTGCGGATTTGAGGTCTCCCTCCAGTTTCTGCGCAGCGGCGAGCACGTCCCCGTGCCGTTTCCCGATCGTGATCGGGACGATGATCGCCTGCACCGGTGCAACGGCGGGCGGGAGAATGAGCCCCTTGTCATCCCCGTGCAGGCCGATGAGCGCCGCGATGCACCGCTCGGAGATCCCGTAGCAGGTCTGGTTTGCGAGCCGCTGCTCACCGTTCCTGTCCTCGTACTGGATCGAGAAGGTCTTCGAGAAGTGGGTGCCGAGGTGGTGGACGGTGCCGATCTGGAGTGTTTTCCCGTTGGGCATGATCGTGTCGACCGCGATCGTATAGTCTGCCCCCGGGAACTTGTCCCAGTCCGGGCGCTTCGAGATGGTCACCGGAATGCAGAGCCCGTCGTAGAACTCGCGGGTGAGGGCGATTTCGTACTCCACCTGCGCCTCCGCCTCGTCCCACGTGGCGTGGACGGTGTGCGACTCCATGAACGAGGTGATCTCGCGGAGGCGGATCAGGGGGCGGGTCTGTTTTGTCTCGTACCGGAACGTGTTCACAATCTGGTAATATTTCATCGGCAAGTCGGCGTGCGAGCGGAGCCAGAGTGCGTACATCGGGTAGATCGCGGTCTCGCTCGTGGGCCGGAGGGCGAGCTTTACGTCGAGTGGTGTTGTCCCCCCGTGGGTTACCCAGTAGACCTCGTCCTCGAAGCCCTTGATGTGCTCCGCCTCCTTCATGAACTCCTGCTCAGGGATGAGCAGCGGGAAGAGGGTCTCCTCGTGGTCCCGGTCCAGCAGGTCGCGGAGCCGCTGGTACACGAACTTGCGGATCGCAAACCCGTACGGGTACCAGACATAGAGCCCCTTGACCGGGTA
>Ga0074046_10003364_pt1 | contig 13418 bp, 19 predicted proteins | sample BogForMeECP23OM3_FD_94441 | JGI IMG/M metagenome (GOLD analysis project Ga0074046, IMG submission 94441) | Bog forest soil microbial communities from Calvert Island, British Columbia, Canada - Bog Forest MetaG ECP23OM3 | ecosystem: Environmental > Terrestrial > Soil > Wetlands ...
ATCGCCTCGCGCAGCTCCTGACCGCGCTGCTCCACGGGACTGCCCCCATCACGACCTCGCGTGATGGCAGCACTGTGCGGGAATCACACGATCAAGAGAAGACGTGCTGGGGCGAGCTTGTACAATCCTTCGGCGGCTGGTTACCTCGTGCTCTGAGGATTGCCTCACACACTCAAGAGAGACAGTACGTTTGCTCTGACGCAAATGATCGTCCACGGATCTATACGCTTCGATATCGCAGGTGGATACGCGCGTCCCGGGGACGCACCAGCGGAGAAGCGTTGGACGAATCAAATTCCTTAGACTGAGACGGGAGGGGCTCCTGGTTCACGCCTTGGACTTCTTGGACTTCAGGTTCCGCTCACCCGAATGCCATCTGCTCTACGAGGATCGCTTTCGCCAAGGCGCGAAGGTTGTAGAACTCAAGACGCAATCCGCTGCGCCGGCGCGCCGAGTTCCATGGGAATCGATCCAATTTGAAAGGATGCGGGATTCCGACCAAAGAGCGTGCGGGGTTCCACATCCATCCCCATCACCCCTCCTTCCGTGGGCGCTGGAGCGAAGGAACTCCCTGGAAGGGCAAACCCTACGGGCGCTCGCGCGTCTTAGAAAGGAAGGGAGAGGAAGGAGGGAAGCGAGATGGACTTGGCTGCGTCAGCTTTGTGCTGGAAACCGCCTGCGCCGGAGCATGAGAGCAAGCGGCGCGGTGAGCAGAAATCCGCCGATCATCGGGGCCAGCGCATGGGTCAGCACCGTGTGCCATGCACCCGGCGTACGGCAGGTCAAATGGGCAGCGACCATTCCGAGGGCGGTAGCTCCGGCAGCTGTGAGGATGGACGTGCGGATTGAATGGATGGGCGCTGCGGATGCGGCGAGGTAGGTGGCGCACAGGGCCGCCGGCAGGGCCAGGAGAATGCTGAAGACGATACACGGGAGCTCCCGCTCTCCCCGCCACACAGCATCTCCGGTCGATGCCGCCGCTCGAAGCCAGAAAGCAGCGATACCCGCGCACACAAGAAGCGAGACCACGCTCCCGAGCGCGAGCGCCACGCCGCGATCTTCGAGCCCCGGTCTTGCGAACGCGAGGGCGGCGCCGATCGATCCAAGTCCGAACACTGCGAGACCGAGCGCCATCGCGACGAACGGCGTCTGGCCGGGCACCACTTCGAGGCCTGGCCGCAACCCAAGTCCAGCTACGACCGCGACCGTCACCGCACCTGCCACGGCACCCACTCTCAGAACCTCTCCGCGAAGAGGTCGGACGGGGCGGACGGGCTGGAGGTCTCGGGCCAGCGAGGTGATCAGTGTGTCCGTCGGATCGCGGTTCATGACGACACCCCCCGGCAGCTGAACGGTTCGCGGAACGGTCGCCCGGCGCCCTGCCTGAGAATGCCGGTCGACAGCCTGGACGAACCCAAGCTTCCACTCACGCTAGATCTTCCAGCGCAAACCGCACACTGCCTCTCCCCCGTTCGACGCTGACAAATCAAGCGACTCTGCCCTCCTCCAGTAAGGGGGCCCGCTTCTTCCTGTCGCCGACGTCCATCGGTTTATCCGGCCCGAGAGGTCTTTCGGCCTCTGCATTCTCATCCCGACACGGGCCTTCGGGTCCAGGATGGCGTCCACGAGTGCGACGAGAGTCGGCGACGGCCTTACGCACGATCGCGAATAGCCACGCTTCGAACGGCTGCTCCCGCCGATAGCTGTGGCGAGCACGGTGAACCGAGAGAAGAACCGTCCTCGCAACATCCTCGCCACTGGCCTCATCGGGGATGGAGATCCGGATGAAATCACGCACGTGGGGCAGAATTTCGCGGAGGAGAGCCTCATACGCTCGCCCGTCTCCGCCCTGTGCGGCCCCCATCCACTCCGACCAGCGCGCTTCGCGGTCGGGGTTCATCCCCCCTTCACCGTTCTTACGCAGAAGCGCATCATTCGGATACGCCTAGGGTTTTCCACTAGGGCAGAGCGTATCGCAAAAGCGGAAGCAGATGGGTGATCCCGTCCGCCCAAAAAGGATCCTCGTTTCGCCCCTTGCGTGGACTTGCAGATCAGGATCGGTAGGCTGAGGAGTTTGTGCCACGTGCTTCCCTGAAGCTCACACGCCACTGAAACCCTCGGGGAAGGAAGGGGTCCAACGGGTCTAAGCGACCCGTTTCGGGGTCCCCCAGAGGTACCGCATCGCGCCTGACTCCTTCTTGTGACCCAACAAAAGCGGATCGCGTGGGCGATGCCATGGGAAGCTGAGGTGGGCAGAGGGCCCTTCGACCAGAGCCGCCGCTTGAGGCCGTCTGTTCCACGGTATGAAATCTGGTTGCCCCACCCATGTCGAGGAACCGCGATGCAGTTCATGGTGATCGAAAAATTTAGAAACCAGGATGCGAAATCCGTGTACCGGCGGCTTCGAGAAAAGGGGCGGCTCATGCCGGACGGCCTTGCGTTTGTGAGCAGCTGGGTCGAGGCGGATCTTCGCCGATGCTTCCAGGTGATCGAGTGCAACAACGTAACCTTGCTGCAGCAGTGGGTCGCGGAGTGGTCCGATCTCATCGACTTCGAGATCGTCCCCGTGGTTCCCGGCAAGGCCACAGGCGAAGCATTCGCGTCCGCCTTTCCAAACTCATAGGCCACCTGCGTTGCCCAAGACCTCGCTCGCAAGTGTCAAGAGATGACCGATCGGCGTCGGCGACAGCTCTCGAGAACTTCCGTGCGGATCCCCGCGAGCGCTGAGGGGAGGCTCTCCGAAGCGGGAGCCGATCGGGTCGGCCGTGTGCTATGGCTTGAGTCGTGCAGGGCGAACCCATCCCCTTGCGATCGGCACACGAGGTCTGCGGCGCACACCCGGTTGCCGATTTGCAGCCGATCAGCGCAACCCTGGCCCGCGCCTTCCAAGATGATCCCGTGATGACCTGGCTCTTGCCCGATGCCAACCAACGTGCCGCGCGCCTGCCCGACTTCTGGACAAACGCGCTCGGCGGCCTGCATGGGCATGGCTCCTTTTTTACCACTCCTAGCTTCGCCGGAGCCGCGGTGTGGGATCCGCCCGGCCGCTGGAAGGTGAGCGTTTTGCAGATGATCCGTTTTGGTCCGGCGTTCGTACGGATCTTCCGCACCCGTTGTTTGCGCGGGCTCGCTCTACTGAATGCTGTGGAGCGCCACCATCCCCGCGAGCCACACTACTATCTGTTCGCCCTCGGTACTGACCCGGTTCATCAAGGCCGCGGAATTGGCGCTGCGCTGCTCGCCCCGACGCTCGCCAAGTGCGATGCGGAGAGGATCCCCGCCTACCTTGAGTCGTCGAACAAGCGCAACGTTCCCTTCTATCAGCGCAGCGGCTTTCGGGTCGTCCAGGAGATTCTCCTGCCCGACGGTCCCACGGTGACACTCATGTGGCGCCCGGCGCGAGGCGAGTAAGACGTTCCCGGTGACGGGGAATGCGCGGTCGATGTCATAAACCTTGAGCCATGAGGTTCCACGTTCGGCTGGTCGGCCCTTACCCACGAGGAACTCCACCTCACGGAGGGGTCCTTCTCGAGGGCTCTGGCGAGAACCTCCGGGACGAGATTCGGGGCGCAGAGAGTCTCGAGGGGGGACACTTCCAGTGAAGCCCGCATGCGCCTTTGGTCCCTCTGCGACGGGAGCCTCCCCGCCCTGCGGAGTGCGCTGGGGGAGCGGAGAGTGCTGAAGCTCGGTGTCGCGCTCGGGGCGCTCAACCCCGCCTATCACCTTCCGGTGGCCCTTGAAGCAGAGCAGCTAGGCTTTGAATCCATCTGGATGCCCGAGCACCTGGTTTTCCCACTCTCCATGTCGGGCTCACCTCACCCACACGCCGAGCACCCACCGGTTCCCCCGACCACGCCGGTATTCGACGCCTTCGCTTGGCTCTCGTTCCTCGCGGGCAAAACCGAGCGGATCCGCCTTGGAACGAGCGTCTACCTGCTGGGGCTCCGCCACCCATTCGCCGCCGCCCGTGCGATCCAGACGCTGGACCTCGTATCGCTTGGTCGGGCTGAGATTGGGATCGGTGCGGGGTGGCTACGCGAAGAGTGGATGGCCGCGGGTTTGGATCCAAGTACGCGCGGCAGGCGCCTCGACGAGGCTCTCGCCGTCTGCAAGCAGCTGTGGGTCGAACCCGTGATTGAACACCACGGCGAGTTTTTTGATTTCGCTCCAGTGGTCTTTGAGCCAAAGACAGTGCAGAAGCCTTGGCCCCCGATCCACATCGGCGGCGAGAGCCCGAGCGCACTGCGCCGCGCAGCGCACCACGGGGATGGATGGCTAGCTCTCTTTCATACACCCGAATCGATCAAGGCGTCGCTCGCCAAGATCCGGGAGCTGCGTGTGGATCGTGGGCTCGGCGAGAAACCGTTTGTGGTCACGACGGGCGGGCGGATCACGTCTCGGGAGGACCTCCGTCGCTGGGAGGAGGCTGGCGTCGACCGCGTCATCGTGACGCCTTGGGTCCGCTCGCGCGACGCGGTGGATAGCTTGCGTCGGCTCGCCGCGCTTGCGTTCGACTGATCTCACGAACTCGCGGGAAAGCGAGCCTTGGCGCGTCGGTAGCGCAATCCCCATCCATGGGAAGCCACTGGCGGACTGCGCTCCGCTGCTCGGGGAGGGTTCACCGCCTGGACGGAATCCGCCGACGATCGAGGGGAGGAGTCCCCCTCTTGCCCCTCGTCTCGCTGCACGGACCGCGCCGTCCCGCCGCGGGTAGAGGCCCCACGAACGCTATTTGAAGAATGGTCTCACCCCGAGCGGAGACTTGACGAGCGATTATATTTCTATATCATTGGAAATATGGAAACGATTCGAGCGGTCGCCGCTCTTGCGGCGCTTGCCCAGGAGACGCGCCTCGCGATCTTCCGGTTGTTGGTGCAAGCGGGGCCCGCAGGGTCGCCGGCGGGCTCGATCAGCGAGCAGCTGAAGATTCCCGCTCCAACCCTCTCCTTCCATCTCGCCCAGCTGAGAGCCGCTGGGCTCATCACCTTCCGTCGCGAAGGGCGCTCGCTCATTTATGCGGCCGACTACAACACCACAAACGCGCTCGTTGCCTACCTGTTGGAAAACTGCTGCCAAAGTGAAAGTTCTTGCGACGCTCCGTCCTGCGCCCCGACGCGCGCGAAGCGCTCACGGTCTCAAAAACCACACAAAGGAGTGAAACATGAAACGCCTACACGTGCACGTCGCCGTCGATAACTTGGCCGACTCGATCCAATTCTACAGCACACTCTTCGGGAGGGATCCCACAGTTCGCGAGGTGGACTACGCCAAGTGGATGCTTGAGGACCCACGGGTGAACTTCGCCATTTCGAACCGGGGCGGTGCACCCGGCCTTGATCACCTCGGACTTCAGATGGAAACCGACGTGGAGCTACGCGACGTCGCCTCACGCCTCGCCGCCGCCGGGCGAGGTGTCTTGGAGGAGAAGGACGCAGCATGTTGCTACGCGCGAGGAGACAAGGCATGGGTCCTCGATCCCCAGGGCATTCGCTGGGAGAGCTTCCGCACGGTCGGCTCACTCACGACGTGGGGTGAAGCTCCGACCGCGCCTGCCGCTGGCTGCGGGACTGCAAGCCCCGACGAATCCAGCGCCTCTTGTGGCGGGGTTGCCGCTTCTGCGAGCGCCAGCTGCTGCTCCTCGCCGAAACCTTGAAAAGGCTGGCACGCCGAGCGGTTGCCGAGGGTCTCGGGACCGCGTTCCTGCTCGCGACCGTGGTCGGCTCGGGGATCATGGGCGAGCGCCTCGCGGGTGGGAACGCAGCGATCGCGCTCCTCGCGAATACGCTCGCCACCGGCGCTGGACTCGCGGCCTTCATTCTGATGTTCGGGGCTATTTCTGGTGCGCACTTGAACCCCCTCGTCTCCCTCGCCGAGACCTTGCGCGGCAGACTCCCGCAGCGAGAGCTGGCCGTCTACGTGGCGGTTCAGGTTGTGGGAGCCTTCGGCGGTGTTGCCATCGCACACATCATGTTCGGCGCGCCGCTCTTCTTCGCTTCGCACCACGAGCGGTCCGGCATCGGCCAACACGTGGGTGAATTCGTCGCGACCTTTGGCCTTTTGGCGGTCGTTTCGAGCTGCCGCCCGAGTGCTGCACCCTTCGCGGTGGGCTCCTACATCGCAGCGGCCTATTGGTTCACGTCATCGACGTCGTTCGCCAATCCGGCCGTGACTCTGGCGCGCGCGGCGAGCGACACATTCGCGGGCATCCGGCCCCTCGACGTCCCCGGCTTTCTGTTTTCCCAGTTCTTGGGCGCACTCGCGGCGACGTACGTATTCAACTGGCTCCTCTCCGAGGAGGACTGATGGACACCGTAATTTTCGCCTGCGTTCAGAACGCCGGGCGTTCCCAGATGGCGGCGGCCTGGTTCAACCGGATCGCTGATTCTGCGAAAGCGACGGCTTTGTCGGCGGGGACTCGGCCGGGCCCGCATGTCCACCCCGAAGTACTTATGGCGATGACGGAAGTGCATGTCGATCTCTTAGGGGCAACGCCTCAGCTCCTGAGCAACGAGCTTGCGCGCAGAGCGACGCTCCTGGTGACCATGGGCTGCGGTGAGGAGTGCCCTGTGGTCCCCCAGCTGCAGCGCGAGGACTGGCCACTTGAAGACCCGAAGGGAAAGCCAATCGAGGCCGTGCGCCGGATCCGAGACGACATTTTGAGGCGCGTCGAGCAGCTCGTGAAGTCGAGGGGATGGGCCCGCAGTACGCCACGAGGGAGATGAAGATGATGTCGTCGCAAGACCGGTACTCCGTCCTGGGGGTCGCCCCGGGATCGCGAACATGACGCTGGCTACGCGATGGTACGAAAAGGGATGGGAGCTGCTGTACCGGTTAAATCCGGCCTGGCTCGGAGGTTGGCCGGGGGGGCGTGCTTGCGCCTTATCTCGCATCCGCACGCTTCAAGAGTGTGGCGGGTGCCTCCGAGTAAACGACCCGTTCTTGCCGAGCCGCACCGCCCGCGGCCGCGATTCGGTACCAGGGACCGACAGGCCGAGCGGAGGCAAGCGGCGCGCTCTTGCCCCCTATCTCGGCTCCTTGGGAGGGCTCTCGTCCGACCCGCCCGCCTCGCGCTGGCACCCGAGAGACCCTCCTCGAATCGGGGATTGGAGTGGCTTCCCCAGGGCCTCCCATTCCTTTCACCGATGGTGCAGACTGAACTACACCCCTCGCGAGAGGTCCCCATGCGCCCTGTGATCGACAGTGACCAGCACCTATATGAATACCGGGGGCTCTGGGAAGAGCACATCGATCCCGCAATGCGACACGAGGCGATCCGCTTCACTGACGACCCGCTGGGCCACGTTCGCCTGATGTGGCGCGAGCACGTGCTCGCCGTTGCCGACGTGCAGACACCCGGCGAAACAGACGCGATCGGTGAGCGTCGCCGCCGCGAACGCGAGGGGCTACCACCCCTTGAGCGTTATGACGAGATCCTTCCGCGAGACTACTGGGACCCGGCAGCACGGGCGAAGAGGCTCGCAGCGCTCAGTGTCGACGAGGCCATTGTCTTTCCCAACTATGGTCTGATCTGGGAACGGACGCTGAGCTCCGACCTTGCGGCGCTGCGCGCCAACATGGCGGCCTGGAATCGCTGGTGCGAGACCGTGGTCGCGGACGGAATGGGGCGGCTCCATCCGGTGGCGCATCTCACACTGCGTGACCTGCCTTGGCTCGAGGCCCAGCTCGCGCACCTTTCGGCCGCTGGCGTACGCGTCGCGATGATCGCTCCCGCGCTGGTGGACGGCAAGCCTCTCTCGCATCCCGATCTCGACTTCGCGTGGGCCGCCTTTGAACATCATGGTGTAACACCGTGCTTTCACGTTGCCGACCAACCGAAGGTGTTTGATGAGGTCTGGTACACAGACCGCAACGAGCTCGGTGTGTCCGTGGTGGACACCGTCTTCCTCTACGTGCCGGCGGCACTCGCTCTCACCGATTTGATCCTGAACGGTGTGCTCGACCGCCACTCTGAGCTGCGGATCGGAATCGTCGAACTCTCCGCGGTGTGGGTGCCGCTCTTCCTCATGATGCTCGATGGTGGGACGGAGTTCGTGCGGCGTCTCTCTGGACAGGCGAGCAAGCTCTCGATGCGTCCGAGCGACTACTTCCGGCGGCTCGTGCGTGTCTCTTCATTCGCCTACGAGTTGCCGCGCAACCTTGAGCGTATGCTCGGGGGCAGTGATCTGCTCATGTGCTGCAGCGATTACCCTCACTCCGAAGGGACCGCGCGGCCGCTGGAAGACTACGCGGCCACGGGGCGCTTTGCCGCGCGCCCTGCCGACGCCCCAGGCCTCTTCCACGACAATGCTGCATTCTTGCTTCGAAAAGCATAAGAGGCGCGAAGCGTCGGCGGGCGCAGTTCAAGAGATGTGACCGGCGAGCTCCGTCGCGAAGCGCGGGGCGGTTCCCGCATCATCGTGCTTGAAGAAAACCCACGCCTCGGACCACGCCGCCCCCCGCAGCCGCTCCGCCCAGGTGCGCAGAGCGTCTTGGCTGTAGTCGCGGCAACGCAGGCGCAGGTAGCCGAAGGCCGCAGTGGACACGAAGGGTGTTGCGAAGTCGTCAACCTCCGCAACGCAGAGCGCAGCACCACGCTCACGCAGCACCCCGTAGACCTCGTCATCGAACCAGGATGCGTGACGGAACTCAAACGCGGCTTGGCCGTTCGCCGGAAGTTGCTCTAGGAACCCGCGTAGCCGTGGCACATCCTTGCGCTGGTAGGGCGGGAGCTGGTAGAGCGTCGGGCCGCGCTTTGTGCCGAGGGCTTCCGCCGCACGCTCGAAAGCCTGGAGCACGTCCTCCGCACCCACGAGGCGCTGCATGTGCGTGATCCGCCGGGGCGCTTTCAGGGCGAAGGAGAAGCCCGGAGGTACCTCCTCTGCCCAGCCCGCAAGGACCTCCGCACGGGGTAGGCGATAGAAGGTGTGATTGATTTCGACTGTCGGAAAGTGATCGGCGTAGAAACGCAGCATCCGCGCGCTAGGGAGATCTTCGGGGTAGAAGGTCCCCTTCCACTCCTTGTACGCGAACCCGCTGGTTCCCGCCGCGATCCGCACTCCGCACCTCTAGGGCTGGCTCGTTGGCTTCATTCCGCGTCGCTTCGTTCGCACGGGCAAGCGCCTGACCGCGCTTACTCGCTCGCCGCGGCCGCCCTCGTCATTCGCGTCGCCGGCATCCTCGATCACCCTGTTCGGTCTCTTCCCCGGCCCGGACCTACGATCGAGAGCTTTGGAGGATATCGAGCTCCTCAAATCCAGCCCAAGCGGTGCATGGCACCAAGGATCAGGGAAGCGCCTAGCACGACAATAAAGACGCCAAAGACCAATCGGAGATACGGACCGCTCAGCTGATTCGCGTAGACAGCCCCGACCCATGCTCCTCCGAAGAGCGCTCCCGCCACAACGATGGCGGCCCGCAAGTCGACGTTGCCATGCCGATAGTACTCAAAAACAGCCGCCAGACCGATCGGAGGCAGGAGAACCGCCAAGCTCGTACCCGTCGCGCGATGTTGTGAGAGACCGACGAGATACACGAGACCGGGAACAATGAGTACCCCGCCACCGATGCCAAATAATCCGGAAGCGACGCCTGATGCGAAACCGATGAGTAACAAAAGGAGAATGGAGAGTTCAGAATTCACGTTCCTCTCGCCTCCCAATTTTTTCTGGAGGTTCAAGCCATCTTCGACGCGCACCGTAGGCAAGTCTGAAAACCTTGGCGAGTTCTCGCGATTCCAAGTTTTACGGCCAGCATGCTGCACGGTCCACACATGGTGACGCCCTGCGCCGGGGTGAAGCGGGGTCGCTCTGCCATCTCGGTGAGCACTAGGTTCGAGGCGCCCTCCTGCGGAATCGGCACGACCCTCGCCAGGGCACGCTCCGGCGTCGAGAAGTTCCGAGCCATGGCTCGCCGAACGAGGAAAGGAGTATATTTGGGCCTCGGCGTCTGCTTGAGGACGTGCAACGCGTCGTTCTCGCACGAGGGGAGCAGTGGTCGATCCGCATCTGAAGGCGATCCGTCCGGTCACCCCGAGCGCCCAGGGCTGCGAGGATTGCCTGAGAATCGGCGCTTCCTGGGTGCATCTGCGCCTGTGCCTGACATGCGGCCACGTTGGCTGTTGCGACTCCTCGCCGAACCAGCACGCGAGAAAACACTTCCATGCAAGCGGCCACCCGATCGTCCAGTCCTTCGAGCCGGGAGAGGACTGGCGCTGGTGCTATGTGGACCAAGCCGAGGTGTGAGTCGGAAGGAACCGATTCGGGCACAACGACCAGGCTCTCGTCTCCGGGCTTGCAGGTCTTCCGATTCGTACCTCTACCTAGGTGGTTCCGAGTCCTTTTTCGCCCGCGGCAGAGCAATCATGCCGAGGGCCTCCCGCAGGGATGATTGGCGCGCCGCGCCGTCCCATCCACCATCCCTCGCGCCTAAAGACCGCGCGATGCCGCAAGACGCTCTAGGCGAAGCGATTGCGCCTCACCCGGTGAAGGGATGCCGCAAGGCCGCGAGGATGAGGGAGCTCCAGTGAGCAAATCTTCGCCCATGAGTTGCGAAAGCTCTAGGAACGGAAGTATGGAAGTGGCCGAAGAAGATGCGTCCGGAGAGGGGCTCCGGAACGGTGACGCACTATCAGTACGTGCGAGTCCCCTCAAAACGCACGTGGAGGCTTGAGCAAAGGCTGGCTCGGGCGGACTGAATGCCCCCGGGCGAGCGGGCTTGTCGATCTGGCGAACTTCAGGAAGTGTTTCTCGATCTGGGTCTCGCCGAGGAGCTGTCCAAGGCTGGGTGCGCTTCTGCTGCTCGGCGTGATCCTTTCTGCTGACGAGGAGGACCCATGGCTCTCGACCCGCTTACATCCTCCGAACCGACTCTCGAGGGCGCGGTACATGCTCGCTACACCGCGGCCGCGGTGCGTACAGAGGCGGCTCTCTGCTGTCCCGTTTCGTACGAGCCGCGCTACCTCGAGGCCATCCCGGCCGAGGTGTTGGAGCGCGACTACGGATGCGGAGACCCTTCGCGCTACGTGAGGGAGGGAGACGTTGTCCTCGATCTTGGGAGTGGCGGTGGAAAGATCTGCTTTATCGCCGCACAGATCGCCGGACCCAAAGGCCTCGTCATCGGCGTCGACGTAAACGAGGAGATGCTTGCGCTTGCACGCCGTGCAGCACCACTGGTGGCCGAGAGGATTGGCTTCGCCAATGTCGAGTTCCGGCGGGGGCGTATCCAGGATCTCGCACTCAATCTCGATCGCCTCGACACCTGGCTCGCGGAGCATCCCGTACGGAACGCCGCCGACCTGATGGCACTGGATACTACGCGGGAACAGCTGCGTCACCAGACGCCGCTCGTGGCCGACGCGAGCGTCGACCTCGTCGTCTCCAATTGCGTGCTGAACCTCGTACGGGACGAGGACAAGCCGCAGCTTCTGCGCGAGATCTTCCGCGTGCTCAAAGTGGGCGGGCGCATCGCGATCTCCGATATCCTGAGCGACGAGCCGGTCCCGCAGGAGCTCAAGGAGGACCCGAAGCTATGGAGCGGTTGCATCGCAGGGGCGTTCCACGAGCTCGCGCTGCTGCGCGCGCTCGAGGCGGCTGGTTTTTATGGCATTGCGATCGAGAAGTGGGAGCCCGAGCCTTTTGCAGCGGTGAATGGGATCGAGTTCCGTTCTGCCACGATCACAGCCTGCAAGGGTAAGCAGGGCCCCTGTTTCGAGGCCAACGAGGCAGTGATCTACGCCGGCCCCTGGAAGCGCGTCGAGGACGACGACGGTCACGTGCTCGAGCGCGGCGTGCGCGCCGCAGTCTGCGCCAAAACCTACCGCATCCTCACTTCGGCACCGTACGCGGGGGAGACGATCGGGATCCCACCGCGGGTGATAATCCCGGAACCCGAGCGGACGGGCTTCGACTGCAGCCGTACGGGTCCACGCAGCCCGCGCGAAACGAAGGGTCTCGAGTACCGCGAGACGTGTGAGCCCTGCGCCGGTGGCAGCTGCTGCTGAGGGAGTCGGCGATCGTAATCGGAGAGACTCCGGTCGCCTCCATGAATGGTGCCAATGACCGCAAGAGAACCGCTCCGCCACTTTGTCCGGCTCGACCTTCTCACTGTGAGGTTAGACGCCGCGTGAGGATCCCACGCGCTTTTGCGCGAACGTGGGCTCGACTCGATTCCGCTTGTTTGTGGCCGGGATTGGGGGCGAAGGAGATCGACTGGCCTGGGAGCGTATCCAGACGGCGGGCAACGGGTCAGGTGGGGCGAAATGACGTGCTATGCGGATTGATTGATGTGCGGACGCTTCACACTCAGTACGCCCACGGAGAGGTGGGCCGATCTATTCGACGTAGACCCAGCCGCGGTAATGACCGCGCCCCGCTACAACATCGCTCCCAGCCAGAACGTGATCGTGGTGCGCCAGGCGCACGACCGACCCGGGCGCGAGGTCGTGTCGCTGCGCTGGGGCCTCGTGCCAGCCTGGGCGAAAGATCCAAAGATCGGGAATCAATTGATTAACGCCCGCGCCGAGTCACTCACTCAAAGGCTCGCATTCCGCAGCGCGTATCATGATCGCCGCTGTCTGCTTGTGGCCGATGGCTTTTACGAATGGCACGGCAAGCCAGGCAGTCGGCAACCTTACTACTACAGGTTGGCCGATGGTGGGGTGTTCGGAATCGCGGCCCTTTGGGAACGCTGGGAGCCCTCCTTACCGCCTGAGGGAACCGCCGAGGCGGCACCCCTCGAGACCTGTACCATCGTGACGACGGAGGCCAATGGCCTGGTACGCCTCGTACACGACCGCATGCCTGTGATTCTGGGCCCTCGAGACCACCAGCTGTGGCTTGGCGCGCTGGACCTGGGGGAGCTTTCCGGTCTGCTCCGCCCCTGTCCTGACAACTGGCTCATTTCCTATGCCGTAAGCTCCCATGTAAACGACGTGCGTCACGACGATCCGATGTGCGTTGAACAGACTGGCGCGGGAGCAGACGGTGCGGCGTGAGCGGTCGAGGCCTGAAATGACGGAACGACCCAACTCGAAAATGCCTGGGATTGCGCCACGAATTGCTTCAGCCACCGCACTCGCGGTGTCCCCATAGTTCCGGACACCGTCTCCAGGCGCGCCAGCCCCTTCTCCCCACAATCGGTTCCGGTTGTTCCTGACTGGGCGGTTTGCTGGATGCGGCTTGCATGTGCTGGAAAACCACCGCCTCTCCGCGCTGCACCCCACGAGCAAAAGGCTGGAATCTTAGCCAATATGCTCCGGAAGTTGACACTCGCCGGGCAGTGCATCACGAGGTGCGGGCGCCCCGATCGGCGTCCGCTACGCGCTGCTTCGGGAAAATAGTGCCGTGACGCTGGCGCTGCGGTAGACAGGCAGACCAGTCATGATGCAAGAATCGAACTCGAACACACCTCTCCACCTTCGG
>Ga0074046_10003366_pt1 | contig 13410 bp, 14 predicted proteins | sample BogForMeECP23OM3_FD_94441 | JGI IMG/M metagenome (GOLD analysis project Ga0074046, IMG submission 94441) | Bog forest soil microbial communities from Calvert Island, British Columbia, Canada - Bog Forest MetaG ECP23OM3 | ecosystem: Environmental > Terrestrial > Soil > Wetlands ...
CACCCAGGGGTTGTATTCTGCCGGATAATACAGATTGCCGATGCCCGCGGCCGCTCCAGCCCCCACGATCTCCGACAAATTGAGGGTGCTCTTTCCCGCGTTCGTCCTGGTGATGAACAGCCGGCTTACCGCATAGCTGGTCCGCTTGATGAATCCGCCTTTGCCCAAGGTGTAGTATCTCGGGTCTTCTTTCGTCACCTCGGGCACGATCGCTTCCGTCATATAGTTCTCTATGCCGCCGTCAGCAAAGGTGTGCCAGTAGTATCGGCCGTAGCCTGCACCGCCCTGCCCAAAGGACGGCTGCGATTTGCCGGCCATCGCAATTCCCGCGAGCCCTCCCACGAAAATGAAATCGGAGTAGTCGAACGTATCCTGGGTCGCCAGCCAGAAATTATCCTTGAAACTCTGCGGCGGCAATTTCGTGTTGGCGCTGACCGCACGGTAATTTGGGATGATCCCCAGAATTCTCTTGGGTTGTTTTCCATACTGGTCGTTGGTGTTACTTGGATCTGAGGGGTTGTTCTGGGGTGTCGGCGCGTCGGGTAAAGAGGATTTTCCATCTGTAGTTGTGCTCGCCGGCTGAGCGTCCTGGGTGTGTGCCGGTGCTTCTTGGGATTGTTCTCCCGCGCTCGTTGGTCCCTGGGCTTGGACTGACGCAGTTCCCAACGTCCCCGCCAGCGCCAGCGCCATGCAAAACGATCGAATCGTTTTCAAATCTTCCCCCCATATCCGTATTTTCCCTTTCGGGCACTATCTACTCTGCTTTTCAAACATTTCCCGCTAATCAGAGTTGGATTGCCTTAACTGGTATTTGGATGCACGCTGCGGTAAAAAACGGGTAAGTGTGAATTCCGGATTGGAAGGGTCAATCGGTTGCTTTCTGCAGGTGGCGAGCGTGTCTCCTCTTCAAATAGTTGTGAACGTCGGGCCAAAATTCTTTTAGTTCATTTCCGAAAGCGTCGAGGCCCATCTGTACTCCCCAATTGTTGATATTCGGCGAAAAGGCGCGATCGTCGGCTGGATAATAGGCATTGGAAATGGCAATCGCGGTGGCGTTGCCCGCAAACTCGGGAATGTTGAATATGGAACCGCCGGAGTCTTTTCGGGCGACGAATATGCGGCTGATGGCATAGTCAAAGCGATGCACAAACGGGCCCCTGCCCAATCGATAGTAGCGAGGATCTATTTTCAGGATCGTCGGGTAAACGCCGCCCACCATGATATTGCCATCCACCTGATCGGCGAAAGCCGCTCCATACCGCTTGGCATATCCCTTCATTCCCTGTCCAAACTCCGGATCGGAATTTTCCGCCTGGCGGATGCCTGACACAATCCCGATGATCGTGAATTCATATGGGTCGAAGGAGCCCTTCGCTGCCATGGCGAACTTCTCTTTCCAGGAGACCGGCGGCACTTGCGACTGACCATCTACTGTCAGGTAGTTCGGCATCACGTAAAACATCCGGTCGTTCTTCTTCTTCTCTGTATCTTCCTGGACTGGGTTGTTTTGGTCTCCGGGTTTGTCCTGCTTCGGAACACTGGTCGCGGGCGGTTGGGGGGATTGATTCGCGTCCGAGTGTTCAGATCCAGATGCGTTTTGCGCGGCGCAAAGAGCCGCACTGAGCGAGATCGATAGGCAGACGAGTGCTAAATGGGTAAGTTTCAAGTTGATTATGGCTCCAAATACAATTGATTGAGATATGCCTCGCTTCAATGTCAGCAGTCCGCCGCTGGCGGCTCACGGATGCCGGTGCAGCACGTGGGTAGCGATATCTGGCCAGAATTCGCGGAAGGTGTTTGTCAGCGCGTCCCGCCCAATCGCCCATCCATACTTCGTGGCGAGCGCTCCAGCCGTCCGACTTCCGCTTGGGTAATACGCCACTGAGATGCCTTGCGCCATGCCCCTGCCCAGCAGTTCGGAAGCATTAAAGCTGCTGTGGCCGTGATAATCCGGCGTGATCAAGATGCGAGAGGCTGCATAGAAACCGCGTTTCCAGAAACCGCCCTTGCCCATCGCGTAGTAGCGTTCGTCCTGATGGAGCACGGAAGGAAGGGCGAAGATGACGAGGTAATTGCCGTCCGTCTTGTCGACGAGCCCTCGCCAATAATATCTCCCAAACCCGGAGGCGCCTTTTCCGAGTTGCGAGTGGGCATTGGTTCCCTCGGCCATGAGCGAAGTGATGCCCACAAAGATAAATGAGGAGTAGTCGAAGCTGTTTCGGGTCGCGATGATGAAGGCCTGTTTCGGTGTAGGCGGCGGCGCGATCGCACCCGCGCTGACCGCGCGAAAATTTGGCATCACGCCTAGGATTCGCTTCGGCTGCTGCTGCTCGGGCGAAGGGCCTTCCTTCGCAGGCGACTTACTCTGGGCGGTATTCTTTGCGTCGGATTGCTTTGTGTCGCCGGCAGTGCTCGATGTTCCAGCTGGTTCCGGCGGCGAGCTCTGCTGGCTTGGGGCATCGGGCAATGCAGCTTCATTGGATTCCGAGGATACGACCGGCATCAAAGACGAACTACGCTCTTTAAGGGCAGGGTCATCCCCCGGATTGGGCGTTTGATGTTGCGATAGGCCCTGTCCGGCGCAGAGAGCGGCGGCGAACAGTAGGCAAAAAAACGCCCCACGGGTGCGCTTCAAGATAGCTCTAACTCCCATTCTAGAAGATTCACCCCGGTCCGCAGATTCAACGGGTATGTAATTGGATTCTGCGCCCAGTTCCCCCCGCTCGCTCGTCCTCGACTCGCTTCAGGGTGATTTCCACGTTCCGATCGCGTTCGAAACGAGGAAACTTCTCTCCCCACTCTATCAGTAAGATGCAATCGGGTGCGAGCAGGTCATCGAGGCCCAGAGTCTCCAGGTCCCGCGCGGTATCGATGCGGTAAAGGTCAATGTGGTACAGGGTGGCGCGGGGTCCGCGGTATTCGTGGATGAGCGTGAAAGTGGGACTGGTCACGTCCTCCGCCAAGGCCGCTTCGAACCCCTCCGCGATCCCCTTCACCAGCGTCGTCTTTCCCGCCCCCAGGTCGCCGCGCAGCAGCACCATGAGCGGGGGAGACAGTTCGGCGGCAAGAGTCCTGCCGAAAGCGATCGTCTCCTCGGCGGAGTGAGTGATGGTAGAGCTTGTCATCCCGGAGGGTTCAGTATAGCGAAGGAAAGCGGTATCTTAGGAAACCACGCCTGATTTTGCTCTTCCTAAGACCTCAGACCTGAGACCTCAGACCTGACACCTGCCATTCAGAATCCAGGTGTCCGCACACTCTCGGAAATCGGGTCCAGAAAACTGCGGTCCAGAGCGGAATCCAGAGCCATGCGCAGCTTGCGGTGGTCATCGTCTCCCAGCGCTATGAAGCGGAAGGGCTGCAAACAGGCGCTCTGAAACTTGCGCGTCGGATGCAGCATTTCGGCCATGCCGTGGATGGCGCCCGATCGGGTGTGGAACGCAATTTCGACAAAGTCTCCGGTGGAGAGCTCGTGCTGCAACTGCAGCAGCCCGCCGTTGATCGAAATGGATTGTAGTTTTGCGCGCTCCCGCAGGCCGCCTTCGGCCATTACTGCGGCCGCGACCGATCCATGGAGTTGTACGCGGGGTGAACGCTGATTGACATTGGATTGGGGGAAATGGGTCATAGCCAACTTGGACTATGCCACGCTCCGGCTCTTGGAGCGAGATTACGAAAGCACCTGTACACGGGCGTATGCTTAGAGATCAGGCCGATCTGGTCTGCCAGCTGCCCGGTTTGCGATAATAAAGCTAGTAACTTTTCTGGCCTGTGCCCGGAGAGTACCTTAGTGCAGTAGGCCATTGATAAGACAAAGTTTGCGCGATGTGAGGGGCTCAGAGATATGCGTATCGCTAAAGGTGCAGGATTTCGTTGTCTCGTAGTGGTGGTTTGCGTGTTGGGAGTGTTGCTGACCGGCTGCTCGCGCGATCCGGATAAGAAGAAACGCAGTTACCTGGAAAGCGGCCAGCGCTACTTCGACAAAGGCCAGTACCGCGAAGCCGCGATTCAGTTCCAGAACGCCATCCAGGTGGATTCGCGTTTCGTCGATGCCCACTACAAGCTGGCGCAGACGGCGATGAAGCTGGGGCAGTGGCCAACCGCTTTTCAGGAGCTGACCACTACCGTTCAACTCCAGCCCGACCAATATGCCGCGCACCTTGACATGGCTAACCTGCTGATCCTCAGCCGGCAGTTCAATGACGCGAAGGAGCATCTCGACCTGCTCCAGCAAAAACAGCCCAACAACCCCGACGTTTATATCGCACGGGCGAACTACGACTCCGGTACGAATAACACCACCGCGGCGCTGGCGGACATGCAGAAGGCCCTGCAACTGGATCCCGCCCGCTCCGACTCCTATCTGAATCTGGCTATTCTCCAGATGCACGGGCAACTGTGGGACGCGGCAGAGGCAAACTTCAAGAAAGCGGTCGAACTCGGTCCCAAGTCCACCAACGCGCTGGTTGCGCTGGGGAATTTTTACCAGACCCGCGGACGATTCCCCGAGGCAGAGCAGTTGTTCCGGCGCGCCATCGACTCCGCCAAGGACGATCCCAGCCCCAGGCTTTCTCTTGCCAGCCTATACATGGCAGAGAACAAGCCCGCTCAAGCCGAAGATTTCCTGCGCCAATCCAAACCGGATTTTCCCAATGATTCCGTAGGCTACCGTATGCTCGGCGATTTTTATTTTGCCAACAACCAGCTCGACAAAGCCACCACCGAGTATGCCGCGCTGTATCGCGACCACCCCCGGGACATGATCGTCAAGAAGAATTACATTCAGCTGCTCATCTTGAAAAACCGGTTTGACGATGCCCGCAAGTTGAATGACGAAATCGTGAAGATAACTCCGGATGACTCCGACGCCCAGGTCTACAAGGGAGAGATCGAACTTCACAGCGGCAAGACCAACGACGCCGTCAATACGTTGCAAGCCGCGCTCAAGATCGAACCTAGTAACGCAGTAGCGCATTACCAACTCGGACTGGCCCTCGACCAGATGGGTAGCAGCAACCGGGCAGAAGGCGAGTGGCACGATGCCGTTCGATTGCGTCCTGACATGGTAGAAGCGCACCGGGCGTTGGCGGGAGTGGCCATCCACCGGAGTGATGCCGGGGCACTCGGGCAGGAAGCCGACCAGATCATCGCCTTGCAACCCAACGCTCCCGACGGATACCTGTTGCGCGCCGTGGCCGACATCGATCGAAAGCAGTTCGCAACTGCAGATGAAAATATTAAGCTATCCCTGGAAAAGGAGCCCAACAACCCTAGCGCATATGTCCAGTTGGGTAACCTGCGGATGGCGCAGAACCAGCCAGCCGAAGCGCAAAAAGCGTTCCAGCAGGCGCTCGATCAGGATCCGAATTCCACCGACGCACTGGGCGGCGTGCTCAACGTCGATCTGCTGCAGAAGCAGCCGGAGCGGGCCATCGCCACGGCCAAGGCGGAGTTGGCCAAATATCCCAGGAACGCCGGGTTTCACATCATGCTGGGGGTGCTCCTGGTGGAGCAGAAGAAGGATCTGGCGGGGGCGGAAGCGGAATTCAAACAAGCCTCCGACCTCGATCACCAGAACAGCGAGGCGCTGGTCAAGCTCGGCATGGTGCAGAACGCGCTCGGCAACCCTGATGAGGCGCTGCAAACTTATCTTAATGGAGCCAAAATCAATCCCAGGGAGATCGCGTTCTACCAGCTCGCGGGTGGTATCTACGAGAGCAAGCAGGATTGGGACCACGCCAAACAGCAGTACCAGAAGGTGCTTGAGGTCCAGCGCGATAATCCGCTGGCCTCCAATAATCTAGCCTACGTGATGCTGCAGGAGGGCGGCAATGTGGACGTTGCTTTCGCCATGGCCCAGACCGCGCGGGAAAAAGCTCCGGATAATCCGAGCGTGGCAGACACCCTGGGCTGGGCTTTCTACCACAAGCACGTCTACACCTCTGCCATTAACCTGTTCAAGGAAGCGGTAAAGAAGGAACCGAACAGCGTGCTCTTCAACTACCACCTCGGACTTGCTTACGCCAAGGCCGGCCAGGCCGCGCTCGCCCGGCAACAACTGGATCGCGTGGTGAAGCTCAAGCCGGATTTCCCGGATGTCGAGGTACTGCGACGCGCAGTGGCTGAGGCCAAAGGGTAGAGGCCGCTCATTGCGGCAGAATCACTCCGAACAGTTCGCGTAGTATGGCTCGCCATTCCTGGTCTCCCGAGAGCAGTCTCTCCTGTTTGGAACCTCCGCGTGTCTCAATCAGCTTTTCGTCCGACAAGCTGACTCGACCTTCGGGAGTGGCCATCGAGCATATTCGCTGGCGCGTGAAATGCGATTCGGGCGACGTCTGATGATAGTGGCACATTCCCGCAAAGTCCGGGAGTTCGCGGGGTTGAAGCGTGAATGCGTATTCTGTTTTCCATTTGCCGTCGGCCATGACCTCCAGAACGAACTCTTTGTCGAGGGATGTCAGACGATAGGCGCGCCTGCATTGCGCCTGCTCTGTGCCTGACTCAAGGCGCAGCGGTTCCAGAAAGCCCTCCCCAAAGCCGACGTCAGCCAGCCAAGGCCCCTCGAGATCGACCCGCAGCGTGAGGTGGTCAAATTCGGGCCCGTAGCTGCCGTCTTCGCGAGCGACGCGGGCTGAGAGCAGCGTGACCTGAAACCCAACGGCCCTTAGCAGAGCGGCAAAGGCTCCATTCAGTTCGTAGCAGAAGCCACCGCGGTGCTCATCCACGATCTTGTGCAGAATGCTGCTTTCTTCGCAGACGATTTCTCGCCCCAGGCCGATATCCAGATTTTCGAAAGGGACGGTGAACATGTGCGCGCGATGGAGCGCGCGCAGAAGGTCAATACTGGGACGATCGACACTGGGAAGGTCAACGCCGGGAGTCAGCGACCCCGGGTAATGGATGCGCTGTAAGTAGGCTTGAACATCCATGGCGACAGCCCCACGGCAGAATGCTCTAGACCGGCAGTTCTTCCTGCGCCCATCCGCCGGCAGCCTCAACCTTAGGCTCACTGGCAAGATCCAAAACCAGTTTTTCCAGGATCAGCCGCTTGCCGGGAGGATTCGATCGCAGCGCCAGATCGGCCTTTGCCACCAGGCGAAGGGCGCGCGTCAACTCCCGTTTCGATTTGTAACGCCGCGCCTGCCGGATGATGTCGTCGGCGGCAAACGGCGGCACGCGAAAGCCCTGCCACAAGGCTGCCCAAAGCATGCGCTGGTCGCGCACGTTGCGCTCCAGGATAACCAGCATCTGCCGAAAAGTCTTGGCCAGCATGTAGAGATGCCCGATGGCCGCTTCTTCACCGTCGCCGGTCGAAAGCAGCGCGTCGAGGACTTCGAGCGCGCGCGTCCGGTCCTTGGAAGAAATCGCATCGGTCAACTCATATAACGACCGCTGCTTCGCGGCCAGGACCATGGTCTCGACATCGCCGAGTGTGATTTTCTTCTTTTCGCCGACGTAAAGGATCAGCTTTTCCAGTTCGTTCGACACCATCATCATGTCGCCGCCCAGCGCATCGACCAGTTCGCGGGCGCCGTCAGCGTCCATCTTCACCGCGCGCGTGGCGCAGTACTCGCCGATCCAACGGACCGCCTCACCCTCTTCCACACGAGACAGTTCGACAATGCCGCAAAACGGCCCCAGGTCTTCGCGGATCTTCTGGTAGCGGTCTTTGTCCGTCATCTCCATGCGGCGGGCGTCAGCGGGAATGCTGATGTGATCGGCAACAAAAACCAGCAGCGCATCGGGATTCGGATTCTTGCAGTAGGCTTCGATGGCTCCGATTTTCTCAGCATTGGAGCTTGAGCCGCGGCCGAACAAAGTCTTTACGCCACGCACGAAGAACACCTGAAACGGCGCCATCAGCGAGGGCGTGCGGGCGCGATCCAGAACTTCATTCAGCGAAGTCTCGCTGAGGTCGAACTCAAACAAGCCAAAGTCGCGCGAGTCCGGAGCCACCAGGTGCTCAAGAATGGCATCGCGGCAGCGCTTGCGAAAGAACGCTTCATCGCCCACCAGCACGTACGCCGGCTTAAGCTTGCGCGACTCCAGTTCGGAGAAGAAGCGGTCGGCTTGGCTGAAGGCTCGCATCAGTATCCCTCCAACATCAGTAGGCCTCCAGGATATTGGCCACCAGCGTTCGTGCGAAATCCCGCGACAAGCGATCGACCGCCGGAGAATCTTCCTGAAAAAAACTGGGGAGATCGCGCGACAGTTCGTACTGATCGTGAAACAGATAGGAAGGATTCTCGAACAGCACCTTGCCTTTGCGGTCGGTCAGCGTCACCTGTACGCTCACCGTGACCAGAGCACTAACCGCGCGGCCGGTTTGGGAGTCGTAGGCCAGAGGGGTCGCCGACGCTGACAAAACCGTCGCCGTCAGCACCGCATCCGCGTCGCCCTTCGTATCATGGACCACGTGGTACTGGGTGCGCGCGTTGAATTCGCGCACCACGGCGTCGGTCAGCAGTTGCTCGATACGAAACGTCTGGCTGTGGCTCACGAAGCCGGGAATCGCAATGGTGCGAATGTTCTGTGGCAACTCGACCTTATTTCCAGTCGTGTGATAGCCGCAACCGGTCGAGGTCAAGGCCAAGGCTATCGCAAGGACGACAGCCCACGGGATCGTCACAAGGTTTTCCCAGCGCTGAAGCGCTGGGCTAAATTCGGTCGTCCCTCCGGGACTGGAGTCATTTATTCCGCTTTTCCCAGCGCTAAAGCGCTGGGCTAAGCTCGGTCGCCCCTCCGGGGCTGGATTCTCGGACAGTTCAAAGGTCATTGAATCTGACCCCGGGGCCGGGATGCGGTCAGGCTCTCAGCGCATTCCACCGCCGTCAATGCGGCAATGCGCAGGTTATCGGAGGTTGCCCACAGCCAGACGCCGTTCTTCTGATTGGCGTCGAGTGCGATTTCGACCAGGATGTCTCCCTGCCCGGCCGCGCTTACGCTGGTCGGCGAATCTTCCGGGTTAGCGCTCACGACGACGTGCTCTCCCACCAGGGCCTTGGACAAATCCGCGAGCGCGACTGGCTTCTCCATCTCCAGGTATACCGAAAAGGCGTGTCCGTGGAAGACTGGCGCGTGCAACACCTGCAGCGCAGGCTCAACTGCCCCTCGGGCGATCTGCCGGTAGTGTTTCCGTATCCTTTGCGACACCCGCTCCAGCGACAAATCCGATCTTTGTTCACAGTGCGGCCCGTAGCGCGCCGCCAGGTTGAAGGCCACCTGTATATCGAACACAGTTTTCGGCAATTCCTGGAAGGAGAGCAGATTCACCGTCTGTTCATGCAGTTCGTCCATCGCTTTCTGGCCATTCTCCGACGCGGGCTCAAACACCGTCGCGACCATCCGTTGTACCTTGCCGGCTTTCTCGCCGCGCAAAGCCAGCAGCGCCAGGACCGTGGCTGCGGGATGCGCCATCACCACCGGGCCCGGTTGCAACTCCGGTGCAATCGGCTGACCCGTCTGCCGCTCGATCCAGGGCGAGCGCACCGATGCCCCCGCGTCCTCTTCCAGCGCAAACGAAAGATCCACGATGGTATCGCCCAAGTCGCGCGCCGCCTTCCAGTTATTGCGCGTCGAGCGCTGGTCGGAGGCGAAGAAGGCGAAGTCCACGCGCTCGAACTGTTCCGAGCGGATGCTCTGAATAAAGCTCATCTCGTCGCCGGCCGCTTCCAACTGCCCCAGAGACTCGTCGTCATCGAGCAACCGGATATCGACCGCGGGAAAATTCCGTTCGTGCAAGACGTCGGCAATCTCTTTTCCCTTCAGCGACGCCGCGCCCACAATGGCCACGCGATAAAGATTCGTGCCGCGAAGGTCGGCCTGCGCGTTGCTGGACTTGGAAAGGGGAGTCATGGCGCGGGCGTTGCCTCTGGGTACGCGGGAGGTGCAGGCGGAGTCCTGCGGCGGAAAATCCACTGCAGTCGCCACAGAACGCCCGAAGCCATGTACAGAATCGCGATGGCGAAAAGCGTAGGCCGGGAGAATCGCGCGATCAATGCCACCACTACGGCAATCACCACAATCAGCCGGAAGGGACGCCGCGAACGAAAATCAATATCTTTGAAGCTGTAAAAGCGCCAGGTGCTGACCATCAGGTAACCGACCACGACCACCATCATCAACCAACTCATCGCCGTCCACCACGAATTCACGGGCACTCCGGCGGAGTAGTGAACGATGGCCGCAATCACTCCCGCGCCGGCCGGAATTGGCATGCCGACAAAATATTTCTTCCCGGGACGTCCCGGATTCGAAGGCTCCGGATTCTTCGCAATGTTGAAGCGCGCCAGACGGCTCGCTCCCGCCATCAGGAAAGCGAAGCAGGCCACCGAGCCCAGTTCCGTAATTTTCAGGCGCAGCTCGGGGGCAATGGTTGTTGGCAACAAATGAAAGCCCCACATCCAGGCCAGCAGCGCCGGGGCGACGCCGAAGGTGATCACGTCGGCCAGTGAATCAAGTTCTCGGCCGAAGTCGCTGGCGGTATTGGTCATGCGCGCGATGCGGCCGTCCAGCCCGTCGAAAAATACGGCAAAGCCGATGGCCATCGCGGCGAAGTCAAGGTGCCAGGGTTCGCCCGTGACGCCATGAACGGTTTGCAGAATCGCGTAGAACCCAGCCGCAATATTCGCCGTGGTGAACAGCGAGGGCAGGATATACATGCCCTTGCGCAACTTTCCGCGTGCACGATCCGATTCACGACGCTGCGGCGCTTCCTCTTCCATGTTCAATGAGTCTCCCGCTCCACGGTCGTGCCGACAGCAACCGGCTGGGTCATTTTTCTTGTAGAGACGCGGCTTGCCGCGTCTCCGTTCGTGAAATCGGCTTTTGCACTCCCGGCAGAAGCGCCAAAATCGTCGCTCCTCCCTTAACCCGGTCGCCGGGCTTTACCTCGATGGCGGCATCGCGATCGAACAGAACATCCACCCGCGAGCCAAACTTGATGAGCCCAACCCGCTCGCCGCAGGCCACCTGGTCTCCCACTTTAAAATCAAAAACGATACGCCGCGCGATTAGACCGGCGATCTGCTTGAAGATTACAGTACGGCCTTCGCCTTCCACGGTGACGATGTTCTGCTCGTTCTCCTCCGCCGAATGCGTCCCCATGGCGTTGAGAAACTTCCCGCGCTGATAGCGCACCTCGCGGATCACCCCCGCAATCGGCGAGCGGTTCACATGGACATCGAACACGCTAAGAAAGATGCTGATCCGGTTCCGCGAAATCCCGCCCGAGGTCACCACCGAAACATCCGTCACCTTGCCGTCGCCCGGAGAAACCACGGCTCCAGGCACAGTCGGAATCTGACGCTCCGGATCGCGGAAAAACCACAGAAAGAAAGCTGCCAGCAACATCACCGGGACAGCGTAAGGCCAAGCCGCCAGCCAGGCCACGATCACCGCAGCCAGAACACACCCCGCCCCATAAAAGTAGCCGTCACGAACCATAGGAATTCAGAATGATTATAGAGCGAGGTCGCGGCATTCAACATAACTGCAATAAAAAAAGGCGCTTAGAAGCGCCCGCTACGATGGCATGGGTGGGGTGGGACCTTGCGTTTTCCTGACGATTCCGGCCCGATTGCTCAGGCCTGCTCATCTACGTCTATGCAGACTGCCGTTGAAACCGCTGTTCCAGCGTCAGCATCTGGTCTTTGAGGCGCAGCTTCAGTTTCTTCAGCCGTACTTCTTCCAGTTTTTCGTCGTCGGTGAGGTAGCGCTTCTGGGTGAGGGATTCCAGCCTTTGGGAGTATTGCGAGTGCTCCTGAACCAGTCGCTGGAACTCATCATGGCTGGTCAGGAGTTGCTCTCTCGGAGTCAGCATCCTTGCTAGACCTCCTGCTTTATTATTACTGCAAGGTTACAAAGTAGCACAGGGATTGGCAAGCGTTCAATGAGATTTCATAGGCACCTTTCCACCGTAGTCAGGGGGCGCCGAGTACCAAAGTTGAACCCAAAATGGTGCAGAAAATGTGGCTTCCGGTCGCTTTTCCGACAAGGTCAGCGTTCAAACCGAAGCGCGTACAGAATCGCGTCCTCCACCGGACCTCTGTAATATGCCCGCCGTCGCCCCACCTCGCGGAATCCATGCTTTTCGTACAGTCCACGGGCCGGCAAATTCGATTCGCGGACTTCGAGCAGAATTGCCGGCGCAGCCTCATTCTGCGCACGCTGGATCAACTCGCGCACCAACTCACTGGCAATGCCCCGGCGGAGGAACCCTGCATCCACCACCACGTTCTCAATCTCCCACTCGCCCGCGACCGCCTGCGCGCACACGAATCCACAGAACCTGCCGGCTTCCTCGGCCACCAGAACAACTCCGCTATCCACCAACTTGTCGTACTGGTCCCGCGCCCAGTGGGCTGCGCCAGGTGCCTGCCGCTCGATGGCAAGAAGCGCCGGCACATCGTTCAACCGAGCGGAGCGAATGGTTACGGGCATCGAGGGTCTCAATAGACTGGACGGAAAACTCCGGTCTCGTATCCCGGCTTCGTATCAGGGTATCGCTTTAGCGATACCACAAATTCCTCAAAATCAGATGCCCCTTTAGGGGCTGCGCGGCGTCTCACCGCGCCGGCTTCGAGAAAATTTCCGCGTCGGAATGCCGGATGTAGTTAGCTTCCAGTTCCCCCGGACCCACCGTTTCGCCCCGCTGCAGATGCTCCCAGCCCACCCGTGCAATCACTCCGCTGCTCGGATACTCAATCAGCTCGACAGGAACTCCCGCAGCCCGAGCGATCGCTGCCAACGCCGCATCGGTCGTAACCACAGCCTTCCCCGCAGCTTCCACGACAAACGCTTCGCGGCTCAGCAGCCGTTCACTGTGCATCCGCACCTTAGGACCAAGTTCGTAATCGCCCGCATAAACATCGCCCCGGCCCGCATCCAGCGCTGCGAGAACCCGCCCACGTGCCGAACCGCTCGACGCCACCGCTTCCAACAATGAAACTGCGACGATGGGCTTCTGTAACGCCTCAGCCAGAGCCTTAATCGCCGCCAAGCCGACGCGCAGCCCGGTGAACGATCCCGGCCCACTCGCGACGGCAAACGCTCCCAGGTCGCTCTTGCTATATCCGTGCTTCGCGAGCAGCGCGGCAATCTGCGGAACAAGTTGCGCCGAAAATGCACCGCCGGTAAGAGGCACAGTTTCCAGTACGTCGATTTCGGTCTGGAGTGGTCCCACACGGGCCAACGCCAGACTGCCGTTCTTTCCGGAAGTGTCAACCGCGAGCAGAAGCATAAGCTGAATTACTCGCTCTCCACCAATTCCAGCAGCACGCCCCCCGCACTCTGCGGGTGCACGAACACATACCGATGCCCACCCGCGCCCGTCTTGATCTCATTCGATACCAGTCGCACCCCGTCGCTCTTCAATCTTGCAACCACCGCCGCCAGATCCGGAACCCGCAGACA
>Ga0074046_10003367_pt1 | contig 13407 bp, 9 predicted proteins | sample BogForMeECP23OM3_FD_94441 | JGI IMG/M metagenome (GOLD analysis project Ga0074046, IMG submission 94441) | Bog forest soil microbial communities from Calvert Island, British Columbia, Canada - Bog Forest MetaG ECP23OM3 | ecosystem: Environmental > Terrestrial > Soil > Wetlands ...
CGGGATTCATATTAGCCGTATTGATAGCCGGGTTGTGCAGCGCAGCGTGGGCCGGCGATATCGAGGGCAAAGTTACGGGAATGAAGGGCCAGTCGGTGGTTTACGTTGACGCGATTGCGGGCAAAACGTTTCCCGCCCCCAAAGAGCATCCGGTCATCGATCAAAAGGGGCTCGTCTTTGTGCCGCACATTGTGGTCGTGCAACAGGGCACAACGGTTGAGTTCCTGAATAGCGACAATGTGCAACACAACGTCTTCTGGACTGCGATCGGCGGCGACAAGAAGGCAGGACACAATCTCGGTACCTGGCCCAAGGGTGAAAAGCGGTCCTTTACCTTCGATAAGCCGGGCGCGGTTCCGGTGCTCTGCAATGTGCACCCGGACATGGCGGGATACATCATTGTCAGCCCAACTCCCTATTTTGCCCAAACGGATGACAGCGGCAATTACAAGATCAAAGATGTTCCCGATGGAAGCTACACGGTGACGGTTTGGCATGAAGGTGCCAAGAACCAGTCCAAGCCGGTGACCGTGTCTGGCGGGGGCAAGGCAGATTTCACCCTCACCAAGTAAGGGAGCTTTAGAGCATGGGGAGCGGTTGCGCCGCGCTGACTTCGCTCCCCGTATTTTTTCTTGATCCAACAATGCGAAGAACGTTCGGCCGTGCGCACTTGCCAAAATTGAAACTGTCGCCATGCTGAAGCGATTCAAGAACAAGAAGGTCGATGCGGATTGGCTGCACACGAACTTCCCTTGCATGATGGCCTGTCCGGCTCACACCAACGCCGGCCGTTATGTGGGCTTGATTGCCGAGGGACGCTTCGAAGACGCCTATCGCATCGCACGCGATCCGAATCCTTTGGCCAGCATCTGCGGACGCGTGTGCGCGCATCCCTGCGAAACCGCCTGCCGCCGCGGCGAAATCGACCGGCCCATCTCCATTCGCGCGCTCAAGCGATTTCTGACCGAGCAGCATGGGCCGGAGTCGAAGCAGCCCATCAACGTCAACCAAGGTCGCGGCCAGAAGAAGTTGCCATATAAGGTCGCGGTGGTGGGCGGAGGTCCGGTGGGACTTTCCGCAGCCCACGATCTCGCGCTGATGGGCTATGCAGTCACGATTTTCGAAGCCGCTCCGGTCGCCGGTGGAATGCTGTATCTGGGAATTCCGGAATATCGCCTGCCGCGCGATGTGGTCGAAGCCCAGGTGCGCGAGATTCTTGAGACTGGCGACATTACTCTCAAGCTGAATCACGCCGCCGGCCGCGACTTCACCATCTCCGATCTGCGCCGCCAGGGATTCGACGCGGTTCTGATCGCCGTGGGCGCGCACCGCAGCCGCGATCTCAGCATTCCCGGCGTCGACCTCGATGGCGTGTACAAGGGCATCGATTTCCTGCTCAATGTGAATCTCGGCTACAAGTTCACCATCGGGAAGAAAGTGATCGTGATCGGCGGCGGCAACGTCGCCATGGATGTGGCGCGCTCCGCCGCTCGTGAGGTGGTCAAGCAGCACGCCGCCGGCGTCGAGGATGTCGAACCCTCCGAGGAAAACGTCTCCGCTGTCGCCACAAAGGAAATGGTGGACATCTCACTCTCAGCTCTACGCATGGGCGCGCGCGAAGTGAATCTGGTTTGCCTGGAGCGTCGCAATGAAATGCCGGCCGCGCTCGAAGAGATCGAAGAAGCCGAAGAAGAGGGGATCATTATTCATCCCGGCTTTGGTCCCAAGCGAATTCTGGGCCAGGACGGCAAGGTGGTCGCGCTCGAGACGCTGAAGACGAAGTGGGTCTTCGATCAGAACCGGCGCTTCAACCCCGCTTTTTACGACAATAGCGAGAGCCAGATCGATTGTGACACGATCATCATGGCGATCGGGCAGGCTCCGCGCCTCGACTTCTTTACGCCGGAAGATAAGGTTGAACTTTCCCCCCGCGGCCTGATTGCGGTCAATCCACAAACCCTGATGACCTCCGCGCCCGGCATCTTCGCCGGCGGCGACTGCGTGTTCGGTCCGCGGCTGATTATTGACAGCGTCGGCGACGGCAAACGTGCGGCGGTAGGCATCGACGAATATCTTCGCGGCGGAAAGCACCCCGAACCGATTATCGAAGTGGAAGTCCTCAAGCGGCACGCCATGACGCTCGGCTACCTTGACATCAGCCGCCAGTCGGTCCCCATGCTTCCGCTGGAGCGCCGCACCGGCGTCACCGAAGTCGAGGTGGGCTATGACGCGCCGGCCGCCATGGCCGAAGCGCAGCGTTGCCTGCACTGCTGGGTCAATACGATCTTTGAAGGCGCTCCGGAAGATGGCAGCATGTGCATTCTGTGTGGCGGCTGCGTCGATGTCTGCCCGGAAAAATGTCTGGAACTGGTTTCGCTCGACCGCATCTCGTTTGAGCCGGAAACCGTGCAGCACATCCGCGACAACCAGGAATGCTTTGGCGTGGAGCTTGACGAAGTGGCTGCCGACGAACTAGGAATTGTCACCGGCGCCGCCATGTTGAAGGACGAGACCCGATGCATCCGTTGCGGCTTGTGCGCCATGCGTTGTCCCGTGGGTACCATCACCATGGAGTCGTACAACCTGCTCGCCGCCGAGCCGACGGGCTTGATCTCAGTGGCCTCGATTGGTGCGGGGCTGCAGAAGTAGGTTGAGAAGAAAACCCCCACTTCTCGCGCGCAAAACGCGCGAGGAATGGGGCACCCGAGTAAGGGGCACTTATGGCTGAAGAAACCAGCAAACAGACCGACGACGTTACCCGGCGGGAGTTCTTTACCAAGCTTGGACTCGGGTCGTTAAGCATCGCGGCGGTGGGCACGGCTGCGTTTTCCTATCAGTATCTTGAGCCGAATGTGCTTTACGAGCCGTCGCCCGTGGTCAATGAAGGCAAGCCGGACCGCTATCCGCTGGACTCGGTTACGCTCGACGTGAATTCAGGCATCTACATCATCCACTCGCAGGAGGGCTATTTCTCGCTGAGCGCAGTCTGCACCCATCTGGGCTGCCTGACCGCGTGGAAGCCGGAGTTGGGCATCATTGCCTGCCCCTGTCACGGCAGCAAGTTTGCAGTTTCGGAGCAAGGCAAGGTGAGGCCGGGCGACAAAATCGAAGGTCCCGCGCCCCGGCCCCTGCCGTGGAAACGCATCTGGCTCAACGACGACGGCGACCTGCTGGTGGATCGCTCCACCGACGTGCCGCCGCTGGCGCCGGATTCATTCGTGAGGGTCTGACTTAGAGAAAATCAGCATGGCAAAAACACGATGGCGAAAACAATAGACCAACGTTTCGACGATTTGCGCCAAACTCGCGTGTGGCGCTCGATCTTCCGCAGCGGCGCCGGGTCGAGCACACTGAAGCGCGCGCTTGCCATCCAGCAGAACGTGTTTCTGCACCTGTTCTCGACCAAAGTCCGAACCCGCATGTTGAGCTTCAGCGCGACCTGGTACCTGGGCACGCTGACGCTCGGCACATTTCTGATCCTGGTCGCGACCGGCATTCCGCTGATGTTCTACTATCACCCCTCGGTGCCGCAGGCGTACGCCGACACCAAAGACCTGCAATTCGTGGTCTCGTCCGGATTATTTCTCCGCAACCTGCATCGCTGGTCGGCGCACGCCATGGTGTTTCTGGTGTTTGCGCACATGTTCAAAGTTTTCTATCGCGGCGCATACCGCACGCCCCGCGAGTTCAACTGGGTGATCGGGGTCGTTCTTCTTCTCATCACCCTGCTGCTCAGCTATACCGGCTACCTGCTGCCGTGGGATCAACTGGCCTACTGGGCGATCACGGTGGGATCGAACATTGCGTCCGCTGTGCCGTTGATCGGCGACAAGATTCACTTCCTGCTGCTCGGCGGCAATGCCGTCAACGCCAACGCGCTGCTTCGCTTTTACGTGCTGCACTGCATGATTCTTCCTCTGACGGCAATGATTTTCGTTGCCATGCATTTCTGGCGCATCCGCAAGGACGGCGGCCTGTATGCGCACTCCAGCGAACCCGCGGTAGTGCGAGCGAATGCGTCGGAATTCCCCACTTCTCCCAAAACCGGGGAGAAATGGGGCACCCCAAGCAGTTTGCGCGCGAAGGAGGGGCAATAGTCATGGCCGACTCCAAAGACTTCATCGCCGGCGTCGACTCCAACGCGAAAAAGTCTCCGCGCCGCATCGTCTTCATTACGCGGCGCACTTCGGCCCAGGTGAAGGCCGAGACGGAAGATCAAATCCAAACCTTCCCGGAAGTGCTGTTCCGCGCGGCTGTCGCGATCATGACTCTTTCCGTCGCGCTGGTGTGGATCTCGCTGCTGTTCAACGCGCCTCTGGAAGGGCTTGCCGATCCTTCGCACACCCCGAATCCTGCCAAAGCTCCCTGGTACTTCCTGGGTCTTCAGGAAATGCTGCATTACTTCCCACCGGTGGTTGCCGGGGTTTTGGTCCCTGGCCTGGTCGTGATGGCGCTCATCGTCATTCCGTACTTCAGAGTCAACATCGAAGCGGATGGACTGTTCCTGAAGGACCGCGAGAAGCGGCGGCGGATTTTCTACGTCGTCGCCATCGCTCTTTCGATTTTTCTGCTCTTATTCAATGTCTACGCGGCTCTGGTGCCGACGCTGATCATCGTCGGCGTGATGCTGCTGGCGGCGCATAGCTCTCCGGAGTCGCCTTCAGCCTTCCGCCGCTACCTGGCGGCGAGGCCGCTCTCGTATTGGGTGATGACGTGGTTTTTATTCGAACTGGTGGTGCTCACGGCCATCGGCACACTTTTCCGCGGACCGGGCTGGTCGTGGGTCTGGCCGTGGCAGGGTTCATAAGGATGTCGATCAGGATGACGATCGGGATGCGGCGCTCATGAAAGAGAAGCTAACTTCGCTTTGGCAAAATTTGTTCGGAGATCCGGTTCGCGCTTTTGGCGTGGTCAGCCTCATCTTCCTGGTCTCGCTGGCGATCGCCCCGGCCAAGAATTATTTCAGCGAATGGCGTCACTACCAGCACGACTATCTCGGGATGATCCGCAATCGCAGCGAGGCCAACACGCTGCAGCGGCACTTCCACGGAGGTATTCAGCAGATTTGGCTGCCCGAACTCGGAGTGGTCGACCGCTGCACGAGTTGTCACGTCGGGCTGAAGGAAGCCGGCCTTGCCGATGTTTCCACCCAGCCTTTCCGCACGCACCCCGTCATCCCCCATAAGCTCGAGCAATTCGGATGCACCGTTTGCCATCGTGGACAAGGCGCCGCAACCACCGTCGCCGAAGCGCACAACAGCACGCTCGCCTGGGAGCAGCCGATTCTTCCGGCCAAGTACATCGAGTCGTCATGTGGGCAATGCCACCGCGGCCCCCTGCCCGGGACCCCGGTCCTGAATCAGGGGCGCAGTCTGCTTTCCCGCTACGGCTGCGTGCACTGCCATACCGTGAAACTGCCCGACGGCAGCACGATGAAGGCGGATGACGATCCGCCTTCGCTTTCGCACATCGCGGACAAGACTACACGGGAGTGGATTTATGCCTGGCTGAAAGATCCGCAGGCCTACGCCGCCACGGCGACCATGCCGAATTTCAAGCTGAGCGACGACGACGCCCGCGACATGTCGGCGTTCCTGATGGCCAACTCCACTGCCGTCGCGGGAGATACCATTGCGCTCTCGGCGAAGCCATCCTCCGATCCTGCGGCCGGCGCCAGCCTTTATGGAGAATCGTTCTGCGCCTCTTGCCACGCGGTGCAGAATGCGGCGGGAAATATAGTCGGCGGCGACATTGGCCCCGAGTTGACTCGCGTCGGCAACAAGGTTAAGCCGGAGTGGTTGCAGGCCTGGGTGCGGAATCCGCGCGCCTACGATGCGGGCACGGCGATGCCGCATTATCGCTTCAACGATCCGCAGATCGCGACGCTCTCCGGATTCCTTCTGGCCAAGGCGGATTCCGATCTGCTCACGAATGTCCATCTGGACGCCGCCACGCCAGAACAGATCGCCCACGGCAAGCGCCTGGTTTCGGATTACGGCTGCGCTTCCTGCCACGAGATCTCGGGAATTAAGAAACCGGAAAACTTCGCGCCGGAACTCAGCCGCATTGGCAGCAAACCGGTCACTCAGCTTATTTTCCTCCCCGGGATGCCGCACACTCTGCCCGACTACATCGCAGGCAAGATCAGGCAGCCGCGGGCGTTTTCGCCGGGCCTGAAGATGCCGCAGTACACGTTCACGTCGGTGCAGATCGATTCGCTCACCACAGCCCTGCTCGCACTGAACGAGCGCTCGACTACGCTGCCGTCGTCGCTTGCCGTGGCTGCGGTTCCTGAGTCGGACTACCAGCCCGCAGGCAAAGCGGGAAAATTGATGAACGATTTGGCGTGCCTCAGTTGTCATCGCATCAACGGCCACGGAGGCGACATGGCGCCCGACCTCACCTGGGAAGGGAGTTCCGTGCAGCGCCAGTGGCTGGTCGAGTTCCTGAAGAATCCGGGGACGCTCCGTCCCGCGCTGATTCGCCGCATGCCGCGCTTCAACCTGACCGACGCCGAAACCAACGAACTCACCGACTACATCATGGCTGTCTACCAGAGTCCCACGGTCGATCGCGACTCCATGCCGTTGACCGGCTACTCGCAAGGCCAGATTGAACTGGGCCGGCAACTGTTCTATGGCAAGTACTCGTGCCAGGGCTGCCACATTGTGGACACCAAAACCGATAAGGGCTACATCGGTCCAACCCTGACGCACGTGGGCTCGCGCCTCGCAGCGGCCTGGATCTACCAATGGATGAAAAATCCGCAGGCTCTGCGTTCCGGCACGATCGAGCCGAATCGCGCCATGAGTGACGAAGATGCCGCTGCTCTCACCGCATTCCTGATTTCGCAGAAGGGCGGAGAAAAATCCCCACGTCTCGCAAAAGCGGCGAGACATGGGGCACCCACGGAGGAGGTCGCGAGGAAATGAGAGCCTACGTTGCATTCCTTCTTGGGTTTGCCTTGCTGGCAACGTCCTGCTCTCACAAGCAGGAGTCGGCAGCGCTGCCCAAGCCGACCGCCTACGGCAGCGCCATCGTCGAATCGAGCGGCGGGAAGCAGATCGCGCAGACCGGGAGCTTGCTGCCACAACCGCTTGTCGTCCAGGTGAACGACGAGCAGGGAAACGCCGTGACGGGTGCGCTCGTCGAGTTCACGGCCGCCCTCGGGGTAACATTCGATCCCGCCAGCGGTCTTACCGATTCCAGCGGCCAGGTTACCACCAACATTTCCCTCGGGGGCATGGCTGGACGCTACCAGATTCTTGCTTCCACCTTCGACAAGTCACACAAGAAAGTCGAGCTCAAGATCGAAGAGATTGCACTCGGCTATCAGCAGACACTCGGCCGTCACCTCAACGATCAATACTGCGAGCGCTGCCACAATCCCGAGTCCACCGTCGAACGCGTCTCGAACTACGACAACCTGGAAGTCAAGCCGCACCCCTTCACCGAAGGCGACGCTCTGAACAAGATGAGCGACGCCGATCTCGCCGCCATCATTACTCACGGCGGCCCGGCTCTCAACAAATCCGCGCTCATGCCGGTATGGGGAAACACGCTCAGCAAGCCGGATATCGAGGCGCTGATCTCCTATATCCGTGCTGTCTCCGATCCCCCATCTCGCGGAGCTGGGCCGGTGTTTGCGAAAAATTAGGGAAGCTTAGATTAAGCTCAAATCTGTCATTTCGAGCGGAGTCGAGAAACCTGCTTTTTGCTTTGGAGAGCTTAATCAGACTTTCCCTAGTCTCCTTCTCCTGTTCCCAACGATGCGAGCCTATGATGACTAGCGGCAGAGTGCTTCCATCAGGCGATATTCATCCTGGCTGCGTTGAATCCGGGCTCGCCATTCCCTCGACCAACTTTCCGCCTGTCCCGTTCGTGCTCCCGTAGTTTGTTGGATGGACTCATATCCCTGTTTCACTCCCGCAAGCGCTTTGTCGAAGTCGCCGTGCGCCCAGTCGAGCGCCACTTCGGCCTTCCTCCGCGTCACCGCCGAGGTGCGCTCCGGATGAGCCGCTCTCTTGAACCACACCTCTGCTTTGTGAGCGTCGTGCCGGTGCCACGCCATAAAGATTGCGCACTCCAGGAACAACTCATCCAGATTCTCCTCGCGCTCCTCCGGAGACAGCGGTCCCGAGGCGGCCAGGCAGCGTTCCAGACATTGGGCGGCGGTTTCCGGATCGGCAGTCAGTTCATACTTCAGCCAGTCAGTGTGAAACGTCGTGGTGAGAATCTCCGTGGGAGTCGCTGCCATCGCCATCCACCGGCGACTCCACAGCGAACGATCCACGCCGCGGTTCTTCAGCATGTAGAGCGCATGGGCCGCAATCTGCTGCTTGGCGCCGCCATACGACCGGAGCAGCGTTCGGAACAGCATTCCATCGCCGGCATAGTGGCCAAATCGGACCCGCCGCAAACTCTGAATGCCTGCCAGAAGCGATAAAATCGCGAACCCGGCCATCGGCAACCCGATCGCGGGATTTCCTCCGATCTTTTCCGCCCGGCAGCTGATCAATGCGGCCGTGCCCGCAGTGAGGCTGGCGATTGGTCCGCCTGCTACCCATATCAGCAATCGCCGCCGCACGCGCCGCACCCGGTCGATGGACATCAAAATCAGCCCGCCGGTGAGATGACGGCGCCACCGCAGTTTCCATCGTCCGGAATCGCGCTTCAGCCAAAGCGGGCCGATGGCGAGAAAAGTGAGTCGGAAGCCCACGCTGCGTCCTGCCAGCCAGTGCCCGAACTCGTGCACTACGGCCACCACCAGGTTGATCGTGAAATAACCGAGGAGAATGGCCAGAACGGGAAGATTCGGAAGCACAAGCGCTGCGGCAATCCCGGTCAGAAGAGCAACTACGTTGCGCAACCGGATGCCCTCAACTTGGGGTTGAGGAAGCGGCTCCGTCAGGTCAAGGATGGGCGTGGCGGACGCTGGCTCCCGTTCGGACATTGCAATTGGCTCGGCCTCTTCCGGAAGCTGCTTTTCCCGCGCTCCACCAGAAAGGGAGACTGGTTGGTTACTGATGACTGATGGCTGACGGCTGTTCTTACTTCTTCTTCCCCAGCTTCTTCGAGATTTCTTCTACGATCTTGGGCCGCAGGTCGGCCAGAACGCTGTCCACGATGCTGGCGATTTCGGCCGACTCGGCGCCGCCTTCGGCGGGAACTTCTTCGGGAGCCTTTTCTGCGCCCGCAGCGACGGCCATGGCAGCCTCATCCTTCTCTTTGGGAGCGGGCACTTCTTCAGCTTCCTTCTTGGAAGCCTCGGGTGCGGAGTGGCCCTTTGGGCCCCCGGTCTCACGGATTCGCCGCCAGCTGGCCCAAGCGGCGGCGGTAGTAGCCGCGATTTCCTGTTCCTTTTTCGCCATTTCCTCAATGCCTCCTGCGGCAGGTTCGGCTGGCTCCGAACTCTCCGTGATTTGCGCTGCAACTTCGCGCGCCATAATCGGCTCGGCAGGGATTTCGCTTGCCGGAGCCGGCGCCACCGTTTCGGGTTCTTGCACACTCGAAGAAACTTCTGCGGGAGCGGCAACAGCCGCCTCCATTGCGGGCTGTAGCTCTTCCTGTTTCCGTTCCGCTAATTGTTCTGCTTCTGCCTTTTGTGCCTGGGCAACCGGTTCTGGTGCGATCGGCGGGCTGGCCGTTTCCGGCTCCGCTGCCGGCACGGGAGCGAGCTCCGGTTCCGCTGCCACGTTTTCCGCAACCGGCTTCTCTTCCGTCTTGGCTTCGATCTTCGCTTCGACCTCTGGCGCAGCCTCAATCACCGGCTCGGCTACCGGCTCAACCACCGGCTCGGCCGCTTGTGCCGGGGCGGGTTCCGGTTCGGCGGCAACGGGCGGCTTCGACTCAACCACCGATGACGCCACTGTCTCGAATTCCTTTACTGCAGCTTTAATTGCTTCCGCGGCCTGAGTGGCCACACTGCTTATGGTCCGCGCTACTTCCGGTAAGAAACCTGCCGGCTCCGGTACTGGCGGCTCGGCTGCTGGCGTCTCCACCGGTGATGCCATCACCGCAACGGGCTGGCTCTCCTCAACCGGCTCTTGAGGAGCCGTGTGCGCCATCTCCGCCGCGGCCAGGGCCGCGTAGGTCTTCTGCATCTCCTGTTCGAGCGAAATCGCAGCTTCTTCGGGAAGAAGAGCAACCGGAACTGCCATCCAGCGGGACGCTGCGCTCACGTACTCCGCCCCGGCTGCAGCGGCCATGGTCATCGGCTCGTTGTCTTCAGCACGAGCGCTCGAACCATTTCCTGAGCTTGGAGCGAGGGATACATAGGTCGTCCCCAGCGGAAGGGCCATAATCGCCCCGGTCAGTTCGGCGGTAGCCGGATACGGGAGACCATGAGTTCGGTGATCGGGAGCGGCTTCGCTGGGTTTGTCCGGCGTCTCGACCTTTTCTTTTTGCCCTGCCTCTTTCTCGGCCGCCGCCTCCACTGGAGGCGCTGCCGCTTCCTTCGCCACCTCAACGGCAGGCGTCTCTGGCTTTGCCTCAACAGTGGCTGGCGTGGCTTCGGCTGACACTTCGGCTTGAGCCGCCGCTTGTGTTGCCGGCTCGATAACCAGGGGCGGCGCGACTTCCACCTCCGCCGGAGGAATTTCCGCCGGGGGAGCTTCCGCTTGGCGGCTCTCTGTGGTCGGGACTTCTGCCACCCGGCTTTCTGTCTCTGGCTTGGTTTCAGCCGTGCCCTTGATCTGGGCCGCCGCTGCGGCCAGGGCCGCAATCTCTTCCGGAGTAACATCCTTGGGCAAGTGCGGCGCCAGGGCTCCGAGATCGACTCGAGGAGCCTCCTCTTTGGCCGGTTCCGGCTGGTGCGCTACCGGGTGCTCGACCGTCGTCCGCAGGTCCTTGTTGACCGGGTTATAGAACCCGGGATCATCCACGGTTTCCTCTTCCGCGGCTTTTCCCTTTTTCTTCTTGGAAGGAAACGCAATGCGGCTCTTCCAACCGGAATCCTCATTCGGATCGGCATCCATCGTCTTGTCGTAGCGGCCCTCCTCGACGGCGGCGATGGCGCGCGCAAAACGGCCCGGTTTGGGGGCTTCCGGCCGGGGCACAATCTTGTCTTCCAGCTTGCTCAGCGCACTCAGTAACTCGGTGGCTTCAAACGGTTTCACGATGAAGGCGTCGGCCCGCGCCCGCTTCGCCTCTTCCGGCTTGAAGGGCTCCAGTTTGCCCACCGTCAGCAGGATCGGAATGCGCGCCGTCTCATTCACTTCCTTGAGGCGCTGGCAGACCTCCAGCCCGCTATAGCCGGGCATGTAAACATCCAGAATAATGATGTCGGGCTTGGCTTCGTTGACCTTCTTCAGCGCCGCCGATCCGTTATTGACGGTGACCACTTCGTAGCCCGCATCGGCAAGGATCTTTCGCCCCATATTCTGGGCGGTTACGCTGTCATCGGCGAGCAGTATCTTCCGGGCCAAAGGTTTTCCTCTGCATGAGGGGAGATACCGCGAAGGTAACCCGATAGCCAGCCTAAGTCAATGACGCAGAAGGGAGGTAACAGGTTACTATTGGTCAACACCGACCGAGGTGCCCGAGGCCGGAAAGTGCCTCTCCCGGGCACACGGGGTCCTGCAAATCCGGACGGATCTCGACCAAAACGCCCTTTTTCATGTAACCTTTGCCATCTTCCACGCGTCCAGCCGGGACATACTTCTCCGCGGGCTGCCCCACCCGGAGCCTGTCACTGAGCGAAGTCGAAGGACGGTTTTCGAAGGGTGGGCACCACGAGGGGGACTGAAGCGATGACTGAATCCCAACTCCGGATGGCTGATGGCTGAGAGCTGACAGCTAAAACGGAACGATCTTCCTCAAGCCCTTCTTTTTTTTCTTCTTGCTGCTGGAAATCTCCTGGTCGCTGGCCGGCGTGTTGTCGGCACTGGCCGAGGCGGAAGACGACTGCCCCTGCTGAATTTCGTTCATTTGCGGCGGCGGAGGAGGCAGCGCCTGATCACCCGCATTGTCAACCGGCTTCAGTTCATTGGAGTCGGCGGGCACATCGGGTTTCAGCTCATTCTCGTCAGCCGCGGCCGGCTTTGTGCCTCCGGAAACGGCAGGCTGCCCAAACGGCTGGCCCGGCGGTGGAGTCGTGCCGGCTGCCGGCTCGGTCGCGGCCGGTTGCTCTGGCTTCACGATGGTCAGCCCCAGGTCATTCTTGCCCGGCGGTGCCATCGCGCCGAGCGCCTCGTTCTGGACTACCCGGTTCGGGCTCACCGGCTCCGGATCCACCAGCGACGGTTCGCCTACCTTGGCCGCCGCCGTCACGTCCGGCCCTCTTTTCACGAAGCCCATCATCTTTTGCACCGCGGTGGGTTCGCGGCGGCTGGCGTCCTCAGCCTTATTCAGCGCCAGCGCAGCTTTGGTCGCGCGCGGGATCGGCTGGTGCAAAGCCACCAGGCGCTTCTTGGCGTCGTCGGCGCGATCCATGATGGGATAGCGCGTCAGAATTCTGTCGTACTTTTCGGCCGCCAGTTTGGTCAGCTCTTCGCCATAGCGTGCCTTTACCGCTTCGGTTGTGCAACCTCGCGGCAGGCCATGCGCGTCGCAAGTCGGGGCGTTGCGCAGGCGCGCCATCTGTCCCTCATAATTCTGCCCCAGCAGATACAGCGCCTCATCGACGCGGCTGTAAAGCGGATACTTGTCCACCAGCGATTGCAGGCGTGCGATGGACGCGGGATACGATTCCCGCAAATAGTAGAACCGCCCGATCTGGAACTCGCGGTCGGCCAGCACTTCCTGCACTTCCAGCAAGCGCTGCTTGGCCTCGGGCACCAGCTTGCTGTCGGGAAACTGCAGAATCATCTTGCGGTATTCGTCTTCGGCGCGCTTGGCGTGAGTGTAGTCGCGGTCGGATTTCTCCATCTGCTGATAATGAATGTTGGCGATTTTCAGCTGCGCTTCCGCGGCTTCCGGCATGTTGGGGAAGAACACGATGAAATCGCTGTACTCCTGCTCCGCCTGGGCTAACGATGTCGTCCCCCCCTCGGCATACCAGGAGTCGCCCACCGCCAGCTTGGCGCGGGCCACGAACTCGGAGTCGGGATAGGTATTGATCAGGGTCTGCAGCGTCAACCGCGCCACGTCGAAACGGTTGTGCTTCATGGCGTCCATGGCCTTGTCGAACAGGACCTTATCCGGCTGCTTGGTGCCGATGTTGGCCAGCGGGTTGGCTGATTTCTTGTTGGTGCAAGCGGCCGTGAACGCCAGCAGCATGCCCAGCACCACCATCCATGGAATTCGACGTGACATAGAACCTCGGGAATTTCCGATTGCCAATTTCCGATTTACGATTTGAGATCAGTCAGGTTTTGCAATCGGCAATCGAAAATCAATTCAGACTCTCTGCAGCGCCGCTTCCGTCGCCGCCTTCAGCAGCGCCGCCGCATTCTTGCTTGGATCGCC
>Ga0074046_10003368_pt1 | contig 13405 bp, 7 predicted proteins | sample BogForMeECP23OM3_FD_94441 | JGI IMG/M metagenome (GOLD analysis project Ga0074046, IMG submission 94441) | Bog forest soil microbial communities from Calvert Island, British Columbia, Canada - Bog Forest MetaG ECP23OM3 | ecosystem: Environmental > Terrestrial > Soil > Wetlands ...
AAATTCCAGGGGCGTGAGACCGAGGTGACGTTATGAAGTCCAGCTCGTATGCAGTCCTGGCGGTATCCCTTCTGACTTTGACCCTGAGTGCCAGCGCGCGGGAGATGGTCCTGCCCGCCGGTACCCTTCTGCAGTGCACCATGAATGAACCGAACTTTTCTTCTTCGACCGTCGCGGTCGGCGATCCTGTGCTCTGTCATCTGCACTCGGTGACGGAGTTCGGCCAGCAGGCGTTTCCGCGCGGAAGCTACCTGGTCGGGCATCTGGAGTCGGCCCAGGACCCCGGACATTTCTGGGGCAAGGGCAACATGAAGCTGCGGTTCGATCGCATCGGATTGCCCAACGGCGACATGCCTTTGGATGCAAAGGTGATTGCGACGCGCGGCTACAAAGTCGATAAAGAAGGCGACATCCGGGGCAAAGGGCACGCCAAGCGCGACATCGTCGAATGGATGCTGCCGCCGCTCTGGCCGTGGAAGATCATCATGCTCCCGGCACGTGGGCCGCGTCCTACGCTGAAGGGCGAGAGCATGCTCACGCTGCGCCTGATGGATGACGTGCAGATCCCGCAAGTCTCTGCGACCAACGGGCCTGACTGGCACTTCTTTGGTCGTCCGCGGATGGAAAACGATTCGTATTATCGCGGTTCGGCCTACCACGGACCCAGCGACAATTCTATTCCTCAGTTGGCAGTGCGCCAGGTCACACCTGCAGCCAGCGAACAGCCGGTGGCGGAAGAAATTCCGCAGGTTACCTACGCCAGCTACATCTCTAAGGGCGCGGTGGGCGGCGGTGGGGCGGCGCCGGGAGTGCCGGTGTTTGTGCTGAAAACGGGCATGGTTCTGGAGGTGGGCAACTACACCTATCAGGACGGCCGCATCAGTTACGAACTGGCCAGCGGCGGGAACGGCGTGATCAGCACGGACGAAGTGGACTGGACGACGACCACTCGCGTGAACAGCCAACGCGGCGTGCGGGTGATGCTGCGCGGTGGACATCCGAGTGCGGGGGTGGCGGGATTCTAGCGAGCCCTCAGCGATCAGCATTCAGCCGTCAGTGAAAGCTGGCGGCTTTTGCTTCTGCTTGCGGCGGGACGGGTGCCCTCGCCCGTCCCAGCAACCCCGTTGCCAGCGGTGGAGCGTTTTTTCAGTTACCTTCGCTCACCTGCCACCCGACTTCTGTACCCTACACGCCTTGGGCCCGATGCGTCAGGATAGTGGCTACCCGGTCATCTCCCTCCCTCCCGGGCCTGACGGCGCATGTTCAATTCCGATGGTGGGGAAAACGAGTTGGTTGAAACCTGGCAGCGCTTTGTGCAGGGGCTGCTGGGCGTGCTGGCGCTGGTGGGCGCCTTAGTGATGGCGCACTACTACGCTCCCCCGGAGACGGCCGGCCTGGAGCAGCAGGTGCACCAACTCTCGCGCCAGGTGGCGGATCTGGAACGGCAGCAATCGGTTTCCTCTTCTGCGGTAAATGACGCGCGGGAGTCGGTGGCTTACATCTATGGGGTCTATCACGTGTCCGGCCATGCGCAAAGTTTTCGCGCTCGCGTGGCCGGGACGGGGTTTGTAGTGGCGCCGGGCCTCGTGGCCACCAATCGCCATGTGGCCGAACCCTGGTACGGCGACCGGGAAGTCGCAGCGGCATTGCGGCGGGGCGGATCGCCGGTGCTGGAAAAGCTGGAGGCATATTTTCCGGGCTCGCCGCTTCCGGTAAAACTGGAGACGGCGGTCGTGGCCACGCATGGCGATCTGGCCGTGCTGCGCCTCGAAGCCACCGCCTTCACCAGGAAACTGCGCCCGTTAACTCTGTCCCAGACGCCGGCGCATGTGGGCGAGTCGGTGAGCGTGCTGGCTTATCCGATGGGAGTGACGGGCATGGTGGCCAAGTCGCCGGCGGTAGTGTATGAGCGGCTTTCGTCGCACCCGGATAATGCCGGGACGGCGGGCGAGCTGGCGGCGCTGTCGCTGATCCGGCCTTCGGCGACGTTCGGACACATCGGCGACGTAACCGGCGACAAGCTCATCTATGACGCGCCCACCGCGCGCGGCGGCAGCGGCGGACCGGTGCTGAACCTGCGCGGCGAAGTCGTGGGTATCAACTCCGCCTACATTGACGGCTTCTCCGGGGGCACGCTCGGGATCACCGCCGCTGAGTTGCGTCCGCTGATGGAAACCGCTAAGCGCGCCGCTTCGGAGACGGCCGCTGAAGAATCAGGTCTTGGGTCTCAGGCGTCAGGTAGAAGGAATCGGCTCTCCACTGAGAACTGAGAACTTCTGGTCCGCGGTAGGAAGTCTCGTCCCGAATGTTGCAATTCCTTGCGCAGACGGCTTTCGTGGCCGCCGTTCGAAGCCCTCCCCGCGCAGACAAGTGCCTTGAATTCAGGTACATTGTAACTTGCTGATTTGAATAACAAATTGGCCTTATGGCTGCACTCAAATTGGGATAAGTCCCAGATGGAAGTCGTGTTTTCGGGCAACGGATTCCCTACTGGCGGGTTCAAAGAGACTGGTTCAGAGGATGTGGTTCAAAGAGATCTGATCATGATAAAAAATTGTTTGTTTGCGGTGGCTTTGCTGAGTCTGGCGCTGGCTGGCGGTTGCGCGAAGGGCGGCAACGGCGTGGTCCCCCCCCCACCAACCATTGCCATCACCTACCCCAGCAACGTTAACCCTAGCGCGATCTACCCGACCCAGTCTGTGACGCTTACTGCCACGGTATCGAACTCGACGACTACGGCCGTTACCTGGAGCCTGGGCCCCGCCACGACATGCACGGGCACGCCAAATCCATGCGGGACGCTCACGCCAGTCACACCGGCGCCAAACCCGGCAACCGCGACCTACCTGGCCCCGGCAACGCCAATTTCGGGGGTGACGGTCACAGCGACATTGGTGTCCGACACCTCGGTAACGGGCCCTCTGGGGATAACCGTGGTGCCGGTCACGGTGGTCGTAACACCATTAACCGTGAGCGTTGGGCAGAATCTGGTGCAGCAGTTCACCGCCATCGCGGTACCGGACGCCGCGCCGCAAACCTTCACCTGGACGTGCACGCCAAGTGCCGACTGCCCGAACTTCCAGTGCACGCCAAGTTCCGCCTGTGGAGGCTCCGTGCCAGGCGTGGCAGTCTATACCGCACCGGCAACCTCTCAGACTGGGGTTCAGGTAACGGCGACTTCGACCGTGCAGCAGAGTCCCCTGGGCGTCGGTGCATCTAAGGTTTCGGTTGTGTCCTCGCGCCTGCCTGCGGGCACCTACGCATTCCAGTTTTCGGGCTATGACAGCAGCGGCAATCCCGTCGCCATAGCGGGAAGCCTCACCGTCGGTTCGAACGGCGCAATCACCGGTGGCGTGGAAGATGTGGTGATCAACGGCGTGTATCAGCAGTACACGACGGTGTCGGGTTCTTACACTGCGAGTACGGCTACCGACAACAACACCAATAACGCGGGCACGCTCACGCTGAGTGCGAGTGGCGGGCCCACCTACACATACACCGCGGTTCTCACCTCGTCGGGCATTGTGCGGATGATCGAGTCGTCATCGGACGGCACGGGTATCACCGGCTCCGGCGTCCTGCAAAAGTCATCCAACGCCTTCAATACCGTCGGGCAGACATACGCATTCGGATTTACTGGTGTGGATTCGAGCGGCAAGCGGGTCGGGTATGTTGGGATGCTGCCGATGACCCCAAACTCAAACGGAACCGGCGGGACTATCAGCGGCGGCCTGCTCGATTCCAACGACAACGGCACTGCGACGACCAGCGTGTGCGCCACACCGCCTTGCAGCGTTACAGGTTCGTACTTGCAAAACGCAAACGGGTCGTGGCAAATGACGCTGAACACCGGCACGACAACGCTTGGTTTCGACTTCTATGTTTCCGCCGGGACAGCGCAAACCAAGACCGGTCCCGGCCCGTTGACCCTTTATGCCATTTCCACGGACCCGATCACGACGAATCCCGCAGTTTCCGGATCCATGGTTTATCAGGTCCCAATGACTTCTGGTTACAACAACGCCGCCTTCAAGGGCACATCCGTTTCCAATCTGACGGGAGCAAGCGCGAATGTCTCGCTGACAGTCGGCACCACCGATGGAACCTCGAGCGGAACGGGAGGGACGGGCGGCTTCACGGGCGTTTTCGATCAGAACGATCACGGAACAATTACTTCGGTGCCGCCGCCGCCGGCGTCGTCATGCGCACCTCCCGTGGTATGTGCCTTTTCGTATACCTACGTGGCGAGCAGCAGCGCCAACGGACGATACATCTTCCAGATGCTGGGCAATCCGAACGCAACCACGGTGGTCCCGCCGCTTCCGTTCGTTCTCTATGCCAGCGGGGCGAATCGTGGTTTTCTGCTCGATCAGTCCAGTCCGGCAGTGATGACCGGAACCATGGACCCGCAGCCGTCGCTGAAAAACTTCTCCTATACTGCATCGGAGCTACCGGGGACCTTTGCGGCGGCGACGATCGCCAACAGCGATTCCAGCATTGCACCAGTCGTCCAGAACCTGCTGCTCACCTCGACGGGAAATGCGACCTACAACGTCGCCGGAACACAGAACACACAGAACAGCAGCCAAGCGCTGACCGGGACGTACAACTTGACCGGCCTTGGCGCCGGCGCTGGCACGGGCACAATCACGCTAACCGCCCCGGCCGCGAACTATGTGATCTACGCCATCGACGCCAATGTGGTAACCGGTACGGCGAATGACGTGATTACGGATTTCATGATGATGGGCCTGACCAGCGGAACCCCCAGTTCCATCATTTTTGCGCAGCAGTAAGTAAGTAGAACTCGTGTAGGGACGGGCGCCCTCGCCCGTCCGGGCCGAGCGCAGCTCGGCAGCGCCGCCAGCACGACCACGATTTACGACGAGTAGGAGCCGCGGACCGTCGCCCCGCCATGCCGAGCAGTCCTGCCGACGAAGACTGCCTCGAACCATCCCTGAAGCGGATCGACAGCCGGTTCCCGCATGGAAATCAGCGAGCTTCGCTCGCTAGCCCGGCTCCTGAGCGAAGTCGAAGGAGGGCGTCCGGGCCTACGTGATTCTGGAACAGGTACAGAGTTCTATTTCCCGAGAATCACCGTTTTTGCGGTGGCGAGATTGTCGAAACGGTCGTAGGCGCGGACCACGACAACGTGGTCATTGGCGGTGTTCTCGGTCATCGGAGGCGGCGGTGCTTGAGCTTGCGGCACAGCCAGGCGAAAGTCGTAGTCTTCCGTTTTGGAATCCGACAACTGGCCGACCGGCTCGACGAACTGCCAGTCACCGCCATCCAGCGAGTACTCCGCCCGCTTGATCGGCGAAAACGAATCGCTGGCGCGGAAGCGGACGCGGATCTGTTTTCCGTCGGGAGTGGCCGTCAGGTTCTCGATGACCGGAGCAGTGGTATCGACCTCGAAGCGGGCGCTGACGCGCTCGGCATAGAGGGCTTCTCCCGGCGAATGCGAGGGCGCATCGGAGGCGATGACCTTCACCGTGTACCCGCCGTCCGGCAGAAGACTGGCGTCGAAAGAATAGTAGCGATCGGAGAGGTCGTTCTTCAGCAGCAGCCAGCGCGCTTCGCCGTCGCCGCGGTAGTAAACGGTGTAGACGAGCTGGTCGTCGTTGTCGTCATGGGCCGACCAGCGGATGCCGACCGAGTCGCGGTCGCGCACGGCGGGAGGTGGTGGATCAAAGCGCGGCTGCCCCGGTCCCTGCCCGGGCGGCTCGCTGCCGGTCACATGCGGAATCGGCTGATAGCGGTATCCCGGCTGCACGATGATGTCGTCAATTTCGGGGGCGACGTTCTTCGGCAGGTAGTTCAGCAAGACTTCGTCCACCCGAGGAGCGGGATTGCCGGCATGCAGCACGGATTTCCACTGCACGAAGCGCGCTGGCGGAACTTTGAGTTCGGAGCCGGCGGCGAGGGCGACGCGCGTCCACGGACTCCAGTTGCGGTCGGGGTTGTCCACGTTGCCGCTGCGCGCATAAAGCTCAACATTGGAACTGGAATTACCGGTGATGCGGACGCTGGCGCGTCCCCAGAGGGAAAACACGCGCGCGTCGAAAACATCGCTTTCGTAGGTGCCTTCCGATTCGGGGCCAGGACCGAGGACGAAAATCTTTCCCAGGTTGCTGCCGGAGGCGTAAAGTCCTCCGCCGGGCGCGGCGGCGAAGGCGGTGATTTGCGTGGCGCTCGCTTTGATCAGATCGGTGAAATCGTCAACGCCGTTGATGGCGAAAATGTGACCGCGATTGCCAGTGCCGGCGAGCAGGCGTCCGTGCTGATCGAAGCCGAGAGCGTAGACGAGATCTTCGTGGGAAGTCCACAAGCGTGAGGGGGCGCCATCAGGCGCGATGCGATAAATCTCGGAGCCGCCGGTAGCGCCGAGTCCAGGGGCGGGAAACGGAGTCATGGGCGCGGCGGGAGCTGCGCTGATGGTGATATTGCCGCCGGGGGCGGGCGGGTTCTGCGCGGAAGTTGCGAGCATAATGCCCATTCCCGGCGTCGTGCCGCCGGGGCGCTTCTCTCCCGCAGCCGCGGCGTAAATATTGCCCGCGCCGTCGATGGCGAGCGCGGTAATTTCTTTCTTGGGCGCGCTGTAGAGAACGAACGCTTCCCCATTCGGCGCGATGCGATAGACCAGCCCGCTGCCATCGGAGCCGGCAATGAGATTGCCTTTGGGATCAAGCGCGAGAACGCGAATGTGGACTTCATCGCTCTTGAAAAAGAGCGAGTGCTGGCCATTGGGACTGACTTTGTAGATTTCGCCCTGATCGCCGGTGGCGACGTACAGGGCGCCGGCGCTGTCGAGAACGATGTCCCAGATGTATTTTGAACCAGGATCGAAGTAGGGTGTCGCACTCCAGGAAGATTTCGCGCCCGCCTTGGCGCCATCCGTACCTTTCGACAATTCGAGACGATAGACCTTGCCGTCCGGGGCCGTGCCCGCGTAGACCATGCCATTCTTATCGACGACCAGAGCCTGCACCTGCAATTCCTGCGGCTCGAAGATGGTCGCGCTTTGCCCATCCGGCGTGATGCGATAGACGCGGGCCGGAGACCCTGCGGCCGCGTAGATGTTGCCCGCCGAATCGGATGCGATCGACCAGATGTAGGTCGAGGGCGTGGTCGCTAGCGCTTTGAAGGCTGGAGCAAGTTCGAGGCCGCCCTTACTGCGTAAAGCGATGCCTTTGGCGGTGCCCTTGGTCAGTTCGTCGAACTTGGATTGTTCCCAGGTGCGGGTGCCCTCGGCAAGGGCGACTGCGGAAAGCGCTAAAGTGGAAAGAATAAGTGCTGATAGTGGAGCGAGCGTCTTACGAGCCAAAGTCATACCTCATTTTAAGGGAGTCGCGCGGGCTCGTGTGGCGCGGGCGCCCTCGCCCGCGAACTTTCGCCATGCCACAAACTGCCGCTGAAGCCATAGAAACTGCCACTACTTGATGTTAATCGTCAGCATCTGCGCGCCGGAGACGACATAGTCCAGCGAATCGGTGGAAGCTTCGCTGACCGATGATTCTCCGAGCACGACCATATCCTGCGTGCCGCGCATGTTGTCCATGACGTTCATGACGGAAAGCGGCAGCGTCGGCATCACTTTGTCGGCGACCATGGCTTCGGGATCGGGACCGATCAGCGAAACATAGACGCGATCGTTGGCGCGCTCTTTGTTCAGCAATGCGATGGTCGGGGCCAGGCCCAGGCCGTGGTTCATCATCGGCGTCCCGCGCCGCATGCGATCGAGTGTGTCTCCGTCGCTGACCAGGATGCGCAGCGTTCCCTTCGAAGTGGAGGCCGGAATCCGTATGGGAATCTGGCGCACGAGCCGCTCGCCACGATACGGACGAATCACCGTCTCAACCATAATCTGATCGCCGGGACGAGCCTCCGTCATGTCAGTGCGCGCAGCTTCCAGGCGGGCGGAGCGGCGTTCCCGGACAAGATCGAAATCGAGCTTCACGCCTTGAACGTCTGGAGCGTCGAAGGCGTTGCTATAGATGCGTCCAAAGCGCTCCCCGATGGTGGCAGCGGCCAACGCGGCCGCCGGCTGCCCGTTGTCTTGCGGGGCAAACATGTTCCGCAGCGTGACGTCGGGATACCCCTTCACGCTGAGCACGCCATTCATGCGGTAAGTAATATCCTCGCCGTATTCGTTGGTGCCGTGCAGCGCGTTGAAAACGGTGGCCATCATGGCCAGTGGGCTGAGCCGCGCGTTGTTGAGAATTTCGTAATGGAATTCTTTTGTCGCCGCTCCATGTTCCCCTTGAGAATGTTCCCCTCGAATGTGCATGGCCACGGTCACCGGAATCATCTTCGACTCCCGCCCCGGAACACCCATGATGCCATTCTGGCGGTCTTGCACGAACGCGCCGACTGTCTCTGTCGTGTTGACGATCTTGAACGCATTCAGCGGCGAAGGCAGCGTGGCCAGCACCGTCGCCTTCGTCATCGGCAGGTCCACTTCACCAAACTGCAAGAGCGGATGTCCACAGGCCAGCAACCGCTGCGGATCCACGTAGGTTACGGTACAGGTGGCGGCTATATCCATATCGCCGCGGACCAGCACGGCACTGACGGCGGATCCCGCCTCGATTGGTTCCGGCTGTTTGCGATCGCTCCGAGAGCCAATGCCCATCACCGGAATGATCCCCGCCGCCGCGAATTGCGACCCGTAGCGCTGCAAGGTCTCGTCAGAAAAACCGTTGAACACCAGAGGAGTCTCAATCGGCTTCAGATAGTTGCTATAGTTCTGGGCCGGGAGCGCCGCGTTTTCGCCGGGGCTCGCGGTTTGCGTGGCTCCGCTCTGGTTTGAAGGATTAGCGTCAGGAAGACTCGCCCGCAGCGGCGCTGGCGCCGGACTATGATCCAGCGCATTGATCTCCAGCATCTCTTCGATCGGCGTTACCCCCGCGATGGGTTCCTTCGAGAACTCGCCGATGCGAAACGCAAGCGCGCCCGCCAGCTTGCCATCGAAATAGACCGGGCTTCCGCTCATACCCGCAACCACGCCCGTATATTCGGGCTTGGTCCCGTGCAGACGGACCAGGATAATGTTGCCCTTGGGACCGTTCACGTTGCGCATCACGCCCAGAACTTCCACGTCCATGGATTCGGGTTTCACGCCCTGGAACACGGTGAGCGCGGTGCCCCTCATGCCTTCGTGGATCTGAGCGAGCGGCATGATCGCAGAAGGAATAGTCGCAGGCGCTGGCCGGTCTTGCACAGTAACCTCTTGTGCACTAACCCAGACGGAGGACGAGAGACACAAAAGGGTGGCGAGTGAGCGTGCGGCTTTTCTCATGAATAGCCTCGGAGGTCACAAAATGACCTTGCTGTTTGCTTAGACTCCGCGTGCTATCAGAAAGGTTTTGCCAGGAGAGGCAGCGCTCTTCAAGGCCCGCAAAATATCCCAACCGCAGAGTTCTTGCATCTATACTACCATAGGAGTTTTCGAGGACATCTCCATGATTTCTGGCGTATTTGGCGGGCCAAACCGGGTGCCGTCGGCTTCCCGTAAGCGTGTGATCCTACTGGCTTTTGTTCTTTTCTGGATGGTGATCGCGACTTTCCCGGCGCGGGCTCAAGGTACGCCGCAGCAGCCCCCAGCGAATCCCAACCAGCAAGAGGCACCGCCCCCAGCCGGTGGGCCACAAAACGACATCGGCCCGTATGTGGTCCCCAAGAAGAAGGAAGAACCGCCGCCCCCGGCCCCCGAAAAGCCAAAGAAGATCGAGAACATGCCCGACTACTCGATCAGGGTAGAGGTGCCGCTGGTGAACTTGGATGTGCTCGTGACTACCAAGGACGGCCAGACCATCCCCGGACTGAAGAAAGAAAATTTCAAGATCTTGGAAGATGGCGCGCCACAGCAGATTGCGACCTTCAATCAGACCGAGGCTCCAATCACGGCGGTGCTGCTGGTTGAGTTCGCAAATACTAACTACGACTTCGAGGTCGAAGCCTTGCGTGCATCGTACGCTTTCGCGAACACCCTAAAGAAAGACGACTGGGTCGCCGTGATTTCCTATGATATGAAGCCGTATATCCTGGTTGATTTCACCCAGGATAAGCGTGAGGTTCAAGCGGCGCTGAACCAATTACGCATGCCGGGCTTTTCCGAGACCAACCTGTTTGATGCCCTGTTCGACACGCTTGATCGAACCGATCGTATCGAGGGCAAGAAGTACGTCATTCTTGTCACCACTGGAATAGACACTTTCAGCAAGGTTCACCTGGATCAAGTACTCAAAAAGATCAAGTCGACAAAGGACGTCACGATCTACCCAATCAGCGTCGGTTTCGTGGCCCGCGAATATTGCGAGGTACACCATTGCCGCACCCGCGGGATCATACCCGTCGGTAACATGGACTACCTGCAAGCGGACAACGAAATGAGGACGTTCGCACAACTAACCGGAGGGCGGGCGTACTTCCCGCGCTTCGAGGGCGAACTGCCGGAGCTTTTTCACGACATCGCGGCCGACATCCGCAACCAGTACAACATCAGTTATCACCCTACCAACTCCAAGCTCGACGGCACCTACCGCAAGTTGAAAGTCGAACTCCAGGCGCCGGACGGTGGTCCGCTGAAGATTCGCGACCAGAAGGGCAAGGACGTGAAGGTTATCGTTTACGCGCGAGAAGGGTACACGGCGAAACATACGGTGGAGTAGAAACTGCGCCTGCGCCGGACGCTCGCGCCTTATCTTGCGTCGCACTGCCCGGTAGTGGAGTTAACCACAAAGGACACGAAGGAGCACAAGGGAAACTCTCAGCAGCTTCTCTCACGATCTGTACGGGCTGACCCCCAGCTTGCGCACTTGTTCCGTGAACTCCCGCACAACCTGCCCAAACCTGGGCCCTTCGGCCGCCGAAACCCATTCCAAGCGAAAGCGTTCTTCCTCGATACCGAAATCGGCGAGCATCAGCTTGATGGCATCCGCGCGTTTCTCTGTTTTAAGATTGCCATCCTGATAGTGACAATCTCCCGGATGGCAGCCGCAGATGAGGACGCCGTCCGCCCCCTTGGTGAAGGCATCAATCACCAGGTTGGGATGCACCATGCCCGAGCACATGACGCGGATGATGCGGATGCTGGGCGGGTATTGGGTCCGGGAAACGCCCGCCAAGTCCGCGCCGGCGTAGGAGCACCAGTTGCAACACAGGGCGATGATCAAGGGTTGAAAGGTGTCGTCCATTACGCTACTCCCAAAGCCGCATGGATCTGGGCCTCGATCTGCCCGAGGGTAAATCCACGGATGAATATGCCGTTCTTGGGACAGGTAGCCTGGCAGCAGCCACAGCCCTTGCAGGTGGAGTCGGCGGTTTCGACGACTTTCTTGATCGCCCCCTTCCACATGTACTCGAGCAGGGTGATCGCTTTGAAGGGGCAGGTATCCACGCAGTAGGCGCAACCGTCGCAGCTTTCGTCCACCACTTGCGAGATATTCGCCCCCAGTTCGAGGCTATCCTGGACAAGAACGGATGCGGCTCGCGCAGACGCTGCCTGAGCCTGCAGAATGGATTCCTCGATGGTCTTGGGAGAATGTGCCAGCCCACACAGGAAGACCCCGTCGGTCATGAAGTCTACCGGGCGCAGCTTCATATGGGCTTCGAGGAAGAATCCCTCGCTGTTGAGCGGAACCTTGAGGAACTGCGCGATCTTCTTGTTGTCTTCATGCGGATGAATGCCAGCGGACAGAACCACCTCGTCGGCGGAGATCACGAGCGGCATCCCCAGGGTCTGGTCGTAGACGGTGACCTGAAGTCCTTCGCCGTTTCGTGACACCTCGGGCTTCTGGCTCTCGTCGTAGCGCACAAAGGCGACGCCTTGCTGGCGCGCCTTGGTGTAGTAGCTCTCTTTGAAGCCGTAAGTACGGATGTCGCGGTAGAGGACGTACACGTGGGTCCCGGGGGAGAGCGCCTTAATGCGCAGGGCGTTTTTTATGGCGTCGGCGCAACACACCCGAGAACAGTAGGGGTGGTCGGTATCTCGTGAGCCCACACACTGGATCATGACGACGGTCTTTGCGACGGCGGTCTTTGCCGGCCGATTGCCTTCCCGCGCCAGGAAGCCATCACCGGAAGCGAGGCGTGCTTCGAGTTCACGCTGCGTGATGACGCTGTCGTCCTGTCCATACAGATACTCTTTGGGTTGGTACTGCTTCGCACCCGTGGCCACGATTACGACTCCGTGGGTTATTTCGGTGGTCGCGCCGCCGGCTAGGACCGTTGTCTTGAAGTTGCCGATCGTGCCGTCGATCTTCTCGATCTCCGCCCCGGTAAACAGATGGATTCTGCTGTTCTGTGCGATCTCGTCGCGCAGACGCGCTAATTCGTCCTGCGGATTTTCTCCGTTGAGTAAGTAGTAGGTGCGGCGCAGACTTCCGCCAAGTTCATTCTCCTTCTCCACCAGATACACATCAAAGCCCTGGCGTGCCAAAGCCAGCGCGGCGGTCATGCCCGACAACCCTCCGCCAATGACCAGGGCAGACTTTTCCACCCTGACCGTCTGCCGGTGGAGCGGCTGCAATAGCCGGGATTTGGCCAGCGCCATCCGGACCAGGTCTTTGGATTTCTCGGTGGCCTTCTCCGGTTCGTGCATGTGCACCCAGGAGCACTGGTCCCGGATGTTGGCCATCTCAAACAGATAAGGATTGAGTCCGGCCTCTGCCAGTGTGTTACGGAACAGCGGCTCGTGGGTTCGCGGAGTGCAGGAGGCCACCACCACCCGATTCAGATTGTGTTCGGCGATCTGCTCCTTGATGCGGTCCTGGGTATCGTTGGAGCAGGTATAAAGATTGTTCTCCGCGTACACGACGTTGGGCAGCGTCTTCGCATATTCCACGACGTCCGGGACATTGACCACGCCGGCGATGTTGGTCCCGCAGTGGCAGACAAAGACTCCGATGCGAGGGTCTTCTCCCTTCACATCTCTTTCGGGCGGATAAACTTTGGGCGTAATCAATGTGCCACGAGCTTCCCGCAAGAGCGAGAGCACCTGGGTGGCGGCGGCCGAGGCCTGCATGACAGTTTCCGGAATATCCTTCGGCTCGGCAAACGGTCCGGCCACAAAGATTCCTTCCCGCGAGGATTCTGCGGGACGGAATGTCGAGGTCCCGCAGAAGTTGAACGTGTTCAGCGCCACGCCGAATCGTTCGGCCAGCACTTTGACATCTTTGGGTGGCTGCATGCCCACCGACAGGACGACCAAGTCATATTCCTGGGAAAGCTTTCGGTCGTTCTCGCCGAGGTACTGGACGATCAGGTTCCGCGTCCCAGGGACTTCCTCGATTTTCGGCACGCGAGAACGGATATAGCGCACACCTAGCTCTTGTGCCCGGTGATAATACTGCTCGAAGCCCTTGCTGAAGGCGCGCAGGTCCATGAAGAAGATGTCGCATTGCAG
>Ga0074046_10003369_pt1 | contig 13404 bp, 7 predicted proteins | sample BogForMeECP23OM3_FD_94441 | JGI IMG/M metagenome (GOLD analysis project Ga0074046, IMG submission 94441) | Bog forest soil microbial communities from Calvert Island, British Columbia, Canada - Bog Forest MetaG ECP23OM3 | ecosystem: Environmental > Terrestrial > Soil > Wetlands ...
AGAATCTAAGTCGCGGAGTCCATTTTTCCGCAGCCTGCTAGAGCGGTTCGAACTCTGTTCAAGCCAGACAACGTGTACGGCAATGAATGGGGAGACCCAGAAGTTGTCCCGCCTCTGAGGTTTGTTCGCGACAGATATGTCCTTCCTCATGTCAGCAGTGAGAAGATCGGGCTGGAGATCGGAGCCGGCGGTGGGAGATGGACCAAGTACCTGCTTGCGTTTCGCAAGCTCTATATTGTCGACTATCATACCGAACTTCTACAGGAACTCCGAAAGAACTTTGACCGGCCGAACATGAAGTTCATCAAGAACAATGGATGCGATTTTCCCGCAGTTCCCAAGGAATCGGTTGACTTCGTATTCAGCTTCGGCTGCTTTGTGCACCTCGATGCAGGTCTGATCAAGGAATATCTCGGCAACCTCAAAGACATCCTAAAGCCCGGCGGAAGTGCACTCATCCATTATTCAGACAAGACGAAGCTCATGGCCCAGATCAACCCTGGATTTTCTGACAATACGCCGACCCTGATGAGACAAATGGTATTGGACGCAGGGTTCCGGATTGTGGAGGAAGATCTCACAACCATGTGGCATAGCAGCATCATCCGTTTTACTCACTGAGAATCCGGCCTCCCACCACACCGTCGTTCACCGATCTCGAAACGGGAAGCGATGGTCTGACGCCAGCGAAATCGGAGAACCTCCTCAATATCAGCGTTCCGCTGTCTTGGGAGCAGTGGTGGGCCGCGACGCCGTGTTCGTTTCTGCATGGGGCTGGATATCCGCCCCCAATTGCTCCTTAATCCAGTCAAACCCCGTCCCTTTCAAGGCTACGTTCTGCAGGTACTCGTGGACAGTCTCATAGTTCACGATCTTTACATTTCGCGGAGCGGCAGCTTCCATGCGTTTCTTGGCGGCCTCCGGCGTGACTGTGACTCCCTTCATGACGTATTGCAAACGCACCTGCCGCGTCTTTAGCTCGGGAAGCCATTGCACGGGATCGAAGCTCTCCAGGCTCTTTAGAAATTCCGGCTTCAGGTAATCCGGCCGCTCTGTTTCCGGCACCAGCGTAGACTGAGCGTACCAATCCGGCCAGTCTCCCCAGGGATTGAGCAGGTCGAGCGCCTTGATGCGCGGATCGACTGCGGCCGCCAGTATAGCGATGGCTGCGCCCGAACCATCTCCGAACATGCCCACCCGCGTCATGTCCATGTCACCCCGCTTTTCCAGGTAATCGAGGATGAACTGCACGTCATGGGTCGTGCTGACCAGCGTCCGCGGCAGCTCGCTAACGAACCACTGCTTCTGCGGAACATCATGATAGCGCTGCCCGGTCAGATCAGAAACAAACCCCACTGCGGCGAATCCATTCTTGGTCAGAAATTTACAAAACTCCAAATCCTGGAAGCGGTGATCCGCTTTGGAAGCCCAACTGTGGAGATACAAAATCACTGGCGGTTTTTCTATCCCCCGGGGTTTCGTGATGTAGAGGTCGATAGGATCGCCCTGCCGCCAGAGTCCCTCTACGAGTTGCCGGGTGAATCCCGGAAAGTCGGTCCTGTCGAGTGTCAAATCGTCTCCGGGCAACAGTTCCGGAGGCACATCTCCTAACCGGAGCTTCGTCCAGTCTTCCGCGAATTCAGGCTTGGCTGTAAGCGGCGTAATGTCGACTGCAGCCGGTTTTGCCACAGCGCTGGCCCCTGCGTCCTGCGACGCGGTGGCTACGGGCTGCGCCGGAGCTGGCGTCTGCGCTGGAGCGGGCGTCTGCGCCAGCACGCCTGACGTCTGGAAGCAAAGCAGGGAAATTGCAGATACGAGGAATGTTCTGACTGGGTTAGACGGCCACATAAAGATGGTCTCCCGTGTCGGTATGGGTTTTTTGGCAGAAACTTGCACAGCGCTTCACGTGCAACAGGCAGGCTGCCTGGAAGGGCAGCCTGCCTGTCACCTCTACTACGTTTGCTGGTTAAAGCTCAACTTGCCCTACTGATTGCAGTTAAGCAGTGGGTCGCCGGCCACGGAATTATATGGAGCCACTCCTGAGGGTGACCCAATGGTTCCCACTCCATCGCTGAGGGGGTATGCGGTGATGCAACCACCCACATCTCCGCCAGATTGGTTTACGTTCGACTGAGGCGTGAACAAGCCAATGTTCTCGCTATCGAAGGCGTATTGCGCCCCCGGGTTGGAGTAGGAACGATAGTAATTGGCATCGCCCTGTCCGCCGGCCGGACCGAAGGAACCATCATCGCTGAAGGGGAGGAAATCCGGAACGCTGGTGCCATTGTGGATTTCATCCTGGGTTTTAGCGATCAGGGCCTCCAAACCAGCCGGGTCGGTGGCCGTAAGGCAATGAACGTTGGCCGTATCGCAAAGTGCGCGCAAGAGCGACCATGAACGATACGTGCCGTTGCGAAGATTCGGGAAGGTGCAAGCCTTCGGGGCGGCTAAACCGGCACAGACTCCACCGCCAGTCAGACTCCAGATGTCGCTCGGCAAGCAACCGCCCGCGCCGCCGTTCTTGGCTACGCTGCAGGTTGGTAACCCGCCATCGCTCGGTTGTCCCGGCTCCGCGCCAGTGTAGCTGGTGAAGAGCGGGTCAACGTTGTCGAGAGAGAGATACCCGGTCGGATATAAACCAGTCGCGACACCCCCTGCCAGACTGGAGACGTTCCCGAAGCTGAAGAAGGCGTAGCCAAGGGCGTCCTGAGTGTGAAGCACGCCGTTGACGGGGTTGCCGCCACCGTAGTTGAGCGTTCCAGCACCGTTGGTCTCTTCACTCGTGCCGATAGCGCGAGTGCGATCGCCAGTGACGGTGCCTGTAACATCAGGGTACCAGCATGGGTTAGCCGAGATCTCCGTGGGCGCGGTTGCTGTTCCGCCGTTAGCCGTAGTGGCGAGGTTCCCTTGGTTCAAGTAAGTGGGAAGGCCCGACGAATCGAAATCAGCGTCCTGCGACTTGTAGGACAGGTTTCCGATGAAGCCGTCCGAACCGTCCGCGCCGCCGAAGATGCGGACCGAACTGAATTCGAACGTGTTGTAGGTGCCGGAGAGAGATTCCCGGATAATCACGTGAATCGGGAAGTTGTCGGACGCAGCAAAATATGCCGCCGTGGCATTCGGGCTTTGTGGGTTGATCGTACCGGTGTTAAACGGATTCGGAACAACTTTGAACGAAGATTCGTTTCCGCTTGGACCCTGGCCACCGCTTTGTACGGAGGCGATTAGATACGTGCCGTCGTACGTCCCTCCGGTAGTACCGGAGACGGTAACGTATTCGCCCGCCACCAAGTTGGCCGGGGCCGAAATTTCGTTGAAGATGAACTTCAAGCTGCCATCGGCAGCCGGATCGTTGATTTGAGTGATACCAGTAGCGCCAGTGAGGATCTTGCCGGCAGCGGCAGCGGGGCCGGGCTGTCCGACGAATCCGTTGGCGAAGAAGGCGGCAGCGTCACCGGTGCAGTCCTTGCCAAAGAACAGTTTGCCCAACTTTGTTACAGGACTACCACCCTGTAGAACGAAGTCATACACGTTGCTGTAGTAGTAGTTGCCGCCGACCTTAGTCCCGAGGCCGGAGGCGTTGTTGCGGTTGGCGAGAATCACAATGGGCGACTCGCCTATCGACAGTGTAGTGATGGTGGTGGGAACGGTTTGGGTGGTGTAGAACGGATCGTTGAAACCAGGCAGCGAGAAGGCCACTGGCTGGGCCTGAGTGGCGCCAGCGTTCGATCCCGTTCCGCTGATGACAGGAACGCTCGCCACCAATTGGCTACCGGCAGAGCCATAGCCGAAGCCGACAAAGCTTCCATCCGCAAACAAGGGCTTCATATCGCGTTTGGTGGCTAACTTGGCGTCTTCCGCACGGATGTCGGTCAAACCGGCAGTGAGAGTGTTCTGATGGACGGCTAAAGCGGTGTATGCGTCCGCCGCTACGAATTGATCGTCGCAGTTGTCAACGTTAGCAGCCCCGGCACAGCCGGTTCCGGTGACCGCTACACCATTCGTGAAGGTTCCATACTTGAACAGCAGCGCGTTAGTGGCATTGTCTGACTGCCACTGAGCGGGCTTGGCGCCAATCGCCGGGCCTTGCACGTTGGCGTTAAGGTCGAGGGTAGTCGCGACGCCACCGCCGGCGGCGCGGGCAAGGAAGGTGCGAACGCCAACCGTGGAGTCAACCGAAACGTCCGACCAAATGTCGGTTGTGGCGACAGGAGCCGTACTCTGAACCCAAACCACCCAGATATTTCCGGCTTGGAGCGCTGGCTGGGTCGAGCCGCTGATTCGGTTGTCAGACAACTGCGCGCACAGTGAGCAATCGCTGGTTTTGATGCTGTAGTGGTGAATTGTGCACACGCCGGGCCCATTAGCTGGAACACCCCCGACCTGCACGCCACTCGCGCAGGCTGCCACGGATGGGGCGATGTCGTTGACTGCGGCCACCTCAAATCCTTGGAACATAGCCGAGGATCCGGCGGAAAGGACGTGCACTACTGGTCCTGCTGCGTAAGCAGCGGGTACTGCGGCTATCGCCACAGCCAGCAGCGCGACTACAAAAAGCAATTTTGTTGCTCTCATCTACTCATCTCCTTAGATCGTAAGATCTTTGTGGAATGTGGATGGGGAGGATTCCCCTCGCGGCCGTGCAGCCAATCGGAGCCTGCCAGCCAGAGACTGATGCGAGAATTGAGCCGAACAGATTCGCACTCCTGCGATAACAAGTTGTTTCTGCACGAGCCATAGTGCCAAGTGTGTCTGGACCTGGAACTGAGCGAAAGTCCTACCCACTATCTAGCAACTCCGCTCTGACAAGCATGACCTCAGTGTTAAACTTGCATGAATTTTCTGTGCCCAAGATGTCACCAAGGAACGGCACCTGCGACTTATGGAGACGGGCTGTGCGTTTGTTGGTGCGCGACGGCACGCGACGCGAGTCTCCTTGCCGGACAAGTTCCCGCTAGTCTCCAGCCGAGTTGTAACTGGAATTTAATCTTCCTGTCATCGCTGCGTAACAATCCTGGCGTAATGCTTTCTATTCGCGCGGCTGCGCCGGAGTGCGAAGGCAGATCCGCGCCCGCTGCTAAACACCTTGCCAGACGAGCTACAGAGAACTAACCGCGAAAGTGTATTAAGTAACCGGAGGTAAAGTCATTGAGGTGGCAACAACTTCTGCTCAGTGTTCCCGTGATCGTCCTGAGCCTTACAGGAGTACAGCTCGCGCAGGACAAGAACCCGACGGCGCAGGCGGGAAGCTCGTCCGGAGAGCAGTCCGCGATTACCGGCACGGTGAGTGACCAAGCCGGTGTGGGCGTAGCAGGCGCGACGGTCACCGTGGACAATGGCTCGGGATTTGCGCAGAGCGCCACCACTGATGATCAAGGTCTATACGCGGTCACGGGCGGGCCGGCGGGATCGTACAACATATCGGTAATGGCCCGGGGCGCCAAGATTTTTCAAGCTTCCGTGGTGCTGAGTCAAGGTCAAGTGCTCACCCTGAGTGTGGCGGGCGGTCTGCCGGCGCAAGAGCCGGGGCAGACGTCCAAGAGGCCGTCCGGGGAACAGTCGGCAATCACAGGCACGGTAAGCGACCAAGCCGGGGGGGGGGTCGCCGGAGCAACGGTTACAGCCGACAATGGCTCGGGACCGGCGCAGAGCGCGACCACCGATGATCAAGGTCTATATGCGGTGACTGGTGTGCCGGCAGGATCGCACAACGTCTCTGTAGTCACCCGCGGCGCCAGGATTTTTCAAGCTTCCGTGGTGCTGAGTCCAGGTCAAGTGCTGACCCTGAGCGTGGCGGGCGCTCTGGTGGCGCAAGGGAGCGCTCCGGCGCCGTCCGCGCCCAACGCGTCTGTGCCTGCGCCTTCTGCACCTCTGACCTCTGCACCTCCGACTTCTGTACCTCCGGCACCCGAACCGCCGGCTTCACTACCTCCTGGCTCCGAGCCTGGTGCTCCCTCCTCGATCGCGGCGGCTCCAGCGAATCCGCCTTCCTCTGCTCCTACTGCGGTTTCCGTCCCCGCGGCAGCACCAGCACAAGTAGCTTTGCCCGCTCGGGCGCAAGCTGCTCCTACACCTAGCGGTTCAGGCCAGGCGTCCATCGGGGGCGCGGTCAGCGATCAAACCGGCGCAGTTGTGTTGAACGCCACCGTAACCATCAGCAATGCCGCCGGCGTTGTGAAGACGGTAGTGCCAGACGAAAAGGGAAACTACTTAGTAAGGGAACTACCAGCCGGCTCGTACAACCTGACGGTGACCGCGCCCGGTTTCAAGAAGTTCGAAGCCAGCAATGTGGCTCTCGCGCACGGTCAGGAGTTGACCCTCGATGCCAGCCTGGAGCCTGCCGGAGAGAAAACCGAAGTCAACGTTGAAGGCCAAAAGGTCGCCCAAGTCGAAACAGAATCAGCGCAGGTTTCAGGAACGATCACAGAGAAAGAAGTCGTGAATCTGGGGTTGAACGGCCGGAATTTTACGCAATTGATTGCGCTGGCTCCCGGAGTCAGCAATCAGACCGGGCAAGATGAAGCCAAAGTCGGAGTCACTGGCAGCGTAAAGTATAGCGTCAACGGCGGGCGGGTGGAGTACAACACTTTCGAAGTAGATGGCAGCGACGTACTGAATGCGGGATTGAATGGCGCCGAGAGCACGCTCATGGTCTATCCCAGTCTCGATGCCATCCAGGAAGTGAAAGTGCTGACTTCCAACTACGGCGCGATGTATGGCCGTACTGCGTCGGGAACAGTGCAGGTAACCACCAAGAGTGGAGGCGCGAACTGGCACGGGGACGCCTACGAGTTTCTACGTAACGAAGTCTTTAATGCACGCAACTATTTCGACCAGACGGTGAAGGCGCCCCTTTATCGCAGGAATGATTTTGGATTCACCATTGGCGGACCAGTCTTTATCCCGAACCACTACAACTCCAAAAAGGACAAAACGTTTGTTTTCTGGTCGGAAGAATTCCGCATCGAAAAATCGCCGAGCGATTTGTATCCGGATTTTAATGAGGCCGTGCCTTCTTTGGCGGAGCGGCAGGGTGATTTCAGTGACGTTTGCCCAACCGCCTTAAATGATCCCACGAGCCCGGATCCCGGATTCGTTTTTCTCCGTTCCCGGTGGCCCGACTGCCCCAGTCAAGGCACTTCGAGCCAGTTCTATGGATATCAGGTGAATTTTTTTAACAACAACCTCTCCTCCTCCGGTGGCAACATTCGCGGAACCATTGATACAAATGCCCAGACGCTGCTGGGCACCAACCTCATTCCTTCGCCCAATTCCAGCACGGGCTGTAATTCAGTAATCGGATCCTGTTACGACGCAGTCATCTCCGAACCGACCTACTGGCGCGAAGAGCTCGTCCGAGTCGATCAAAACCTGACTGGTAAGCTGCGCGCTTCGTTCCGGTACATCCATGACGCATGGAGTACAACCACCCCCGTTCCGCAATGGTCGTACCTGCACCTGGTCAATGTTCAAAATAGCTTCCCAACGGTGCAAAACAAGTTTGTGGGCCCGGGAACCAATCTAGTGGCTCAACTGAGCCAGACGATTAGTTCAAAAGCCCTGAATCAATTCACCGCCAGCTACGCCAATTCCCACATTACACTGGCCGATGTAAACGGCCCGGGAGGCGCCAACTTTCAGCGCCCGGCTAGTTTCGCGACGCCCAGTTGCAGCCCCGCTGTCATACCGGGTGGATCCGCCATTGATTGCACGATGGGTAATTTGTTTAACAACGGCTTTGGGGGAAAAGCTCCCGGAATTATCATCGGGGGCAACAATCAGGAGTACGGCGGAAGTGGGTTCGCCGTGGATCCTTCCTACATGCCGTGGGAGCACACCAACCCAATCTTCAGCTATCGCGACGACGTTACCATCGCGATCCGAAATCACACCTTGCAATTTGGAGGTCAACTGGTCTTCGCGGAAAAGAATGAGACCAACGACGCCATCGGAGCCATTACCGGCGATGTTCAGGGCCTGTTGAGATTCAGCAACATCAACGGTGGCGATGTGAATACGGGCAATGCTTTCGCGAACTTTCTGCTGCTGTCCACCGCCGGCAACGGCACCAATTCCATTCAGAGCTATTCCCAGGACAGCGCACAGTTGAGGTACTACAACCGGTACTGGATTGGTGAGCCCTACGTGCAAGACGACTGGAAGATGAATCCACGCCTTACCCTGAACCTTGGAGTCCGCTTTAGTCTTTTCGGCCTTTATCGTGAAAGATATCTGCGAGAGTACAACTTTGTGCCCTCGGCGTACAGCCCAGTCGTGGCGGCGCAACTGACTGTGGACCCGAATACGGGACAACTCGTCAGCCTGCCTGACGGAAATCCTATTCCGATCAATCTCAGCAGTCCGGACCCGCGCATTCTGAATGGATTGGTACAGTGCGGCGTGAACGCGGTTCCACCGGGTTGCATGAGCAACCACGTTTTTAATCCGGCTCCTCGTGTCGGCGCGGCGTGGGATCCGCGAGGCGATGGCAAGACTTCCGTTCGCGCTGGCTACGGGATATTTTTTGAGCACGGTACCGGGCAAGAGTCAAACACTGGCTCTCTGGAAGCGAGTGCACCTCTGGTGCTGAGCATGACCCAGCATTTTCCGCCAACTTATGGGTGCATTGGCGGTTCGGCCGGAGCTCCGGGGTTGTGTGATATTCGCAGTCCAAGTGTTGTACCTGGCGCTTATCCCTTAAATGTGACATCTATCCCCACCAAGGCCGTCTGGCCCTACGCACAACAGTGGAGTCTCAGCGTGCAACGTGAGCTGCCGCAATTCCTGGTCGCCACCTTGGCTTATGTGGGCAGCAGAGGAATCCATCTGACTGTCGAGCGGCAACTCAACCAAATAAAGCCGCTTCCGGCTAATCTGAACCCTTTTGGCCAAAACGAGCCGATGATTCCCGAGTTCACCCTCTCCAAAAGTGCGGGAGGAGACTGCGGCGGGTTCAATCCGCCTTCGACAGGCGTGCCTGGCTATTTCGCGTTACTTAACGGCACGACGGTCGGCACCCAGAATCCGGCTTACATCAACCTGGAGGCAGCCTGCACTGGGGAGAATGTTTCGCCCCTTCCTAATCCACCAGATGTCAATACCCTCCGTCCGTATCCTGGGCTCGGCGACATTTATGCTCTGCAGAATGTGGCGGAGTCCTCGTACCATTCTTTTCAAGCTACGATGCGCCGCACCAAGGGTCCTCTCACCCTGGGAGTTTCGTACTCCTATAGCCACTCGATTGACAATTCGTCGGATCGCTCCGACTCCACTTTTGTCAATTCATACGATTTGCGCTCCAACCGGGCGAGTTCTAATTTCGATCAGCGGCACCTGCTGAACGTCAGTTACATCTACACACTACCGAACTTGTCTCAGGCATTGCAGACCTTGACAAGCGGGTCTTCTGGGGAAACAACAGGAGATGGCCAAGATACGCCGCTGCCCGCTGTGTCATCCCGATTTCTGCGCTTTTTGGGCGACGGGTGGCAATTTTCAGGGATCACGATTGTCCAGTCAGGAACGCCTTTCAGCGTCATTAACGGTGGCAGCAGCACGATTTCCGTCCTCGACAACGCGGGCGCGGCGAATGGCGCCGGTGCCGGCTCTTATCCGGACGTGGTCGCCCATCCAGCTCCGTTAGGACAAGTTTTTAACGCAGAGAGCTTCGGACCTTTGTTAAGAAATCCTAATGTGTTTGTCGCTCCCAGAGGACTTACCTTTGGGGATGCTGGTCGTAACTTTCTAAACAATCCGCGTCGTACGAACTTTGATATGACCCTGCTGAAGCATTTCAAAACAGGAGAATCCAGCTTAATTGAATTTCGCGTAGAAGCATTCAATGTCTTTAATCATACCCAGTTTCGTATTTACAACCCTGATCTGGGGAATACGGGGAGCAACATCGTTAGTTGCTACGGCGGCCCGAATTACAGTGCAGGTTACTCCGCCCCACTGGATCCGGTCACTGGTGCGAGTACGGGGACCGATTGCATCACCGGGAGTGCCTTCCTGCACCCTGTAGATGCCCATCGCCCACGAACGGTTCAGCTAGCCTTGAAGTACACTTTCTAGCCCCGGCAGAGAAGCGCAGCAAGACAAAGATGGATCGTCATCAAGTACCAGCCTTCCTGGAGCTATACCCGAGACGTGAAGAGGTTTGGCTGATGGATGCCTCTGGCAGTCGGGAGTAAGACGATGGACAATCCAGCGCTGATTTCTCTTACCTTTGATGACGGGTTGCGCTGCCAGTTCGACAAAGCGCTGCCTATTCTCAACAGCTACGGCATGCCTGCCACGTTTTTCTTGATTGCCAATCAAGAGCCGACCCACGACCGTTGGCTGGGTCATACCGACGATTGGTGGAAAATTGACTGGCGTAAAGACGACATCGCCCTGCTGAAAGAAGTAGTTCAAGATGGGCATGAAATCGGCAGTCACAGTGTTACTCATCATCCGACCGAGATGGCGGTGCAACCTGACGTCGAAACTCGAGAATCCAAACGACTAATTGAAGGCTGGGTGGGGATGCAGGTCTCTTCGTTTTGCTATCCGTTTTACCGTTCTCATGGTTACCTTGCAAAGGCGGTAAAGGCTGCGGGATACGAGCAAGCACGCGGAGGGGGGAGGCCGCCTGACTATGAGCCGCTGGCTTCCTACTACACGATCGCCCGTAATGGCAAGTTGGACAGATTCAACATCGACTGTCGCCAGGTTTCTCAGAATGAAGACGTCAGCCGATGGATACAACCAGGACGCTGGCATATCTTGACGTTCCACGGAATCGGAGGCGAGAGGGATGGGTGGGAGCCTATCAGCGTAGATCAGTTTGCTGGGCAAATGGCGGAACTGGCGAGGCATCGGGACTCTGGGACGGTAAGCGTCGTCACGTTCCGGGATGGCGCCCATCGATCTGGTCCGCCGCGATCACACGGACAAGCCGAGTCTCCTTACACCAAAATCGAACGGTTTTTCTCATCCTGGTGGTAGAACCGGTGTCAGTGAAGCTGACATTGGTTGTTCGGGAGGAAGGCAACTCCGTCCCTCTGGAAACGCCTGGTCAGGTTCTCCATGGGACCACCCGTAAGACGCTTAGCCAGGTCGGGGGCGTGAAAAAGCGAGCGACAATTCGGTAAATGGCATGCCGCTTGCTGGTCTTCGGCCTCAGTCAATCGCTTTTGATTCTGGGGCAGTCAGAAATTAATATCCCCGTTAACATTGTGTTCATATTGCCAGTTCATTCTAGTAATTTCGGTGGAAGCGGCTGCTTGCGTTAGTGCCGTGACCTGCCTGAAACCCTGCCGCTGCGAGACCGGATGCCTGTGAACGTCGCAGTAGGAACTCTGTAACCTCAGGAATGAACTTGCGTAAATCCATCTGCACGTTAGTATTGCTCGCGAGCGCGGCAGCAATGAGCCGGGCACAAGCGAATAGCGGGGAGACACCGCCCGCCGCACCCGGAGCTGCGCTGCCATCCTCGGAAGATGAGGCAGCCGCGACCAGCGCGGACAACCCTTCGGGACCGGATCGAAAGCAGTCGCAACCGTCAGAGCGACACAGTTTTTTCCTAGGCGGCCTGCATATCGACGAAACCGCGGAGACCAATTCAGGCCCCAGCACGGGGAGTTCGACGCAAATCTCTTCCTTCACCAGTGCGCTGGGGAGCCTGCATTTGCTCTCGCTCAAGCGTCGCTCGGAAACGGCCATCGATTATGTAGGCGGCGCCGATATCTACGGTGCGTCCCAAAACATATCGATTCAGCAGTTGAACGCAACCCAGCGCATTCTTTGGCGGCGAGGACAACTCGTCTTCACGGATGAATTCGGCGACCTGCCGGGTGGGAATTTCGGATCAGACTGGTTTGGCGGAGCTGCGGCTTACAATCTGGGCCTTGCGGGCATGAGTGCCAACCCTCCAGCACCCGCGGATCTGTCGAGTTTTTTCGGGGCCAGTAACTACACTGGAAGAGGGATTACCAATGCCTCAACGGTGGGGTTTGCGCAGACTCTGACGCCCCGATCCTCAATAACGGCTACGGGTGGTTACGGCATCACTGACTACTCCCTTTACTCCGCCAACAGCCAGAACCTGATCAACAACCACGGAATCGGCGCACAGGCCAGCTACAACTACCAGCTTAATCGGCGAAACCAGATTGGGTTCTTCTACGGATATCAAGATATGCAGTTCGCCCTGGCCGGTGCGGGCAATCTCGAAACGAACCAGGTCGAACTCATATTCAGCCGTCAGGTCTCCAGGCGAATGGACTTTGAACTTGGCGCTGGGCCGGATTTCGTGAAATTCAGCAGTCAGGTGAACGGACCGGTAGACCGGACCGGTGGGAGCGCACGTGCATGGTTTGAGATTGATCCGGAATTCGCGCGGTTCAAACGGCGTGCGAGCGAATCCCAAAACCAGATCGGTTTCAGCGGATTTGCATCCTTGAACTACCATTTGCGAAAAGACAGTTTCGCGTTGTCGTACGAGCGGCTCGTCACGAACGGTTCAGGGTTGTTCGCAGGAGCGAACACCGATGCTTGCCAGCTTTCTTTCACCCGGCCTGCGCGCCAATGGTCCTTGGGTCTTGACGCGGGATATGTGAGGCTCAGCGAAATCGGACAGCTACCGGGCGGAATCCCGGGCCAGTCCTACCAGTATGGTTTCGCCGGCGTGGCCATACAGCGACAGTTGGGACGGTACCTGAGTTCGATTGTCGGCTATCAGTTCAGTGATCAAAGTTCGGGCAGTTCCCGTTGTGCCGTTTCCGCGGTCTGCCCTTGGAATGGACAGACTCACGCACTATCGGCAGGGATCCATTGGTTTAGTCGTCCCAGACGGTTGGAATGACTCGGGTGGTTCTCCACGTGCCTGGAATAGTCACTAATAGCTTTAGCCGCAGGATTCAGCCTGCGAAACTAGGATGCGATGCGGCTTTTCAAGGTATATTACCCGATTCGAACTGTGATCCTGGTGCTGGGCGAAGCGTTGTTAGCCTGGACGTCGCTGCTGCTGGGGGTTGTCTGGCAGTTTCGCGAAGACAGCTACAAAGCTCTGAACTTCCAGTATGGCTATTACAAGATCTTCGCACTGACGCTCCTGGTTCTACTACTGGCCCATTGGTTCGACCTCTATAATCCCGTTCAGTCCGGTGCCAGGAGTGAACTTTACTTTCGGCTGCTGCTGATTCCCGGCTTGTTAGCACTCGGGCTGGCGGGCGCGGAAGCAATGTTCCCAAAAGTCAGGATGGGCAATCTTTCCTTTGCCTGGGGGTTACTTATACTGACGGCAGCCCTGCTGGGTTGGCGGAACGCATACTCCTGGCTGGCGCAGCTACCTTACTTAAGAGAACGCGTGTATGTACTGGGGAATGGCGAGCGCGCGCAGAAAGTGGTGCGAGGCTTGCA
>Ga0074046_10003370_pt1 | contig 13401 bp, 8 predicted proteins | sample BogForMeECP23OM3_FD_94441 | JGI IMG/M metagenome (GOLD analysis project Ga0074046, IMG submission 94441) | Bog forest soil microbial communities from Calvert Island, British Columbia, Canada - Bog Forest MetaG ECP23OM3 | ecosystem: Environmental > Terrestrial > Soil > Wetlands ...
TCCCTGGTACAGAAGGATGAGTCCAAGATAGTCGATTTCCCCGGCAAAGAAGCAGTTACCAAATAAAGCTCTAACTTCTCTATATGGTCAAACAGGTTTTCCTCGAAAGCGCAACTCTCGAAAAAGCCCTTGAGATTCTTTTCGGGCGTCTTGACGAGCTTGGATTGCAGGCCCTTTCCGCCGAGACGGTCCGCGTTATTGATACTCTGGGGAGGGTTGCCGCAGCGCCGGTTTTTGCAAAGTATTCATCTCCTTTTTATCATTCCGCTGCAATGGACGGATATGCAGTTCGGTTTGCAGATACGTTTAGCGCTGCTGAAACAGCTCCGCTTTTGTTGAAGAACGGCAGTGAAGCGCTGTATGTTGATACCGGCGATCCAATGCCGGAAGGATTCAATGCAGTTATCATGATAGAAGATGTGAATCTGGCCGGCGGGCATATCGAGATTTACCAACCGGTTACGCCGTACCAGAATGTGCGCACAATCGGTGAAGATATTGTAGCTACCGAGTTGATAATTCCTGAAAATCATATAATAAGGGCGATTGACATCGGAGCAATGCTTGCGAGCGGGAACCTCGAAATAAGGGTCAGGAAAAAAACCAAACTGGCCATTATCCCTACTGGTACCGAAATCATTGAGCCTGAAAAGGTAAAAGAGCACCCGCCTGTTCCGCCTGAAATTATCGAATATAATTCTGCTATGCTTCAGGGACTCGCTTTGGATCTCAATATGGAACCCATACGGTTACCCATTGTTAAAGATGACCTTGAGGCAATTAGAAAGGCCCTCTATGATGCGTCCCTGTTGTCAGATATCGTTGTCATTAATGCCGGCGCAGGAAGAGGTTCTGAAGATTTCACTCTCGAGGCTATACGATCGCTTGGAGAGGTGCTCGTCAACGGTGCTGCTATTAAGCCCGGGAAGCCTGTTATTATCGGTATTATTAACAACAAACCGGTATTCGGCATCCCCGGGTATCCGGTATCCGCCTATATTACTTTTCAACTTTTTGTCAGGCCGGTCGCTTCGAGGTTTTCAGCTTTAACGGCAAAAGCCGGGGAGTTGATACAAGCGGTAATTTCGAGGCAAATTGCATCGTCACTCGGCATCGATGAATTCATCAGGGTGAAAGTGGGAGTTGTCGGTGATAAGCAGATAGCAACCCCGGTTGGCAGGGGAGCGGGATTGCTTATGTCACTGGTAAGGGCTGATGGAATAATTAAAATACCAGCGAATTCAGAAGGATTGAGTGCAGGTCATAAAGTAACAGTTGAGTTGCTGAGGAATAAGGAAGAGATAAAAAACACTATTGTTTGCATTGGAAGCCATGACAATACACTCGACTTATTGGCCAATAGCATTAAAAAGAATTACCCGGACTACTCATTGTCCTCTGCCCATGTAGGTTCCATGGGAGGATTGATGGCTCTGAAAAGGGGAGAGGCCCATTGCGCGGGAACGCATCTGCTCGATGAATATTCCGGAGAATATAACGTGCCCTTCATAAAACAGTTTTTCCCCGATCGGAAAATGGTCCTCGTGAATCTTGTATACCGGCAACAGGGACTTCTTATAAAAAAAGATAATCCTAAAAATATAAGCGGATTTGAAGACCTACTAAGGGATGATGTGCTCTTTATAAACAGGCAGCCGGGTTCAGGCACGAGATTGCTGCTCGATAAATATCTTAAAGAAAAGAGCATCAGCCCGTCTATGATCAAAGGGTATGAAAAGGACGAATACACGCATATGGCTGTTGCATCGGCTGTGCTCACAGGGCTTGCCGATACGGGGCTCGCAATTTACTCATCCGCAAAGGCACTCGATCTTAATTTTATCCCTGTTGCCAGCGAACGTTATGATATCGCTGTCCCGTATGAGTTCATGGAGACAGAAATGCTTCATATTCTGTTTAAAATAATACGGGAGGATGACGAATTCAGGAGCATGGTTCAGTCTCTCGGCGGCTATGATACCAGCGACATGGGGAAGGTGCTTTTTGAGGGATGAAGTTTTCAATAACGAATGGAAAAACGTGAAACCACAGCGCCAACAGTAGTGGCTTAAGGCCCGGCTTAAAAGCCCCTACTTCTGGCTACTGTTGGCTATGGTTAATTTTTATAATACGTTTTCATGCTGTTAGTTTGCTTTTATGGGTAACTCGCTGAAACTTATATCTAAATCGTCCTCCGGGATAATGCGCTTGGCCCCGATAAAACGACTGAAATAGTAAGGGCTTTCAAGGCTGTCAATCGTTATCTTTTTGGAAAGCGAAGATGCATGAATAAAAAGGTTATTGCCCAGGTATATCCCTACATGCGAGGGAAACGACGCATATGTTCTGAAAAAGACAAGATCTCCAGTTGCAAGGTCATCTTTGTCGACAGATTCACCAACGTTGAACTGTTCACGGGCACTGCGCGGAATGTCTAGTCCGATAAAGCTATACACTTTTTGCACATACGCAGAGCAATCCATTCCGAAAGCCCCGTTTCCGCCGAAACGGTAAGGGAGGTGAAGCATTTTTTTTGCAAAAAGGATCAGGCGCTCCTGTATGCTTAGATCAGCAAGAACATCTTCGGAAGTTGAGAGTTCCTTGACCTCTTCCAGACGTGCTGAAGTAACTGACGGTGTGGCTTTTTCAGCATAAAAGCCGTAGGATTTAGATGTGTCTTCTTTAATTTCAGCGTTTGTTTTTGCAAGATAAATTTTTTGACCCGCCTTCAGGGAGTTTCCTTTCAATCCATTTATTTCCTTCAAATCATCTCCGCTGAGCCCGAACCGTTTTGCAACTTTGCGTACTGTATCGCCTTTTCTGGCAACATAGGTATTAGGCTCATGGCTTTTGATTAAGATGTGCTGACCGACCTTTAATCGGGCTCTTTTAAGGTTATTGGAGCTTCTTAATTCATCTACTGTGGTCCCATACTTTTTTGCAAGCGAGATCAGAGTCTCTCCTTTTTTTATAATATGAACTGTCTCAGCGGTTTCAGTTGATGGTTTATCAGAGACCAAATGTTTGGATGGATATTTTTTTGCACTGTGAGCAACTTCTTTATGCCGGTGTTTTTTTCTGGAGCCCGGAAGGGTCAGTTTTGCCCCGAGGCTTAATTTGGAGGACTTCAGCCCGTTGGATTCTTTAATGTCGGATACGCTGACATCGTACTTCTTTGATATCCTCTGCAGTGTATCGCCCTTCTTTACCGTGTAGGAGATATTTGCCGCTGATGTTGAGGCGAAACAAAGAATAACGATAAAAAACAGTATTGCATATAAACCTTTCAGTTGTTCCATGCTGCATCCTCCCTTTTAAAGCAGGTTGAGGCAAAGGCTAAGGTTGAGAAAAAATGAAGCAAACAAAAAAGATATTAATGCACCTTCAGCTTCTTTTTTGACCTTCACCTTAGTCATTGCCTTTATTTCATGCTGCATCTTCCTTTAAAAAATCACTGACAGGCGGCAATTCGCTTAAACTTTTGAGCCCAAAATATTGCAGGAACTCCCTGGTAGTACCATAAAGAAAAGGCCTGCCGGGAGTCTCTTTTTTGCCGACAATTTTAATAAAATGCTTATCCAGCACGCTCTTTATTGCGCCGTCGGAATTAACGCCCCGCAACTGGTCCACCTCCAGTTTTGTTACAGGCTGCTTGTATGCGATAATAGCGAGCGTTTCAAGGGCAGGCTGTGAGAGTTTGTTTGACTGGCTGATGTGTTTAAAACGCTTAATCCAGAGGGCATGATCGTGATCGGTGACCATCTGGTATCCCTCCGCTATCCCAATGACAAGGATACCGGAATTCCTCGACTGGTAGTCGGACGCCAATTCATCCAGCAGTTTTTTGATTTCCTGTTCCGGTATATCTGTTGCCTTTGAAAGGCTGCTGATGGTAACAGGTTCTCCGGCAACAAACAACAACGCCTCAAGTACCGATTTTTTAAGGAAATCCTCCATTGCTGAACATTATAACAAAGTGTTACTTGAAATTCAAACAAATAAATGGTTAAAATAAAAAAGCGGAGCAGAAATGAAACCATAGCGGGCACAGAAGGGCTAAAGAAATAACCCTTTATTGGAGGTATTCCTCTGTGACCTCTGTGGTTAAGTTGCATTATTTGGCCTGCTGCTTTCTATGTGTTCCGGGGTTAATTTTTGACAATTCAAATAATTTTGCGAGGGGATAAATAAATGATGATTAGACTTGCCGCAGTGTTTGCCGCAGTGATTTTATTTTTTTATGCAGTTCCCGCTCACACTTTCAGTGAGAGCGGATGTGACGGCGATTGCAAAAAATGCCATTCGATCACAAATGAGGACGTTATGGGAATGCTCAAATTAATGAACTCTACTGCAAAAATTGTCGGTATCCAAATGAGTCCTGTTAAAGGACTATGGGAAGTCACTATTGACAATATGGGGCGGAAAAGCATTTTCTATACGGATTTTTCCAAGAAATTTTTTATAGCCGGCCCTATCGTTGAGTTTGCTAACGGATCCAAGGGGACACAGGAACAGGTACAGAACAACAGGAAAATAGATGTCTCGAGGATTCCCCTCGGCGATGCCATGGTATTAGGCAGCCGCAGCGCTCATATCAAAGTAATTGTTTTTACTGATCCGGATTGCCCGTTCTGTGAAAAACTCCACACGGAAATGAAAAAGGTGGTGGAGATAAGGAAGGATATCGCTTTTTATATTAAATTGTTCCCTCTGCCTGTTCATAAAGATGCATATTGGAAGGCCAATGCCATAGAATGCAAGAAATCATTGAAGATGATGGAGGACAATTTCGAAGGCAGACCGATCATTAAGAACAGTTGTGGCACAAAGGAAATTGACGACAATATAAAACTCGCCCAATCCCTCGGCTTTTTGAGTACTCCAACACTGGTGCTCCCTGGCGGGACTGTGCACGAAGGAACGCTGCCGGCAGATAAGCTTATCGAGCTTATCAACGGGAAATAATGATAAAAAATCAAACCACAAAGCAACCATAGCCACTACTTTTGGCTACTGTTGGCTGTGATTAATTTTTGACAATACGATGAGAGTTTACCACGAGACGCTGATTGTTTTATTGGCGGCCTCAGTTATCTTAGTTGTACTATTTTTTTTGGCTGTCTATTTGCCCCGCCTTTTCAAGAAAAGAACACAGGAACCTGAACCTGTTGAAATGAATACGCTTATGGGAGCTTTTAGTGTTCTCGGCGGTGAAATAAACTCCCTTAAAGAACAACTCATTATGAAGGAGAGGCTTGCCGCCCTTGGAGAAGTGGCAGCAGGCATTGCTCACGAGTTCAGAAATCCCATGGGCGTTATTGCCGGGTACGCTAAACTGCTCCTTAAAGGGATGGAGGATGCTGATGCCAGAAAGGAAATTGTCCAGGCCATTCTGAATGAGATAGAAGGAATGGACCGGGTCATGGAAGAGCTGCTGAAGTTTTCAAAATCCGAACCCATAGGCAGTATGGAAATCGACCTGGTAAGTTTTATTACAGATATTGTAAAGAGCATGGGGCAGACAGCATCCCAAATCAAAGTCTCACCTTGCGGTCCGGTTTCAATTAGTGGAGATAAGACCCTTCTCAGACAGGCGCTTAAAAATCTGCTTCAGAATGCCGTCCATGCAGGCGATAAGATAAGAATAGATATCGAAAAGACCGACCTGTCCGGCAGAAAGGGGGTATCTATTGCTGTTAAAGACAACGGTAAAGGAATACCGGAGACTGATTTTAATAAGATATTCATGCCATTTTATACTACAAAAAGCAGCGGAACAGGCATCGGGCTGGCTCTTGTGCAGAAGATTGCATTAGCTCATGGGGGCAGTGTGAGTGTGAACAGCAAAGAAGGGAAGGGCAGTACGTTCCGGCTGGTTTTGCCTATAGAAGAAAGGCTATAGCAATGGGAAAAAACTGTGACCTATCGCCCGTAGCCCATAGCCTATTGCCTGTATTTATATGACCTGTGTTCTTATAGTTGAAGATAAGCAGAGCATGGCAGACATGATCGCAAGGACTCTTGAGTCTGAAGGCTATACTGTACGCTCAACCCCGACAGTAAAGGACGGGCTCGATGCGCTTTCCCGTGAGGACATCAGTGCGGTGATTACCGACCTGAAATTGCCTGATGGTGACGGAATGGAAATAGTGAAGGCAGTAAGGGAAGGGTCCCCTTTCATACCTGCCATAGTTATGACAGCGTTCGGCAGTATTGAAATTGCGGTCAGCGCAATAAAAAAAGGGGCTTATGACTTTATCACGAAGCCGTTTGATCCCGACCATCTTATCTTGCTCCTTAAACGGGCACTGGAAGAACAGAATGTCCAGAAGGAGAATCTTGTCCTTAAGCACGAATTCTCAAAATTTCTTAAAATGCCAGAAATTATAGGGCTGAGCAGTCAATGGGCCGATATAATGGAAAAAATAAAAAAAGTAGCGCCGCTCAAGACTACAGTACTTGTTCTTGGCGAAAGCGGAACTGGAAAGGAACTTGTTGCCAGAGCCATACATCATCTCAGTCCAAGGGCCAAGTATTCTTTTATTGCGGTTAATTGCGCTGCAATACCTAAAGATTTGATTGAAAATGAAATATTCGGACACGAAAAAGGCGCTTTTAGCGGGGCTGCTGAAATTAAGCTGGGCAGGTTTGAGCTGGCGGACAGGGGCACGATATTTCTTGATGAGATCGGTGATATGGAACTCTCATTGCAATCAAAACTGTTGCGCGTGCTTCAGGAAAATGAGTTTGAGCGCGTGGGCGGAACAAAAACCGTACATGTTGATCTGCGTGTTATCGCGGCAAGCAATAAGAACCTCGAAAAAGAAGTCTCTGGTGGACACTTCAGGGAGGACCTGTTTTACCGGTTGAATGTTTTCCCTATAATTATTCCGCCGCTGAGAGAGCGCAGGGAAGATATTATTCCGCTTGCAAGGCATTTTATCGTTTTGTCTTCATCTGAAATGAATAAAAAGGCGCCGCTGCTTTCGCCTGAATCCGAAAGGATGCTCCTGGGGAATGAATGGAGGGGAAACACAAGAGAACTGAAGAACATTATAGAACGGGCGGTCATTCTCTGCGACGGTCAGGTGCTCCAGCCGGAGCATTTCAATTTTGTCAAATGCACGACAGAAGAACAGATAGGCACTGAAGCCCCTTTATCTGTAATTGCCCAATTTGCAGTTAAAACCGCTGAAAAATCCCGGATTGAAACCGTTCTTACGCAGACCGGCGGCAATAAAAGCAGGGCAGCTGAAATACTTAAAGTAAGTTATAAGACATTGCTTACGAAGATCAAAGATTACAGGATATAATAAAAACAGGTAATAGGTTATATGACCTGTATTACATAGTTATGAGTAATTTATTACATAGTGCCGGCTTTCCAACTCGCGATTCCCTTTATTTAAATTGAAAAAAACATTTTCCAGTCATCGGCATTAAAATTGCTCTATATAAGAGTAATGAAAAAGCGATATCAAATTCCGTCATTTATTTTGTTGGCTGTTATTTCTGTGCTGTCATTAGGTTTCTTTTCTGATTCTCGGTCCAGTTCATTAATGAGTACATATTGTTACACGCCGCCCTTTGTCACCACAAGTATACCGCCGCTGGTAATGCTGGTGATGTCGAAAGACCATAAGCTGTTTTTTAAGGCATATGATGATGTTGTCGACCTTGACGGAGACGGGATCCCGGATGTCACTTATAAAGACACTATCACCTATTTCGGATATTTCGACTCGGGTAAGTGCTATTCCTACGTTTCTGCCAACAAACGCTTTGAGCCTCAAGTATTTGCATCAGGCGCTAACGGTCATTATTGTTCCGGTCAATGGAGCGGCAACTTTCTTAATTGGTCTACTATGGCAAGGATCGATATTATGCGCGCAGTGCTTTATGGAGGCAGGCGCGATATAGATCAGACCCCTACGCAGGGCGGATTAACTGTTTTAAGCAGGACAACACTTACCCCTGACTCACACTCCTGGGTCAAAGTATACACCGGCGCCGACATTGTACAGCTTACTCCCTCTAACGGCTCTGCGAACCAAACCGCTATAACGATATGCAATACAAATACAACCAACACAGGATCTCAGGCCAACTGGTCCCTGATGAACTTCTATTGGGGCAACAGTGCCAATGGACCAGCTACGCCCAGTAATCCATATAACAGTTCAGACAATCCTGGCAGCGTTAACAAGGGGCTGCAATACTATCCTTACGCCGCTGCCCTCGATGGAGGCGTGCAATGCACAAAACAATACAACTCAGGACCTAATGCAGGTCCTCCTCTGCCCTCATCCTCGCAGACAGCACAGGGCTATGGTGGTTCTTATTATGTCAATGTATTGGTGTGCAATTCAACAGTGGGGCTGGAATCCAACTGTCTCCAGTACGGCACATCTTATAAGCCTACCGGGGTCATGCAGACATTGGGGCTGAATCCAATAACCAATGCGCCGCGAATGTATTTCGCCCTGATGACAGGAAGCTATAACCTGAATCAGAGCGGAGGAGTTTTAAGGAGCAATTTTACCGACATGACCCATGAGATCAATACCGCCGACGGCACAATCAATACAAGTACCTCAAAAATTATTAAACCCCTGGATTTGCTTCAATTGATCGAGTATGATTATTCAGGTGACACATGGGCTACAAATGGTTGCGGTTTGAGCGCGACCTTTACCCAGGGGACCTGCCAAGACTGGGGAAACCCTATGAGCGAGATGTACTATGAAGCGCTCAGATATTTTATGGGGAAAAGCGGGCCCACGACACAATTTACATCTTCAACTCCTGACCCAACGTCAGTGTTTAATGCAGAGCTCTATTCGAGTTCCGCAACTACACTTCCGTTTGCATCCTCGTGGGTCAATCCTTACAGTTCAACAGGAGGCAACTACCCATCCTGTTCGAAGCCTTTTGTCCTTATGCTCAGCGATGTTTACGCCTCGTGGGACTCCGACCAACTCCCGGGCTCCTACTGGCCTGCTACGATAAGCACTAACGATACCCCCAGTGTTCAGACCTTGATAACCAATTCTAACATGAATTCTCTTGAAGGAATATCCAGTGCCTTTGTGGGACAATTCGGTGCAACAAATACCGGCAATTGCTCCCAGGAGCCTTCTTCGGGGACCGGTTTTGATTTTGGCCAGGCACGCGGACTCTGCTCTGAAGAGCCTACGAAACAGGGCTCATACTATATGGCGGGGCTGGCCTGGTGGGCGCATACGACAGGCATTACTAATCCCAGTGTCGGCAATAACTTGCTGGTTAATACCTATGCAGTGGTCACGCCTTCCGACATACCGAATCTTACTTTTGCAGTGGGTTCTAATACTGTTCAACTCCAGCCGAGCTTTAACGTTATCTCCTATCCTGGTCTTACCGGGTCCAAAGGGCAGTTTGTCGACTTTAAAATATTGGCGACGCCTAATATCAGTTGTCCTCCGAATGACACGGAGTGTACCACTGAAACCAATGCTACTAATGGCTATCAGTATGGATACGAAATTGCCTATGATGATTCAGGCCAGGGCAATGACTATGACCTTGATGTGCGCTGGAGATTGTTTGTCAAGACAAACCCTACTGCAAATACTATAACCATAAGAACCTCAGGCACTTTTTATGCGGCAGGAGCTAACGATGGGTCTGGTTATTTGATCAGCGGTGTTTCCGGTGCAGGGGAATATATAGAACTCCAGGGAAAAGGAGACGGCGTAAGTTTTACGGCATATTGTAATGGAGCAGCATGCCCTTCAACTTGTAACGGAGGAACAGAATGCTCACATGGCAGTTCATCCTCTTCACCAGGCGTTGTATATGTTGAAAGGACTTTTAGTGTTACCGGTGGGTCGGCAAGCTTTACGCATGACCCCTTCTGGTACGCTGCCAAATACGGAGGGTTTAACAACAGTAATCCAAGCTCCCCATACCCTTCTCTGACAAGCCAATGGGACTCTAACGGAGACGGTGTTCCCGATACATATTTTTATGCCGCGAATCCGCTTCAGTTGGAGCAGCAGCTACAGAATGCCTTCAGCGCCATCCTGAACCAGGCCTCATCAGGCACCGCAGTTGTGAGCCTGCCCCCGTCGCAGACCATAGCATCCAATATAGTGGCACAGGCTTATTTCTTTCCCGAGCAGCAGGACAACAGTGTAAGGCTGACCTGGCTTGGATACCTTAGAACATTGTGGGCCGATACTGTCTCAAATATCAGGGAAAACACCGCTTCCACAAATATACTGGATATCATAAAGGACAAAATAGTGGCGTTTCTTTATAACTCAACGCAGCAGCAGTTTGTGGCAACTATTTATACTGATACTAACAGCAGTTCCGGGCTGAATAGCTGTACTTCAACGACAAAGGATATATCTGCTGTAGTGCCGGTTTGGGAGGCAGGCGCAGTCCTTCAGAGCATGGACCCTGCCAACAGAACCATTTATACATGGATTGACAGCCAGACGACCGGCACAACAGGCGTAGTGGACTCCGGAGAATTTGTACAATTCAGTTTCAGCAGTTCAAGCGGTTTAAGTTCCTCGCAACTCACGGCTCTTAGCGGTTACTGGACTTACAGCGACATTGGCGCCTGCAACAGCGCCTGCGCGAATTCGGTTGTTCAATATGTAAGGGGGTATGACCTGCCCAGCCCTTCCGGTTCTCTGTTCAGGTTAAGGCAATCGGATTCCACAGGCAGTAATATAACCACATCATGGAAACTGGGCGATATCATTTTTTCAACACCGCAAATTGACCCCAATAGTAAGATCAACGGATATGATACGCGATATGGCGACACCTCTTATGGAGCATTTATCAACAATAATATCAAGAATAATCCGCCTATAGTTTTTGTCGGCGCCAATGACGGTATGGTGCATGCGTTCATGCTGGGGACGCTTTCAAGCATCAACCCGCCGATAGGAAACGGTACTACGTCGTTAGAGATAGCCCAATTGTCCCCTTCATCAGGCACGACGCTCGGTAGCGAGGCATGGGCCTATATTCCATGGAACGTAATACCTTATCTCAGGTGGTATTGCCAGAACAATTATTGTCATATACCGATGGCTGATGCCACATTAACGATTGTCGACGCCTCTATAGGCGCCGGCAGCACAGCTACGAGGGATCCTGGTGGTTCGAGTTGGAGACGCCTGCTTATCGGCTCTATGGGTTTCGGCGGTACTCCGATAACTGCAGGAAGTCCCAGCGTGACCTTCAGCTCTTCTATTTTTGTTATGGACATTACCAACCCTATCAAACCAAACCTTTTATGGGAGAAGCAGATGCCTGACCATACGCTGACTGAAGGGGTTCCGGGTATCGTAAGACTCGGCGCCTCAACTACTAACGGAAGCTGGTATCTGGTTATGGGCAGCGGAGCGACGGCAATCACCACAGCAAGTCTCACTTATCCGGCAAATCCAAAAATTTATGTCTTTAATCTTCTGGACGGAAGTCAGGCTGTGGCCGGAGGGTTGCCTATTACCGACACCGAGGGCGGGTCCACGACAGCGGCCAATGTAGCTGTCGGAGATTTCCAGTCTGCTGATCTTGATTATCCGGCAGGCGATTACCAGACTGATGATGTCTACTTCGGCACCTATAGTGAAACAGCTGGAAAACTCTACAGGTTAAGGATAAGGAACGGTTCATCAGGGACCACCCCTATATACATTACCAGCCCGTCACAGTGGCTGATATCAGCAGTTGTAAATCCAGGACGCCCTGTCTTTGCCGCTCCTTCACTAGCCACAGATCCTGCCGGGAACCAATGGCTTTATTTCGGGACAGGCCTTTATATTACTGCGAGCGATACAAGCGTCACCAACGAGGTTTTGTACGGTTTTAAAGAGTCCGCTGCTTGCTGGCAGAGCGGCGGCTCAGGCTGCACTTATACAAATTTTATAGACATGACCAATGCTGCTTACAGCGGGGCAGTGGCGCAAACTTACTCCTGTCAATGTTCAGGCGGCGCAACCGTCCTTACAGGATCGTGCGACGCCCATGGCAACTGTCCCAATGCCACCAGCAGTCCTGGCTGTCCCTCTAATGACGGCTCCCTGGTGGTAACGTCGGTTGCAGGAGCGACATTGAGCGGCTCAGGAACAGTCTGCGATACCCAAAAAGATACGAAAGCGGCCAACTGCCTTGTTAATGTATTAAACAGCTATAACGGGTGGAAACAGACTATTACCGGCAATAAAATTTATGCTTCGCCTCTTGCTTACGGCGGCATTGTGAGTGCCACGGAGTTTGCTCCGAGCGGCAATGTCTGCCAGGCTGGTGGAACTTCCAGTCTTATATCACTCCAATATAATACGGGGGCCCCATATAACCAGCCCACGATTTTGTCGGTCGCAGGAACGAGCGGCGCTACCACTAACGTCAGTATTAATAAGACAGTGCAAATTGCTCCCGGCGCTCCGCCCTTCAAACAGAGCCTTGTTCCGGTCCAGATAGGCAATACCTACAAAGTGTTTACCCAGTCAGAAGGAGGCGTTGCCTAACTCTCTGTAAATCCAAGTATTTCAATGAGCAAGCAATATATATTATGGATGACAAAATAAGAGGGTTTAGTGTCATTGAACTCGTTGTTGTTCTTGCCATTGCGGCCATGCTTATTACAATAGCGAGCATGTGGGGTGTTTCGTTTATAACGGACGCCACACTATCCCAGATGCGCGACCAGTTGTTGCAGAATATAGAAGAGGCAAGGTCGCGGTCCATTACTTCGGTGCCCTACGGGATAGAGTTCAATAGTGCATCTGCCGCTACTAATTATGCACTCATCCGGTTCCCGGGCGGAACATGCAGTGCAACAACGACGCAGAACTGTGCAACAAATTTGAATACTCTGGGTGACGGTTGCCCGGCAGGGGAATACTGTGTATTCGCTCAAAGCGGTAGCTTTATGGTCAATGCCGGTGTAACGCCGACCACATTGAATATAATAACCTATAATAAGCAGTACGGACCGGGCTATACCTCTACTCTTTCATTTCCAGGCACCACCGGCAATTATATGTGGTTTGACCGCAAGGGCATGCCGCATGATAACAACTGGAACACGCCCACAGGGGCAGCAACTATAACAGTTTCAAGAGGCACTGTATCCAAATCAGTAACAATTGATACGGCAGGCAAAGTCACGTATGAGAGATAACAAAGGCTTTACACTTATAGAAATCCTTATTTCGACCGGTATTTTACTTATTGCAGTTGCCGGGTTTCTTGCGTGGACAGCCAATGTTGTTAATCAGCGGGCAGGACTCGCAAAGCGCAATGTCGCATACAATATTGCCGTTGACGTAAGCGACCGGCTTGCGAAGCTCAGCGGGACCAATGTCTTCTTATTGCCTAATAGCGGAA
>Ga0074046_10003371_pt1 | contig 13399 bp, 12 predicted proteins | sample BogForMeECP23OM3_FD_94441 | JGI IMG/M metagenome (GOLD analysis project Ga0074046, IMG submission 94441) | Bog forest soil microbial communities from Calvert Island, British Columbia, Canada - Bog Forest MetaG ECP23OM3 | ecosystem: Environmental > Terrestrial > Soil > Wetlands ...
AATCAAATCCCATAGCCAGCAGCTTCCTTCAAGTCGCTGTATCGAAAGCGCCCACGCACTCCCATGTGATCCACGCTTCCTCGCAGGGGGCGCTTCCGATACAGCCCTAGGACTTCGGGCCCGCGTCGACGGGAGTCCGTCCATGCCCATATATTCAGAGTCGCCCGCGACTCGCGAATAATTCTTTGGAAAGCAAAGCCGAGATGCACTTCCGGGCCGAACTCGTCTCAACTGGCCAGCTCACGAGAAGGCGATTTTTCGCCAAGTGAGAATGTAGACGGATTAACTTCCGAATCGCCGACCACTCATCAAGTGCCCAACCCCCGTCTGATACTTTAGGTGTGACCTGGGCCGCGCCGCCCACGTCCCAAAATGGCGGATTTTGCTTGCTGCAAAAAGGTTAGTTCCGGCGTCGTGGTTCCGACTCTGCGGCCTGAATTAATTCACTTGCAGTACAGGAGGTAAGCATAAAATGGTGCGTAACCCCTCGGAGGCGCCATGCAAATCCCGCGCTGGATGAAATCCAGACGTGCGGCCTGTATCTTCCCGGAATGGTTGTTTCGACACGGCATGCTCGGATGCATCGCCATTGTTGTTTTCGCTGCTATTCTGACAACCGGCTGCAAGTCCAAGAAGCAATCTTCCGTTGCTCAGGAAGGGGCTGCCACTCCGGCGCCGCCTGATTCCATCGAGTTGGTCTTCACGTATGGGTCGGAGAAAGAGCGTTGGATAAATGAAGTCACGGACAAGTTCAATCGCGAAGATCATCGCGCGCGGGGCGGTAAACGGATTTTCGTACGTGCCATCCCGATGGGGTCGGGTGAGTGCATTGACGAGGTACTGAACGGAGCACGGCAGCCGCACTTGATCAGCCCGGCGTCGGGGGCTTTCATCAAACTCGGCAATTCTGAATCGCAAAGCAAGACTGGCCATGAGCTGATCGGCTCGACGGAGAACCTGGTGTTGTCGCCGGTGGTGATTGCGATGTGGAAGCCGATGGCGGAAGCTCTTGGCTGGGGCAAGAAGCCGATCGGCTGGTCTGACATTCTGGCGCTGGCCTCGAGTCAGAAGGGCTGGTCCGCCTACGGCTATCCCCAGTGGGGACAGTTCAAGTTCGGGCATACCCACCCGCAGTACAGCAACAGTGGTTTGATCTCGCTGTTCGCGGAAGTGTATGCCGCCACAGGCAAGACCGCCGGACTTACCGTAGCTGACGTCGACAAACCACGCACCGCAGAGTTCGTGCAAGGAATCGAAAGATCGGTCGTTCATTACGGAAGTTCGACCGGATTCTTCGGCAGGAAGATGTTCGCCAGCGGCCCTCAATATCTTTCCGCCGCGGTTCTCTACGAGAACATGGTCATCGAATCGTATGAGAGTGCGGACAAGCTGGCATTTCCGGTCGTCGCGATTTATCCCAAGGAAGGCACCTTCTGGAGCGATCATCCGGTTGGAGTGGTGGAGCGCGAATGGGTAACGCCCGCTCACCGCGAAGCAGCCAAAGTTTACATTCAGTACCTGCTGCAGCGCCCCCAGCAGGAAAGAGCGATTACTTACGGCTTCCGTCCAGGGGCAGTTGATGTGCCGGTCGCATCGCCAATCGACCAAGCCCACGGCGTCGACCCCCAGGAGCCCAAGACGACGCTGGAAGTTCCTTCAGTGCCGGTGATGGACGCCATTCTGAAGTTATTTGACCAGAAGAAAAAGGCAGCCAATGTGGTGCTGGTACTCGATACCTCTGGCAGCATGAACGATGACCAGAAAATCCAGAATGCGCGAGAAGGCGCAAAGCAACTGGTAAACCTGTTATCTCCGGGAGACCGTCTGTCGTTGGTGCCGTTCAACACCAAGATCAATTGGGCCGCCACGGATGTACCGATCAGCAGCGGCAAGGCCGGTCTGCTGCAGACCATCGACTCTCTATTCGCCGGGGGCGGAACCGCATTGTACGATTCGATTGACGCGGCGTACCAGCATCTTCTGCAGGACCAGAAACAGAATACGCAGGGAAACCGTATTCTCTCCGTAGTGGTCTTGACCGACGGCGCGGATACCGAGAGCAATATGAAGCTCAATGATTTGATGCAGCGTATCCAGTACGATGGAGAGACACGGGCCATTCACGTTTTCACGATTGCCTACGGCAAAGACGCGCGCAAAGACGTCCTGAAGGAGATTTCCGACGCGACCCAGGCAAAGTCCTATGAAGGAACCCCGCAAAACATCGTCGGGGTGTTCCGTGACATTTCGACATTTTTTTAGCTGCACTCCGAAAAGCTCATGACTCCAACTTCCGACGGTCCCAAACTGACGCTGCTGGGCAAGTTGTTCGTAATCCTGTTTATCATCGCCTGCGTCGCGGGAGCCTACTACCTGTTCATGGGCCGAAAGGCAGTGGAGCAAACCCGCCAGGCGGCGGGCAATCTGCTGTCCGGCGGTCCGCAGGTGCAGATCGGCATTGCCTACGGCACCGAGAAGCAGCGTTGGCTGGAATGGGCGGTCTCCGAGTTTGCCAAGACGTCTGACGGTAAACGCATCACGGTGAACCTGATTCCCATGGGCTCGCTTGAGGGCGCTCATGCCATTCTTTCGGGCGATCAGCGCATCAATGTGTGGTCTCCGGCGAGCGCGGCGTACAAAGATACGTTCATCCAGGAATGGCAGGTGAAGTACAGCGGTGATCCGATCCTGAAAGAAGAGCCGCTGGCCCTCACTCCAATGGTGTTTGTTGTGTGGGATGAGCGCTACCAGGCGTTCATTCAAAAGTACAAGGTGATGAACCTGGACACCATCAACCAGGCGCTTCAAGAGAAAACCGGATGGGATGCGATTGCCCATCAGCCCGACTGGGGGCTTTTCAAGTTTGGGCACACGCACCCCAACCAGTCGAACTCGGGATTGATGACCATCGTGCTGGCGGCCTATGCGTTTCACCACAAGACCAAAGATCTAACGGTACGGGACGTAGTGAGTGCTGATTTTCAGCAGTGGCTGACCAGTCTGGAACGGAGTACGAGCGGCCTTTCGAACAGCACCGGCAACATGATGAAAGAGATGGTGCTGAAAGGACCGTCTTCGTACGATGCCATGATGGTATACGAGAGTGTTGCGATCGATTTTCTAAAAAATGCGGAAGGCCGCTGGGGACAAGTTCGGGTGGTCTATCCGGAATACAATGCATGGAATGAGAACCCGTATTACATCATCAATGCGCCCTGGAGCACGCCTGAGCAGCGCAAGGCGGCGGAAACCTTTCTGGCGTTTCTGCTGACAGAGCGGATTCAGCGCGAAGCGCTGGTGCACGGGTTCCGGCCCGCAAACCCCAGCGTGCCCATCAAGTTCGCTGGCAGTCCGTTCGACACTTACGCCGGCAACGGAGTGCAAGTCGATTTGCAGAAGATCTGCGAGCCGCCCAAGGCAGAAGTGGTGAATAATCTTCTGGCAAGTTGGCAACGCACACAAGGAAACCGTTAGAGGGTCGCTGGTTTATCGATTTAGGAGGCAAGTCAGGCAATGTTCCAGAGACTGTCAAATCTTATCCGCGGTTTTTTCAGCTTGTTTATCTCTGGCCTGGAGAGGCAGAACCCGGAGGCGCTATTGGAAGTGGAGCAGGAGAACCTCCGCAAACAAATCGGCCAGTACAACCAGGGCCTAGCGACACACGCCGGGCTGTGCGAGCGGCTCATCTCGCAGGTCAAGCAGTTGGAGAACGAGCAGCGCGACCTCCGCGCACGAACCACGGCGAACCTGCGTGCTGGCAATCGCGATGCCGCTGCCCAGCTTGCGTTGCGCCTCCAGACCATCGACCGGGAGCTGGACGAAAACCGCGGACAACTGGAACAGGCCGAGAAGACCTACAAAGACCTGGTCAAGGCCCGTGACGTTGCCATCAATGCGGCACGGCAAAAGATGGAAGCGTTGAAGGCCGGCATTAGCGACATGAAGATGAAGAAGGCGATGGCGGAGTTGACCGAGATGGCGTCGGGAATGGTCACCACCATCGGAAGTTCGGGCGAGACGCTCGACCGCCTGAGCACCATCGTCGAGGAGGAGCGAACCAAGGCTGCAGGCCGGGTGCGTGTTGCCCGTGACAGCATGGACATGTCTGGAGTCGTGATGAAAGAGGCTGAGCAGAAGGCCCTGGCCGACCAGGCCCTGGCTGACTTTGCGGCGAAGGAAGGAATTCCACTCGAACCTGCCGCGGGTTCCGCCGAGCCAGGCGCGGCCCAGCCGCAGGTGAAATCCATGGGGCCGGCCACCGAGAAGCAGTAATTCAGCAGGACGGAAGCGCCACTTGTGGCACTACATCAAATCGGCTTTCCTGGTTCGCGTCGAAGTCCCGGGACTTGGGCACTTGCCTCTCAATGCACTGCTGGCAAGTGCGTTCGTGATCTTGGGATTTGCCCAACCTGCTTTTTGGCTGGTTGGCGTAGCAGTCGAGACGGTCGTGATTGCCGGTCTCGCGTTCAATCCGCGCTTTCAAAACTACGTACAGGCTCAGCAACTGCAGAGCTCAAACGATGGCGACGAAGCGAAACGGCAGGAACTTATCAGCCTGCTCGATCCAGAATCTCAGAATAGGCGGATTCTGATCGCCTCTAAGTGCGAGCGCGTGCTGGGGGTGTTACGAAGCCAGCAGGCTGAGGAATACGTGATCGACAGCAGTCGCGACGCCCTGAAGAGCCTGAGATGGGTATACCTGAAGCTGTTGGTGGCTCGTCATCACCTGCTGTCTCCGACGGACAACGAGACCGAAGCAACGTTGGAGAGCAGGATCGCTGCGATTGAACATGACCTCGCCGACCAGGGCGAACCGGATGCACTGCGGCAGTCAAAAGCGGCAACCCAGGCGATTTTGAAGAAGCGTCTCGCCAATATCCGCAGGCGAGAGCAGACACTGGAAGAAATTGACAGCGATCTGACGCGCATCGAAGCGCAGGTTGATCTCATTCTTGAGAACGCAACCATGCAAAGTAAGCCGCAAACCATCAGCACCGACATCGAACTGGCGAGCGACCTGCTCGGTGCCGGAGTGTTTGGCGAAGACGAGTCTGCGATTTCAGCGCTCGACCGCAAGTACTCGACTCGGAAAACGCCGATGCGGGAGTCCTCTTAAATGGGCTCCGGTCCCGCCGCTTCCGCAGCGCCTGCCGCCACCGTTTCCCTTCCCTCTTGGGCGCAAGAGGCCATCCAACTCTACGAAAGCAACGCCGCCAGCCAGTTTGTTCTGTACGGCAACGTGTACGATCAAATGCTGATTCCGGTTGGGAGCACAGGCCGGATCGGCACCCTGACCGAATTTCTCCTGCAGGTCATGCTGCCTCGCTTCGACGTTGTGCTGAGTTACGACCTCGGTAACGGAATTCGCGTCGAAAAGGGCGGGGAGGTCTTCTCTAAGTGGCCACAACTGCAGCAGGACCCGAACCTGCCCAAAGCTCCCCGGCCCGCGGTAGAGTTTCTTACCCACTACTTCCGCTACGTTGCTAATCTGGCGCGACTCAATCGGGAAGGGCGGCAGGTAGCGTGTATCATCCGCAGCGCCGATCTGCTTGCTCCCATGGTGCAGGGCGGCCTCGACTACGATTTGAGCGCCCTCGCCAGCCTCATACGCGACTGGGCAAGTGAGTCATTGCTGGTGTCTCACTCGCTCGCCTCGTTCCTCATCGTGGAAAATCTGAACGATCTCCACCCGTTGATTGCAGCTAATCCCAGAACGGCCAGGATCAAAATTGCGTTGCCGGACGCGAAAGAATTGACGGCTGCGTTCTCGCTCATGACTCCCCAATACCCGACGGCTTTACAGGAGTACAGCCAGCGTCTCGACAGTTTCTCTCATCAACTTACGGGCTCCACGCTAGGCGCGGCTGAAACCATGCTCAAAACCAAGGAGCACGCTCGCGAGAAGATTCTTGCCGACGACCTCGTGCGCCTGAAAAAGCAACTGGTCGAGCGGGACTGTAGCGGGTTGATCGAGTTCATCGAGTCCAAACGCACGCTGGAAGACATCTACGGCCAGGAAAAGGTGAAGGCCTGGCTTCGACAGGACATCTCGCTGTGGAACGCCAACGACCTGCAGGCGCTACCCAAAGGTTATCTGCTCTGCGGTCCGGTTGGCACGGGCAAGACTTTCATGGTTGAGTGTCTCGCCGGCGAGGCGGGCGTGCCCATCGTGAAGCTCAAAAACTTCCGTGACAAGTGGGTGGGCAGCACCGAGGGGAACCTGGAAAAGATATTCCGCTTATTGCAAGCGCTCGGGCGCTGCTACGTATTCATCGACGAGGCCGATCAGGCAATCGGACGCCGCGAGTCGGCCTCGGGTGATTCGGGAATCTCAGGACGCATCTACTCTATGCTGGCCGAAGAGATGGGCAGTTCAGCCAATCGCGGCAAGCTCATGTGGATTCTCGCCTCCAGCCGACCCGACTTGATCGAAGTCGACCTGAAACGACCGGGCCGAATTGACGTGAAGATACCGCTTTTTCCAACCACCGAGCCGCGCGAATCTTTCGAATTGCTGCGGGTGCTGTGCGCTCGACGTCAGCTCGTATTGACCGACAATGATTATGCTGCGGTTGCGAACGCGATGCCTGTTTTGCTCACCGCCGGCTCGGCGGAAACTCTGGCCGTGAAGATCTACCGCATTTCGCGGACCGAGAACCGTAACCCCGCCGACGCTTTGTGTGCCGCGCTTTCGGATTATCAGAACCCCGTGCCTCTCGAGACGCTCAAGTTTCAGATTGCACTCGCTGTCAGTGAAGCTAGCGATCTGGAATTCGTTCCGTCACCTTTTCGAAATGCACCGCCGGCGCATAGCCTTACAGCCTCAACATAGACGTGAGGACTGGCGCAGTCGCAGCTGACCTCCGCCAGCTCCATTCTCTGCAAGCCCGACTGTCTGCCCCAGATTGTTCGTCCAATAGGCCTCGCTGTTGTAGCCGCCGTCGAGCGGGCGAAGCGGGGCAAGCAACAAATGCAGAAGCTTACTACGGCCGCGCCGGCCCTCTTTCAGGAAAGTCCCTTCTTGGCCTTTCCGAGGCAAGTGGAGGGCTTAGTTATAAGAACGCTTCTTCCTCTCTTACCCATTCTGACTGCAACTAGGCCATAGAGGTTTGAGCAGCCGATTCCAGCCACCTTCGCATCTGCTGATGGTCCACTAGGCCTGCTTGCTGCTTCACCAGGCGGCCGTGTGCGAAAACGGCGAAATTCGGAATGCCACGCACATTGAAACGGGCAGCCAGTTCAGAATACCGCTCTGTATCTACCTTGAGCACGATGGCTCGCCCGCTCATCTCTGCAGCCGTTCGCGAAACTTCCGGGGCTGCCATACGGCAGGGACCGCACCAGGCCGCCCAGAAATCAACCAGCACCGGCACGCGGGCCTTTTCGATGATTTCGTCGAACAATTGAGTATCCACTTCCAGCGGCTCACCGACCGGACCCAGCGGTGCTTTGCAAGCTCCGCACCGTCCGGTATCCGCCAGATGCTCGGCGGGAACACGGTTCTGGCGGCCACACGTCTTGCACGCTCGAACGACAAGCACCACGACCTCCAGGCAATTCCTCCGCCTTCCTCAAGGCAGACTATTATCGCCCCCCCGGTTTCGTCCCTTCTTTCAGGAAGGTTCCTTCCTGCAGTTCAGCGAATGCTTGCTGCAACTGCTCCTGTGTGTTCATCACGATCGGACCATACCAGGCGACGGGCTCTTCCAGTGGCTTTCCCGAGACCAGCAGAAACCGGATGCCATCGTCTCCGGCCTGAACCGTGACTTCGTCGCCGCGGTCAAACAAGACCAGGGAACGATTATCCGCCTCCACGGGAGGATGCGTGTCCAGCCACTGAATCGCCTCCGTCGGCACTGCCAGTGGACCTGAGGCATTGCAGAATTTTCCGCTGCTCGCGAACACGTAGGCGAAAGCATGACGAACCGTCTCCACCGGCAGCGTCTTTCTTTTGCCTGGAGCGACCGACACGTCCAAATACACGGGATCGGCGGCAACTCCCTCCACTGGGCCTTTCTTTCCCCAGAAATTCCCGCAAACAACTCGCACGTGAGTGCCATCGTCGTCTGTGATCTCGGGTATCTCCTGGGATTTCACTTCCTGATAACGCGGCGAGGTCATTTTGAGCGATGACGGCAGATTGCCCCACAACTGAAATCCATGCATGCGGCCTGCGGGATCGCCTTTCGGCATCTCCTGATGAATGATGCCGCTGCCGGCCGTCATCCACTGCACGTCTCCGGCGCCGATGACACCGCTATTGCCAATGCTGTCGCCATGCGCCACTGTTCCGGCCAGCACGTAGGTGATCGTCTCGATTCCACGGTGCGGATGCCACGGAAATCCCGCCAGGTAGTCCTCCGGAACATCGTTGCGGAAATCATCCAGCGGGAGGAACGGGTCGAAGTCTTTTGTGTTCCCAAAACCAAACGCGCGGCGGAGATGCACGCCCGCGCCTTCGAGAGTCGGTTTGGATTTAATGAGCCGCTTAACGGGTCGAATGGACATTTAGAACTCCGGGGGTGAAGATCTCCTGCTCATCCTATCCCGAATAGGATCGTTCGCGAAGTTGGTTATGGGCTGGCGCTGGAAGGTGCGTCCGCAGCGGACCTCGTCAAACTAACGCAAGCCAAGAGTCAGCCAGTCCCCCCTCTCCGCCAGTTTTGTCAGCTTCCGCTCGAACCAAACCCTTTCGCGCCGCGCACTGCCTCGGTTAGATCGTCTTCAACTACCTCGCCCGCAAGAAATGGGTGCTCCAGCAATTGCGCGATCTTGTCGCCTTTGTGAATGCTATAGGGCTGGTCTCCTAAGTTTTCCATCAGCACAATAACTTCCCCTCGATAGCCAGCGTCGATAACACCGGCGTTGCACATCAGCCGCATCTTCGCCATTCCGGAGCGGGTCTTGACGACGCCGCCTGCCGGAGGCACGAATTCGATGGCAATTCCCGTGTGTACGCCCGCAGCGCCCCATGCAGGAAGCGTAATGTCTTCGGCCGAATAGAGATCGTAGCCGATGTCTTCGCCAGGGTGTGCTACTGTGGGCAGCACGGCATCAGGAGAGAGTTTCTTGACTTTGAGCATGCCCGTACATTCTGCCAGATGAATGCCCCCTCAGGTAGTACGCCCCTCGTCGATCCGTCGGTTCCCTTCTTCGGCGAAGCTGCGATCCGCAAGATTTTGCGGTACGAAGATCTGATTCCGGCCATGGAGCGCGCACTCATCGACTTCTCAGCAGGCAGAGTCGTTCAACCCGTGCGCGGTATTTTGCCAGTAGAACAACATCAAGGGTTCTTCGGCGTAATGCCGGCGGTTTACGGGAATGTCTTCGGTGCGAAGCTGGTCACATTGTTCCCCTTGAATGCGGGCTCCGAACTTCCTACCCATCAGGGCATCATCGTCATGTTTCGCGCCGCGACTGGCGAACCGATCGCAGTGCTGGACGGCCGGCTGATTACGGAGATGCGTACGGCAGCGGTCAGCGCAGTCGCGACCAAGTGGCTGGCGAAGAAAGATGCTAGCATTCTTGGGATTCTCGGAAGTGGAGTGCAGGCTCGCGCGCACTTACAGGCTTTTCGCTTGGTTCGGCACTTCTCCGAGGTGCGTATCTGGAGCCGCAATGCAGCCAACGCCCAATCCCTGGCGAAGGAGATCGGCGGCGGCGCGACCAGCGCAGAGGAGGCGGTGCGCCATGCCGACGTCGTCGTCACAGTCACGCACGCGTCTGAGCCTGTCTTGCGCGGCGAATGGGTCAAACCGGGAGCGCTGGTTTGCGCGGTAGGCGCCGTAGGAACCACCAATCGTGAACTGGACGCAGCCGCTATGCAAGGTGCTGTTGTGGTGGACTCGCGCGAAGCCGCCCAGGTCGAATCCGGCGACATTTTGCTTGCCGGAGCCACGGTCTATGCTGAACTGGGTGAAATCCTCGGAGGCAAAGCTCCGATGCCCTCGGCGAACACAATCGTATTCAAGTCGTTAGGGTTGGCGGTCGAAGACCTGGCAGCGGCAAAGCTTGTGCTTGAGTTGAGCGGGTTCTGAAAATCCGCACTCTTATTCCAATGGCAAGTCACCGTGGGCGCCAATTAGCGTCCTCCGCTTGAGAAACTGGTCAGGACAACCCAACCGACTCCAAGGACGATCCCGATCATCGCGAAAAAGGCGACGACCCAGACAATAGCAACTGTTTTCTCCTGCTCTGGCTTAGGCAGCGTGATGCCGATTGCCAGCATGATTCCCTTAGTAAAAGAAACCAATAAACGCATCAGCATGTGGGCGGTCTACCAGCGCAACAACCAGCGACACTTTGGTAGATATTGGATTATGCCTTTTCTCCGACAAATTGAATAGCTCGCACTGGGACCGATACGCTGTTAGTTAGCAGTCTGGACCGGGCAACGGTCGAGTTTTGCGCAAACTAAAAAGGGTGGCCGGTGATGGACGGCCACCCAAGAGTGGTGGGTTAAGAACTCAGGTTCAGCTTACGGCAGGTAGTAGCGGAACGAGGTGAACCACATGTTCGAGATTGCTTTCGGCGCGATGGTGGCCGATGGTGGCAAGCTTGTGTATGGCGGCAGGCCGTAACCTACCCATGCAGTTCGAACCAGATACGAGTACTGCATTCCCATCTGCAACCGCCCCTTCGGACCGTTGTAAGGCTTGTACCAGAACCCAGTCGTGCCCTCGACAACGCTCTTGTTCTGGCCCACGCAGCTCGCTAAGGCTCCAGGTTGGTACCCTGCAGTCACTGCATAGAAAGGCTGCGATGTCCCTGGCAACGTCTCCGTACCGCAACCCGTGTTGTTAAACAGCGGCGAGCCGTAGCCAACTGGCCCCAAGCCAAACGGCTTGGTGCCGTACCACGTTCTCCCAACGTAGTCGCCACCGCCGTAGCCGTAGAAGTCCCACTTCGGCGAGTGCCATTCCAGGCTCAACAGCGCCTGATAGTTTTGCAATGCCTTCAGGTTGCCGTGCGGATCCACAGTGACGTCGGCCAACTGCGTATCGCCGTAGCGGCCCACACCCTTGCCACCCAGGAAGTGTATTCCCGTCTCGATGTGCTTCTGGTAGAACAGCCAGCGCGCGTTGGCGCCCCACCCGCCGCCCCAAATGCTGCTGTTGTACGCACCCGCTGCCGTCGGCTTGGTAAGCGTGGCGCCGGGATAGATTCGGTCGCGGAATTCGCTTGCCAATCCGAAGATTTCGTAGTGTCCAAAGCCCGGTTCGAAGGCAATCTTCGCCACGAAGTCGGGTGAGACGTTCGTGGAGTAGTTGGCAAACTGGTTATACAGACCGCCGCCAACGCCCGGGCCGCCGATCACGTAATTCGCCGGAGCCCCCGAGGCAGCCAGTATGATCTGCGCGTTCTCCACCGAAACGCCTATCCAAGTTTTGTTATTAAAGTTCTTGGTGCCGCGGAAGGCGAATTGACGAGCCCAACTGAAGCCCGCCGTGTAATTCGGGTCAATCTGCATCGGCGTGGCCTCGGTGCGGTTGTCCAAGCCTTTCTTGGTCTCGGTCACGAGGCTCCACATCTGGCCGCCGGTGAAGGTCCAGCCGTCAGCGAAGCCTGCCTGAGCAAACAGTTGCCGCTGACGCAACACGTAACTGTTGGTCTGGTTGGCATTGGATGTGACGCCAACGCCTAGGAAGTCGGCCTCGACGTAGCCCGTCAGGTTCGTGGTGCCCCACTTGCCCTGCGCCAGCATTGACAAGCGCGACTGGCTACCGGAACCGTAGAACTCCGAGGCGCGCGCCTGCGCAGCGGCGGAAAACGGAATCGCATTGAGCGGCGTGGCGAAGCCCAAGGCGGCATGCGAACGCCACACGGTTTCACCCGCCAGGAAGCCGCCCGGGGTTATCGTGATTCCCTTGTAGTGAATGGCCAGCGGGCTTTCCAGATCGCTGACGCGCTTCTGCACTTCCTGCAGGGCTTCGGTGGTGCTGGCGCAGCATGCCTTCAGGTCGGTGACGTCATGTTGCAAGCCCGAGATTTCTTCAGCGCTCTTCGGCGCCTGCGCCAAAGCCGCTGCGGCCGCTGCCTTCTCTGCGTCAGTGGCTGCGGCCTGCGCCTGACCCACCTGCTGCTGCAGTTGCTGGATGGCTGCATCGCGAGACTGAACCTGTTGCTGGAGCTGTTGAATCTGCTGCTGTTGAGCCGCAATGGCGTCTTTTAATTCCTTGAGTTGGGATGAGGTCTGCGCAAAAGCGCTCGCCGTCACCAATAAGAGGGACAGAGTTAGGACTACAACTAGAGTAGGTTTCATCTTCTCTCCTGATCTCCCGAAAAATCAGTGGCACGATGAACTGCAAACGGGTGCCGCAATGTCGTTAATTACAGCGACAACCAAACCCCGACTAATGTGCATTCTTCCGAATCGTAGGCGGCCTTTGTTACAGAATTGTTAATACATCATGAAAGTTCCGCGAAGAACTCGGGGGTGTCGAAGGACAAAATTTGCGTGTTAACAGGTTTTTAACTGGCAGACTGCCGGGAGGCGGCGCTATGCTGTAGCGTACCTTTATTTTGCAAGTCGACACCTAAACTTAAGAGGAAGAAGGACACCAAACATGGGAAAGATTTTGCGCCGCAAGAGTACGACCTCTGGAAGCGCGACGAGCGGTTTGTTGTTGTTGTTGCTCGTCCTGGTGTGTGCAGTGCAAACGGGGTTTGGGCAGACTGCCTCCGCGCAGATACAGGCCTTTGACCAGAACGTCAAGCCAGTACACTTCCCTTTCGATATCTACTCGCGAATCATCGACATGCCGGTACTGGAGGCCAATTCCGCCTGGCTGAAACAAAGCCCCGGCAAGAAGTGGATTCAAGGTTACGCGGATCCTCGCGGTGACATCGTGTACAACCTGGTGCTTTCCTATCACCGCGCACAATTCGTTAAAACCCAACTGGGCAAACGGGGCGTCGATGTGTCGAATGTCGAGTTCGCCACGGGATGGGGCAAGCTCTACCAAACCTGCGATAGGAGCGACGAGAAGTGCTGGCAGGAGAACCGCCGCGTGGACGTGGTGCCTCCCGAGGCACTGATGTTCCACTGGGCTGCACAGTAGCAAACCGACGGGCAAGCTCGCAAAAGGCAGATTGACGGGTCGGCAATCTGCCTTTCGCTTTTTGCCGCCAACAGCGCATGGTCCGCCGAAGTTATGCGGCCGCCAGGGGAAGCGCCCTGTGGAAAGCGTCCCGCCACGTTGTTATAATCGAGTCACTGCAGCGCGCTTCACCGCGCAATCGTGCCTGTGGCCAGGTAGCTCAGCTGGTAGAGCGCAGCCCTGAAAAGGCTGGCGTCGGCGGTTCAACTCCGTCCCTGGCCACCACATTTCAAAGCACTTAGCTCGAAGCACTCGATTTGTTCTAGCCCACAATATGCCCACAAAACGAAGGCATTAGC